>Ga0073934_10006123_pt1 | contig 17867 bp, 16 predicted proteins | sample LarsenN4metaG_FD_76834 | JGI IMG/M metagenome (GOLD analysis project Ga0073934, IMG submission 76834) | Hot spring sediment bacterial and archeal communities from British Columbia, Canada, to study Microbial Dark Matter (Phase II) - Larsen... ... | reverse complement strand
TAATCTTGGCGTCTGCACCGCCGGATGCACCGATCTCCCACAGCGCCCAGACAGCAAAAACTACCAGCATGGCATACACGATGCCTGGCGACCCGGCTATGGAAAGACTCAGGATCGTCGCGGCACAAGCAATCGGTATGCGCCATTTTGCCTTGGGCATATCGGATATCAGGACCAGGAGCGCCACTAGGGCCACAAGCTGCCAACCACCCTGAATTAACTGCCATATGGCAGCCAGGATTAGCGGTAAGACGGTCAGGAAGTCCGGCACCTGCCGTGAGCGCAAGTCAAAAATGACGCATACAGCCAGCCAGGCTAGCAGAAGCGCCCATACGATCACCTGGGCTGATAAAGGCGATGGCAACATAACTCCTCGAGCACTACATCTGCGAATCTTGATGGAACTGAAATGGTTGTTGTGAAAGTGTTTGTAATGGGAAAGGATGGTGTGAGGGAAGGGAGAGAAGTGGGGTCCAGATCACCTTCCGACAGACGAACCGAGACCGGTAAACTCAGGGACTCGTATTGGGCCTGTTCTTGAGACGCTGGTGAACCGGCACTAGATCGTAAATCCGTGAGATTTTCCGAGACATGGGTAACTGTGTGAATCTGGATCCACCACGGGCTTTGGACACCGATCCTGTTCAAAAAGGGAAACAAGGCGAGCAGAAGCAAGAATACTGCCAGGACTCGCCTTAGCCAACTGTTGGTGAGGGCAAAATAGAGTAACAAGCCGGCAGCGATCAATCCCAATCCAAGCCACACAACCGTAATGTGACTCGGCCAGGCAGTAAAATGCAAGGAGACGCCGTTATAGGATAAAACAATGATTGCCGGGACGATGGCTGATCTGAGAATACGCAGATAAGACCAGACATGCTCCTTCGTCAACATAAACCGGCTGGCGCGATCCCACTTTCGACCGGCGCGTTGGTGCAGCCGATCAGCCACCTGCGCCAGTGTAAGCCCTGTTTGCAAGTTGATGTGTTTCAAAGTGAGCACAAATTCATCCAGGTGGGGATCGATCCCGCTCAATAATGCCAGACATTCCTGGGCAGCAAGCCCGCTGCGCCGCCTGTGCAAAGCTTCCCGCAGCGCCTGTTTTACTTCTCCCTCCGGCAAATCCTGAACGGCTCTTGATAGCACCTCGAATAGATCAGTATCTGATTCGGTATGGGCGCGGACACGGTTCATCAAAACTGTAACCGCCAGCAAATTTATTGCCATTCTCGACGGCCGGAATTCCTCGCTCAAAACCACAGCAGCCACCAATACCAGGATTAGCCACTCCCTGGATATCCAGGTCACCGCTCGGTCTGCGATGAAAATACCGATGGCTGCAGCAAGGATCTTGAGCAATATTCCAAACCGATCGTTTGTTTCCCGCAGTGCGCTCAACGACAGGACTCTACCAGCCGCTTTACGATGGAATATCCAGGCGCGTATTTGCGTCACAAGCGCCCACGACTGGTGGAATAGCCAGGCCGCTAAGTAAGCCGCAGCAGCAAAGTAGCTGATCAGGGGAAGCAGTCGCAGCTCCATTACCAGACTCCCGGGATCAGCCGGTATCGCACCCGGCTGGAGTAGGTACTATACGTATCTATGATGCGCTCTTCTCGAAGTGCGCGGGCAATCTGGATAATCACAAGCGCAACCAGCAATGCGCCAGCAAGCAACGGTTGAGGCGAAGTGACAACCAGGGCAGTCCGTAAGATCAGCTCTCCCAAGTACATAGGATGGCGGATATAACGATAAGGTCCCTGAGTAATCAGACCGCGGTCAGCGGGTGCAATGCCAAAGCTGCGCCCCAAGGCGAGCAAAGACCAGAGCACCAACCCGTACCCAAGCAGACCGATGATCAGGGCTGGCATAGAGATCTCGGCAGGATAAGGAGCGGCCAATGGTAGCACAGCAGCCAAAATCCCCAAATATAGGCCACGTTGGTCGTAACTCGTGGCTGGCTTACGGCGGGCGTAGAGTGCAGCCAGGATGGCGTTATGCACAGCAGCCAACCAGGCCAAGATGGTCGGCTGTTCCCAGGCAGCCAGCGCCGAAACAACCGCCGCGAAGGTGAAGAAAGCCAGCCCCAGGCGGTCTTTCATGTGCTCAATCATCTTCTCGATCTCTCCGGTTTGATGAGCCGGATGAACCGCCGAAATGCAGGATCGCCAGGAACCACCCCAGGGTAAGTCCCAAGGCAAAGGTGGAACCTGCAATCGCTACGGCACGTGCCGCGAAATATTCTGCAATTGTCATTGGCGTACCCTCACAATCCTTTACAACGTTGCCAGTATTGGCCAGCCGATCAAAGCCAGGATGACTGCGATGAAGGGTAGAAAGTAGAAAATCACCATGGGAATGACCAACTCCGCGCCGACTCGTTCGGCGCGCTGTTCTGCCCCGCCCGTATATTCCGCAGCGATGCGATTGGCCATCTGCGCCATCAGCTCTTGCTGGGCGGTGCCCAGGCGGACGAATTCCAACTGTACCGCCAGCCCGATCAGATCCGGCATATTTGAAGCCTGGGCTTCCTTCTGTAATTGGGTGAAGATTACGCGTCCCTGAGACATCTGCAGCACGTGGCGCATCCACTGCGCCGTCAGACTATCCATCTGGGCTGTACGCCGCAGAGCTTCTTCCAAAGAGACACCGGCAGCCATCTGGGCGGCGACGAGCTGGATGAATTCAGGGAGCTGCGACTGGAAGCGCCGGCGCACCCGGCGAGCGACGCCTCCCAACAGCACCACGGGAACCTGCCATCCCAACAGGCTGGCGATCACACTGGGAATCAGGTCATCGTAGATTAGCAACCCAAAAACAAGCGCGCCTAAAGCCAGAGCTACCCTAAGCGAAGTTAACTGGACTTCGTCCCAGCCATGCCACTTCCCGGCCAGTTGGGCGAAATATAAGTCGGCTTTAGTACGCCTGAGGATCGAGCCGGGAGCCCAACGCGCCGTGGGGCGATCCAGCCAGGCCAGCCACTTCCGCCATCCGGGCAGCTCGGGATCTGCCGGCTGGTCGCTTTCCCGAAGATAGCGCGCCGCTCTACCAGATGGAAGGCTGGGCACAAACTCGACCCATATGACGATCAGCAATGATGCGGTCGCAAGTCCAAGCAGGTAAATAATCGTCATACAGCCTCCGAAACGATGGAACGAATCAGCAGATAGCCCACCACCATCATCCCAATTCCGGCCGAGATTACCATCTGGACGGGCAGGGAGAGGAGCGATTCCTGGATGAGCGGATCGCGGGTAAGAAACAGGAAGACGATCAGCAGGACGACCGGAATGATCCGCGCCGAGAGCAGCGCATCACCGGCCTTAGCGACGGCCCGATTGCGCGCCACCAGGATTTGCTGGATGCGCTGAGAGATCTGCTGCAAGACTTCAGCATACTTACTGCCGCCGGCTTCGCTGTAACCATCCAGCAGGTAAGCCAGATTGGAGAGCGAGGTAGAAGGCGAACGAGCAGCCAGACCGCGCAATGCTTGCTGGCGTTCTTTGCTGCGCAATTCTGCGGCGGTCAACATGAGCTCCGCAGTCAACGGGTTAGGCCCTTCTACTTCCAATGACTCGCCAGTCTTCTGCAGAACCTCAGGGACCGAACTTCCCGCTAGCAGACCAGCCGTGATCCTCCCCACTGCAACCGGAAGTAAACGATCTATTTCCCTGCCGCGGCTTTTGACCCGGTCATCCAGCCAGGCGTATGGTAAATATCCTGCGACGACGCCGATGATCAAGACAGGCAAACCGGGCAGAAAGGGCCAGGTTACTACCCCTGCGGCCACCGCAATCGCAATAGTGAGCAGGCGGAAGGTGACTGGCTGCATGCGCACTCCGGCAGCGAGCAGCTTATACTCCAACGATCCCGGCTTCAACTCACTCAAGGAACGCGCCGTTTCGAGTGAATACAGCTCAGCAATCCGCTGGCTGGCCTCGCCGCGCCGGACGCGACGCGGCGCAAAGAGAACATAAATCAAAAGACCTACCAGAATACCTACCAGGGTAATCATCGTAAATTCACCTCCTATAGACTGGTTTCCGCCAGTATGCGCTGACGCAAATCGCCTACCTTCACCCAACTCGGCTGGCTTTCTGGCAATTGGTCGTCCAGGCGATAGATTGGCTCAAAGCGGATGTCACCGTTCTTGAGTTCCTTGGCGACATTGGCGATCACTGTCACCCGGCGCACTTCATCTCGAATGCCGATCTGCACCAGCAGGTCAATCGCCTCGGCGATCAACTGCAAGGCGTCCGAAGGGCTAACGCCAGCGTCCGCTCCCAGTACAGTGGTCAGCCGGCGTACAGCTTCGCGCGGGTTGTCAGCATGGAAGGTGCAGGCTCCGGAGTGCCCGGTCATCATCGCCCGGAACAGGCTCAGCCCGGCATGTCCATCCCGTACCTCTCCCAGGATGAGGTAGTCGGGCGACATGCGCAGGGCATCGTCCACACCATTGGCCAGCGTATAAGGCTCGATCTCGGTACCAAGTGCAGCCGGACGAGCTTCGATGGTTTGCACTGTGGACCGGTCGATCCAGATCTCCTCCGGATCTTCGATCTTGACGATGCGCCAGGCCGAGGGCAGAAAATTGCACAGCGCCGAGAGGAGGGTGGTCTTGCCGGTGCGAGTCCCACCTGTGATCAAGATGCGGTAGCCCTGTTCGATAGCCCTTTGCAGCAGATCCATCATTTCGGCGCTCATCATCTGGCGATCCAGAATCCACTCCGGCAGGACTGGCTTTTGCTCGAACAAGCGGATGTTGATGCTTGGATTGCGCCCAGGTGGGGCGATGACCGGATGCAGCGCCTTGACTCGCCCGCCGCCGGGATTGTGCGGTGTGGCGGGAAGCTTGGCGTTGACCGTGGGATTGGCTTCGTTCAGGCTCTTGTTTTGCGGTCCCAGGATGCGATCCAGCACCCGGTTGATCTCGCCGGGATCAGGTTTCAGCTCGGTCAGCGTCTCCCAACGCACGGAATTCTTCTTCATCACCTGCACAAGACCGCTGGAGTAGATGCAGATTTCTGACAGGTCGGTTCGAGCTGGCGGCAAAAGCAGATCCAGAAAACCCAGACCCATCAAACGCCGGCCCAATTCAGCCGCCAGGGCGCTGTCGGTCTGGTAGCCGGAATAGGTGTTGTTGCGCCGGAAGGACACCCCTACCAGAGCATTGATACGTTCTTGAATATGCTGCCGGTCAGAGTCGGAGGGCGATCGCAAGGTTTCCACCGGGAACTCCCGGTTGATCTGGTCGATCACTTCGTTGGCAACCACTTCTCTCAAGGCTTTATCGACCGGGCGACTGGCGCTCTGGCCGAGGTCATACAGGCCTGCCAATCCCTTTCCATTGCCGTTACCATCGTTGAACATGCCAGCTACTCCTCAGTGCGTTACGTAAATCGAAAACGAGGGATGCGCAGCTTGCTTTTATTACCACGCCCATTCCGGTTGTCCAGGATCGATGTGACTGCGCCGGGGAAAAGGAACTCTGCCAGGTTATGGATGCCTTTAGCCAGTTCCTCGACCCGAGTGACAGCCGGCACTTGCTGATCCTGCGCGTGGCTGATCGCCGGGGTGTAGGGAATGACGGCAGCAACCGGCGGCGCCCATCCGTATCCACCCACCAGCTCGTCGTAAAAGCCGCGTACAGAGATCATCGAGTTTTCCGTCACCTGGTTGAGCACCAGGCAAATTGCTTCACGGGGAATGCGGTGCTCGCCAATCAGGCGCTCCAGAAGCAAGATGAGGGTGTGACGGGCAGCGGTCATATCTGCCAACGTGCAGCGAGTGACAATTACGGCGGTGTTGGCGGCTACGATCCCCTGCATGCTCCAAGGTTGCTCGCCTGCCGGGAGATCGAGTAACACAGCAGCGTAATTTCGCGTCCACGATGCCATCACAAGAGAGTAGATGCTGTCGGCTTCGGTTTTGTGAGAGGTCGAATACTCAGCTGCCTTCTGGTAATCGACAGAATTCTCCGGGGCCAGGAGCACATCCATGCCTTCGCGGGACTGGATCGACGCCCCAAAGCCATCTCCTGGGCGGGCAAAATACTCCATGGCGCTGGGAACGTAGCGCAATTTGAAGTGAGGGGCAGCGGTTGGCGGAAGATCGAAAGACATTAACAACGAACGCACATTCATGCGCACGCTCAATTCGTATGCAAGGCTTTCGGCGATGGTAGAACGACCAGTGCCTCCGGTGGCTGAGACAAACGCCACAACGCGCGTGCCGAGTATTGCCCCGGCAGAGCGCGAGAGATAAGCCTGCTGCATCGGCGCAGTCGCGGCTGCCTTGGCGCGTTCGGTGATGACGGCGGCGTAACCAGCCTGAGCAATCTCGCCCCAGTTCACCGGCGCAATGTAAACCCCACGCACAATGGCGGCATTCTCGAACTGCGCTCTCAGCTCCCGGATAGCCGGAGGCAAGATCAGAATTGCAACGCCGCGCCACACTTGCATCTCCGCTAGTACCTGGATCAATGCATCGGGACCCGGTGCAATCTCTACCTGCACCACAACCAGGTCCGGGCGCATTTGGCTCAGGCTTTGTTCAAAATTGCTCCATTGCGTGGCATGAGTGCTGATCACAAAACGTGTGTCCGATAGAAAAGGTGGTTGCATCTGGTAGAAGACGGTCTCATGTCCCGGTCCGGCCAGCATAACGGTTACCTTTTGCTCGGCAATCGGCAGTTTGTCCATGGCCTTACTTGCCTCCACGATCTTCATTCATCGCATCGTACAGATCTGCCAGGTTGAGGGTCAGGATATCCGGCGCTTGAAAACCATCAGCTGACTCCAGGGTCAGATACAGGCTGCCATATTTGCTCAAGGCAACGATCAGCGTAGTCGGGTTGACTGGCAATCCAGGTACAATCTCGATCGGCGTAGCGGGGACATCCAGAACGATCACATTGCCTTCCTGGGCTGCAGATACGGTACGGGCGCTGGCAAATAGCTGCTCCTGGGTTGAACTGCCGGGCAACTCTTCGTAGCGGAACGACTGAGGCACCATCAGCACCTTCAAGCCGCTGATGGCAATGCGCGCCAGTGGAGCCATTGGCGGGGCAGGAGTCGGGGTAGGCGTAGGGGTAGGGGTGGGCAGTCCGGCAACGATGGCTTCTGGAGTTGGCTCCACCAGAAAAGATGAGTTAACCGGTATCGGGGCAGACGCAACGCTTTGCAGCACATCCGGGGAGAGCATACGAATCAGGGTGACCGTCTGACCTTCTCGCAGCAACCCGGCGATCCCGGTAGCTAGATCCACCTTTACCGCCACAGCCAGGTGATCGGCTGGCAAGTTAGCCGGGATGCCAGCCTGGGCGGTTTCGCCCAGGGCGGAGGCGACGATGTAATCACCAGATGCACGACCCACCGCAAGCACCTTATCCTGCAGGTCTTCGATCCTCTCAAAGGAGTCTCTCGGCTTAGCTTGCGCCGGGATGGTGCGCAGCTCGAGCAAATCTGCCGTCAGGCGGGTCCCGGGGGCAATGGCCACCTTGGCCACCACGACGGTTGTCGGCCGGATCACGCCGTTGAGAAGCACGATCACCATCAAGCCGATGACCACGGCTAAAATGATTGCAATCCAGGGGGAACGTCGTTTTTCCATTCGAGAAACCTCCTTGTGGATATTTGTCTAATAAGGCCCAAGCCTCGCCAGGATCTCCTGGTCGGATGGCTCACTGCCTGGCACCATCAAAGGACTTACGAGCATCGGCTCCAACTCGGCCACATCCTCGCTGTAACCCAGCTTTGCGATGGACATGCGCTTTGGGATGCGCGCCAGGTAGCGCTTGTATTCAGTGTTTACCACGCCCTTCTCGCTGCGCCCGATGTGCGCCATGATCAGGTCACGATCATGGGGGAATTTTGTCTGGAAGAAAAAGCCATTATTGCAGGATGACAGAATGCCTGCCGGAAGGGCGCTGACCGTCTGGGCAATCAGATGCAGGAAAATCTGGTACTTACGGCCATCTCGCCAGAAGGTCTGGAAGACTTCACTCACCTGCTCAGCGCTGCCGGCGGAAACATTCTGATCTGCCGCCGCGCCGCTCACGCCGGTCAGGACCTTATTGGCTTCCTCAAAGAAGATCTGCATGGGCGGGAATTTTGCCCCGGCCAGGCTTTCTCGCCGGCGGACGACACTGTCGAAATACAGCACGCTGGAGAGCAGCGCCAATAAGGCAGCCTTGGGGTATTCGTCCATCTCCGCGCCGCCTTCAACGATCAACAGCCCCCAGGGATCCTCTGCCGGTCCCAGCAACCCTAAATCTTCTACCGGGACGCTTTCTGATCCAGCCCCGTATTGCCAGGCCATCTGGCCCTCGGCGAACTGCTCCACGCGCAGCAATACACCTTCAAGGCTGGCCCGGCTGGCCTGGTCGCCCTTGGGCAGCATAGCGTAGAAGTTCTTCAGTCGTTCCACCCACATGCGTACATCAGCTCGCTGGCTGCGCCAGACTGCTAGGTTCTGCAGCTCTCCTGGATGCAGGTCGGAAATGGGATGCCCAACAGAAACTGAACCAGAGACCCGGTTGTGATCTCGCCACTCCTGGATGACGGCAACTTCAACACTGTCCTGCAAGCGCCCCCAGGTCTGATGATTGATTACCTCGGAGTCGGTGGTCAGGATGCCAAGATTGGTGTAAACCTGGGTCAGGGCGCGGCGCAGGAAGCCAAGCTGACGTGGCCCCATACGCCCGGCGTTGGCGAAAAGCTCGCTGACCAGCGTGCGGTAGCGACCAGGATACAAGCGCCGGGGAACCTTCAAGATGTTCCAGCGCAGCGGACGCGGCGCGCCAGGGTAAAGCTGGCGGATGTCTACTCGCCCATCCAGTCCAGACCAGTTCAATGCGCGCCGCCAGCCTTGACCAAAATCCAGCACCACGCTGCGGAAGTGCCACTGTCGGGTGGTTTCGTAGGCCAGCCGTTCAGCAGCGACACTCTTGCCAAAGCCGGTATCTCCGCAGAAAGCGGTATGGAAGTGGCGGTCAAAACTCAGGCGCAGCGGTGTGTGGGTCAACTGCCCGGTCTCGCTGCTCCATTGCCAGCCGATAATCACATCTCCAGCCATACCAGGCCTGAAGGCAAAATCAGGCGTGGATTCTTGGACCGTCAGCGCAGTGCCCTGCTCGAACATCCCAGGAGCGGTGTAGGCCGCCAGCTGCAGCATGGTCAGCAGGGTGGAGTCCATATAGCCGCTGATCACTTCCGGGATTGTCTCAACCCGGGTGGAAGGGGTAAATGCGCGAGCATGCAGACCGATGTAATCGCTCTCTTCGAGGGTTAAATCACGCGTCTGCACACCAGTAATCACATCCTCCGTCCCATGAAATGATTCAGGTATCAAGCCCATCAAGGCTTGTTTGCCCTGCTCGGTGCGCGCCATGGCATACACATCGGTGTAGTACGCCCCTTCTTTGCTGGCCAAGTTGAGCAGGTTCTGTTGCTGGCGCAAGATCTGGGTCACCAGGATAGCTGGATCGAACTGCCACTGGTAACTGTTCGAGGCTGATAAAGAAGGCGCGATGCCCACCACCAACCCGGCCGATACCCCTCTGCCCAGCGCTTGACCGGCAGTCTTGGATTGCATCTGGCTGTCAGCAGAGCTCCTTGTATCCGCCTGCCCAGTCGTGTCTGCCTGGCTGACTGTATCCGACTGAGAACGGGTGTGGCTGCCAAAGACTCCGTTCGACTCGGCATGGGTGGTCGTCAACACTTCACTGACCACGGTACCCTGGCTGACGGTATCTGCCTGGCTTTCCGTTTCAGCATGGCTCTCTGTCTCAGAATGGCCTTGCATATCGCTCTCTGAAGCCATGCTGGAGACGCCATCCGCCGATCCCCAACCGACATTGCCGCCAATGCCTACCCCGGCCGGCTGGATGCCGCCGCGCAGTCCCCAATTAAAGCTATCCACATGGCTGCCACCGGAGCCACGGCTGCTGACGTGACCACTGCTCTCCGTTACCGCCGTCCCTTCGGTGACGGCCCGGCCTTCGGTATGCGATTGACCCTGAGAATGAGCGATACCAAACGATCGTGACTCCGCGTCTGTTTCGACATGCGACCAGCCTTGCGTCTCGGCCACGCCCTGGGTGTGCGCCTGACCTTCGGTATGCGCCTGGCTGTCGGTGTGCGCCTGGCCCTCACTGTGAGCTTCGCCCTGGCTGGTGCTGTATCCCTGGGTGGCTGACTGCGCCATCAATCCGGAGAGCAACGCCGGCAGGCTGACGCCAAACGAAACCCCGCGCACTCCGCTTTGCCAGGCTGCCCAAGTGGAGGTGTTCTCTGCCAGGCCGGTGAGCATCTCGGTAATATCCGCAAGCTGTACCGGCGAAGTGAGCACCAGAAACAGGAATTCTTCTTTCAGATCGCTCATGCCGCGAAACAGGATTTCGTTTTGCTGGAGAGTATATTGTTGGGCAGTCGGGCCAGCCTCGGTAAGCGGGTTATGCAGCAATGCGCTGCTGCCGCCGCGTGCATTCTCGCGTGGATCGGTATGGCCTACTGTCACCAGCACGTGTTTCATATCGTTGAAACTCAGGAAAATCCATTCAGCCAGGCGGACGTTCAAGGGGTCCAACCGGATCTGGCGATACGTGCCACCCATGGCTGCTTTCAGCGCCGCCAGGCTGCGCTTTGACCGTGCGCAAGCTTCATCCAGGGTTGTGGCAAACGTTGAGACGCCGTAGCATTGGATGATCCCAACCGGAGCTTGTTGGTTATTGAAAACGCCGGCGGCGAGATAGAGGAAACTGACCTGCGACCCATATAACCCGCGCAAGACGGTGCGCATCTTCTGCAGGAGCCCAGGATCAGAGCGTGCCTCCAGGGGCAAGAAACTTAACTGCAACAGACGCACAACCCGGAAACCGGCGTACTCTCGCCCGCCCTCGATCTCCCGCAGCCGGTACCAGAGATAATCCAGCTCATCCTGGCCATCGATAAAGCAAACCCCGGATTTCTCCACATCCAGGTCGGCCGGAATTGCTGGTTTCCCGTTACAAGGCGGATTTATCCAGCTGGACCAGCTCGGCAGCCAGTCGCTGACTTTCTTGATAGAGTGGAGAAATGATCGATCGTTCATGTCCTTAGCCGGCAATCTCTGGATTATGGGTTCACATCTGAGGGTGTACACCCGCAGATATCAAGCCACAATCTCGTTGGAGGAATATCAGGCGTACCCATGCCACGCCTGATCGTGTCCAGTTATTGCTCATTCCTTTGCCCGCATGGGAGGTTTGGAAGTTCGTCTGCCGTTGAAGAAGTTGATCGTGACCGCAGGCCGACGTGTCTCTTCCATATGCTGGAAGAAACGCTGAACGCTGGTCATGGTCTTCACTGCCGTGAATATGCCCATCGCCAGTGTCAGAATAGCTGCCACAGCCATGATCCCGATCACCACCGGTAGAGCCAGTCTTCCAATCGTGTAAGGATCCATAAAAGCCTCCGTGTAAGTACAAAAAGCCAACGTGTGGGGATTGGTTTCCAACGTTCGACTTCCTGGCCGACGTTGGTGTTGCCTTTGACAGCCCGAAGGCTGCGCAGAGCAACACATCCTGGGAGCGGAAACGGTTCAAGAGGGATATGGATTTCCGTTCCTGGCATGTGGCGCTCTACAAAGCAATCTCAAGGGTCAACGCGAATCCCGTACTCGCAAGGCGCGCAGCATATCTTGCGCGCCTGCCAGCGGGTTGACCATGGACATTGGATTGATAAAGATCTGTTGAACCAACATCGAAAAATAACCGAGAGGCACGATAAGCCATAAAGCCCACAGCAGAATGGTGGTCACGTTGCTGCGGGTGTTGGCAATCACCACCGCCGCGTTCTCGGAAGAACCGATCAGCGCCGCCCACTGCTCCGGAGTCAGGCCTGCGGTATATCCCAGGTAAATGCGGCTGCCGATGACGGCCAGAGCATACATGGCTATACCGGCTTTGACGTACCACAACAGGTTGAAACGCTGGGCTGATAAGGCCAGGATGGCTGCCAAACCAGCTACCCACATGGATGCGCCGATCCAGGGAACAGGCGCTCCCATGTCCCACTGGGCAATGATCCAGGCTGCCAACACCATGCCCGTCATCACTTGGGCTGTGCGCGGCATCTTCACACCCGAGTCGCCGGCGGAACCGCGCTCGCTGCGACGTGGTCGAAAACCAGCGCGCTGCTGAATTTCAGCATCGGGCAGCCAGGCCATCAACAAGGCACATACCAGGCTGGTCAGGGCAGGCATATGGGCAGCCAGCCAGTACAGGATGACCAGGGCGCCATTGGCCAAATACACTGGCAGATCGGTCAGCAATAAGCCGATGCGGTCCAGCTCGTTCATGGAGCGCCTGCCGGGAGCAAGGTGACCAGGGTGACGTAAACCTGCATGGCGTCCTCGGTGAAAAGCACCCTGGGCTGTGTGATGGGAATGGATACGCCGCCGTTCCAGTTGAAGAACGTCCCTGCCGTGTTCACCCACATTCTCAAGTTGAAGGTGCCCGGATCGGCAAAGGGCACGTTGAGCACCTGGGCTTCGGCTGTACAGACGCCGTTGCCGCCACAGCCGCCGCTCATTTGAGCCATCTCCGGCACCAGGTTGAAGCGCGGCTGGTGGATATAGGCTTCGTAATACTTGCTGGCCAGGTCGTTCAAAATCCAATAGCGGCTTTCCGGGCTGAGCTGAGCGTTGGCCTGCACCTCTGTGATTGCTTCTGGCAGCACTTCCACGTGCTCAATGCAGTGGATCTCGCCATCGACAACCTCATAATTGGGATTGTTCTCCATGGACTGGTCCCAGTTGTTGTCATAGCGTCTCCCAGGGCTGGGGCAGCCATTACCATTGCCTGAATTGGTGGATTCGCAGGTGGGCGGATCTTGGATCTGCTCGTACCAGGTGAAAATGACAGGAGGAATGCTCGCTTGAGCCTGGATATCTGCGCCGCGTTTTTCTGGATCCTGGCCGACCACCAACGGGTTTTCCGGGGCAACCTTCTGGATCGTCAGGGTAGCGGGCGCCTGGGTGATGGTCGGCGCAGGGCAGATGGGGGTCTCAGGGAGGCAATTGCCATCCTCACAATCAGCCAGTAAACCGGCACAGCCGCCGGGAATACTTTCACAATCTGCAACGCCATTCAGGTAAAGCAATAAGGCGTTGACGAGAAAACCGCTATCGAATGACATGATCATGATTTCGAAAAAGAAATTGCGGTTGATAATCGACCAGATATCTTCCCGACCATCGATCACCGCCTGGAAGAACTCCGCCGGATCGGTATAGCCCTGCGACACCAGTTGAGCAAGCTGATCCGAGGTCAACGATGGCCCGACCAGCATCGCCAGGATCGAAGCGCCATTACCCAGCATGCTTTCGGCGCTGGTCAAGCCACTCTCCACCGGATTCATAGCCATGAAGAACAGAGTGGCTGGCGAAGGCAGCACGACGATGTTCCCGGTCGGCGTCTGGTAGCGGTGATAGGTGGCATCCAGGTCGATCACCAGGCCGCCTGGCAGTGTGATGTCCATCCAATCTGCCGGCTCCGATACCGTCCCGAGGTCTGTCAGCTGGTCCCAGGCAATTGAGCCATCCGGGTTGAGGAAATCACCCCAGGGTGAGTCGCCTTCATCCGCCTGGGCAGCCTGAGTAGGCACAACCAGAGCGGCAAGGAAAGAAATCAGGAGGAGAAAACGGATGGTCTTCACGGCTGGCCTCCGTCTGTCGAAAATTCTAGGAGCTCTTCTTCGGTCAGAAAGCGCTCGAATTTCCAGGATCCATTTTCCTTGAGCACCAGTGCCAGGGCGGGGAAATCCGTGATGGGTTCTTTCTGCATGGGCCAGGGAGACGAGAGCTGAATGTTCAAGCGCCAGACCTGCATTGGGGCGTTATCGCGGGTGCTGGCGACCTGCTCCTGGACTTTCTCCTGGGCGGAGACTTCCACGGTTGTAGCGATCTTCTCCTCTTCGAGCTGGCTCCATAAATTGGGTACGATGACATTCTGGTAGACGATACAGCCGGCCTGGGTGCTGATCGAGCAGAGCTGATCCAGCCAGTGCTGTTGGCCTGCCGTGTAGTCCACGGTGTAAAATGCTTTGGCGCCGGCAAGGGCGGCATCCCTGGCAGCGGCATCCTCGGCTTCCGATTGATCAACCAACGAAGAGACAGGTGTGACAGCCTCGCCAGACTGCGCCAGGGAGTCACCATAAAGATGCGGCGCGAACCAGATCGCCGCCGCGACCAGACCAATCAAAACCAGGCTGAGGATGATATAGCGCTTTGGAATGACGATTTCGCTCACGATGCCACCTCCACTTTGCCAGAAAACAAAAAAACGCCACCGCTGCATCCGCTCCCAAGCGAATGCCACGTGTGGCGCATTGGTCGACCAACGATGACCAGACGGACTGCTTCAGTCGTTCTGGCTTTGCCATCCCGCACGAGGGCAGAAGGGCAATCGTTTAGAAAACTGGCCTATTTGGTTGTGATTATTAGTTTACACTATTTCGCCAATTTGTCAACCCTTGTTTGGGTTAAAGCTAGCTAACAGGAGACAGAGATGGCGCCGGAAGATTGCATTCAGGCATGACCGAAGGCAGGTGCTGGGTGACCCAGGCTTCCCAGGAGACGTCCTCCACCAGCCGCCACCAGGTATCCGGCGCATCAGCCCAGCTAATATCCTCGGGGATCGACGGATCCGACTGCGTGTGCCTGGCGATATAGCTATCTGGATTGATGCCGACATAGGTATACAAAGCCGGGTAAAGCGGCACCGCGATCGCAAAGCTGGTGAAATGCATCTGCTGGCATTTTGCCGGCAGCTCGCGAATGGCGCTGATTCGTTCACGCACGAACTGCCAGTATGTCATGCCGTCCGCGCTGGCAAGCTGCATGGGCTGCGAACCTTTGTACCCTACGAAGGCGACAAAGACGACCCCTGCGATCAGGACAAGCGCCAGGATCAGGCGGATAAAGATACCAAGGGCGGATAATACTGAGCGGATCATCGATAACTCTAAAAATCAATTCTACATCCAATTCTCAACAACTTTCGTCCGATTTATTACGGTCTGGATTGCTCGACTGGTGTAAACCTCCCTTAAGCCGTTACCCCGGTTTACACCAGGTGTGTTCTGGGTTCGTACCAGGGGGAATAAACCAATCGATCTTGTTGGTCACTGTAAGATATTTATTCCGGTTTTTTACCTTGCGGAACGAGAATCCAGGATCCTTTTCTAATACTAACTTGTCGTTTCATTGTAGCACTCACAATATCAGCGGCCCGGAACGATTGGGAATTGGAGTGAAATGTTGGAGCTCTCTCCATTTGCTTGAATTTGTCAACGATGTCTTCGAACGAACGATCTTTCGAAGATCGGTTTTCGGAATGAAGACTGCGCCATTTTGGAAGATGTTTATTCCATAACTGGATGAGGAGGTCCGGTGCTCCATTTGGCAACGATCGAGCCATTGTCATTACACCTTTGGCTTTCTCATCCTCAGGGTAATTGGAAAAATGCGAGTTTAGCCAGCAAAGTGCATCCTTCAGATCTGGTCCCCAAATGAAATCCTGGTTGGATCGAAGGAAGTAAGGAGTTGATCTTTTATGGAACTTATCAGAGGAAACAAAGACCATACAGAATGGTAGATAGTAAAGGTAAGCACTATCAACTCGATTCGAAGGCATTTTTGTAGAAATCAAACCAGAAGCGAAGGAAGCCATGAAAAATATCTCAATCTCAAGAACGAAGGCGGCATATGGGGCGAAGTCCCGAAGAGAAGGTCGACCGGCTTCTTTATAGCGCAGGAGTATTGAAGGGTGATTTTCGACCGGTATACCGATTAAATTCTCCATATATGTTAACTGTTCGTCAGACAACAAAGATGTCATAACGAAATTTGATCCAAGGTTTCGCGCATCCTCAAGAGTTTTGCACCCTATTATGTTGATGCCTAACTCACCTAACAATGATTTTGCACCTTTAAAATTGAGACTGGATAATGCATCACGCCAAGCCTTAGCGAAACCGTGCTCTAGTTCAAGGAATTTACCCTCTTGCCATCGAGAGAAGGCAACGGCTACAGGTGACTCTTCCGAAATTACTCCAACCTCACCACCAACCTCAACCAAGCGAGCTTGAGCTAATGGGATCTGACCGGTCATCACAACCTCAAATCCTTGAAGGTTAGTGAGGCACATATCAAGATGATGTGCTGATGGGGCACTGCTTAATTGGGGAAATTTGCCAGCTATTATAGTGACTTCTTCAATCGCATTGCGTCCCTTGAGCCCAGTCTTTCGAAGGTCAGCTAGAGTTTCTATATAAAATATTGGACAGACGTTTGTTAGGAAAAACGCGTCAAACCAAACGGACTCATCGACCGAAAGCGATTGTATGAATGACTTATCAAATAGAGCAATCGGTCCCATTGGCTTACCTCCGATAACATTCAAACTTGAGCCTAATGCAATTTACGAAACTATAAAAAGGTTCAGTAGAACTAGTTGATTGGCTAATCAGAAGAGGCACAGGACACATTCTATCAAGGTTAACAGATTCTTCTAATTGATGCTTTTCTTTTTTATCTCTAACCAGATTCTATCACCGTCACCTCGTTTGCCTGTTTGTATATCAGCCAAGTTTGTTAATGAAATGACCAACGATTTATTTCCGAGGCAGTAATTGATCTCGCTGCGGATATTGCGCATACACGACCGGTTATCACACACCACAAACATCCTTCCACCGCTGGCCTGGTGGAAATTGCGCCACTTGGCCTGGCGCTGCTCAAGATTTTTATCTACATCGCGCTCCACTTCCACGAAATTTGTCGCTCCCTGGTCATCAACGATCGCCAGGTCGGGGCGGAACAAGCCGCCATCCGGCAGCGTGATTTCCGGCGGGGTAAGGTTGACCTGGTAACCCGCCTCGCGCAGCACATCGGCAGCCTGTAGGTTGAGCAGGGTGTGCTCCGGGGAAACGTGGCGCTCAAGCAATAAATCATATTCGTTTGCCTGCGGCTGCTGGTTGGTCAGCAGCCAGTACGCCAGGCGGCCTTGATCGGTCAGGCGCACTAGGTCCGGAAATTTGCCGCCGGTGCCCGCACCGTCCGCGGTCCATGGGCGGAATCTCTCGATCAACTGGAGATCCTCCAGGCGTGTCATCAAAGCCTGGATGCTACCGCCGGCTTTCTTGATGCCAAGTTGCACAGCTGCCTGGGCTTCGATCACCGGGCGGCGTGCCAGGCCGGTATCAGCGATCATTTTCAGGATGCTTGAATCGCGTTCGAAGGTCTCTGTCTGCCGCCAGGTCGCCATCCAAACTGGCTCAGGGGGATCGCTTTCATCCTGGGTAGATATGTCCGATTTTTGTTCGACCATAGTCTGGCGTTGCTCCTGAGATACGGCGCGCAACGCCGTGAGCTGATCCAACAGATCAATCTTTTCAGCCTCCAGTCGATTGATTCGGTCTTGTAACTGCTTGTTCTCTTTCTGGAGTTCCTCATTCTGGGCAATCAATTGTTCTAATTGCTCGCGCAAGTTCTGGACACGCTGGGCAGTCTGGCTGTCATTTAATAATCGCTGAACATGGTGCAGGCGGTTGCCTACCTGCTGGCGCACGAGCTGCTCAAGCTCGTCCACCGGCAGATGGTCGAGCGGGCGACCGTTTTTCAGGCGCTGATCAACTTCTTCCGGCGCGAAAGTTTCCAGTAACGAAACCAAAACGCGCTGAGCTTTGCGCCAGCGCGCTTCAGCCTGCTCGCGCAAGTCGGTCTGGATGGATAACAACTGGCGCAAGTTATCTATGGTGATCTCTTCTCCAGCCATTGGCTCGCCTCCATGTCGATCAGCATGTGCCGCGATTCGACCAGCTTAT
>Ga0073934_10006122_pt1 | contig 17870 bp, 13 predicted proteins | sample LarsenN4metaG_FD_76834 | JGI IMG/M metagenome (GOLD analysis project Ga0073934, IMG submission 76834) | Hot spring sediment bacterial and archeal communities from British Columbia, Canada, to study Microbial Dark Matter (Phase II) - Larsen... ... | reverse complement strand
TCGGCAACCCGGGCTGGAGCTGGGCGGAGTGCCTGCCCTACTTCCTGAAGCACGAGGACTTCCACAAGGGCGCCGACGCCTTCCACGCCGCCCCGGGCTTCGACCCCAGCGGTGCGCGCCAGGGCGGCGAGTGGCGGGTGGAGAAGCAGCGGCTGCGCTGGGAGATCCTCGACGCCTTCGCGCAGGCCGCGCAGGAGGCCGGCATCCCGGCGAGCGACGACTTCAACCGCGGCGACAACGAAGGCGTGGGCTACTTCGAGGTCAACCAGCGCGCCGGCGTGCGCTGGAACGCCACCAAGGCCTTCCTGCGCCCGGTGCAGGAGCGCGACAACCTGCAGGTCTGGACCGGCGCGCACGTGCGCCGGCTGCTGCTCGCGCACCGCGACAGCGAGGGCTCGTGGGATGGCTCGCGGCGGGCCGTGGGCATCGAGGTGGTGCCGCAAGGCGGCGGCGCGCCGATCCAGGCCCGGCTCAAGGATGGTGGCGAGGTGGTGCTGGCCACCGGCGCGATCGGCACCCCGCAGATCCTGCAGCTCTCGGGCATCGGCCCCGGCGCGCTGCTGCGCCAGCACGGCATCGCGGTCGAGCACGAGCTCGCCGGCGTCGGCGAGAACCTGCAGGACCACCTGCAGATCCGCGCCGTCTTCCAGGTCGACGGCGTGACGACGCTGAACACCCTGGCGAATTCGTGGTGGGGCAAGGCGCGCATCGGCCTGGAGTACCTGTTCAAGCGCAGCGGGCCGATGAGCATGGCGCCGTCGCAGCTCGGCGCCTTCACGAAGAGCGACCCGGCCCGGCCGCACGCCAACCTCGAGTACCACGTGCAGCCGCTGTCGCTCGACGCCTTCGGCCAGCCGCTGCACCGCTTTCCGGCCTTCACCGCGAGCGTGTGCAACCTCAACCCGGCCAGCCGAGGCTCGGTGCGCATCCGCACGCCGGACGCGGCCGACGCGCCGAGCATCGCACCGAACTACCTGTCGACCGATGAAGACCGGCGCATCGCCGCCGAGTCGCTGCGCCTGACGCGGCGCATCGTCGCCCAGCCGGCGCTGGCCAGGTACCGCCCTCGCGAATACAAGCCCGGCGTGCAGTTCCAGACCAACGAGGAACTGGCGCGCCTGGCCGGCGACATCGGCACCACCATCTTCCACCCGGTGGGCACGGCGAAGATGGGGCCGGCCGGCGACCCGGCCGCGGTGGTCGACGCGCGTCTGCGCGTGCACGGCGTGGCCGGGCTGCGCGTGGCCGACGCCAGCGTGATGCCCACCATCACCAGCGGCAACACCAACTCGCCGACGCTGATGATCGCCGAGCGCGCTGCCCAGTGGATCGCCGAAGACAGCCGCTGAAGGCTCCGCCGTGATCGTGGACTGGGTCTACCTCGCCAACGCCGCCGCCTGTCTGGGCTGTGGCGCAGCACTGCTGCTGGCCTGGAGGCGCGACCACGAACAGGCCTTCCTGCGCATGATGGGCCTGGCCTTCATGCTGCATGCGGCGCTGGCCCCGGCCTACGCGCTGATGCAGTCGGCGCAGCCGGCCATCCACCTGACGGGGTTGACCGTGCTGGTCACCGTGGCGGTGTTGTCGGCCGGGCTGATCCTGATGGGCGTGGGCTACCTCGCCGATCGGCCGCTGACGCGCCGCGAGCAGCGCATCGTGGCGGTGGTCCTGGTCGTCGTTGCCGTGGCGCTGCTGCCGCTGGGGCCGCCGCAGGCGGTGGTGACACCCGCGCTGCTCAATGCGCTGTTCGGTGCGGCCGCGCTGGTCTGGCTGTGGCCCCGCGGCGGTGCAGAGCGCCTGTCGGGCGCGCTGCTCGTGCTGCTCGCGCTCAATGCGCTGCAGGTGTTCGTGGACGGCCCCGGCGCAGCCGAGCGGCAGCTGGCAATGGGCATGGTGCTGCGCCTGGGCGTGACGCTGGCCCTGCTGCATGCCGCCGGCCGCCGCTCGGCCGACGCCTCGCGCGTGGCGCGCGTGCGCTTCGAGCGCCTGACCGAGCACTCGCACCAGGGCGTGGCCGTCGTGCGCGGCGAGCAGCTGCTCTACGCCAACCCGGCGCTGCTGCGCATCTACGGCCTGGGCTCGCTGCAGGAGGTGCGCACCCTGTGGCGCGAGGCCACCATGCCCGAGGCGGAGCGGGCCGCCGGCCGCGAGCGCCACCGGCGGCTGATCCGCGGCGAGACCGATCGGGAGGACTGGTCCGGCCTGCGCTACCGCTTCGACGGCACGCCGATCCGGCTGCGCTTTTCCGCCTGGCGCGTCGACTGGGACGGCGAGCCCGCCGAGCAGGTGGTGGTCAGCGACGAGACCGCCGAGCACGACGCCACCGCCGCGCTGCTGCACCAGGCCACGCACGACGAGCTGACCGGCCTGCCCAACCGCAGCGCACTGCTGGCGCGACTGCGCGAGCTGTGCGCGGCCGAGGCCGGCTTCGCGCTGCTGCTGCTCGACGTCGACCGCTTCAAGCTCTTCAACGAGGCCCATGGCCCGTCGGTCGGCGATGCTGTGCTGCGTGCGCTGGCGGTGCAGCTCGCGCGCAGCCAGCAGGGCCATGCCGAGGCCATGCGGCTCGGCGAAGACGAGTTCGCGCTGCTGGCCCCGGCCGACGATCCCGAGCGCGCCGCCCACGAGCTGGCCCGCCGCGTGCGCGACCTGCTGGCCGTGCCGCTGGCGCTGCCGGGGCACGAGTTCTTCCTCGATGCCTCGATGGGCGTGGCGCTGCACCCGGTGCACGGGCGCGGCGCCGAGGCGCTGTTGCGTGCCGCCAATGCGGCGATGCACGAGGCCAAGAGCGTGCCCGGCACCTCGCTGCAGTTCGCCGAAGAGCGCTTCGAGCGCGGCTCGGGCGTCACGCTGCTGGCCGAGCAGGCCCTGCGGGCCGGACTGAAGAACGAGGAGTTCAGCCTCGTCTACCAGCCCAAGGTGGAGGTGCGCAGCGCCGCCCGGCCGCCGCGGCTGGTCGGCTTCGAGGCGCTGGTGCGCTGGGATCCGCCGGGCCGCGGCCGCATCTCGCCGCTGGAGTTCGTGCCGGCCTCGGAGCGCACCGGCATGGTCCGCGCGCTCGGCGCGCTGATCCTCGACCGCGCCTGCGCCCAGGTGGCGCAGTGGCGGCGCGATTTCGGCCGCGCCGTGCCGGTGGCGGTGAACGTCTCGCCGCTGCAGCTGCTCGATCCCGACTTCGCAGACGAGGTGCTTCGCGTGCTCGACCGCCACGGCGTGCCGCCGGCGCTGCTGTCGCTGGAGATCACCGAGAGCGTGGCGGTGGCCCACATGGAGCAGGCGCGCGGACGCATCGCGCGGCTGCGCGCGCACGGCATCGAGGTCGCGCTGGACGACTTCGGCACCGGCTTCTCGTCGCTGAACATGCTGCGCAGCCTGCCGCTGCACACCGTGAAGATCGACCGCAGCCTGATCGAGCCGCTGCCGGCGCCCGACGCCACGGCCGTGGTCAAGGCGATCTGCGACCTCGCCACCACGCTCGACCTCGACGTCATCGCCGAAGGCGTTGAGTCGCCGGCGCAATCCGAGGCGCTGCGCGCGGCCGGCTGCCGTCTGATGCAGGGCTACCTGTACGCGCGGCCGCTGGCGCCGGCCGAGGCGGCACGCTGGCTGGACCGGGCGGAACCCGGCTCGTCCGCGCCGCTCAGGCTGCGAGGCTGATCTGCGAACCGGACGGGGCCCCGCTCGCCTCCTCGCCGCCGCGCAGTGCGCTGGCCAGCTGGCGCAGGAAGCTGCCGAGCTGGTCGGCGCCGGCGCCTGCAGCGGTGTTCCCTGCCGGCTGCAGCGCGCTCATCAGGCGGCGGAAGGCGCTCAGCAGGGGTGACTCGGCCGTTGCCGCGCCGACGGTGCCGGTCTGCTGCGACACCTCCAGCGCGATCGTCGTCATCGACAGCGAGGCGCTGGCGCGGTCGCCCTCGACGGTGAGCTCGATCGACGCCGTGCTCAGGCTGGCGCTGAGCGTGGTCGAGACAGTGCTGGCGGTCGCGGCAGCAGGGCGGCTCACCTCGCCGGCGAGGCGTTCGACGCGCTGCGCGAGATCGTCGTAGCCGTGGCGCGCGCCGTGCAGGCCGTGGCCGCGCCCACCGCTGCCGCGCAGTGCGTCGGCCAGTTCGTGGGCGAAGGCGCGCGCGCTGTCCTTCAGCTCGCGGCTCTGCTCGGCGGGCCGGTCGGCGGGCATCAGGCTGCGCAGCGCCTCGGTCATTGCCGCCACCAGTGGGTGGCTGCGCTCGGTGCGGCGTGCGGGGGGGGCGTCGGCCTCGTCGCGGCCGGGATGCCGCTGGCTGCGCTCGAGGCGCGCGGCACGCTCGGCCGCACGGCTGGCGGTGGCGGCATCGAACGACGAGGGGCGGGCGGCGTGGCAGCAGGAAGCGTGCATCGGCAACTCCTTCACGGTGGTGCCCGGGTTTTCGTCGCATCGCAGGCGCTGGCTGAGTCAGCCGTGGTAACCGAGTGCTGCGGCACGGCACACTCCGGGCATGTCACGCCCTGCGAACCCCACCACCGTGCTGCTGCCCGGCCTGGCCTGCGACGCCGAGCTGTGGCGAGAGCAACTGCGCGCGCTCGGGCCGCGGCACGCGCCGCGTGTTGCGGATGTTCACACTCGCGCCCCGACGCTGCCCGAGATGGCCACGCCGCTGCTGTCGGAGCACCCCGGCGAGCTGGTGCTGATCGGCGCCTCCATGGGCGGGCGCATCGCGCTGGAGGCGGCGCGACAGGCGCCGGGCCGCGTCCGCGCCCTGGCGCTGCTGGGCAGCACGGCGCGCGCCGACACCGACGAGCTCCGCGCGGTGCGCAGCGAGGCGGTGGCGCACTTCGACGCCGGTCGTGGCGACGACCTGCTCGAGGCCAACGTCTGGTTCGTCTTCCACCGCAGCGCCTGGGACGACGAACCGCTGCTCGACCGCTACCGCGCGATGCTGCGCCGCACCGGGTTCGCGCAGCTGGCGCGGCAGAACCGCGCGATGATGTCCGCAGCGGACATGCGCCCCGCGCTGCGATCGATCACCTGCCCGACGCTGGTGGTGTGCGGCGAGCACGATGGCGTCACGCCGCCGGCGTGCTCGCGCGAGATGGCCGAGGCCATTCCCGGTGCGCGCATGGCCTGGCTGCCCGACTGCGGCCACATGCTGACGATGGAGAAGCCCGCGGCGATCAACCAGCTGCTGCTCGACTGGCTGGCGTCGCTCGAACGGGAGCGGGCTGCGCTCGGGGCAGGGTAAGTCCCGCTGCGGCTCGCGGCGGGCGCCCCCTACAGTTCGCCCACTGCGCGGCGGCACCCTCGGGTGCCCGACTGGGCGGGGGACTGAGGAGACGCAAGAACGCGCGTCGCGGCAACGCGGTCGACGCCAGCACTCAGGTCGCGACAGCGGCCGATGCACAATTGAAGGGGCGCCGGGCCATCACCCGGCGCCCCTTTCCACTTCATGACCGAACTGGCTCTCGTCGCACTGGCGTCGCTGTTCGCCGGCTGCGTCGATGCCATCGTCGGCGGCGGCGGGCTGATCCTCGTGCCGGCGCTGTTCGGCATGTATCCCGGCGCCGCGCCAGCCACGCTGCTGGGCACCAACAAGGGCTCGGGCATCTGGGGCACGGCCTGGGCCACCTGGCAGTTCTCGCGCCGCGTGCAGCTGCCCTGGGCCGCCATGCTGCCGGCCGCGGCCGCGGCCTTCGCCGGCAGCTTCGCCGGTGCCTGGGCGCTCACGCTGGCCAGCCCCGAACTGCTGCGCAAGGCGCTGCCCTTCGTGCTCGTGGCCGTGCTGGCCTACACCCTGGCGCGCAAGGACCTGGGCCGCCACCACGCGCCGCGCCTGGACGGGGCGGCCCAGACCGGGCTGGCCTGCGCCATCGGCGCCGTGATCGGCTTCTACGACGGCTTCTTCGGCCCGGGCACCGGCAGCTTCTTCGTCTTCCTGTTCGTGCGCCTGCTCGGCTTCGACTTCCTCAACGCCTCGGCCAGCGCCAAGCTGCTGAACACCGCCACCAACGCGGCGGCGCTGCTGCTGCTGGCCGGCCGCGGCCACGTGTGGTGGCACGTGGCCGCGGTGCTGGCGGTGGCCAACGTGGCCGGCAGCCTGATCGGCACGCGGCTGGCGCTGCGCCACGGCGCCGGCTTCGTGCGCGTGGCCTTCATCGTGGTGGTGGCGGCACTCATCGCCAAGACCGGCTGGGACGCCTTCGTTCGCTGAATTGCGGCCCGAAGGCCGCCCAGTTCCGGGCATCGCCGGCGCGGCACGCGCCTAGCATCCCTGCAGGAGCCCGAGCCCGCGAGCGCGCCATGCCTGTCGACCCGAAACTGCGATCCCTGAACATCGATGTGCCGGCCCAGCCGGAGGCGCTGGTCAAGCTGTCGCTGCTGCTGGCCGACGAGGACGTCAACCTGCAGGCGCTGTCGGCGCTGATCACTTCCGACATGGCGCTGGCTGCGGCGGTGCTCAAGGCCGTCAACTCGTCGCTGTACGGCCTGTCGGGCCGGGTGCAGAGCGTGCAGCAGGCGATCACCTACCTGGGCACGCGCGAGGTCGCCGCGGTCACCTTCGAGATGGGCCTGAAGGCGGTATTCCCGACCGCGCCCGAGCTCGACCCGGTGTGGGAGCGCGCCAGCGCGCGCGGCCTGCTGATGGGCCGCATCGGTCAGGCGATCGGTGTCGACCCCTGGGCCTCGCATTCGGCGGGGCTGTTCGAGGAGTGCGGCAAGGCGGTGCTGTTCCGCCATGCGCCGCAGCGCTACAAGCCGCTGCTGCGCGCCGCCGAGAACGACGAGGACCTGCTGCTGCTCGAGCACGACGAATTCGGCGTCAGCCACGACGCGCTCGGCGCGGCGCTGTGCGAGACCTGGGGCCTGGCGCCGGCGGCGGTGCACAGCGTGCGCTTCCACGTGATGGTCAACGCCACGCTGCAGCTGCCGATGCAGGTGCAGCGTCGCGCCATCTGCGCCATCTCGGCGATCGCCAACGCGATGATGCGCGACCCCGACACGCTCGACGCGGTGGCCGCCAAGGTGGCGCCGCAGGCCGAGCTCGATGCCACGCTGGTGATCCGCGGCGCCCGCAAGGTGCAGGAGCAGATCGAAGCCGCGGTGGCGCGCGAGCGCGCCTAGATCCTGCGCGTCGTCTCGCGCACCACCAGCTCCAGCGGCGGCACGGCCACCTCGGGCATCGGGTGCCCGAGAAGGGTCAGCAGGGCGTTCGCCGCCGCCAGGCCGATCTCGTAGATCGGCTGTCGCACGGTGGTCATCGGCGGCGTGGCATAGGCCGCACCCGGCAGATCGTCCACGCCGACGATCGACACGTCGTCGGGAACGCGCACGCCGCGCCGGTACATGGCCATGCGGGCGCCGAACGCGGTCTGGTCGTTGGCGGCGAACACCGCGGTGAACGGCTGGCCGCTGTCGAGCAGGCGGTTCATCGCCAGCAGGCCGCCGCTCTCCATGAAGTCGCCCTGGGCCACGAGCTCGGGCAGCAGCGGCAGCCCCGCCTCGCGCAGCGCGCGTTCGTAGCCGGCGCGCCGTTCGGTGGCATCGGTGTGGTCGGCCGGGCCGGCGATGTGGGCAATGCGGCGGTGGCCCAGGCTCAGCAGGTGGCGCGTGGCGAGGTGGCCGCCGGCCTCCTGGTCGAGCGCGAAGGCGCGCACCTGCGGTTCCTCGAGCTGCCGGCCGGTCACGACGATCGGCTGGTGGCGCGCGAAGTCGGCGATCTGGCGGTCGTCGAGGTGGCCGGTCAGGATCACCAGGCCGTCGATGCGCCGCGCCATCAGCAGGCGCACGCGTTCGGCCTCCTCGGCGGCATTCCAGTGGCCGCTGACGATGATCGGCGCGTAGCCGGTGCCGGCCAGGCCGGCCTCGATGCCCTTCATCGCGCGGCCGTAGAACGGGCTCTCGACGTCCTGCGTGAGGATGCCCACGGTCATCGTGGTGCCGGTTTTCAGGCTGCGCGCGAACAGGTTGGGCTTGAAGTCGAGCTTGCGGATCGCCCGCTCCACCGCCTGCCGCTTGTCGGCGGTGACCCGCGCCGTGCCGTTGAGGATGCGCGACACCGTGCTCGGCGACACGCCGGCTTCACGCGCGACGTCCAGCACGGTGATGGTCGAGGGCGGGGCGTCGGTGTCAGGGGTGGCAGCCACGGGGCGGATCGGCGGGGTGTCGCCGGATTGTGCATGTCGTCAGTGCCATGATAACGTTTTCATGCTCACCCTTCAGCCTTCCGTACTGTCCCGAGGAGACCCCATGCCCGCTCACCGACTCCTTTCGCGGCTGCTTGCTGCCGCACTGGCGCTGGCCGCCGCCACGCCGGCGCTGGCCTGCACCTTCGAGCAGCCGCCGGCCGAGCGGGCAGCGAGCTGCAACCGTCTGCTGGCGCGCAGCATCAACTTCGGCAACATGCTCGACCACGCCCGGGAAGGGCTGGCCGGACCGATGCTGCGCGACGAGTTCGTGGCCCTCACCGCGCAGGCGGGCTTCACCGCGATCCGGCTGCCGGTACGCTGGGACGCACGCGCCGGCGTGCAGCCGCCCTACCGCATCGCCCCGGAGTTCTTCGAGCGGGTCGATGGTGTCGTGAAGCTGGCGCTGGAGCACCGGCTCGCGATCGTGCTCGACATGCACCACTACGCCCACATGATGCTCGAGCCCGAGGCCGAGCGTGAGCGCTTCGTCGCGGTCTGGCGCCAGGTGGCCGAGCACTACCGCGACGCGCCCCCGACCGTGATGTTCGAGCTGCTCAACGAGCCCAACCGCGAGCTCACGCGTTCGCGATGGAACGAGGCGCTGGCCGCCGTGCTGCCGGTGGTGCGGCAGAGCAATCCACAGCGCACGCTGATCGTCGGGGGCGGCGACTGGAACAGCGGCCCGGCGCTGGAAGACCTGGTGCTGCCGGCCGACGACCGCAACCTGATCGCCACCTTCCACTACTACGTGCCGATGGAGGTGACGCACCAGGGCGCCGAGTGGGTCAGCGGGTCGGGCGCCTGGGTGGGCACCACATGGAGCGGCACGGCGGCGCAGCGCCAGCGGCTGCGCGAGGACTTCGACCGCGTGGCGCGCTGGGCGGCGCGCGAGCGGCGGCCGGTGCTGCTGGGCGAGTTCGGCGCCTACTCGCGCGCCCCGGAGCCCACCCGCATCGCCTGGACACTCGCCGTGCGGGAGGAGGCGCAGTCGCGGGGCTTCTCGTGGGCCTACTGGGAGCTGGCCTCGAGCTTCGGCGTGCTGGAGCCGCTGTCGCTGCAGTGGCGCCGGCCGCTGCTGGAAGCGCTGCTGCCCGCCCCCTGAACTCAGGACTTTCCCGGAGCCATGTTGACAACGTTTTCAGACGCTGCTGCAATGCGGCCACTCTCTGAAAACAATTTCAGACGGCGGACGCGTCGCGGTTAAGCGATCCAGGAAGCCACTGTAGCGAGAGTGAAAACGTTGCCAGAAGACTGGCATCACAATCACGCCCCGCGAGGGCATGGAGACAACGGATGAGACCCTTCCTGAAACCGGTGATCGGCGCGGTGGCCGCGGGCCTGTCGGCCGTCGCGATGGCGCAGACGGTGACGATCAACGTCGCCTCCTTCCCCGACCTCGACCGCGGCATCAAGCTGGCCATCCCGCTGTACAAGAAGATCAACCCGAACGTCGAGATCAAGCTGACCAGCCTGGCCTACGGCGACCACCACACCGCGATGACCACCGCGCTGGCCACCGGCGCCAACCTGCCCGACGTGATGGCGGTGGACATGGGCTTCATCGGCAAGTTCGCCGAGAGCGGCGGCATGGAGGACCTCGCCAAGCCGCCCTACAACGCACTGCAGTTCCGCGACAAGGTGGCCCGCTTCACCTACCCGCTGGCGATGAGCGGGCAGGGCGTGATGGTGGGCATGCCGGTGGACATCGGCCCGGGCGCGCTGTTCTACCGCAAGGACCTGCTCGACAAGGCCGGCGTCAGCGAGGCCGAACTCACGAAGAGCTGGGAGTCCTACATCGAAGCGGGCAAGAAGCTCAAGACGGCCACCGGCGCCTGGCTGCTGGCCAGCGCGGTCGACATCAAGGACATCTACATCCGCTCCGACCTGAAGGACGGCGAGGGCATCTATTTCGACAAGTCGGGCAAGCCCACCATCGACAACGCGCGCTTCCGCAAGGCCTTCGAGCTGGCGAAGGCGGCGCGCGACGCCGGCATCGACGGCAAGATCGGCGCGTGGTCCAACGAGTGGAGCGAAGGCTTCAAGCGCGACAAGATCGCCTCCCAGATGATGGGCGCCTGGCTGGCGGGCCATCTCAACAACTGGCTGGCGCCGGAGTCCAAGGGCAAGTGGCGCTCGGCGCAGCTGCCCGGCGGCGCGTTCGGATCGTGGGGCGGCTCGTTCTACGGTATCCCGAAGAAGGCGCAGAACAAGGCGGCGGCCTGGGACTTCATCAAGTTCCTGACCACCACCAAGGAGATGCAGATCGAGGCCTTCCGCGGCTACGACGCCTTCCCCTCGCTGATCGAGGCGCAGAACGACGCCTTCATCGACCAGCCCATCGAGTACCTCGGCGGCCAGAAGGCGCGCCAGCAGTGGAAGCTCGCGGCGAGCAGGATCCCCGCGATGGCGGTCGACAAGTTCGACCCGGTGGCCACCGAGGTGGTCAACGCCGAGCTCGAAAACGTGCTCGAGAAGAACAAGGACATCAAGGCTGCGCTCGCCGATGCGCAGGCCGCGGTGGCCAAGCGTGTCCGTCGATGAACCGCCGCTGATCCCTGGATAGCGCACCCGGTGCGGCCTGCGGGCCGCACCCCACGACAAACCCGGATTCCCCCCGGCCCTTGCCACGGGCAGCCTCGCTGCCCATGCCCAAGCGCCGTCCGACCATGCACGCCCGCACCGCCACCTCCACCGCCGAGACGAAGGCCATCGCGCGGCCCGCGCGCGGGCGCAGCCGTCGGCCGTGGCTCAGCAAGCGCAGGGCGCCCTACCTCTTCATCAGCCCGTTCTTCATCCTGTTCGCGGTGTTCGGGCTGTTCCCGCTGCTGTTCTCGGTCTACCTGTCGTTCCACCGCTGGGACCCGGCCGCGGGCCTTGCGGCGATGCGCTTCGTCGGCCTCGAGAACTACCTTTACGTGCTGCAGGACGACGAGTGGTTCCACAAGTCCGTCTACAACACCCTCTGGCTGGCGGTGGTCTCGGGCCTGCCGCAGCACCTGGTGGCCTTGCCGCTGGCGTTCTTCTTCCATCGGGCGCTGGGCCGTTGGCGCAACGCGGTGGTGGGTGTGTACTTCCTGCCCTTCATCACCTCCACGGTGGCGATCTCGCTGGTGTTCTCGTCGCTGTTCTCGCGCGACTTCGGCGTCGTCAACGCCACGCTCACCTCGCTGCACCAGGTTCCGGTGCTGGGCTGGTTGTTCCCCGAGCAGAACATCGACTGGGGCCAGCCCGGCTACACGAAGTGGATGATCGCCTTCGTGGTCTGGTGGCGCTACGTCGGCTGGAACGCGGTGCTCTACCTGTCGGCGATGCAGACCATCCCGCGCGACCTCTACGAGGCCGCCACGATCGACGGCGCCACACCCTGGCAGCAGTTCCGCTGGATCACGCTGCCGCTGCTCAAGCCGATGATCTTCTTTGCGGTGACGCTGACCATCATCGGCAACCTGCAGCTGTTCGAGGAGCCGTTCATCCTCACCGGCGGCACCGGAGGCATCGGCCAGGCCGGCAAGACCGCGGCGATGCACATGTACGGCACCGCCTTCGTCGACGGCGACTTCGGCACCGCCTCGGCGATCGCCTGGCTGCTGTTCCTGCTGATCGGCGCAGCCACCTGGGCCAATAACCGCCTGCTCGGCCAGCGTGAGGAGGGCACGCGATGAAGCGCATGCGCCTGTCGCCCCAGCTGGTCGGTGCCTATGCCATCGTGGCGATCGGCGCGCTGATGATGCTCGGACCGTTCTGGTTCATGTTCGTGTTCGCCACGCACACCAACCGCGAGATCCTCTCGCTGCCGCCCCCGCTGTGGTTCGGCGACGCCTTCCTCGACAACCTGCGCCAGCTGCTGACCAGTCTGCCGCACTTCTGGAAGAACGTCGGCTGGAGCTTCTACATCGCGCTGGTGTCGACGGCGTTGAACCTGTTCTTCTGCTCGCTGGCGGGCTTCGCCTTCGCCCTGTACGACTTCAAGTACCGCGACGCGCTGTTCGCCTTCGTGATGGCGACCATGCTGCTGCCCAGCTTCGTCGGCATGATCCCGACCGCCTTGATCATGAGCTGGCTGGAGTGGATGAACCAGCCGCGCGCGCTGTACGTGCCCGGCGCCGTGGGCGCATTGGGCATCTTCATGATGCGCCAGTACATCCGCTCGGCGATACCGAAGGAACTGGTCGACGCCGCGCGCATCGACGGCTGCGGCGAGTTCGCCATCTACTGGCGCATCGTGCTGCCGCTCATCGGGCCGGCGCTGGGCACGCTCGGACTGATCACCTTCATCGGCTCGTGGAACAACTTCATCGGGCCGCTGATCGTCATCCGCGACATGGAGATGTACACCGTGCCGCTGGCGCTTCGTTCGCTGCAGGGCACCGGGCAGATCCCCTGGGGCCCGATCTCCGCAGGCTCGGCGATCGCCGTGCTGCCGCTGCTCGTGCTGTTCATGCTGGCGTCGCGCCGGCTCATCGACGGGCTGACCGCCGGGGCCGTGAAGTCGTGAGCGCACCCATCCTAGGAAAACGAACCGTGACCGATCCGAGATTCCCTGCCGACTTCCTATGGGGGGTGGCCACCAGCGCCTACCAGATCGAGGGCGCCGCCGCCGAAGACGGGCGCGGACCGTCGATCTGGGACACCTTCTCCCACACGCCCGGCAAGACCGCCAACGGCGACACCGGCGACGTCGCGTGCGATCACTACCATCGCTATGCGCAGGACATCGCGCTGATCGCGGGGCTGGGGCTGGGCGCCTACCGCTTCTCGATCGCGTGGCCGCGCGTGCAGCCGCAGGGCAAGGGCGCGTGGAACCCCAAGGGCCTGGCGTTCTACGACCGGCTGGTGGACACGCTGCTCGAGCGCGGCATCACCCCGCACGCGACGCTCTACCACTGGGACCTGCCGCAGGCGCTGCAGGACGAAGGCGGCTGGCTGAACCGCGACACCGCGCTGCGCTTCACCGACTACGCGGTCACCATGGGCCAGCGCCTGGGCGACCGGGTCGCCGCCATCGCTACCCACAACGAGCCCTGGTGCACCGCGCACCTTGGCCACCACAGCGGCAAGTTCGCGCCGGGGATCAAGGACCCTCAGGCCGCGGTGCAGGTGGCCCACCACCTGCTGCTGTCGCACGGACTGGCGCTGCAGGCCATGCGCGCGTCTGGCGTGAAGGCGCCGCTGGGCATCGTGCTGAACCAGTCGCCGGCCGTGTCGGCCACCGACCGCGCCACCGACCGCGCCCTGGCCGAGCGCGAGTACGCCCTCTTCGTGCGCTGGTTCATGGACCCGATCTTCCACAAGCGCTACCCGACGGCCAGCGGCGTGCATCTTTACCCGCAGGTTCGTGAAAACGATTTCGATGCGATCGCTCAGCCGCTCGACTTCCTCGGCATCAACTACTACACGCGCATCTGGGTCTCCAGCGACGAACCGCCGCAGCCGGCACCGAAGCCGCACGGCGAGACCGACATGGGCTGGGAGGTCTACCCGCAGGGCCTGACCGAGCTGTTGACCGGGATCCACCGCGAGTACCGGCTGCCGCCCATCTACATCACCGAGAACGGCATGGCCAACGCCGACCGCCTGGTCGACGGCCGCGTGCAGGACACCCCGCGCATCGAATACATGCGTGGGCACCTCGCGGCGCTGGCCGAGGCGATGGCTGCCGGCGTCGACGTGCGCGGCTTCTTCTACTGGAGCCTGCTCGACAACTACGAGTGGGACTCCGGCTACGACAAGCGCTTCGGCCTCGTGCACGTGGACTACGCCACGCAGCAGCGCACGCTGAAGGACAGTGCGCACTGGTACCGCGAGTTCGTCGCCCGGCAGCGCGCCGCGGCACTGGGGGTCTGAGGTGGCGGCGCTCGCGCTTCGCGGCATCCGCAAGGCCTTCGGCCCCGTCGAGGTGCTTCGCGGCATCGACCTCGAGATTGCCGAGGGCGAGTTCACCGTGTTCGTCGGGCCCTCGGGCTGCGGCAAGAGCACCCTGCTGCGCATGATCGCCGGGCTGGAGGACATCGACGAGGGCGAGGTGTCCATCGCCGGCGAGCGCGTCAACGAGGTCGCACCGGCCGAGCGCGGCATCGCGATGGTGTTCCAGAGCTACGCGCTGTACCCGCACATGACGGTGGCGCAGAACATGGGCTTCGCGCTGAAGATGGCCGGCCAGCCGCGCAAGGCGATCGACGCCGCGGTGGCACGTGCGGCGGCCATCCTGCAGATCGAGCCGCTGCTGGCGCGCAAGCCGCGCGAGCTCTCCGGCGGGCAGCGCCAGCGCGTGGCCATCGGCCGCGCGATCGTGCGCAAGCCGTCGGTGTTCCTGTTCGACGAGCCGCTGTCCAACCTCGACGCGGCGCTGAGGGTGCAGATGCGCATCGAGCTGTCGAAGCTGCACCAGGAGCTCGGCAGCACGATGGTCTACGTCACCCACGACCAGGTCGAGGCAATGACGCTGGGCGACCGCATCGCCGTGTTCAGCGGCGGGCGCATCGAGCAGGTGGGCGCGCCGCTGGAGTTGTACACGCGCCCGGCCAACCAGTTCGTCGCCGGCTTCCTCGGCTCGCCGCGCATGAACTTCATCCGCGGCCAGGCGCTGGCCGCGGGCAGCACGTCGATGAAGTTCGAAGCCCATGGCGCCGGACTGGTCGACCTGCCGCTGCCGGCCGCGGGCCGGCCCACCGGCGGCGACCTGGTGCTGGGCATCCGCCCCGAGCACCTGTCGGTCGGTCGGGTCGACGACGGCCTGGCCGCGCGCATCGAGCTGCTGGAGCACCTCGGCGACTCGCTGATCGTGCACGCCAGCCTCGACGGCTCGCAAGAGCCGCTGTCGCTGCGCCTGGCGGCCGACCACGCCGGCCTGGCCGTCGGCCAGCGCGTCGGCCTGCTGCCGCAGTCCGCCCACGCGCTGCTGTTCGATGCCAGCGGCCGCGCCATCGCGCTGCACTGAGATGAAGCCCGAGTTCCCCCGCGTCAGCCGACCGACGAAAGTGGTGAAAACGATTTCTCCACAACGTGGGCCGGGAACGCACACCCCCCCGACTGCCGACCCGGCAATTCCAACCACCCCAGGAGACGAGGAGACCCGCATGAAGAACAAGACCCCGCTGATCGCCGCACTGGCCCTGGCCGGCCTCGCCGGCAGCGTGCAGGCCGTGGAGCTGAGCTACTCCGGCTACATGCGCGCCGGCACCGGCGTGAACGCCCGTGGCGGCACGCAGGTGTGCTACGGCCTGGCCGGCGCCGACACCAAGTGGCGCCTCGGCAACGAGTGCGACTACGTGATCGAGCCCAACTTCGTGGCCAAGCTGGCCGAATACGAAGGCTCCAGCTGGCACGTGCACGTGATGCCCAGCGTGTACCACGCCTGGGGCCCGGCCGGCAGCAACGAGCCCGACACGTTGACCACCCGCTTCGGCCAGATCTACGCCTACGGTGACAAGATCTCGCAGCTGGCCGGCGGCAAGGTCTGGGCGGGCCGGCGCTTCTACAACCGCCTGCAGCTCGGCATCAACGACCAGTTCCTCGAGAACAACGACGGCAACGGCGCCGGCATCGAGGACATGAACTTCGGCATGGCCAAGGTCAGCGTCGCGTTCATGATGGACCCGAACAACTCGGCCAACGAGAACCGCTTCGCGCTGCCGATCCGTGCCACCGGCATCAAGACACTGCCCAATGGCGAGCTGTCGGTCTACCTGACGCCCTCGGCGCAGCTCAAGAGCACCAACCAGGTCACCGGCGTCGAGCCGGCCAAGCAGCCCAAGGGCATCGCGCTGGGCCTGTACCAGACGTTCAATGGCGCGCTGGGCGGCAACTGGATCGTCGGCTTCAAGCACGACAAGACCGGCGACGTGAAGAACACCCGGCTGGTGACCCAGTACGGCACCACGATCGGCGCAGCCACCGGGCTGGACGTGATCGCGCAGTACCGCGTCAACGATGCGCCGGCCAACGGCGGCAACAAGTGGTTCTCGCTGGGCGCGCGCACCGACACCCACCTCAGCGGCCCGTTCCGCTTCCTCTTCGAAGCGGGCCACGACCAGGTCAAGCCCGACGCAGGCGACACGCGCAACATGACCAAGTTCACCGCGGCCCTGGCCGCATCGGCCGGCAAGGAGCCGGGCTCGCGCCCGACGGTGCGCCTGTTCGTCACCCACGCGGTGTGGAACGAGGCCGCCCGGCTGACGCTGGGCGGGCGCACCCAGGAGGTGTTCGGCGACAAGAAGGCCGGCACCTCGCTGGGCATCCAGGCCGAGACCTGGTGGTGACCGGTTCGGGAGGCGGTCCGACGAAGAGGTTGTGCTGCGGTTGGGGGATCGCGAAGATCCGACTCCGAAGACCAGCCTCCCGATCCTGCACGGCGGGTGCGCTCGCGCCCGCCGCTTCTCGAGAGAGCGTTCGCCCGGCGCCCGCCGGGCGCTTTTTCGTCACGACCGGAGTGGAGTCATCACCCTACTGGCGGGTCAACCCGGATGGCGGCACGAGGGCCTTGCACTAGCGTGTCGCCCGCAAAGGAGCACCCGCCACCATGAGCGTCACGATCGCCCCCGACCACCTCGCGCTGCAGCGCCTGTACCACTGGGAGAAGACCACTCCCGATCGCACCGTCTTCACCCAGCCGATGGGCGGCGGTGTGGTGCGCCAGATGACCTGGCGCGAAGTGATGGACGAGACGCGGCGCATGGCGGCGCACCTGCAGTCCTACGGGCTTCCGCCGGGCAGCCGCATCGCCATCCTGTCGAAGAACTGCGCCCACTGGCTGATGAGCGACTGGGCGATCTGGATGGCCGGCCACGTCTCGGTGCCGCTGTACCCGACGCTGGCCGCCGACACCATCCGCCAGATCCTCACCCACAGCGAATCGAAGCTGGTGTTCGTCGGCAAGCTCGACGGCTGGGACGGCATGAAGCCGGGTGTGCCGGCCGATCTGCCCTGCATCAGCTACCCGCTGTCGCCGCCGAACGACTACCCGACCTGGGACGACATCGTCCGCCGCACCGAGCCGCTGAAGGGCTCGCCGGTGCGTGCCGGCGACGAGCTGTCGACCATCATGTACACCTCGGGCACCACCGGCATGCCCAAGGGCGTGATGCACAGCTTCGCCACCTTCGCGTGGTCGATCCAGGCGGGCCTGAAGCGCGTGCCGATCGACGCTAGCTCACGCATGCTGAGCTACCTGCCGCTGGCCCACGTGGCCGAGCGCACGCTGGTGGAGCACGGGCTGCTGGCCACGGGCATGAGCGTGTTCTTCGCCGAGAGCCTGGACACCTTCACCGCCGATCTGCAGCGCGCGCGGCCGACCGTGTTCTTCTCGGTGCCGCGGCTGTGGGTGAAGTTCCAGCAGGGCGTGCAGGCCAAGATGCCGCCGGCCAAGCTCGAGCGCTTGCTGAAGATCCCGATCCTGCGGGGCATCGTGAAGAAGAAGATCCTCTCCGCGCTCGGCCTGGACCAGTGCACCTTCGCCGCCGGCGGCGCGGCGCCCATGCCACCGGAGCTGCTGGCCTGGTACGCCAAGCTGGGACTGCCGATCATCGAGGTCTACGGCATGACGGAGAACTGCGGCGTCTCGCACGCCACCGTGCCCGGCGTGCAGCGCCCCGGCACGGTCGGCCTGCCCTACGAGGGCGTGCAGAGCCGGCTCGATCCGGCCAACGGCGAGATCCAGGTGAAGAGCCCGGGCCTGATGCTGGGCTACTACAAGGAAGAGGGCCTGACGCGCGAGG
>Ga0073934_10006121_pt1 | contig 17871 bp, 16 predicted proteins | sample LarsenN4metaG_FD_76834 | JGI IMG/M metagenome (GOLD analysis project Ga0073934, IMG submission 76834) | Hot spring sediment bacterial and archeal communities from British Columbia, Canada, to study Microbial Dark Matter (Phase II) - Larsen... ... | reverse complement strand
TCGCTCGATCCCGTGGATCCCGCCTATCAGGCTGCCACACGCCGCGTCCGCTTCCAGGCGGGGCAAATGCACGTCGACCGGGGCCAGAAACTGCGTGAAACAGGTCAACTCGAGGCCGCTCTTTCCGAATTCCAGATGGCCTACGCGATCGACCCAAGCTCCTCCATCGCCGAGCAGGAATTACGCCGCACGGCCCAGATGCTCGATCGCGAGAAGAAGCGCATGGGACAACCGGGCGCCACACCGCAGGCTCCGGAAGAGCGCGGCATGACGCCCACCCAGGAAGCCCGCCGCGAAGCCGAGCAGCGCGCGGCGTCGATCAAGCCAGTTCCCGAGCTCAAACCCATAGCACGCTACCTGACTGGCATCAAGTTGATGAACCAGCCGACCAAGGTTGTCTACGAGGCCATTGGCAAACTGGCCGGTATCAATGTGTTGTTCGATTCCGAGTTCCAGGAACAGCAGCGCCGCTACAGCATGGACCTAAGCAATACCACTTTGGAAGATGCGCTGGATTACGCCGGCCTCCTCACCAAGACCTTCTGGAAGCCTCTTTCCTCGAACGCTATTTTTGTCACCAACGACAATACCGTCAAGCGTCGCGACTACGAAGAGCACGTCACGCGCGTGTTCTATCTCCAGAATGTGTACTCGCCGCAGGAGCTGTCGGAAATGATGACCGCGGTTCGCACCATCGCCGACCTGCGCAAGGTGTTCCCGGTGAACTCGCAGAACGCGGTTCTGGTGCGGGGTACGACTGACCAGGTCGCGCTGGCCGAGAAACTGTTCCTCGACCTCGACAAGCCCAAGGCAGAAGTTGTGGTCGACATCGTGGTGATGGAGGTCAACAAGACCAAGACTCGCGACCTGGCGGCAACGCTGGTCAGTGGCGATACCACCGGTATCCGCCTGCCGATCGTGTACAATGGCGGCACCTCGACTTCCAACGGAGGCGACAACGGGGGCAGCAGCAGCGGCGGCGGTGTGACTTTGGGGCGGATCAGCTCGCTCGGTATCAACGACTGGACGATTGCCGTGCCGGGCGCCATTCTTACCGCGGTCATGACGGACCGTCAGACCCGCGTTCTCCAGTCGCCCCAGGTGCGCGCTGTGGACGGGCTCAAGGCGAGCTTGCGCTTAGGCGACCGGTTCCCCTACGCCACCGGCAGCTTTCAGCCCGGAATCGGCGGCGTTGGGGTGAACCCTCTGGTTTCCACGCAATTCCAATTCGCTGACGTCGGCGTGAACGTCGATCTGACGCCACGCATCCACGGCGCCGATGAAGTCTCGCTACAGGTGGAACTCGAAATCTCATCGGTGCGCGAACGCATCGATGTCGGCGGTTTGTCGCAGCCGGTCATCGGCCAGCGCAAGGTGAATCACCTTATCCGCATCAAGGAAGGGGAAGTGACGCTCCTGGGCGGTCTGCTCCAGTCAACCGATTCGAAGACGATTAACGGTATCCCCGGTCTGGGACAGATTCCCATCATCCGCCGCCTGTTTTCGAGCGAGAACATCGAGCGGACCAACGGGGACCTGTTGATTGCGCTGATTCCGCATATCGTACGGACGCCGGATATCTCGCCGGATAATCTGCGCGGCATCGCCAGCGGCACGGACCAGGTGTGGAAGTTGAGCTACGAGCCGCGCGCCGATGCGCCCAAGCCTGCCACTCCCTCCGCGCCCACGCCTGCCGAAGTGAAGCCTGTGCCGCCCGGGACCGTGAAACCACCCGTAGCCAGTCCACCTCCGCAGGAAGTGAAGCCGCCGTCGGCGCCGTCCACTGAGGCGCCGAAACCTGACCCGGGAACGCCGCAGAGTGTGACTCCGGTACCCGAAACCGAGCCGGCGAAACCGCCGTTGAATCCTGCGCCGGCGACAGCCGGTGACGCGACTCGGGTGCTGCTGATCCCTTCCACGCTCCAACCCGCGGTGGGAGGGAACATCAATGTCCGGGTCGAGGTGATGGACGCAAAGGACCTGTTCGCCACCCCCATGCGGCTCTCGTACGACAACAGGGTTCTGCGGCTGGTGGAAGTGCAGCGTGGAACGTTTATGTCGGGCGACGGCCAAGGAGTTACCTTCAGCGAGAGTCGCGTTGAGCAACCGGGCGGCGTAATCATCAACTTGAACCGGGTCCCCGGTGCGGGAGGAATTTCCGGTTCGGGAACGCTGGTTACGTTGCGTTTCCAGGCGATCGGCCGCGGCGAAACCACGATCAAGTTCGACGAATTGACGGTCCGGGATTCCAAGCTCCAGACGTTGACGGTGGCTCCGCCGTCGACGACCATTACCGTAAAGTAAAAGGTTTTTCCGGAGATGATGCTGAAACTGCGCCGCCGCAATCAAAAAGGGCTCTCGCTGGTAGAGCTGATTGTGGCATTCACCATCATGACGATGTTGACGGCGATGGCTGTTCCGCTGGCACGCTACAAGGTGCGCCGCGACAAAGAGCGCGAACTGCGCTGGGCGCTGAAGGAAATTCACACGGCCATCGACCGGTTCAAAGACGATGCCGACCGCGGCAAGCTCGGGCCGCGCAAGCTCGGGACCGAAAACTACCCGGAATCGCTGGAAGAGCTTGTGGAAGGCGTCAAGATTGCGAACGACGCCAGCGGCAAGACGATCAAGTATCTGCGGCGCATACCGCGTGATCCGTTCACCAATTCCCGCGACTGGGGTTTGCGCAGTACGCAAGACGATCCGAAATCGATGTCGTGGGGTGGTCAGAACGTGTTCGCTGTATACAGCAAGACTCTGGAGAAAGCGGGCGATGGTACACCCTATTCGGAGTGGTAAAAGACGATTCGGCTTCACGCTGATCGAGCTGATGATCGTCATGGCGATCATCTCGATCCTGGTTTCGATCGCCGTGCCGCTGTATCAGCGTTCCGTCACGCGTGCCAAGGAGAGCGTGCTGCGCCAGAACCTGTTTACGCTGCGTACACTGATCGACGAGTACAGCTACGACAAAGGCAAAGCGCCACAATCGCTCGAAGACCTGGTACGCGATGGTTACCTGCGCCAGGTCCCGATCGACCCGATGACGGGCAACGCCGAGAGCTGGAAGATCATCATGGAAGACAGCGTCAGCAGCGTCAGCCAGAGCGAGCCTGGCATCTATGACGTTCGCAGCGGCTCGGATAAGAGAAGCCTGGAGGGTACTCCTTATTCGGAGTGGTGACGACCGCTCAAGCCGTCCTCTTCGCGGTCTTCTTAGCTGATTTCTTCGCCGCTGCGGGTCGTCGAGACTCGATCATCTCGATGTACTGCTTCACCGACAGCTTCTTGAAAGCCTCACCGATTACATCCAAAGGCAGATCGTCGAGTTTCTTGAAGCGGACGCAGCTCTTGCCGATGTCCATCTTTTTCCCGGAGGCCTTGTAGGCCTCCTCAAACCACTCCCGCAGTCCCGGGTGTCCGTAAATCGACATCAGGTACAGCGCCATGTGGTTCTTTTGCGAAGCGAGACATGCAAACGGCAACGGCTGCGTTGGGTCGCAGTGGTATCCCGGCGGATACAGCTTGTGGGGCACGACGTAGCCGATCATGCCGTACTGGATTGTTTCCTCGAAGCCTTTGGGAAGGTTCTTGCGGATGACAGCGCGGATCTTCGTGATCGCTTCCCGGCGGTCATCCGGTAGGTCCGCTAAATACCGGTCCACCGTTGTCGCTTTGCTTTGCATATAGCAGGTAATGATATCGTGGCCGGCGCGGCGAATGGGGCGTGGGATCACGCGGAGTTTCGGACCGAGTCGTGCGTCTTCTGTTGCCCCCGAGTTCGTGCCCCCGAGTTCGTCAGACTGGCTTGAGCCCTTGGCGAAATCCGCCAAGGTGGCAGACGGCTCTGGCAGTTTCGCTTGTTTTGTGTTCTCGTTGGGCCAATTCGCGGTATCAGCTGGCAAACGTGTGTAGTTGACGGTCGTCTTCGAAGCTCCAGCGGCGCCAGCGGCGTTGGAATTGTTCCTCGAAGCGGTCGACGAAACTGTCTTCGCCATAGGGCCGGCCGGCATAGGTGCAGCGGCGGAGGGTGCGCAGTTCGATCGCTTCCTCGGGTTTCATGAGCAGCTCGCGCCATCCGGCGGGGCCGCCCTGGCTGTGCCAGAAGTCCTGATCCAGCAATCCGGTACGGTCTTTCACGAGTCCCAGATGAGCGGCGGCGCTGGACCATTTGTAATGCTCGGGACGTTCGACGAGTCCGGCGCGGACCGGGTTCGACTCGACGTAGGCCAGCGCGCGCCAGATGTGGCTTCCGGAGAGCGGGCAGGAGTAGAAGCGGTTCTGCCACAGGTGGCCGCTGCGCAGGCGGCGGGCGTTGACCATCTGGGCGTAGCGGCCGTGGACGCGGCGGAGGAGCACGGCGAGGGAATCGGATCGCTCGGGAACTGCAATCAAATGAATGTGATTCGGCATGAGGCACCAGGCCAGTACGCGGGTTCCGGCGTCGGCCTGATTCTGGCTCAGCAGGCGCAGATAGGTGGCGCGATCGGATTCGGTGAAGAACACGCGCTGGCGGTTGGTGCCGCGCTGGGTGATGTGGTAGGGGCAGTCGGGCAGAACACAGCGTTGATTGCGGGGCATGATACTGAGAAAGTGCCTGCGGAGGGCGAAAAGTCTCGAAAGTGGCAGACGGCTCTGACACTTTCGTGGAAATCGCCAAGGGCTTCAGTCAGGCTGACCCGTTCGCGGTTGCCCAGTCAGGCTGACCCGTTCGCGGTTGCTCAAGGGCTTCAGTCAGGCTGACCCGTTCGCGGTTCTCCCCGTTCGCGGTTCTCCAGGCTGACCCGTTCGCGCCGTTCGCGCCGTGCATCCCGACTCTACTCTGCACCTGACTAGGCGCCGGCTGTTATTGGGGCGTCGATGTGGTTGTCGAAGCGTTGCGGGGGCTGGTAGTGGAGAATGCGGCGGCAGTTCTCGCATTGGAGGAGCTGCTTCTCGGCCTTGAGTTCCTGGAAGTATTGGGGGCGCAACACTCCGTTGCAAGCCATACAGCGTCCGTCGGTGCTCACTTCCGCCACCGCCTTGCCATCCCGGGAGCGGGTGCGCAGGCGCTCGTATGTGGCGTACACGGGCTTGGGCAAAGCGGCAACAACCGATTCGCGCTCGCTCAGCAGCTTGGCTAGTTCACGCTTGTCTTCGTCCGTGCGGGCGGTGGCGCTGGCCTTTTCGGCGTCTACCACGGCTTTTTCTTTCTTCAGGGCCTCTTCAGCCGTCTTCACCGCCTGCTCGAGTTTCTCGGAGGCATTCATCAGATCGAGAATGCTGTCTTCTGACTTGCGAATCGCGTTTTCACAAAACTCAATTTCGTGCTGGAATGCGCGGTATTGCTCATTTGTCTTGGCGTCATTCATCTGATCGCGCAACTTGGAGATCTTCTGCTGTTGCGTCTGAATATCGAGCTCGTGTTTCTTGCGATCGCGCAGGTTGGCGGCGAGGTTTAAACGGTCCAGTTCCAGGCGCTTGGTGTGGGAATCGAGGGCTGTTTCGATCTGCTTGATCTGCTTGGGAAGCGTGGCGATCTCGCTGCGCAGGGCTGCGATTCGAATGTCAATTTCCTGCAGTTTCAGCGCGGACTGTACTTCAGGAAGCATCAACTGGTTAGTTTAGCATTCAGCTTGGACCAGCGCCTCAGCAAGGGACCCGCCAGAGCGCGCGTGGCCATTTCGAGTTCGTCGACTTTGAGAATCCGCAAGGCCCAATACAGCGCTCCCAGGCCTAGCGGGATCGAAACGGCGAGATCCACCAGACGCCCTAGCGTTGTCTCACCCAGGATGCCGGTTATCGCCCGGCTGGACAGGAAAACCACCGCGCCCATGAAGACGGAGCCAGCGGCAACTTTGGCGATGGAGCTTCGCAGCCGCCGTCCGTAGACGCCGCCAATGCGCCGGCGCATGATCCAAAACTGGACCAGGAATCCGAACAGAGCGACCGCGGAAGTGGACAGCGCGAGGCCGGAATGACCCAGTTTCAGCCAGCGCACCAAGGTCATTGCAACCGCAATGTTGATGGCTATGGAAAGCACACTGACCAACATGGGAGTGCGGCTGTCGTTCAACGCGTAGAAGGCAGGCGTCAGCACCTTGACCGCGGCATAGCCCGCCAACCCGATTGTGTAGAACGACAGCGCCAGCGCCGTCTGCTGCGTATCGTAGGCCTGAAACTGCGCTCCCTGGTAGATGGCGCCGACGATGGAATTGCCCAGGATTACAAGACCGACCGAGGAAGGCACGGTCAGCAGGAAGACCAGTCCCAGAGAGCGCGCCAGGGTGTCGCGGAACTCGTTCATGTCCTCTTTGACCGCGCTGCGGCCGATTGCGGGCAGCGTTGCTGACGCGATCGCGACTCCGAACAAACCCAGCGGGAGTTGCATGAAGCGGAAGGCGTAACCCAGCCAGCTTACGGGTCCGTCGAACCCGCGCACGGGGTCGGAGATGGTGGAAGCGAAGACGGTGTTTACGGCGACATTCACCTGGACCGCGGCGTTGCCGAGAATCGCGGGCCCCATCAGTGACGCTATCTGACGCAATCCGGGATGCGAAAAATCAAAGGCGGGCCGGAGAGTGAAGCCGGAGCGGCGCATGGCAGGCACTTGCCAGACCAGTTGGAGCGCGCCTCCGATGACTACTCCCCATGCCATACCCATGATGGGGGTGAGTCCAAGTGCGGGACCGGCAATGAATCCAAGCAGCAAACCGAAGATCACTGAGCCGACGTTGAAGAACGTGGAGGACATGGCCGGCACAAAGAACTGGTTGCAGGCGTTCAATATGCCCATCGCCTGCGCCGCTAGCGAAACCAGCAGCAGGAATGGAAACATGATGCGCGTCAGAACGACCGCGAGTTGATACTTCTCGGGCGATTCGGCGGCCCATCCTGGCGCGAAGGCGCCGACCAGCCAGGGAGAAACGAGGATCCCTACCACACAAAGACCGCCGACAAAAATAGTGATCGCCGTCGCGACCAGGTTCGCGAGGTGCGCCGCTTCTTCCTTGCTTTTGGTCTGGAGATAACTGACAAAGGTCGGCACGAAGGCGGAAGAAAGAGCGCCTTCGGCGAACAGGTCACGCGTGAGGTTGGGGATGCGGAAGCCGAGCAGAAACGCGTCGTAGGCCAGACCGGCGCCGAATATGCGCGCCATAAGGCTTTCGCGGACCAAGCCGCTCATGCGGCTGAGGAGCACGGCGAAGGAGGCGACGGTCGCACCGCGGACCACTCTCTCGGTTGGAGATACCTGTGGCGCCGGATCCGGCTGGCCATGCATCACTGTGGCCCTGCCCCCTCCTTCGGCGTGTTCGTTTAACCCGTTATTCAGAAACCAAGCCCCGCGCGCGGTTATGACTCGAGAGAGCCGTACTTTTCCAGGAAATGGGCCACCGTCATGATGCCCATGTAGTAATTCTCCACCTTGTACTTCTCATTTGGCGAGTGGAGCGCATCGTCGGGGAGGCCGAATCCCATCAAGACTGTGGGAATGTGCAGGTGGCGCGCGAAATCTCCGACGATCGGGATGGAGCCGCCGGAACGGGTGAACACAGTGGGACGGCCAAGAACGTCGGCGAAAGCCTCAGCGGCAACGCGGATAGCGGGATGGTCGGGATTGACCACGATCGCGGGACCGCCGCTGAGAATGCGGACCTCGGTCTGGATCCCGGCCGGCGTGTTCGCGGCAACCCATGCTTTGAACGATTCGATGATCTTGGCGGGCTCCTGATTGGGAACGAGCCGGAAACTGACTTTGGCAGTCGCCTTGGCTGGAATCACGGTCTTTGCGCCGGCGCCGGTGAAGCCGCCGGCAATGCCGTGGACTTCCATTGTCGGGCGCGCCCAAACCCGCTCCAGGACGGAGTAGCCGGGTTCGCCGGTCAGGCGCGTCGAGCCGACCTCCTTGGCCAAGAACTCGGCTTCGGTGAACGGCAAACCGCGCCAGCTTTCCAACTCTGCGGCCGCGGGAGCTTCGACCTTGTCATAAAAGCCTGGAATCTGGATGACGCCGTCGGCGTTCTTAGCCTTAGCGAGCAATTCGATCAACCCGAAGACCGCGTTCGGGGCAGCGCCGCCATACAGGCCGGAGTGCAGGTCCTTGGACGGGCCGGTGGCTTCGACCTCGGTGTAGACTAACCCACGCAATCCAATACAGAGGGTCGGGATCCCTTCCGCGTAAAGAGCCGTGTCGGATACCAGGGCTACGTCAGCCTTCAATTTGTCCGGGTTGGCCTCCACATACTTGGCTACCGAAGCGCCGCCAACTTCTTCTTCGCCTTCGATCAGGAACTTCAGGTTCAGAGGCAGCGTGCCGTTCACGGCGAAGAGGGCTTCGACGGCCTTGATGTGCATGTACATCTGGCCTTTGTCGTCGGACGACCCGCGCGCGTAGAGGTTGCCGTCGCGGATGGAGGGTTCAAAAGGCGGGGTGTGCCACAAATCGAGCGGGTCGGGCGGCTGTACGTCGTAGTGCCCGTAGCAGAGCACGGTGGGCTTTCCGGGAGCGTGAAGCCAATCAGCGTAGACGAGCGGATGCCGTCCGGTGGGGATGATCTCGACGTTCTCGAGTCCGGCGTTACGCAGGCCATCGGCTACGAACCCGGCGGCGCGATTGACATCTCCGGCGTGCTCGGGAAGCGTGCTGATACTCGGGATACGGATGAACTCTTTCAGCTCTTCAAGAAGGCGATCCTGATGCTGACGAATGTATTGGTCGGTTGCCTGGGACATTGGGGGGAACCAGCAACCATTCTAATCAGCAGCAGGCTGTGTTGTTTCGGAAGCTGCGGCAAAGCGATAGAATCCACGAACAGCGGTCAAACGCCAACGACAGAGAGGAACCTGTATCGATGCGTAATCCGAAAGCCCCGACGCGCAGAGCGATCTTTCAAACCATGGCCACCGCGGGACTCGCAGCCGGCTCAGCCAAGGCGCAGGATGCGCCGGTCAAGCCGAAAGAGCCGTTGAAGGTCACCAAGCTCGAAACGTTCCTGGTCAAACCGCGCTGGTTGTTTCTGAAGATTCACTCCAATGCCGGCATCACCGGTCTCGGCGAGCCGATCGTCGAAGGCCGTGCTCTTACCTGCCAAACGGCGGTGAAGGAGATCGAACCTTATCTGATCGGCAAAGATCCGCGCCAGGTGGTGCACCACTGGCAGGCGATCTACCGGCACGCATTCTACCGGGGCGGCCCGGTGCTGACCAGCGCGCTGAGCGGCATCGATATGGCGCTGTGGGACATCAAGGCGAAAGCGCTTGGCGTGCCGGTCTACGAATTGCTTGGCGGACCCACCCGCAACCGTGTGCGGGTGTACGCGCACGCGCCGCATCCGGACACGGTCAAACAGAAGCTGGCTGAGGGTTTCACGGCGTTCAAGACGGGTCCGGCGCGACGGCGCTGGGAGCGATTCATGGAGGCGCCCTCGGCGGTTCAGTATGCCGCCGAGAAGTTCGCCGAACTACGCAAGATCGCCGGTCCGGATTGCGACATCGGCGTCGATTTCCACGGTCGCATATCGCCGGCTTATGCCAAGGTGCTGATCAAAGCCCTGGAACCGTACAGCCCGATGTTCATCGAGGAGCCGGTGCAGGCGCAGAACCACGACATGATGGCGGAAGTGGCACGCAGCACGCATATCCCGATTGCGACGGGGGAGCGCGTGTTCACAAAGTGGGGTTTCCTGGAAGTGCTCGAGAAGAAGGCCGCGACGATTCTTCAGCCGGACCTGTGCCATGCGGGCGGCATCACGGAAGTGCGGCTGATTGCGGGTATGGCTGAGGCTTATTATGCAGCTATCGCGCCGCACTGCCCGCTTGGCCCGATCGCGCTCGCGGCGGGCGTGCAACTGGCGGCATCGATACCGAATTTCCTGATTCAGGAGCAGGTGACGCTGGGCGAAGGCTATCTGAAGCAGCCCTTCAAAGTGCGCAAAGGCTACCTGGACCTCCCTACCGGGCCAGGGCTTGGAATCGAGCTCGACGAGAACGCCATGGCGGACAAATACGGCCACGACTGGAAGAACACGGAAAGCTACGATCCCGACGACGGCAGCGTCACCGATTGGTGATCAGCGGCAGTTCGTTACGGTGCATCACCAGGATCGCCACGGCGCAAGCGAGCACGATCAGCGCCAGCGCAAACAGTTCGCCGTTGTCGTTCACCGCGGTCAGACGGATGCCGAGCTTTGTGAGATGGCCGGCGATGGCCCCGCAGATAACCGCAAGCGAGAGCGCGGCTCCGTAGACCTTGGTCTTCGGCCAGAGCAGCAAGGCGGCGGCGATGAGTTCGGCAACGCCGGTGAGGATGCGTCCCCAGGGCTCAATTCCGAGAGTCGAGAAAATGTAGACCGACTCGCGCGCGGCCGTGAACTTGAAGAACAGAGTCTGTAGCAGGATTGCGGCGGCGATGAGCCGCAGACACCAACTGGCGATCAGGAACATCCGGGTGAGCCTCCGCTGGAGAAATGCCGGGATGGCGAGGAGTTATTCCAGCGTGGACAAGCCTTTCAAACTCCGGAGGGCGGCTCGAAAGCCGCCCGCAGCCACGATTGGCTGCCCCACACCAGGCGCTGTTTTCGGGCCTAAAATTTCCTGATTCAGGAGCAGGCTATCTGAAGCAGCCCTTCAGCAGCGTCACCGATTGGTGATCAGCGGCAGTTCGTTACGGTGCATCACCAGGATCGCCACGGAGGGCGGCTCGAAAGCTGCCCGCAGCCACGATTGGCCGCCCCACACCGGGCTCGGGTGTTCGCGTAGAAGTTGGAAAGGCCGGTGCTGCACTAGCGAGACGAGTAGTAGCGGGCGACGGCGGCGGCGAGGTCTTCCGGCACCAGCGCCCGCCAGTCCTCGCCGCAGGCTGCGCGGCGGCGGACCTCAGTGGACGATATGTCCTGCCACTCGCGAGGCAGCGCCAGATGGTGCACGTACGTTTGGAGATGGGCGGGAACGTCAAGCACGATGCCATGGCGGGGGGCAACCAGCAGATCGTACTCCTGCAACTGTGTGGTGAATTCGAGGCCGTCTTCGTAGCTCCAGCCGATGGCGCGCTCGGCGGCGTCACGGCCGCACAAGATTACGGGACGCGCCCGCTCTCCTGAGGAGCGGAAGGCCCGGGCCAGTTCGATGAACAGCCCGCCTTCGTTGACAGCTACCGAGAAACGCGGCTCATGCGCAACGGCGCGATCGAGCATGGCCAACCGGTCGTCGAGGCCGGGTCCGGAATAGTCCTTGTGCGGGAAACGGCGCGGAAGGACGAAGACGACTTCCTCCACCTCATTCAGGGCTGCTTCGGCCATCGCGAGGTGTGCGCGCGTGGGCGGGTTGAAGGCGCCCGGAAACAGCCCGGCGCGGGTTTCCGCCCGTACTGCGCGCCTGCGAAACTCCATGCCATTATCGTAAGGCGATGAAGATCAAACGCGTTACCGCGTACGCGATTTCCATACCGCTGCCCGAGCCTGTGGCCGACGCTGTTCGGCTGATCAGCCAGCGCGATCACCTGATAGTCGAGATTGAGGCGGGCGGCGTTACGGGTACCGGCTTCTCGCTTGGCTATGACGGTTCTAAGGCGATGGTCGAACTGGTTGATGCGCTGTATCGCGGCGTCCTGCTGAACGCAGATCCGTTCGATAGCGGGCGGTTGTGGGACGAGATGTACCGGTTATCCATTCAGGCCGGGCGGCGCGGAGCAGCGCTGCGCACAATCAGCGCGATCGACATCGCGCTGTGGGATCTACGGGGAAAACTGTTCGGGCGGCCTGTGATGGAACTGCTCGGCGTCCATTCGCGCAAGCTGCGCTGCTACGCCACGGGTGGGTACTACCGCAAGGGATTCACGCTGGACGAACTGGTTCGCGAGGTGCAGGGGTACGTCGAGGCAGGGTTCACCGCCGTCAAGATGAAGGTCGGGAAAATGAGCGCGGCGGAGGACGCAGCACGGATGAAGGCGGTCCGGAAGGCGGTTGGCGATGAAGTGGATCTGCTGCTGGACGCCAACGGCGGCTGGCCGAACGCGCCGGTGGCTATCGCGGCGATGCGGCGGCTGGAGGAGTATCGTCCCTACTGGATCGAGGAGCCGGTGCGGGCCGATAACCTGACCGCAATGCGCGAGATTGCCGCGGCGATTCAGACGCCTGTTGCCACGGGAGAACTGGAATCCACACGGTGGGCATTCGCCCAGCTAATAGAGCAGCGCGCAGCCGCCATTCTGCAGCCGGACGCCACCGTGGTGGGTGGGGTCAGCGAATGGATGCAGGTGGCGCATATGGCGGCGGCGTTCGACGTGCCTATCGCGCCCCATTACAACTGGGATATCCATACACAGTTGTGCGCAGCGATTCCAAACTGGCTTTTTGTTGAATATTTCATGGCGAGTTCCGGGGTGAAGATGCTCGATAAGCTGATACGGAACCCGATGACGGTGATCGAAGGATGGGTTGAGCCGCGTACGGGGCCGGGTTTCGGAATTGATTGGAACCAGGAGGAGATCAATCGCCATCGAATCTGATGTGGCAGCTGCTGTTGCTACAGTGAGGTAATCCTTTATGTTCACCTGGATCTGTCCGCAGTGCGGGCGTGAAGTTCCCCCTTCCTATTCCGAATGTCCCACATGCCTGGAGAACCGCCAGCGGGCCGCTGGGGCAGCCCCGCCGCCTCCATTGCCGCCTTATCCCCCGCCTTCTTCGCAGCAACCGCAGTATGCGCAGCCGCCGGCGCAGCCTCAGCAGGCGGGATACATGCCTCCGCCAGGTACGTATGCGCCCCCGCCTCAGCCTCAGCCGCAACGCGCTGCCGCACCGCTGCCGCCGCCACCCGTGGCGCCACCTCCTCCTCCTTCTCCGCGGCAGGTGAACGAGCCGTTGCTGTTTGCGCCGCCCCAGCCCTATGCGCAGCCGATGCCCGAGCACAAGCCGGGAATTCCGGGATGGCTGGCGACCGTTTTGATAGCCGCTGTATTGGTCGGATTGGGCGCGGTGGTGTACCTTTACGTTCTTCCGTCGTCGAGAAACGGTGGTTCCAGCACGGCAGCCACGAGCAAGGAAGAAGCAGCGTCGCCCAGTTCCGCCGCAGCCGCCGATACCGCCGCCACCAATCGCTACGCGAAGTACCTGGAAGTGACAGGATTGCGCATTGTGGAGAAGAACAACAAGGCTGAACTGCGCTGCACCGTGGTGAACCATGCCGGCGGAGAGTTGGCTGACTTGAAGCTGCGGGTTACTGTGGTGGCTGGCGACAACGCTCTGGGTTCCGCGCTGATTGAAGTCGACCGGCTGTCGCCGTATGAGTCGAAGGATTTCTCGGCGCCATTGCCGACTAAAGCACGCGCGTATGAGTTGCCGGACTGGCAGTTCTTGAAGGCCACGTTCGAGGTTGTCCCGTAGATCTCAGGGTGCGAGCGGGCGAATCGCTCCGCCTGGTTCGCGAATTCCGAGGCGGATCGGCCGCGGTTTCGCCCATCCCGGAAGCACTGTTACTTCCGCCCACAGTTCCTGTCCGGGTTGCAGCCGCGACGGGTCGGGGACGTTTTCCGGAATGAAATAGGCCAGCGGGCCCACGCTAAAGCCGTCCTGAGTTTCGCGGCCTTGTACGCCCAGCCAGGCGACGGCGGTGGGGCGTGCAACGAGTTCACCATTGTGCGCAAACAGCTGCGCCTGGTTCATTCCGATTGGGCCTTCTTTGCGGGCCAGCACCGAGACTTGCACGTACCTGCCACGAAACACGGACATGGGATCCACCGGCGCCGTGCGCGCCCAGACACGAGGGTTCATGGCGCGGTCCCACATCATCTTGCCAGCCAGGCTCAACACGAGCCCGAGTTGGATGGCAGCCAGGATCAAAGCCCTTTGGCGCCGCGGCCCCATCATGAGCTCCTGTCCTCGAGGCTGCGCACCAGGTTGCGGCGGAAGCGCTCGATTTGCCACCCGCCCGCAAGAAACAGCACGCCCAACGCGATCAAGCTGAGCGAGCGCCCGAACATGTCCATGACGCGGGCGAAGTAGAAGAACAGGACGGTGAGCACAAATCCGGCCATACCGAGGTTGATGCGTTCGACCCGCGATTCCCACCAGCCGTAAAAGACCAGGGCGCCCGCGCCAGCGGCGCAGAGAAGATAGACCGGGATCTCGGCGCGGTTCAGCACGGCTGCCTGGAGGACCATCACCCAGACCGCAAACGCCGCCGTGACCCAAGCCCGCTCCCTGTGCAGCCAGTACATCAGGCCGGCGGCCACGGCAAGTGCAATGGCCCAGCCCAATGTCCACAATCCCCAATGGGTCTGCGCGGCGGAACTCCCACGCCAGTTCACGGCGATGAAGAGCACGCTTGGGATGAGCGTGATGCCCCCAATCCACATCAGCACAAGCTTCGCGGTTGGCTTCAGCGCCGACGATCCGGCCGAGAAGTACACCAGGGACCAAAGAGCCGATCCGCAACCAATCACCTCCATTGCACGGGGCACGGTCATTCCCAGGCGCGTCGCGAACTCGGTGTACTCCGAGGCAATCCATACAGGAAACGCCAAGGCCAGGACGGCAAACTGGGGCCAGTGATGCAGCAGCAACCAGCCCGCGAGGCCACCTAAACCCCACACCAGAAAGGCACGCGGCCAATCGGCTTCCATATGGAAGATCTGGCCGGTTAAGAAGACCGCAGCGCCTAATGCAATGGAACCGAGCGCGTGGAAGGTGACAGTGAAACCATGTGAGCGCCCGTGAACCAGGAATCCTAAGCCATGGAAAACCAGCAACATGGCGAGAACGAGAAGAAGCCGGATAGCAGGCGGGGCCTGGTCCCAATGGGAAGCCACGAACAGCAGCACTCCCGCGCCCAAGGCGACGCCGCCGAAGGCGAGAGCTGCGATTACCGGCCAGCGCATGCGGCGGCTGCCGCTGTCGCTCAGGAAACGCTCCCGCTCCAGTTCGTGCGCGGTGATGCGGGCAGCGGTTTCCTCATTGAGGAAGCCCGCTTCTTTCCAACGAGTTAGCCAATGTCGCCAGCCGTCGGCCATCGAAGGCAAGCATAGCACTGCTCACAATTGTTCGGAATTCTCTTGACGGCCCTTCTGTCATACGTATAATTGAAACGTACGTATGAATCAAACGTTTGACAGCGCGCCCGGGGAAGTCGATACCAAGGAGCGAATTCTAGTGACCGCAGAGCGGCTTTTCGGGGAGTTCGGCTTCGAAGCGACTTCGCTGCGCCAGATCACCTCGGTTGCGGGGACCAACCTGGCGGCTGTGAACTATCACTTTCAGTCGAAGCATCAGCTCGTGATCGCCGTGATCCGGCGACGCATGGAGCCGATCACAAAGCAGCGTTTCGCGATGCTGGCGCAACTGGAAGCCGAGCATCCGAACGGTCCTTTACCCGCTGAGGGTGTGCTGAATGCATTGCTGAAGCCGCTCTTGGAGATCCGGGCTTCCGATGAGGAAGATTTCCAGCATTTGCAGCGCCTGATCGCGCGCATTTTCATGCAGCCCGAAGACTGGCTGAAAGAACATTTCCAGCCGGCGATCGAGGAAACGGCGCGGCGTTTCTTCGGGGCCTTTCAGCGCGCGTTTCCGCATCACTCCGCGGAAGACATTCAATGGGGCATTCACATGATGATTGGCGCGGCGATTCACTCGCTGGGGGCCAAGTCGTTGATGAAATCGTTCCCGTTCAACGAGGTGGATATGGACGACGTGGAGCAGAATTCGAGCCGGATGGTGCGCTTCTTCGCGGCAGGAATGCGAGCGATGGCCAAGGAGGAACGTACGTCGTGAGAATGGCGACTCTCACTCTTGTAGCTTGTGCCGTTCTCGGCGCGAATGCGCAAGACCGGCCCAAAGTAGCCCTTAGCCTGAGCAAGGCGATCGACATTGCGCTCGCGCCGGACGGCAGTGCGCGTGTTCAACTGGCGAAGGAACTGATTGAGACGTGGGCGGCGCGTTCCAACGCGGCGCGCGCCGCGCTGCTGCCCAACATCGACGCGAGTTGGAACTTCCAGAGCTTTACGCGCAATCTTGCGGCTTTCGGGGTGCAGTTCAGCGCTCCCATCCCTGGGTTTCAGGTTCCGACGCTGGCCGGACCGATCGAGGTAAGTGACCTGCGCGCCACGGTGAGCCAGACGATTCTTGACTTGTCCGCAATCCGCCGGTTACAAGCGGCGCGAGCAGCGGTTGAAGCCGCGAGAGCCGACCTGACGGCGGCCCGGCTGGTGACCGCCGAGGCGGTTGCGAATGCGTATTGGGCGGCTCAGCGGGCAGCGGCGGCGCGCGATGCGGCCCAAGCCAATCTGCGGCTGGCCGGGGAGCTGGTCCGGCTTGCGGAATCGCAGAAGAACGCCGGGACTGGCACGGGAATCGAGATCGTGCGTGCAGGTGTGCAGCGTTCGAACGAGCAGCAACGCGTGTTCGCAGCCGAGGAGGAAGTGCGCGCTGCGCGTCTGCGCCTGCTGCGCGTTATGAACCTGGACCTGGCCGCAGATATCGAGCTCAGCGATGAGCTGCGTTATCAGCCAGTGGAGATTCCGGCGGTCACCCAGGCGGTGGAATCGGCCCGTCAGAAACGGCCTGAACTCAGGGCTCAGGAACTGCGCGGTCAAAGTGCAAGGCTGAACTACCAGGCGGCCCGTTTCGAGCGCCTGCCCTCCGTGGCCGCATTCGGAGACTACGGTGTAACCGGCAGCGTCAGCGGGAACCAATTGCCCACGCGTGTGGCCGGCGTCTCGGTCCGCCTGCCGCTGTTTGACGGAGGCCGGAGGGATGCGCGGCGCGCGGAAGCCTTCTCGGCTTCCCGGCAGGAAGAGATCCGTGAACGCGATCTGCGCAAGCAAATCGAACTGGAAGTCCGGCTCGCCATAGACGCACTCGAACTGGCCGATCGTCAGGTGAAAGTCGCACTGGAAGGGCTGGCGCAGGCGGAACAGGAACTGGCGCAGGCGCGGCGCAGGGTGGAGGCCGGCGTCGCTCCGGGCCTGGAGGTGACGGATGCCCAAACACGCCTGGCCCGGGCTCGCGACAACCACATCGCCGCAGTGTACCGGCACCGTCTGGCGAGAGTAGAAATGGCTGCGTCTACGGGGAACCTGGACGCGATTGCTCAGTAGCCGAAGGAGAGACGACCGTGAAACGCAAAATCATCATTCCTATCGTTCTGGTTGCCGCCACCGGCGGGTTTCTGGTCTGGCGCATTGCGACGGCGGCCAGCCACGATCCAAATACGCTGCTGCTGCACGGCAACATCGAACTGACTGAGGTGGACGTCTCCTTCAAGACGACCGGCAGGCTGATCGAGCTTCCCGTCGAGGAAGGCAGCGATGTGAAGAAGGGCCAGACTCTGGCCCGGCTCGACCACGCAGAGCTGGATCAATCGATTGCCCGCGAGGGCGCGGCCGTAGACGTCGCGCAGTCGCAACTCGCGCAACTTGGAACGGCGATCGCGTGGCAGCGCGAGACGGTTCAAAACGACATTGAACTGAAGCGCGCCGAATTAAGCGCCGCGCAGGCCCGGCTGGACGAGATGCTGGCGGGCTCGCGGAAACAGGAAATCGAGCAGGCGCAGGCGGCGGTTGCCGAAGCCAGAGCCCAGCATCAGCAGGCAACGCAGGACTGGCAGCGCGCGCAGACGTTGTTCAAAAACGACGACATCTCCGCGCAACAGCGGGACCAATTTCGCGCCAGGTTCGATGCGACTGCGGCGGCCCTGCGGCGGGCCGAGGAAGCCGCGCGCCTGGTGCAGGAAGGCCCGCGTAAGGAACAGATCGAATCGGCCCGCGCCCAGGTGGCGCGCGCCAAGGCGGCGCTTGGATTGTCGCAAGCCAATGAGCTCGAGTTGAAACGCAAGGAACAGGAACGTAGCGCGCGCCTTGCCGATATTGAGCGGGCCAAGGCGCAGAAATCAATTCTCGAGACG
>Ga0073934_10006120_pt1 | contig 17874 bp, 10 predicted proteins | sample LarsenN4metaG_FD_76834 | JGI IMG/M metagenome (GOLD analysis project Ga0073934, IMG submission 76834) | Hot spring sediment bacterial and archeal communities from British Columbia, Canada, to study Microbial Dark Matter (Phase II) - Larsen... ... | reverse complement strand
CGCGCGCTGGCCGCGCACGACAGCATCGAGGTGCGCACCGGCGAAGCGGCGCAGGTGGTCGCTGGCGAGGAGGCCGGATTCCGCGTCAACGGCGAGCGGTTCGATGCCGTCGTCTTCGCGCACGCGCTGCAGGCGCGCGAACTGCCGGCGGCGGCCGCACTGCCGCTGCGGCCGGTGCGCGGCCAGGTGACGCACGTGGCCGCCACGCCGGCGTCGCAGGCGCTGCGCTGCATCGTCTGCCACGAAGGCTACGTCACGCCCGCGCGCCACGGGCTGCATTGCGTGGGTGCCACCTTCGGGCCGCGCGACCGCGACGACGCCGTCCGCGACAGCGACCACCGCGAGAACCTGGCGGCGCTCGCGCAGGCGTGCCCGTCGCTCCACGCCGCGCTCGGCGGCGGCGGCGCGCACGTCGCGGGCGGGCGTACCGGCTTTCGCGCGCAAACGCCGGACTACCTGCCGGTGATCGGCGCCGTGGCCGCCGCCGGCGACGGCGAACCGCGGCGCCTGCCGGGCATGTACGTGCTGGCCGGGCTGGGCGCGAAAGGCATCGCCTTTTCCCTGCTCGGCGCCGAAATCATCGCCGCGCTGGCGAACGACGAACCGCTGCCGGTGGACAGCGAGGTGGCCGACGCACTGGACCCGGCACGCTTCCTGTGGCGCGCCTGGCGGAAGCAGGCCAGGCGGCAGCCGGCGCCGCCGACAACAACGCGCGCGGACGGCGCCTGATCAGTCGTCGGGACGGAGCCGCTGCAGCCGCTCGGCGAATTGCCGCCGCGTCAGCAGGTTGACGCTCTGCATCGCCTCGTCAAACACGATGCACACGTCATTGCGGCGCAGTTGCTCGCGCACCTGCGCCACCTTGCGCGCCAGCGGCACGTCCGATTCACCGTATTCGGTGCCCTCGCGCGTCACGAATTCCTCGATCAGCGCATCGAGGGTGTCCGGCGCGATCTCGCGCCACGGCACCTCGATCACGCGCGCCGTCCCGGCCAGAAGACCAGGTCGTGCTCCCACTCGCAGCGCAATTCCAGCGGGCCATCGCCGGGGCGGTATTCGCCGTTGCGCGGCGCGTAGACGAACGTGTGGTTGCCGGACAGTTCGGTCTGCAGGTGCACGGTGGCGCTGACCCAGTACATCTTCGCCAGCAGCGCCTCGAAGCGTGCCAGCCACTGCTCCCACTCGTACTCCACGGCACGGTAACTGGCGCCGAAGTGGATCACCTGCGTGTGGTAGGTGCCGGCGAAGATGTCGCGGCCGGACGCGCCGAACATCTCGCGCGCGAGCAGCGGGATGCCGTCGTCTTCCGGCAGCGAGGCAATCGCCGCGAGGTTGGCGCGGAACTGGCGTTCGCGCTGGGCTTCATCCGCCGGCTGCGCGCGGATGCAGCCGTAAACGATCGATTCCTGGTCCATGACACCGAATGCACTGCTGGGCGCGCTGGCTCACGCGCGGAAAAATGGGTGATGAACAACGGTGCGTGCACCGCCGTGCGCACGGCTCAGAACGGCCACCACCAGGGGCCTTCGAGTTCATCGCGGCACTTCTTCAGTTGTTGCGTGTAGCCCTGGGCGCGGCCCTCGACTTTCTTCGCCACGTCCAGCAACCACTTCTTCTTCTGGTGGGTCCCGCGCTGGTAGCCCTTCTGGCCCTCGTGGTACGCGAGGTACAGGCGATTGGCATCGCTGCGCGGAATGCCCAGTTTCTTCGCACTGCCGTCGTGGTACCAGCCGACGAAATCCACGGCGTCACCGAAGTCGTCGCGCTCGGCGCCGCCGTTGCCGGTGGCCTTGCGGTAGCCGTCCCAGGTTTCATCCAGCACCTGCGCGTAGCCGTAGGCGGATGAAGGCCGCTTCCAGGGGATGATCCACAGCAGGCGCCCGCGCGGCGGCTTGGCCTTGGCGCGGAATTTCGATTCCTGGTACATCGTCGCCATCATCACCGGAATGGGTATGTTCCAGGCCTCCTCGGCGTCGGCGGCGTCCTCGAACCATTCCTCGAACCAGCCGTCCTTTTCGCGGAAGACGGCGCAGATATCCTCGGGTCTGGAAGGCGGTTTCGAGGCGCAACCGGTCAGCAGCACAAGCAACGCGGCCAGCGCAATACGAACCGCCCGCGCGCCCGACGGCACCGCCGCTGCCGTTGCCCGGGCACGCGCGCTGCTCAAGACGCCTCCGGCAGGACGCCCTGCTCGCGCAGGAAGGCAACGAAACGCGCGTCATCCCAGACCTCGATGCCAAGTTCCTGCGCTTTCGCCAGTTTCGAACCGGCTTCCTCGCCAGCCACCACCACCGCGGTCTTCGCCGACACGCTGCCGGACACCTTGGCGCCCAGCGACTGCAGCAGTTCCTTCGCGCGCTCACGCTCCATCGACGCCAGCGTGCCGGTGAGCACGAAGGTCTTGCCGGCCAGCGGCAGGTTCGCGGCGCGCGCGGCCGGCTCCGCATCCGGCCATTGCACGCCGGCGGCGACCAGCGCGTCGATCACTTCCCGGTTGTGCGGCTGGCGGAAAAAGCCGGCAATCGCCGCCGCCACCACCGGCCCGACGTCGGGCACCTGCTGCAGCGCGGCCTCATCGGCAGCAAGCAGCGGCGGCAGGCTGCCGAAATGCGCGGCGAGCGCCAGCGCCGTGGCTTCACCGACCTCGCGGATGCCGAGCGCATAGAGAAAACGGCGCAGCGTGGTCTGCTTGCTGGCGGCGATGGCCGCCACCAGGTTCTGCGCCGACTTTTCGCCCATGCGCTCCAGCGCGGCGAGTTGCCCGACGGTGAGCGCATAGAGATCCGCCGGCGTCTTCACCAGGCCCTGGTCGACCAGTTGGTCGATGATCTTCTCGCCGAGCCCGTCGATGTTCATCGCCAGCCGCGACGCGAAATGGCGCAGCGCTTCCTTGCGTTGCGCCGGGCAATAGAGGCCGCCACTGCAACGCGCGATGGCCTCGCCCTCGGGCTTGACCACCGCCGAGCCGCAGACCGGGCATTGCGACGGCATCGACACGGCGCGCGCGTGCGGCGGACGCTTCTCCGCGATGACACCCACGACCTTCGGGATCACGTCGCCGGCGCGGTACACTACCACCGTGTCGCCGACGCGGATGTCCATGCGCGCGACTTCGTCCATGTTGTGCAGCGTCGCGTTGCTCACGGTGACGCCGCCGACGAACACCGGCTTCAGCCGTGCCACCGGCGTCACCGCGCCGGTGCGCCCGACCTGGAATTCCACATCGAGCAGTTCCGTGGTTTCTTCCTGCGCGGGAAACTTGTGCGCCACCGCCCAGCGCGGCGCCCGCGAGACGAAGCCGAGCGCTTCCTGCTGCGCGATGGCGTTGACCTTGTAGACGATGCCGTCGATCTCGTACGGCAGCGAGGCGCGCAGCGCCTGCAGGCGCGCGAAATAGCCGAGGGCGGCTTCGATGCCCACCGCCACCGTGACGTGTTCGTTGACCTTGAAGCCCCAGTCACGCAGGCACACCAGCACGTCAAAGTGCGCACCGGGCAAGGCTCCGCCTTCGACCAGGCCGACGCCGTAGGCATACAGCACCAGCGGGCGGGACGCCGTCACCGCCGGGTCCAGTTGCCGCAGGCTGCCGGCGGCGGCGTTGCGCGGATTCACGAACACCTTGTCACCGGCTTCCTGTGCGCGCCGGTTCATCGCCTCGAAGCCGGCGCGCGGCATCAGCACCTCGCCGCGCACCTCCAGCCGTTGCGGCCAACCGCTGCCACGCAGTTTCAGCGGCACCGACGGAATCGTGCGCACGTTGGCGGTGATGTCCTCACCGGTATAGCCGTCACCACGGGTGGCCGCGCGGACGAGGTGGCCCTGCTCGTAGAGCACGCTCAGCGCGAGGCCGTCGAGTTTCGGTTCGCAGTTGTACTCGATGCTGTCATCGGCGACGCCGAGGCGCTCGCGCACGCGGCGGTCGAAATCACGCGCTTCCTCGTCGCTGAAGACGTTGTCCAGCGACAGCATCGGTACCGCGTGCACGACTTCGGCAAAGCCCTCGGACGGCCTGGCACCGACGCGCTGCGTCGGCGAATCCGCCCGGACCAGTTCCGGATGCGCGGCCTCGAGCGCCTTCAGGCGCTGGAACAGGCGGTCGTACTCGGCATCGGAAACGACCGGCGCGTCGAGCACGTAGTAACGCCACGCATGCTCGTCCAGTTGCTCGCGCAAGGCGGCGATTTCTGCCGCCGCGGCCGGCTCCGGCACGGAACCGCCTGCGTCCTGTGCCTCGGCGAACAGGTCGGGCACATGGCCGCGCGTCATGGCGGCGTCAGTTTCCCGCCAGTTGCTGCGCCAGGCGACGGCGCTCGAATTCCATGACGCGCTGGCGCAGGTGCTCGACCGTCTGCGCGGTGAGCACGCTGTGCTGCTGGTCGTGCAGCTCGCCGTTGACCGCCGTCGCCACGCGGCGCGCCGCCTCGATCATGGTGTCGAGCGCCTGCCGGCTGTTGGCAGGCCCGGGCAGCATCAGGAAGAAACTGACGCCGACATAGCTCTGCCCTTCCATCGCATCGAGGTCGAAGACGCCGGGCTCGACGGCGTTGGCCATCGAGAACATCGCGCGCGCGTCGTGCGCCGCGCTCTCGTAGCGGTGAAAGATGTTGTACTCGCCGAAACGCAGCCCGGCATCGAGTGCCGACTGCAGCAGTGCCTTGCCGGCGAGGCGCTCGCTGCCGCCCATGACGTGCACCACGATGACTTCCTCGGGCGCAGACTTTTTCGGCTTTTCCGGTGCCGGCTTGCCGGCGCCGACCGCCTTGTGCGCACCGGTGTTGCCGGTGGCCTCGCGCCGGGGCAACTCGCCGCGCTCGCGGATCTCGCGCGCCGGTGCCGGCTGCGCCGCCGGGATCTCGACGTCACCGAACATGTCCACCTGCTCGACCTTCGGCGCCGGCGGCGGCGCCGGTTCAACCAGCGTCGGCGGCGCTGCGTCGGCAACGGCGACGGCAGGCTGGGCGCCGGTGTCACCGACCCTCGGCTCGCGCCGCACCACGCGCACCTTGCCGGGCAGTTCGGGGTTGAAGTCGGGCGGCTCGTCGCGCGCCGCGCGTATTTCCTGCACCGGCGGCGCGACGATGCGGCGCGAACGGCGCCAGGCATCGATCAGGATGGCAACGACGACCAGCACGGCGATTCCGATCAGGATCCAGCGCAGTTCCACGTCCATCTTCCTCCGTCATGGCGGATCTTCGCCCGCTCATTGCGTTTGCCACGCCCGGCACGCGAGGCCGGGTATTCCGGTCACACCGCGGCGAGTTCCGCCGCCTCGTCCACGTCCACGGCCACCAGGCGGGAAACGCCCGGCTCGTGCATGGTCACGCCCATGAGCGACGAGGCCATTTCCATCGCGATCTTGTTGTGCGTGATGTAGATGAACTGGACCTTGTCGCTCATCGAGCGGACGAGGTTGGCGTAACGGCCGACGTTGGCGTCGTCGAGCGGCGCATCCACCTCGTCGAGCATGCAGAACGGCGCCGGGTTCAGCTGGAAGATCGAGAACACCAGCGACAACGCCGTCAGCGCCTTCTCGCCACCGGACAACAGGTGGATGGTGCTGTTCTTCTTGCCGGGCGGGCGCGCCATGATCGCCACGCCGGTTTCCAGCAGGTCCTCGCCGGTGAGTTCGAGGTAGGCGTGGCCGCCGCCGAACACGCGCGGGAAAAGCTCCTGCAGGCCCTTGTTGACCTTGTCGAAGGTCTCCTTGAAACGGGTGCGCGTTTCCTTGTCGATCTTGCGGATGGCGTTTTCCAGCGTCTTCAGCGCCTCTTCGAGGTCCGCGTTCTGCGCGTCCAGGTAGTTCTTGCGTTCGCTCTGGGTGGCGTACTCGTCGATGGCCGCGAGGTTGATGTGGCCCAGGCGCGCAATGCGCTGGCCGACCTCATCCACCCGTTGAGACCACTCCGGCTCGTTGGCGTTGCCGGGCATGTTGGCGATGACGTCGTCGAGCGAGACTTCTTCCTCGCGCAGGCGCTCGGCAATGGTGTTGCGCTGCACCTGCAGGCCCTGCCACTCCATGCGTTGCTGCTCGAGGTTGCCACGCACCACCTGCGCGCCCTGCTCGAAGCGGGAACGCTGTTGCTCCAGGTCACGCAGGTCGTGCTCGATGGCCTCGACGCTGCGGCGGGCAGCGCGCAATTCGTCTTCCACCGCTGCCCGCTTTTCCAGCAGGGTTTCCAGTTGCGCCTTCAGTTCTGCCGCCGGGTCCTCGCCGCCGTTCAGCTGGGCCTCGAGGAAGTCGCGGCGCTCCTGCAGCTGGCGCACCTGCATGGCCAGGCGGTCGAGGCCCTGTTGCATGGACGCCTGCCGTGTCTTCAGGCCCTGGATCTCGATTTCCTTGCGGTGCGCCGCATCGCGGTCGTGGCGTGCCCGCTGACGGGCTTCGTCGAGCTGCGCACGCAATTCGTCGCGACGGCGCAACAGGTCTTCTTTCTCCTTCGAGGAGCCCTCCATCGCGTCCAGCGCTTCCTGCAGGATCATGCGCGATTCGCTGATCTGCTCGCGCTCGCCCACCTGCTGCGACTGCGCCTCGGCGAGTTCGCGCTCGATGCGCTCGCGCCGCGCCGTGTACTGCTCCAGGCGGACCTGGCGCGCACTGACCTCGGCACTGACGTTGCTGAACTCGCGGTTCAGCGCGCCGGTCTCCCGCTGCACCTGCTCCCGGGTCTGCTCCAGTTCGCGCAACTGCTCGCGGCCGGCGGCAAGGCGCTCGGCAAGCTCGGCGATGATCTCTTCCGTTTCCGAAATGCGTGCGTCCAGCTGCTCGATCTCCTGCTTGCGCGCGAGCAGGCCGCTGGAGGCGTCCTTTTCACCGGTGACGCGCAACCAGTTCGGGCCGATCCAGATGCCGTCACGGGTGACGATGGATTCGCCGGCGGACAACTCCACCCGCTTGTGCAGCGCATCCGCCAGCGAATCGGCGGTGTAGATATTGGCGAGCAGGCTGCGTGCATCCACACCCACCGCACGCACCTTGTCGACCAGGCGCGGGAAGCGGCCGCCGCTGTCGGCCGGCAGCGCGCGCGGCTCGAGCAGCACGAGGTGGCCGTGCTGCACGCCGCCGAGCACGCCGGCGAGCGGGTCGATGCCGTCCACGCACACCGCCTGCAACGTATCGCCGAGCACGGTTTCCACCGCCTTTTCCCAACCGCTGTCGACGTCGAGCGCTTCCGCCAGGCGCTTGCGGTTGTCGAGGCGGCGCTCGCGCAGCCAGTCGGTGACGCCGCCACGGGTGTCGCCCGACGCGGCCTGCTGCAGCGCCTCCAGCGAGGCATGCCGGCCTTTCAGTGACTGCAGTTCGCTGCGCCGCGCATCGAGTTCGCTGCTGGCGCGGTTGTTTTCCTCGCGCTGGCGGTTGATGGCCTGGGTGGCCTCGTCGGCACGCGCCTGCTGCTGGTCGAGGCGCGCCTGCACCTCGCCCTGCTGGCGCAGCAGCCCCTCGACTTCCTGCGCCAGCGGACCGGCGCTGAGGGATTTCAGCTCCATGCCGAAACGCTCGATGCGGTCATCGAGGACGCGGATGGATTTTTCCAGGTGCTGGATGCGCGACTGCTCGACTTCCGCGCGGCGCTGCGGCTCGGCGGCGACCTGGCTGTAGCGGTCCCAGTCCAGTTGCCAGTCGTGCATGCGCTGCTCGGCTTCCGCCGCGGCGTCGCCGGAGACTTCGTCCGCCATCTTCAGGCGCTCGAATTCCGGCTCGAGCTCGATCATCTGCGCCGCGATCTCCTCGATCGCCTCGCGGTCGCGCTCGAGGTGCTCGGCCATCTCGCGACGGTTGCGCTCGGCCTGCTCGTATTCCTGCGAGTACTGCGCCTGCTGCTGGCGCAGCGCGTCGATGCGCGCCTCGACGCGGGCGATGTCGGTACCGGCCTCGTAGTGGCGGGCCTGCACGGCGTTGAACGCCTCGATGAGGTCGTGGTTCGCCTCGCGGTACTTCTCGATGTCCGACTCGACGCGGCGCTGCTCGGCGACCTGCGCTTCCAGTTTCACCTCGAGCTCGCGGATGGCGGCCTCGCGCTCGGCGACGGTGCCGTCGATGTTCTTCCAGCGCAGGGCATACAACTGCGCCTTCAACGTGCGCTCCTCGTCGCGGTAGAGCTTGTATTTTTCCGCCGTCGCTGCCTGCCGCTGCAGGTGCGCGAGCTGGCGCTCGAGCTCTTCGCGCAGGTCCGTGAGGCGCTCGAGGTTCTCGCGCGTGCGGCGCATGCGCTGCTCGGTCTCCTTGCGACGCTCCTTGTAACGCGAGATGCCGGCGGCTTCCTCGATGGTGTTGCGCAGGTCATCCGGCTTCGCCTCGACCAGGCGCGAGATCATGCCCTGCTCGATGATCGCGTAGCTGCGCGGGCCGAGGCCGGTGCCGAGGAAGATGTCGGTGATGTCCTTGCGCCGGCACTTGGTGCCGTTCAGGTAATAGTTGGACTGGCCGTCGCGCTGCACCTGGCGCTTGACGGAGATCTCCGCGTAGCGGGCGTATTCGCCACCAAGCTTGCCGTCGCTGTTGTCGAAGACCAGCTCGACCGACGCCTGCGCCACCGGCTTGCGCGCGGTGGAGCCGCTGAAGATGACGTCGGCCATGGATTCGCCGCGCAGGTACTTGGCGGAGGCCTCGCCCATCACCCAGCGGGCGGCGTCGATGATGTTCGACTTGCCGCAGCCGTTCGGGCCGACGATGGCCGTGAGGTTGTCCGGAAAGGTGGCGACGGTCGGGTCAACGAAGGACTTGAAACCGACCAGCTTGATGCTCTTCAGGCGCATGGTGTTCTTCTTGGATTCTGGCGGGCTGGCCGGGCCGGGTTCCCCACCCGCCGGCGCTGCCGCGCACCCCGTTCCGACCGCAGGCCTGGAACCCGGAATACGCCGGCAAATGCAGGCCGCAGTGTAGCGGATTCGCTCCGCGGGACACCACGAAAGGACACTATGGATTGTGTAGGCCGGGGAGCGGCTCCCCAAGCGGTGGCGCTTTACTGATCAGCCACGCCGGCGCGCGTGGGCCGCCGCCAGCAGTGCCGGCACGGCCAGCAGGCAGAGCGCCAGCAGGGCCAGCTTCAGCAGGCCGGCCACGTTGGCCAGCAGCACCAGCGCCGGCGCGACGTTGGCAGTGTCCAGCACCATGTACAGGTGCAGCAGGTTCTGGACCTGGTCCAGCAGGCCGGCCAGGAACGGCAACAGTGCCAGGGCGCTCGCCGAGGCTGGCACGCCGGCGGCGTTCATGCCGCGCGCCAGCAGCACCGCCACCAGTGCCGAGTACCAGAACGGGTTCACGAAGTCGTAGTAGTAGTGCGCGATGTACTGCTCGGCGACGCCGCGTTCGAACATCCCGGCGAGCTGCGCCTGGAACACCTCGGTGGAGAGCGTGGTCTGCAGCGCCCAGACGCTGTCGAAGCCGACCGGCGCCAGCATCACGAACACCGACAGCTCGGAGACAAAGGCGATCGCCACGAAGAACCACAGCACCGCGGCCTTCGCGGCGATGCGGCGCAGGAAATTGCCGGCAGCATTCAGCATGGTCAGGACCTGCGGTGGCGCTGGTTCCAGGCTTCCTCGACCTGGCGGGCACGCATGATCGATTCGAGGACGATGTCGCGCTGGTGGTCGACGAACTCGCCGATCACCTCGCGTGCCGCCTTGGCGTCCTGCTGCAGCAGGCTTTCGATCAGCGCCTTGAAGAAAGCGAGCGCCTCCTGCATTTCCTCGCGGCTGATGTGCAGCGCGAGGTAGAAGGAGCGGCGGATCGCCGGCTGCATGTTGCCGAGGATTTCCTCGACGAAACTGTTGCCGGCGAAGCCGGTGGCCAGGCCGATGAACTGGAAGGCGGACTCGTAGAAGTCATCGACCTGCCGCGCCGCCACCTGCGCTTGCATGATGCGGATGAGCTCGATGAACGGCGTCAGGTCTTCGTCACGGACGCGGCCCATGGCCTTGGTCGCGACGAAATTGAACAGCACGTCGACCATTTCATAGAGCGACCGGACGTGCTCCTCGGACATGTCCTTCACCACCGCGCCGCGGCGGGGAAGGATGTCGATCAGGTGCCAGCGCTCGAGGATCAGCAGGGCCTCGCGCACGGAGCCGCGGCTGACTTCCAGCTCGCCGGCAATGCGCAATTCCTGGATGCGGTCACCGGCGAGCAGGTCACCGTGGATGATCTGGCGCGACAGGTGCTGGGCAATCTGCTCGGAAAGGCTTTCCTGGGGCTTGAACGAGGTCATCGGGAGCGGGGATCAGGCTGACAGACTGTCCGGCAACTTTAGCGGAACGGCCCGATTGACGTCGAATTGTCCGACGAACCGACGACAAGCGCGGATAACCAGCAACCCGCCGTCAGCCCCGCCGGGCCAGGGCCCGGAGGGCGCTACCAGGGCGCCTTCTGCCAGTAGGTGACGTAGCAGTCGCCGTTCAGGCAGAGCATCGGGTCGCGGGTACCCGGGTGGTTGCGCTTTTCCAGCTGGTAGGTGGTGACGGTGCCGCGCTGCGAATGCGCAGTGAGGGTGTTCGCGCCCGGCGTCCAGCGGCCGGTATCGCTGTCCTGCGAGGCGGTGGCGCCGAAATACCCGTTGCCGTAGGCACTGACGCTGCCTTCGTGGGCATAGGTGTAGGTGCCGTCCGCGCGCAGCTCGAAGCAGGTCATGCTCGAGGAACCGCCGCCGCTGTTGGCGGAAAAGGAACCACCCTTGCACCACTTGCCGACCAGTTCGGCGCCGGCACTCACATGGCCCGGGCTGCTGATGACCGGCTTCGACAGCGCGACGGCACGGGGCGGTGGCGCCGCCGCCTGGCCACGGCGGAGCTGGACGCCGGCAACGAACTCGCCACCGGTCACCGTCAGCGTGTCACCGCTCACGCTCACCTGGTAGGCCAGCACTTCGCCCGCCTGCTCGATGAACAGCAGGCCGCCCATCCGCTGCCAGCGCAAGGCCTCGCCATTGGCCACGCCGGTGCCGTCGGCATCAAACGTGACGGTCAGCGGGCTGCCGTTGGCCTCGCCGGACCAGGTACCCAGGAAGTCGGGGGCGGCGTGCGCCGCGGCGGCCAGCGACAGCGCCAGCAAGAGGCCAGGCAGCCCACGCGAGGCCAGGAAAAGGATGCGACGCATGCAGGCACCTCCGATGTGAAACCGGCTGCCCTGAACCGCGCGCATGTGCGTGCGTCCAGGCACCGGCCAAAACAGGAACGGCGCGAATCGTCGCGCCGTCTGCCGTCAGGGTGCGATCACTGCTGTTGCAGCGGGCACTCGACGCCGCGGTAGCGGAACTCGGCAGCCTTCTTGCAGGCGATGGCCTTGAACGCGCCCATGCTTTCGCAGGCTTTCATCGCGGCGAATTTCTCGCCGCACTTCACGGCGTAGTTCGCCGCGGCGTCGACCGTCTCGTTGCCGCTGTTCACTTTCACCAGCTGGTCGCCGGTCGGCGTGACCTGCACGACGTTGCCAGCGGTATCGGCTTCGACCTTGGCGGCAGCTTCCGTCGCGGCGGACTTGGCGGCGTCGGTGGCGACCTGCGTGGCGACGGCCTTGGCGGCATCTTCCATGGTGGCGGCTTCCTCGGCGTTCACGCCGGCGGAAACGGCGAGAACCACCGCGGCGGCACCTGCAATCCAGAAACTTCTCATTGCTGCGTCCTCGAATGATGGGGGTAGCGCCGGAAAAAAACCGGCACCCGAGGATAGGCGCGGGCGCGGCCCCCGCCTATCCCCTGTGCAGAGGGGTCAGGCCGCTTTTTGCTGCCTGCGCAGGCGCAGCGCGCCGGCCAGCACCAGCAGGAGCAGCCCGGTATCCGCCGCACCGCCCGCCGTGCCCGGGCTCACCGCCACCACTTTCGAGGTGCGCGCGGTCACCAGCGTCGGCGCCGCGTTGTCCGTCATCTCCAGTCGGATGGTGTGCTTGCCGGGCGTCAACGGATTGAAGGCGGCGATGCCGGACGTCACGTTGTCGTATTCCGGCCGGTGCACGCCATCGAGGTACCAGCGCAGCGTGTGGTTCGCGCCAACGGCGGGCGTGTAGCCATCGATGCGGATGGTGATGTCGGTGGCGCCCTGCGGCGCGCTGCTGATCGGCGCGCCGTTGCGCAGGATGACAATGCGCGCGTTCTGGAACGCGCTCAGGTCCGGCGTCACCACCACCGGCGCCGGCTGCACGGTGACCGTCTTCGACAGGCGCAGGGTGCTCAGGTTGGGCACGGTGGCGTCGGTGAGCTCCGCGCGCATGGTGTGGCTGCCGGCGGTGAGCAGGTGGGCAGGAATCCCGGCGTCGATGACGCCGTCGAGTTCCGGCAGGTGCACGCCGTCGAAGTACCAGCGCACCACGTAGCTGTTGATCGGCTTCGGCAACACCGCCTCGTTCAGCGACACCACCAGGTCCTGCGCGCCGACAAGGATCTTGTCGGCGACCTGCCCGGCGAGCTTCATGATCAGTGCCGCAAGCGTGCCCGGATCGACACCGGCGGCGCCGGCGATGAAGCTGCGCACGGCGGAGACCACGCGGTTGCCGGCGGCGTCCTCGGTGATCACCTGGTAGAAGTAGGTGCTGCCGTTGTCGAGGCCGGTGAGCACCAGCGACTGCAGATCATCGTAGCCCTGCGACACCACGCGCTCGGTGAGCGCCGACGACGACAACCCGTAGCGCACCTCGTGCATCACCGGCTCGTCGGTGACGAGGTTCAGCAACGCCGAACCGGCGTCGCGGTCGCTGACCGTCAGCGTGGACACCACCGGTGCGATCACGTCGGCCAGCGAGCGCGCGATGAAGGTGCCGCCCTGCGTGGTGACGTTGCCGGCGATGTCACGCAGCGTGACCTCGAAGGCGTAGTTGCCGCCGGCCTCGAGGCCGGTGAGCACTACCGAGTGCAGCAGCGACGGCACCAGCACGCCGGCGAGGCGGCGTTCCTGCGAGGACGCCAGCCCGTAGCGGATCTGCACGCTCACCGGTTCGTTGGTCACCCAGCCGAGCAGCACGCGGTCGCTGGACAGCCACGACGCCGCCGGCGCGGTGATGAACTGCGGCGCCGCGGTGTCGGCGAGCAGGCCGGCGAGGAAGCCGCCGGCACCGCCAGCCGACGCATTCGCCGCACCGATGCCAATGGCCGACATCGCCACCGCGAAGCCGTCGGCCGGCTGCGCCCGTGCGGTGATCGTCGCCACGCTTTCATAGCGCGTGCTGTTGCCGGAACCGTCGCTGACGGTCACCGCGAAGGAGTAGCGTGCGCCCGGCTGCAGGTTGGTCAGCGTCACGCGCTGCTTCGGCTTGCGCTTGCCGTCGGCGAGCGTGTGCTCGTCGATGGCGTTGACGCCCCAGGTCACCACGTAGTCCGCCGGCTCGCTGGTCTCCCAGCTCAGCGTCGCGGTGGTGTCGGTGTTGCCGATCACCGTCGGCACGGCGGTGAATGCCGGGCCGGCCGCATCCGGGTGGGTGCGCGTACGGAACGTGGCGATGGTCGACACGCTCTCGTTGCCCTCGGCGTCGACCGACCTTGCACGGATGAAGTACTCGGTGTTGATGGCGAGATCGGTGAGGTGAACGATGTGCTGCGTCTTCAGCTTGGCGTCGCTGGCGATGCGCGTGAGCGTCGTCGACGAGGTGCCGAACTCGACGGTGCTGTTCGCCACTTCATCGGTGCGCCACTGCACCACCGCCGACTGATGGGTGATGCCGACCACGCGCACCGACTCGACGAACACCGGCCCTTGCGTGTCCGGCGCTGCCAGTGTGCTGAAGGTGAGTCCCTGGCTCAGCGTCGGGCCGTTGCCGGAACGGTCGCTGGAGGAAACCACCATCGTGTAGAGCGATTCCGGCGTCAGGCCGGTGACCGTCACTTCATGCTGTGTCACCAGCGCGCTGTCGTTGACCGCCTCGCGCTCCTCGCCCTTGATCAGCGACACGCCGCTCGTTGCCGGCTCGTCGGTTTCCCAGGCCACGGTCACCGTGGTGTCGGTGACGTTGGTGATGACCGGCCCGGCAACGATTACCGGCGCGCGCGTATCCGGCGCCTGCGCGGTACGGAAGCTGACGAGCGCGCTCTGCACCGGCCCGTTGCCGGCGGCATCGACGGCCTCCACGCGAAGCACGTAGTCGGTGTCCGCGGCCAGCCCGCTCAGGTCGATCTGGTGGACGCTGCGCAGGCCACTGCTGGTCACCGCCTGCGTCGGCGTGCCGATGCCGTACACGAGCTTCGTCGTTGCTGCCTCGTCGGTTTTCCACTCCACGCGTGCACGCTCGTGGGTGATGGCAGTCACCACCGGGCCGTTGAGCAGCACCGGTGACGTGGTGTCCGGAACCGCGAGCGTGCTGAAGCCGACGCTGGCCGTCACCGGTCCGTTGTTGCTCGGATCACTGGACGTCACCGTGGCGGTGTAGGCGGTTTCCGGGTCGAGCCCGGTGACGGCGACCGAGTGCAGCGTGCGGTAGCCCGGCACGCTGTAGGTGACCCCGTTGATCTCCACCGAGGAAGAAGCCTGCTCGTCGGTTTCCCAGCCGATGACGGCCGCACCCTGCGTGATGCCCGTCACCGTCGGCCGCGAAATGATCGCTGGCGCGCGCAGGTCGGCACGGTGCAGAACGAAGTGCCGCTCGATGTTGCCATTGAGCGCGATCGTCGGCGCATAGATGGACAGCAAACCGCTGAGCACCTTCGGCTGCACGATGCAGTTGTAGTTGCGTGCCGGCAGGCGGACGGAAAAGTGCCCGGTGAGATCCGTCTGCACGTTCACGTTGGTGGAACCGCCCCCGTAGTAGAGCGAGTCCTGCACTTTCACGCTGACACCGGCAACCGCGAGGCCGTTGACGTCGATCACGCGGCCATCGAAGTCATGCAGCGTGAGCGAGAGATCCTTGGTCGCGCTCACCGTCACCGTCACCGGCGGCAGGGCAGCCAGGAACTGCGGTGTGCTGACATCGAGGCTGTAGGTGGCAGCCACCAGTTTCACGGTGTAGCGGCCCATCGCATCGGTGATCACCTCGCCCATTCTTCGGTCGAAGTTCTCGAACAGTAACTTCTTGCCCGCCAGCACGGCGCCGTACTGGTCGCGCAGCGTGCCCTGGATATCGGCGACCTGGCCGAGGGTCAGGTCGAGATTGAAGTTGTCGGCCAGCAGCGGAATGCCACTGACGATGGCGATGCCGTAGAGATGATTCAACGACGACGGCGGCTTCAGTTCAAAGGCGTGCGCGTGATACGCCAGCATGCGGAACTGGTAGCGGCCATCACTGCCGGTGGTACGCGACTGCTGCACGTGGCCGCCGTCCCAGACAATGTTGTTGGTGATCTTCGCGCCGGCAACCGGGTTGCCCTGCAGGTCACGGATGACCCCGGCAACGTAGATCAGCGGGATGCTGAGGTCTTTCACCAGGCCAGCCTGCGGCAGCGCCACATTCGGGAAGTGGCCAGACAACGAATAGCCCTCACCGTAGACCGACAAGTTGTATAGGCCGGGCGCCAGCGTGCGCAGTTCGTAGCGGCCGCCCGCGTCCGTCCTGACGTCCGTCAGGGTCATGCCCGTGGCCTGGTCCCTCACCACGACACCGGTCTGCGGCAGCACGCGGCCGGCGAGGTCGCGCGCGATGCCGCCGAGGTAGGCCGGTGCCTCCATCTCGAAATGGCGGATCGCGTCGGCGTTGAGGCCCGGCAGGAAGGACACGACCTTCAGGCCGTGCCCGCTGCCGGCGGCGGGAACCAGTCGCGCACCGGCCGCGCCGGCAGGCAGGCGCAGCGAATAGGCGCCGGCGGCGTTGGTGGTCACGCTGGCACTGAGGTTCGAGCCTTCCAGCTCGACCTTCACGCCCGGCGCTGCCGCACCGGAGCCTGCGACCGTAACGCTGCCGCTGACATTGACCATCGGAATGACGATGTCCTGCATGACATCGCCGACGGCATTCAACCCGCTCGCCACCGTGCGGTTGTACCTGAACGATGAGTTGAGACTGACTTCCAGGCTGTAGACGTCCTCCGGCACATGCAGCGTGTAACTGCCATCCAGTGCGGCAACGTCGGAATCCAGCGCGACCGGCCACAGGCCGAAGGCGTCGTGGTAGACGCCCACCGTGGCACCCGGCAGGGGCGTGCCGTCTTCGTCAACAACCTTGCCGCGGATGGTGGACATTGCGTTGGTCATCACCATCAGCACGATGTCCTGCACCGTCTGCGCGGCATGCACCATCACGCCCGGCACCAGCGAGCGCTGGTAGGGCGTGCCGGCCGGTGGAATCACGACGAGGTCGTACAGCCCGTCGAGCAGGTCCGGCAGCGCGTAGCCGCCATCAGCGCCAGAGACCACGGTGGCGAAGGGCACCAGTGCGCCCGGCACGAACACCTGCACGGTCACGCCGGCCATCGGCTTGCGGTTGCCGTAAATCTTGCCCGAGATGCCGAACAGCGCGGCCAGATCACAGTCCTGGTCGATATGGCTCTCGCCATCACTGTAGAAGCACACCTTCTGGGTGGGTTTGCCCGGCGGCGTGATGTGCAGGCAGTAGTCGCCCTCGCCCACCGGCAGTGAGTAGGAGCCGTCCGGGCCCGTCGTGGTTTCGCCCAGCGGCTCACTGCAAACCTCCACCGCCGCCTCGCACAACTGCACCAGCGCGTCGGGAACGGGCTCACCGTTGGCGTCGGTGACTTCGCCGCTCACCTGCTCTTCCATTTCGTCCATCGACACATCGACGACAGCGTCTTCATTGTCGATGACCACGCCGTCGACGGTCGTGTGCTGGTAGTCCTGGTTGCCCTCCGGCGGCTCCGCCAGCAACTGGTAGGTGCCGCTGCCCAACTGGTTGAATTCGTACTTGCCGTCGATGTCGGCAACTGCCGTCATGCCAAGCACATGGAGCTTCGTGCCCGGCAGCACACCGGCACCGGCGAACACGGTGCCGGACAGCTTGAAGGCCTTGTCCAGCAGGAAGTGGTACTCGAATCCGCCACCGGTCAACTGGAACGGGGTGCTTTCGGCAACGTAACCCTGGATGTGTGAGCGCAGGATCCAGGCGCCGGGCCCAACCTGTTCCAGCAGGAACTGACCGTCTGCGTCGGTAGTTGCCCGGGTCAGCACGGAACCACAGCCGCCGGACGGGCCCACCGCGCACACCTCAACCGTAGCGCCCGCCAGCGGCAGGCCCGTCGCGGCCGCCGAGACCGAGCCGGTGACCGCGCCGACGGCGACCGGGATGGTGACGTCACGCGTGGTCCCGCTGCTGTTGATGACCACACCCGACACCAGCTGGAACGCGAACGGCGACCCGGGTTCCGGTGCGATGTGCATTTCGTAGGTGCCGTACGGCACAACGGCCAGCTGGAACTTGCCGTCCGCGCCCGTCACGCCTTCGGCCAGCGGGTGCACCTGTCCGGCCTGGCCTGCGGGGAACAGCTTCACCGCAACGCCGGCGAGCGCCGGGAAGCCGTCAGCCGATACCGTGCCCTTGACGCTGTAACGCGCGGCCCCGGCGGCAACGCCCTGCAGGGTGACGTTGCGCAAGGCCGAGCTGTTCACCAGTGCGATGCCGCTGACGATGGTGCGGAACCAGGCCGACCCGTTGGCGGGCGTGATGACCACGTCATAGACACCCGGCAACAGGTCACCGACGAGGTACTGACCCGTGCCGCTGGTGACACCCGTGCCAACCCGATTCACGCTGCCGGAGGCGTAGACGTCCACGAGCGCGCCGGCCACCGGCGAACCGCCGCCGCTGACGGTGCCGGCGATGGTGAAGACCTGCTCGATCTGGATCTCGCGCTGGTTCACCAGCTCGTTGAGGCTGACGTTCTCGGACCAGGTGCGGTAGCCGTCCGCGATCACGCGCACGCCGACGACGCCGAACGGCAGGTGCGACAGCGAGAACTGCCCCGATGCGTCGGTGAGCGTGGTCACGGCCACCGGCGGCGAGGTATTGCAGTT
>Ga0073934_10006119_pt1 | contig 17874 bp, 16 predicted proteins | sample LarsenN4metaG_FD_76834 | JGI IMG/M metagenome (GOLD analysis project Ga0073934, IMG submission 76834) | Hot spring sediment bacterial and archeal communities from British Columbia, Canada, to study Microbial Dark Matter (Phase II) - Larsen... ... | reverse complement strand
GTCTATCGGTTCAGGACACGGCCCTCTCAAGGCTGAAAGACGGGTTCGATTCCCGTACGCGCTACCAACTCTCCCACGCCGCAGCCAGCAATCTCTCTCTGCCCGGATCGCCGGACTCTTGTTCGCTGAGCCCGATGAGATAACGGGCCAAAGAGTAGGGTGGGTGCTGAGCAGCTTCACCGACGACAGCACGCTCATGAGGTCGTGAGCGGGCCGAGGAACTTCGTCCGTGACCACCAGGAGGGCGCGGCGAAAATGCGACCGGCCGTAAAGACAAGCCTCCCGGCAACATCAGCATGTTCTCTCCCTGGGGAGCGCCCCGTCAGGGGGCAGATGCATCGGCGGCATGATAACCAGGTTTCATCGAGACAACAGGACCTTTTCAACGGCCTGCGGGTTCGCTGGCGGACCTACAAATCTTTGTTTATCAAAGAAAAAGGGCGCCCGAAGGCGCCCTCGCAAAAGAGATTCGTTGTGCGGGTCAGTTGGGCATGAGCAGGCGCACGCGCGGATTGCCGTTGGGGGCCGCGCTGCCGCTGTTGAGGGCGGAAATGACAGCCTTGCTCAGGGTGTTACGGGTCACCTGTTGGGCGCTGCCGTCGCCGAGGCCGATGTTGCCGGCGTTCACGTGGATGGCGGCCGTCCAGTTGGCGATGTCACCGGTGGCGGTCGGGTCATTCCACTCGACAACGGTGGAAGTGGTGTTACCGCCCGTGGTGGCGTTGCGATCCGAGGTAAGAATCGTCTGCGGTTTGCTCTCATCGGCGTCAGGCGAATAACCGTAGCTGATGTCACCGTTGTCCGGAACCGCATCGGTGAACGCCGAGCGGCGGGTCTTGCCCGTGTCGCTGTTGCAGACGAGGATCTTCGGAGTGTTCAACTCGTTGGAAGCGCAGCGGAAAACGCGGGAGTTGAAGGCGGCGTCATCCACCGTGCCGTTGGCGGCGGCGGTGCCCTCAGGAGCAGGAACCTGCCAGGGGAAGCGATCGCCGTTGTCACCCGAGTAGATGCGGAAGGCCAGACCGATCTGCTTGAGGTTGTTCACGCAATTGATGCGGGCCGCTTTGGCCTTGGCGCGCGCCAGCGCGGGCAGGAGCAAGCCGGCCAGAATCGCGATGATCGCAATCACAACCAGCAGCTCGATCAGGGTGAAGGCTTTGTTGAGCTTTTTCAGTTGCATAATCGTATTGGTTATTTGGTTTTCGAGTCCGTCCGCCTTCAGTTTACCGGAGCATCCTCCGCTCCAGCCATCCGGCGTTCATTCTCTGAAATTCAATTAGCAACTACAGTGCCAGCCTTTATTGACAAGGACTTGTGACTTTTCGCGCCTCTCCAAGGCCCCTTTGCAGTGCCTTTCTCACGCTGATCGCGTGATTCTCACGCATGGGCGTGAGTCGGCTGCGGACACGTGGCCAGCGGAGGTTGGAAACCCGGCCGGAGTCGTCCGAAACATTGATGAAATCGAACGTGGGGCAAATACTTTAGATGAGATGCCCCGGTCCTCTTATGGCATGATGCGACACAGCCAATGGGCATAACCGGCCGGGAGCCGCATGACTCCCGAATGCCTGGCCAGTTCATGAACTTGTTGCTTGTCAACCCATCCGCAGAGCATTGGCGGGTTCCACCGGGCGCCAGACCTCGGTTGAGCACGCGTATGTTCCGATTCTCCATGCTCACCAGCCTGTCCGTCGCCGCGGCCGCTCCCCCGGGGGTGAAAGTTCGGATTGTGGACGAGGAGGTCGAAGCACTGGACCTGGGCACCGAGGCAGATCTGGTGGGCATTTCGTTCATGACCTTCAACGCACCCCGCGCCTACGAACTGGCGGACCGGCTGCGGCGGGAGTATCACAGGACGGTGATCGTGGGGGGGTACCATCCCACCCTTTGTCCTGAGGAGGCGAAAGCCCATGCGGATGCCGTCTGCATTGGTGAGGCGGAACCTGTTCTGCCGGCGATGATTCGTGATTACGAGGCGGGCCGCCTGCAACCGTTCTACCGGGGCGCGCCGTCGGACTTACGGGGGTTGCGCCTGCCCGATCGCCGACTACTCCGGCGCGCGTCTTATGTGGCGGCCGATGCCATTCAGGCGACTCGCGGTTGCCCTTATGCCTGCACCTTCTGTTCTGTCAGCGCTTTTCACAGGCGTCAGTTCCGCCGGCGCCCGGTGGAGGAGGTCGTAGCCGAGTTGCAGGCGCTGGGGCGCCAAATCATTTTCATGGACGACAACCTCGTGGCTGACCGTGGCTATGCCGCGGAACTTTTCTCGGCCATGATTCCTCTGCGCAAGCGATGGGTGAGTCAGAGCAGTGTGACCATTGGCGACGATGAGGGCCTGATGGACCTGGCAGCCCGGAGCGGCTGCTGCGGGCTGTTCCTGGGCCTGGAGTCGCTCTCGCAGGAGGGGCTGCGGCATTGGAACAAGGAAACCAACCGCGCCCGTGACTACACACGCCTGATCCGCCGGCTCCATGCGCGCGGCATCGCGGTCATTGTGGGAATCGTCCTCGGACACGACTGGGACACGCGGGAGGTGTTTCGACAGACCTTGGAGTTTCTCGAAGACGCTCGGGTGGACGCTCTGCAGGCCACCATTCTTACACCGTTTCCGGGCACGCCGTTGTTCGAGGAGATGAGCGCCCAGGGGCGTTTGATTGACCGGGACTGGAGTCACTTTGACTTTGGGCACGTGGTGTTCGAGCCAGCGCGAATGACCCGGGCCGATCTGGAGCGAGGCCACCGGTGGTTGCTGAGCCAGTTTTACTCGAGACGACGGGTTGCCACGCGTTTGTTGCGCAGTTTTGGCTACCTGACTCCAGGCACCATCTTGCGCGCCAGCGCTCCGCTGAACCTGAGTTACCGTGCTCGGTTGCGTGCCGCGGGCATCCTGGACAGCCCGGCCTGCGCCGCACCGACCGGCTGACTGGCCGGCAGATTCTCTCTGACCGGCCGCGAGTCTGGCCTGGCGAACTTCACCGTGCCAGCTCTGGATCACGACCTTTCGAAGAGGCCACTCAGCCTCGTCACACCCTCCTGAAACCAGCGCACGTTCCCCGTCGTTTGGGCAACCCAAGCCTACAACAGTCCCTGATAGGCCAGCCACAGGGCGCGGTAGTAGCGCATGACACGAACCGGGTCGGTGCTGGCCGGGATCTCCGCCAGGCAGAAGCCTGTGAATCCAATTTCATTCAACCGGGTCAGCAGCTTGCGCCACGGATAATCCTCAAGGAAAAGATCGCGCATGTGCACCGCAAAGATCTTATCCTTCAGCAGGTTGAAATTGTGGTCCCAGCCCTCTCCATCCAGGTCGGTGTTGTTGGAATTCCAACACGCGCCCACCGCCGGGTGATTGGCGATGTCGAGGATGGTTTTGATGTGGGGAACGAACGAAGTGCCGCTGCCGTGGACCTCGAGGCGAATGACCTGGCCATGGTCGCGGGCGAAATCACCCAGTTCTCGCAGAGCTTTGCCGATCTGTTCAAGGGTTGCCTCTTTGGGCACGTTCGGTGGAAAGGCATTGGGCCGGACCTTGACACCGGTCGCGCCAACATCCCGAGCCAGCACGATGTATTCCTTGGTGGCCTCGATGTCTTTGCGGAGTTTAGCCTGGTCCGGCGTGTGGTAGTCGAAAGCGCTGCCAAGGCCCATGAGCTGCACTTTGGAGTTGGCAAAGCGTTTGCGGACCTCCTCGCGCTGCTCTCTGGAGAGATTCACTTCGACCTTGTGGGCGTGGGTGGTGCGCAATTCGACGCCTTCGAAGCCGCTGGCCTCGCAGTTCTTGATGATCGTCTCGATATCCCATTTCTCGCCGAGGTTGTACGTGACCATGCCCAGGCGCATGGCAGGCTTCTTTGTCAGGAACGACCGGGGAGAGGCCGCGTTTGAGGAGGGGACAGTGGCGGCCAGCCAGGCCAGACTCCCGGCGGTCAGGGTGGCGGTCTCAAGAAACGCGCGTCGCGTGGTTTTCATAAGAGCTGTGTTAGCAGAGTTGTGCTGGATGGGGAAGCCAAAGTGTGGGGCCCCATCCTGAGCGTGGAATCCGGCAACTCCCCAAGACCCGGTCTGCTGGGGGCGCGCCGTCGCACTGCGGCAACCGCACCGTCCGGCAAGCCGGACGCAAGCCCAGCCAGGCTTGCGTGCGGCAGGCTGACGGTCTAGTCTGCGCCCATGGTCAGCATGAACATTCATCACCTCGAGTTGTTCTACTACGTGGCGAGGTTCGGGGGCATCAGCGAGGCGGTGCGAAACATGCCTTATGGCATTCAGCAGCCAGCCATCAGCGGGCAGGTCATTCAATTGGAGGAATTCCTGGGAGTGACTCTCTTTCAGCGCAGGCCCTTCGCTCTCACACCGGCGGGGGAGGAACTATACCGTTTTATCGAGCCGTTTTTCGCCAACCTGGCGTCCATGACCTTGAAATTGCAGGGTGGCACGGCCCACCACATTCGCATCGGCGCCTCGGAGATTGTCTTGCGGGACCACATGCCCGAGCTGACCCAGGAGGTGCGGAAGAAGTTCCCCAAACTCCGATTCACCTTGCGCGAAGGCTACCAGCCGCAGATCGAGGCCTGGCTGGACAAGCAGGAAATAGACTTTGGGCTGACGTTGCTGGGCGAGCGGCAGATCCCGGGCATCACCGCGGTGCCGTTGCTCAAGCTGCCGCTGGCTCTGATCGTGCCGAAAAAGAGCCGGATTAAGAGCGCCGACGAGTTGTGGAAGATGGACAAAATTGACGAGGCGCTCATCACCCTCCCGGCCTACGAAGCCATGTGCCGGAACTTCCAGCACGGGCTGGCGGCCAAAGGACTGGATTGGTTTCCCAGCATCGAGGTGAGCTCGCTGAAGCTGATCGAGACCTACGTGGCCAGCGGCTTTGGAATCGGCCTGTTCCTGCAGATTCCCAGGGCAGAACTGGCCTCCTCCCTGCGCTTTGTCCCGCTGCCGGACTTCGAGCCGGTCGTCTTTGGAGCATTGTGGCGGGGCAAGCCCAGCGCCATCATCGAGGCGTTCCTTGAGGCCATCCGCCACCGGGCCAGGGCGATGACCGGCCAGGACCCGGTTCTGGAATGAGCGTTGCCTTTTGAGGGGGGGTCGGTTAAAGAGCCTCTGTTGACCGCAAGTCCGAACAGACGAATGGCGGCGTTAGCCGGTCTGGTCTTCGCGCTGGACCAGTTGACGAAACTGGCCGTGCTGAAACACCTGGGCTACGCCGAGGAAAAGGTGGTCATCGAGGGTTTCTTCAAGCTGGTCCATTGGGGGAACACCGGGGCGGCCTGGAGCATGTTCCGGGACAACAACGAAATGCTGGCCATCGTGGCCCTCCTGGCGCTCCTCGTCCTGTTCCTCGTCCGGCACCGCTTCGACATTCACCTCACCTTGGGCTGGATTTCCATGGGACTGATCTTCGGGGGCATCGCCGGCAACCTGTTCGACCGGCTGCTGCCCACGCGCCGCCATGTCATTGACTTTCTTTACTTCTATGTGCCGCGCAGCGGCGGAGGCGAACTGGGCTTCCCCGCCTTTAACGTGGCCGACAGCGCGATCTGCGTCGGGGTGTTCCTGCTGTTCGTGATGAGTTTTCAGAAGGACACCGAATCGGTCCCGACGTCTTCCGGGGCGACCAAGGCTCGGGACGAGGCCAAGCAGCCCTGATCATGGCACCGAGGGACAGCCGGACTGAGGGGGGTGATCCTGCACACGCTGCTGAATCCCAGGGTGGACCGCCCACGCCCGGATTCCAGGAGCGTTTTGTGGTGGAACGGACCGCACCTGGCCTCCGCCTGGATGTCTATCTTCATGATCGTTACCGGCAGGTGTCTCGCGCAATGCTCCAACGCATGATCACCCAGGGACAGGTGTTGGTGAACGGACGGAGCGTCAAACCCGCGCACCAGCCTGTCGCGGGCGAACAGGTGACCGTGGCCTGGCCCGAGACCCGTCCGTCGGAACTCGCGCCAGAGGCGATTCCCCTGGAAGTCCTTTACGAGGACGAGTGGCTGCTGGTCTTGAACAAAACCCCCGGGCTGGTGGTGCATCCGGCCGCCGGCAACCAGGACCACACACTGGTCAATGCATTGCTGCACCATTGCGCCGGCCGGCTCAGCGGAATTGGCGGCGTGGCTCGCCCGGGCATTGTCCACCGGCTGGACAAAGACACCAGCGGGTGCCTGGTGGTGGCCAAGAATGATCAGGCGCACCTGGGGCTGGCGCCGCAGTTTGCCGAGCGCACAGTCTGCAAAGTCTATCACGCCCTGGTGTGCGGGGCGCTGCCGCACCCCTCGGGAGAGATCGAGGCGGACATCGCCAGGCATCCCAGCCATCGCAAACGCATGGCCGTGACACCCCAGGGGGGCAGGGGAGCGCGAACGACCTTCCAGGTGGTCGAGCGCTGGCCAAACGCCACCTGGGTGGAAGCGCGGCTGCACACGGGGCGCACGCATCAGATTCGCGTCCACTTTCAGTATATCGGCTTTCCCCTGGTGGGAGACTTGACCTACGGCAAGCGGCAAAATGCCCGTCTGACCGACGCCACCGGCTGGCACCCTGCGCGCCAGATGTTGCATGCGCGAGTGCTTGGTTTCCGCCATCCGGTTTCCGGCGAAAACCTGGTCTTCGAAGCGCCCTGGCCCGCGGATTTCGCGCAGGCAATCGAGGTGTTGCGGCGGGCGGGCTAGAGAGTTATCAGCCCTCCAGGCGCCAGGGTTCGCGCAGGGCGCGCCCCAGCAGGCGGTTCGCCTCGGCGTCCTGCTCGAATTGCTCGAGGTCTGGATTCCAGTTCAGGCTGCGGCCCAGTTCGCAGGAAATATAAGCCAGGTGCCCGAGGCAGGCGGAACGGTGCCCGATCACTTCATGGCAACTGGGCCGGGTGCGGGTGCGGAGACACTCGATCCAGTTGGCGTGATGGTTATTCGATCCGATGGCCACCTCGCGGGTGGGGAGCTTGAGTTCCTCAAAGAGCGTTTCGGGCTCGCCCTCGATCCGCCCACCGCTGCTCATGGTGGTGATCCAGCCCCGTTCCCCCACGATGACGCCCCCGAATAAACCGGCCAGGCGCGCGGTCGGAGGGACGGCATGGTAATGGCTGGCCACCATCCCCCAATGGTCCACGAAATGCAGGAGTGTGCCCGAACGGTAGCGACAGGTCAGGGTCGGGTAACGTCCGCTGGAAGGATGAATGATTTCGCACGGCCCCGTTTCCTCGACTCCGAGGGCATATTGCAGGACGTCTGCGCTGTGTGAAAGGTGCCAGGTATTGGAGGAAAGCCCGAATTCGGCGGCAAACGACCACGGGACCACCCCGGGCGAAGGATTGATGTGATACAGGGAATTGTAGGCTCGCCACGGAGCGGGCCCCACCCACATTTCCCAGTCCAGCCCCTCAGGAACAGGCTCGGCCGGCAGGTTAAACGGCAGGGGAATGTACGAGGCGCCGTTGCGTTCCATGTTGAGATGGCGCTGATAGGGCTGGAAGCGCTCGCCGCCTATGAAAGAGGCCAGGTTATTCAAAATGGTGAAGGCGGCCTTGACTCTGCCCAATCCCCCGCTCCGAACAAAATCGCAAACCTGCCGGATCGTCGGGATGGAACGGTACTGAGTGCCGGTTTGAAAAACCCGCCCATGACGCCGGGCGCTTTCCACCAGCGCCATCCCTTCGCGGACAGTCATCGAAACCGGTTTCTCACAGTACACATCCTTGCCCGCCGCGAACGCCGCCAGAGAAATGGGCGTGTGCCAATGATCGGGGGTGACAATCACCACCGCATCAATCTCGGGGCGTGCCAGCACCTCGCGATAGTCGGTCGTGGCCATGCAGGCGGAGCCCGACTGCGCGGCGGTGTCCTGGGCTGCGCGCAGACGCGTCCGGTCCGGGTCACAAACCGCAGCCACTTTCAGTTCAGGGTTGCCCAGCGCCCACCGGAGGTGGCCCCGCCCCATCAAACCGACCCCGATGACCCCGACGGCAATTCGCTCGCTGGGCGCCGGCTGGGCGCCCGAGCGGAAAACGGCTGCGGGAACGATGGGCACGACGAACCCGGCCAGAGCGGCCCGGGCCCCCTGGCGGAGGAACCGGCGGCGCGAGAATGACGAAGCGCGGCGCAAACTCATGGCGATAACAATGACCATGCTACCACGCGCCGGGGGAACCACGTCAATCTTTTGCGCCGCGCAGTTGGCCCTTTACATCAGAAAGGCGCCGCCCAAAGCTTCAGCGCGTGAAGTGGAAGTTGGGCATGGTGCTGGCCCTGCTCCTCGCGGGGCTGGGAGGGACCTGGTTTTTGTGCCGCCCCGCTCCGGAGGAGGCGTGGCGCGCCGAGGAAATTCGGCTGGCCAGTGTGTTCACCGGCGACACCGCGGCTTACGAGGGCCTGCGCGCCGAGCGCGACCATGCCGTGCCGAAAATCGAGGATTTTCTTCGTCGGCACCACCGCATGGCCCTGACCAACCTCGCGTCGGATCTGGGAGCGTTGGGCAGCCCGGACCCCCTGATCCGCAAACTCGCAGAGGCACGCCTGACGCTGGCCCCGGAACACTGCGATGCCTGGCTGAAAGTCCGTGGGGAGGAATGGCCCGACTCGGAAACCAAAGCGCGGCTCAAGTCACTCCTGGCCGGCCGCTCCAAAGCGCGCAAGCAGGTGATGGGCTTTCTCAGCGGTCTTTATGCCGAGCACTTCAACCGCCTTTACACCGAGCGAAGCCCGGCCCTGGCCCGGGATGGTCATGATTTCGAGGCGCAGCTTTTCTTCGCCTACGCGCCATTCGAGGAGACCTGGAAACGCCTGCGCAATGCCCCCGCGGACCAACAATTGCGTTTCCTGCTCCTGCGGCTCTACGCCGGGCGCGACCGGGCGGCGGTGGAATGGCTGCGCCGCTTCTCCGGCACCGAGGTCCTGGAGATGGCCAGTCGCACCTGGTGGCCAGTAGAAATCGAAACCTCCACGACCAACGCCGCGGCGGGGCATGAAATTCGCGCGGCGCGATTGGCGGGAAACACGGCGAGCCAGGTGTTGCGGGTGAACTTGCGGCCCGCCTCTGGCGCCGCCACCACTCGGGAATGGAGCTCCATCGAACGCTGGCCGCGGTGGCTGTATGTCTTCCGCTTCAAGGACTCCTGGAACGGACAAGAAGGGGTGGCCTACCAGGAAGGGCGCGTGGCCTGGGCCAATCGGGCTTCAGGCGATCTCTGGGGCCTGCCGAAAGATCCGGAGGATGACGATTTATGGCTCCCGGCATGTGAACTCTGCCCCATCGCCTGGCCGGGAAAATGCGAACCGGTTCGGGCCGTGCCCCGCGCCGTCCCGGTTCCGGTGGCGGTGCTGACACGCCAGGAAATCAAGGATTGGAGCGACGGCCGGGTCTTCGCGTGGTCCAGTTCACTGTTTCCGCCCTCGGTGCGGGAGCGCCTCCATTTCGAGCCGAACCGCCATCCCGTCCCCACCATTTACGCCAGCATGGAAGAAGCCAAACGCCCCGCCCCACGACGAGTGAACCGCCGTCAGTAATCGGCCTCCGTGCCCCCTGATCCGGCTTGGCCTGGCCCTATCCCGCAAAATAACCCAGCTCGCGAAGCGAGACGTAGTCTTTGGACCGCTCGGGGGTGCGGTGGCCCAGAATGAGGTGATCGAGCACCTCAATCTTCAAGAGTTGCCCCGCCCGGATCAGGTCGCGCGTGACCCGGATGTCCGCCTCGGATGGCGAGGGATCGCCGCTGGGGTGATTGTGGGCCAGCACCACGGCGGCGGCATTGGCCAGGATCGCGACCCGGAACACCTCGCGCGGGCTGACCAGGAGGGTGTCCTGCGTGCCCTGGGCCAGACGCTCATAGCGGATCAGCCGTCGGCGGGTGTTCAAGAGGAGGAGGTAGAGCCTCTCGGAGGTTTCGTGACGGTGTTCCTCGCGCAGAAAATCCGCGATGCGCGCCGGTGTGTCGAGCAAGGGTTGTTCCTCGCGCAGTTCGCGGGCCATGCGCCGCGCCAGTTCAAAGGCCGCCTTCAGCGTGGCCGCCTTGTCCCGACCCACTCCCTTCACCGAGCGGATTTCGTCGAGCGAGGCGTCACAAAGACGGTTCAGGGTGCGAAATCTCGCGAGGAGCTCGCGTGCCACCATCATCACCGACCGGCCTTTCAGACCGGTGCGCAGCAGAATCGCCACCAGGTCCTCGGTCGCGAGATTCTCCGCCCCCAGCGCCGCCAGGCGTTCGCGCGGGCGCTCCGCGAGGGGCATTTGACTGATGAGATGAGGAATGTTCGGGGGCCCGGCCTCGATGGGTTGGCATACGGGGCTGCCCGCGGTGGCCTGGCTGACGCTCATGCGGTGGCGCTTCTCGACGCCACAGAGGAGGCCGCTCTGGTCTGGGCCCATCGTTCCGTGGCTCCTGTTAGAATGCCGCGCAGGCGGTCTTGCACCGTGGCAATGGTCTCCTGGGCGGCTTTCGGTTTGAGATTCTCAAGCAGCGCCACCTCGTGCGGATCAAATCCTTCCAGAAAATGCAGATCGAACACCGCGCGCTCCTTTTCCGGCCAGTTCGCGGTGATCCGATGAAGATAATCAATCAGGTCGTGTTCGGCGGCAATGGCATCCGGCGGAAAAGCGTGTTCGTCTCGCAGGAGATCGCCGCGGGTCACAACGGGAGGTTCGAGTTTGGCCTCCAGAATCTCCATGGGCTTCTCGGCGTCGTAGCCCTCCACCAGCTCCTGGTCATCGGCCACATACGCTTCCTCCTCGATTGGAACGTTGCGCTCGCCATCCATCCGAATCTGGCGGTAGCGCCGGCGCAGTTCCCGTTGCGCCAGCGTAAAGAGCCAGAGCCGATAGCTCAAAGCGGACGGCTTCTTCTCAGGATTGGCCAGCGCGATGCGGACCACTTCGTCCACCACCACCTCGGGCTTGATGGCCCCACGGGGCACCTTGTCGTCCTCCTGGTCCCGGCGGAGCTGGCTTTGAACGTGGTAAAGAAGCCGTCCGTGGTAGCGGCGAATCATCGCGGCCAGGGTTTCCCGCAGTGAACCTGGGCCGTGAGGCTGTGGAGTCCGGGCAAACCGAACGGCGGGCTTGGCACTCGTTTCGGAGCAGCGTCCGCCCCGGGACCCTATGGCCGTCGCCCTCGAACGCGTCCGCAACCCCTTCATTTGCTGGAGCAACGCTTTCAGGGACGCGTCAAACGCCGCCACCGGATCCCCTTTGGCCGTCTTGCGGCTGTGCAGAATGTTGTGCGGCAAGTGCAGCGTGATGGCCGCCTCGAAAGTGCCCCGGCGGGCCTGGGGTTCCAACGCCACCAGAAGATGCACTGCGTTGGCAGGAAAGGGTTGCAGGTGTCTCTCAAGGCCGGCGAGTTTCTTGCGAATGACGGCCTGCAACCGGGCCTGCGGCCGCAGATGCTTGCTGACCAGCTTCCAGGCAAGTGTCATAGGTCTTTACCGCGCGTTACCAAACCACCCGCCCATCACAAATTGAATATTGTTATGGACGAGGCCGGGTTGGGCTGGGTTTTACGGCTTCATCTGCCATCACTATAGGCTCATCCCCGCGGACAAGCAAATCCCGTTTGAGAACAATGGAAGGCGTGGCGGGAAGGAGGCCGCGAGAGTGTCTCGCGGCTTCATGGTGTCGGTCAGGAGAGGCGGAGTTTGATCCGTGCCTTGTGGAGGTCGTAAGGAGACATTTCCACTTTGACACGATCGCCCACGCTGATGCGGATGAAATTCTTCCGCATTTTGCCGGAGATATGAGCGAGCACTTCGTGCCCGTTGGCAAGCTGGACCCGGAACATGGTGCCTGGAAGGACCTGGCTTACCGTCCCTTCGAGTTCAATCGGTTCTTCTTTGTCCACGCAACAACAGATGAGTTCCTTCTGGTTTGCGCGCCACCTGCGCCGGCCGCCGGGGCAGCCGGTGGCAAATGGCAGCGGCAGGAAAATTGCTTAAGCCTCCGGGCCTTGGCAAGCAACTTTTGGCGCGCATCCGGGACCGGCGTCCTGGGTTACCGCGAAGGCCGCAGCGCCCTCTGAAACTGGTGCCGCCACGCCTGCTCGAAGGGGTAGAGGAACAGGGACTGGGCCAGGAGGCGCCGCACCTCGGCCCGGCGGATCTTCACGGGAGAGGCCGAGGTGAGCGGAGACTGCAGGCGCAGCAGGCAAAGGGTGCGTGCGCCGATCAGCAAGGGCCAGGCACAGGCGAGGCGAATGCGCACGGCGGCCCGAGGCAGCGCCTGGGTATAGCTCCAGCCCGCCCTCAGGTGGCTCTCGGCCCGGTCCAGCCAGCGGTGGAAAACGGGGCGAAGCCGCGGCTCGGACGCCGGATCCAGCAAGTCCACCGGCTGGAGCCCGGCGGCAGCCAGTTCATCGCCGGGAAGGTAGCACCGTCCCGACCGCAGATCTCGGGGCAGGTCGCGCAGGATATTGACCAATTGAAGGCCTTTGCCAAAGCGAATCCCATCGCCCAGCAGAACCCCCTCATCCAGGCCGGCGTCAGCAAAGAGATGAGCCAGGCAGATGCGGGTCCAAAACTCTCCGACGCAGCCGGCCACCCGGTAGGTGTAATCCTCCAACTCAGCAGCCGTGGCCAGGCTTTGCGGGCGTCCCCTGGCCGAGCCGAAGCGTTCGAGGTCCAATGACTGCCCGCTGGTAATCGTATTCAGGACTTCACGGATGAGAGACTGGTCTTCCTTGTTGAAGCTGTTCAGGACGGCCAGGGCCTCTTCGATCCGTTCCAGCAAGATCCGTTCTGCCGGCGACGGGCTGCTCGCCTCCTCCTGGGCCAGCAACGCGCTGAGATCCAGTGGCGCGTGATGCGGGCCGGCAATGCGGCTGCGCAGTTGCTCCAATGCCTGCAGGCGCGTGGCTACGGGTGCGCAGGCCGCGTCCGCAATCGTATCCGTAGCCCGGGCAAGGAGGTAGGCCAGACCAATCTGGCGGCGCACTGGCCGCGGCAGGATGCGAAGGGTCAGGTAGAACGAGCGCGACACCTCCTTCAAAAGATCCGTGAGCAAATCGGAATGATGTCGTGGCTGCCGGGCCATGGGTTTGAAGGGCGGGGGGCTGACTTTCCCGGCCTTGGGCGCGATCGTGTTCTAGCGCGCCAGGGCCTTGTGCCATCGTTCAAGCTGCCGTTCCACCTCGGCGAAACCCGGTGAACCAGTAGCCCGGCGCCGCTGCATGGCGGCGGCGGGATCAAACACCCGCAGCGCGTCCGGCCCCAAATGCGGATCCACCGCGCGCAATTCCTCGGGCGTGAGCTGGTTGAGGCGACGGCCGCTCTTTTCGGCCAGGGCCACCAGGGCCCCAATGCGGTGGTGGGCCTCCCGAAAGGGCACGCCGCGCTCCACCAGATAGTCGGCGAGGTCCGTGGCCAGTAACTGAGGATCGGAGGCTGCCGCCTGGCAAACGGCCGCATTCACCTTCGTGTGGTCCAGCATCCCTGTCATCAGTCTCAGACAGGATTGCGTGGTCGCTGCTGCGTCAAAGAGGCGTTCCTTGTCCTCCTGTAGATCGCGGTTGTAAGTCATGGGGAGGCCCTTGAGCAGCGTCAGCAGAGCCATCAGATCCCCAATGACCCGGCCCGATTTGCCGCGTGTCAATTCGGCAACATCGGGATTGCGCTTTTGGGGCATCAGGCTGGATCCGGTGGTGTAGGCGTCGGCGATGCGGATGAAACTGAATTCCGCGCTGGCCCAGAGAATCAGGTCCTCCGCCAGGCGGGACAGATGCACCGAAGTCAGAGCTGCCGCCGCGCAAAACTCCACGGCGAAATCCCGGTCGCTGACGGCGTCCATCGAGTTCTGGGAGACGCGTGGACGCCCCCGTTCATCCACAAACCCCAACCAGCGGGCGACGAACTCGCGGTCGTTGGGCAGCGTCGAGCCGGCCAGCGCGCCGCTGCCCAGGGGGCAGACTGCCGCGCGCCGGTCACAGTCAACGAAGCGCGAATGATCGCGCTCCAGCATTTCCACGTAGGCCAGCAGGTGGTGGGCCAGTGGCACCGGCTGGGCCCGTTGCAGGTGGGTATAGCCCGGAATCAACACCCGGCGGTTCTGGCGGGCCAGACGCACAAGCCCCCGCTGGAGCCCGCGAATATCCCGCAGCAGCTCCCCGGTCGTTCGGCGCAACCACAGGCGCATGTCCACGGCGACCTGATCATTGCGCGAGCGCCCGGTGTGCAATTTCGCTCCGGCAGGCACCCGGCGCGTCAGCTCGGCCTCGATGTTCATGTGCACATCCTCCAGCTCGGGCCTCCAGGGAAAGGAGCCGGCCTCAATCTCCCGGGCAATGGCCTTGAGGCCGCGCTGGATGGCTTTGTGCTCGGCGGCCGTGATCAGCCCGACTCGTCGCAACATGGCCGCGTGGGCCAGAGAACCGGCGATGTCTTCGCGCCACAGTTTCCAATCAAAGGATATGGACTCCGAGAACTGGGCCACGTCGCCGGCGGGTCCGCCGGCAAACCGACCGCTTCGAGAGACAATGTTGGCCTTCATGAACCTTTTCAAAGGCGACACTCTGCGCCGCGCGGAGGCTGAAGAAAAGCCGATTTACTGGGGCGCCGCATCCAGGCTGGAGCTTTCCGGCCCGGCCAGGGAGAATGCGGAGTGACAACCGGAGCCATGGATCACAGCCTGCGCCCCGCGTTATTTCTGGCTCTGCCGGACAATCCTCTCCGCGCGCTGATAGGAGCCCAGGTTATAGACGTGCTGATAGCCCAGGTTCAGCAGGGTGCGCCGCCCCAGCCCGCTGCGCCCACCGCTCAGGCAATGCAGGAGCACAACCTGGTTCTTGTCGGGAACCTGCTGCCCGATTTCCGACTTCAGGCGGCTCAAAGGGATGTTGATGGCCCCCGGAATATGGCGAGCCTGAAACTCGTCGGGCTCGCGAACGTCAATCACAACGGCGCCCCGTGCCAGGCAGTCGCGCGCGGCTTCGTCGCTCAGTCCGCCGGCTTTCTTGAGCACGAGGAAGGCTGCCAGTGCGGCCGCCATCGTCCCGATCAGCACCCATTCCATGAAGCAACAATGCCAGTGGGCAACCCGCGATGCAAGGCGGTGGTGCCGCACCAGCAGACCCCGCCGGCTGCTCCGCTGCCGCCAGGCCGCCGCGCGCCGGCCCTTTCGCGTTACCGGGTAACGGGCGCGCGCCCGCCGGCTGCAATAAACTCCTCGCCGATGATGCGCAATACCCACCACCCCGCAGACGCCGCCCAAGACCCGCATCGAGGCCGCCAAAGCGCCCTCGCGATGGTGCCACCTTCACCGCGCCATCCCGCCTCCCGACGCAAGGCCCGCATGGCTTCGGCCATTCTCCTGGGAAACGGCTTCTCGGCCGGTGGTTTGACTCGGCTTTGCCTTACTTGTTGCCAGGGTCTCCGCCGGCAGCAAATTTGAGGTGATTTGAACTTTTTTGAAGTAATTGGCGCTTGCTGCGCGCCAGGGCATCCACCAGCCGCTCCGGCGACCTTGGAGGCGAGGAATGACTGAAGCCCATGAGCCACATCCCGCTTACGGATCCCACACCCCGTGCGTTTCCTCCCGCCGCCACCGGAGCGCAGGGGTCGGCCAACACCTTCGGCCGGCAATCTGTGTTCAAGCTCTGTTCAATCAAGAGTGGACGCCTTGCCTGTTTCTGCCTAGCCTGCGGACTGTTCTATGACGGTCACGTTGTTCATACCCTGCTTTGTGGACCTCATGTATCCACGGGTGGCCATCAGCATGGTGACCATTCTCGAACGCCTGGGCCATAAGGTGGTCTGCCCCGAGGAACCAGCCTGCTGCGCCCAACCGGCCTTCAACACCGGCTACTGGGACGAAAGCCGCCCCATGGCTGAGAAGCTGCTGCACCAGCTTAAGGACGCCGAGGTGGTGGCGGTCGCCTCGGGGTCGTGCGGGGCCATGATCAAGGTGTTTTACCCCGAACTGTTTGCCGGCACCCCCCACGAGAATCTGGCCCGCCAGGTGTCGGCCAGGTGCTACGAGTTCTCCGATTTTCTTGTCCGCCGTTTAGGGGTCACGGACCTCGGCGCCCGCTTTGACGCCCGGGTCACGTTTCACGATGGATGCCACAGCCTCCGGGAGATGCGCATCTATGATGCGCCCCGCCAACTGATGGCCAAGGTAAAAGGGCTGCAATTGGTCGAGATGAGCCAGACCGTCTGTTGCGGCTTCGGGGGGACATTCTCCGCAAAATTCCCCATGATCTCGACAGCCATGGGCGAGGTCAAATGCCAGAACGCCCTGGAAACCAAAGCGGACTATATCGTTTCCAACGATTCGAGTTGCTTGATGCACATTCAGGGCTTGCTGGACCGCCAGGGCAAGTCCATGAAAACCATTCACCTGGCTGAAATCCTGGCCACCACATGAGCAGCGCGGCAACACGTTTTCGCGAGGATGCTGTCCGCCTGACCGCTGATCTGCGGCATCGGCAGTTGATTCAGACGGCCCTGAGCAAGTACGAGGTCAAGCGCGACGAAAAAAAGGCCTTGTTCCAGGACTGGGAAGGGGCGCGCGCCCTGGCGGCTCAAATCAAGCGCGAGGCGGTCGCGCACCTGGACACTTGCCTCGAGCAACTGACCACGCGCCTGGAGGCCCGGGGCGCCAAAGTGCACTGGGCCAGCACGGGGGCTCAGGCCCGCGAGATTATTGTGGACATCGTCCGGGCGAAAAACGCCCGCATGGTGGTGAAGTCCAAGGCGATGACGGGGGAGGAAATCCACCTCAATGAGGCTTTGCAGGAAGCCGGCGTGGAAGTGGTCGAATCGGACCTGGGCGAGTTCATCGTCCAGCTCCGCAACGAACCACCCTACCATATCGTCTTTCCGGCCATGCACCTGACTCGCGGGGAGATCCGGCAGGTCTTCCAGGAAAAGCTCCATGACGCCCCCTCGGACAACCCCGAAGAGCTGACCATGGTGGCGCGGCGGGTGCTGCGGCAAAAATATGTGCAGGCTGATGTCGGCATCACCGGCGCCAATTTTGCCGTGGCCGAGACCGGCATGATCTCGATCACGGAAAACGAGGGCAACGCGCGCCTCACCGCCGCGCTGCCGCGCACCATGATCACCCTCCTGGGCATTGAAAAGGTCGTGCCGCGCCTCGAGGACCTGGCTCTTTTCCTGCCCATGCTCGCCACCGTGGGCGCCGGACAACTGATCAGCGGCTACAACACCCTCTATGGCGGCCCCCGTCAGCCGGGAGAGGCCGACGGCCCGGAGGAATTTCATGTCGTCCTCCTCGACAACAACCGGACGGCGCTTCTGGCCAACGGCGAGATGCGGGATGCGCTCCATTGCATCCGGTGCGGTTCATGCCTCAACGTTTGTCCCATCTATCGCAATGTCGGTGGTCACACCTATGGCACGACCTACAGCGGGCCCATCGGGGCGGTGATTACGCCCAATCTCAAGGGCTTGCAGGAGTGGAAGCACCTCTCTTACGCGTCCTCCCTGTGTGGGGCGTGCACCGAGGCCTGCCCGGTCAAGATTGATTTGCACCATCATCTGCTGAGGAACCGGCGCAACAGCGCCGCCGCCAAACCCGTCTGGTGGCAGCGCATCGCGTTCAAACTGTTTTCCCCCGTAGCCGGCAGCCGGACCTTGTGGAGCCTGGTGACCAAGCTGGGCCGGATGGGGCAGCGGCTTCATCCGCTGGTCAAGGGCACGCGGCTCGATCCTGCCTACGCCTGGACCAAAACCCGTGAGCTGCCGCCCATCGCCAGCGAGACCTTCCGCGAGTGGTGGCGCAGGCGGCCGTCTCACCCCGCAAACAAGAACTGATCATGAGCGAGCGAGAGAAGATTCTGGCCAGGATTCGCGAAGCGCTGGCAGCGCCAGCCGCCGCTCCCTCCCATGAGGCAGCGGGCTCCTCGAATGCCGGCTTGCCAGCGGTGGCCGAGTT
>Ga0073934_10006118_pt1 | contig 17875 bp, 15 predicted proteins | sample LarsenN4metaG_FD_76834 | JGI IMG/M metagenome (GOLD analysis project Ga0073934, IMG submission 76834) | Hot spring sediment bacterial and archeal communities from British Columbia, Canada, to study Microbial Dark Matter (Phase II) - Larsen... ... | reverse complement strand
GGCGAGGCGGAATGTTCCGGCCCCTGCCGGCACCACCGCCGGTCCCCGGGGGCCGGCGATCAGCAGGGCGAAGAGGGCGAACTGGCCGATGACGAACAGCTCGCCCCGGGAGTTGTGCCACCAGGGGGGGCGGATGGCTACCCCTTCAGTTTGGCGAGGAGCAGGTCGTTGACCACCGCCGGGTTGGCCTTCCCTTTACTGGCGCGCATCACCTGGCCGACGAAGAAGCCGAAGACCTTCTCCTTGCCGCCGCGGTACTCCTCCACCTGCCCCATGTTGGCGGCCATGATCTCGTCGATGATCTTCTCGATCTCCCCCGTGTCGGATACCTGCACCAGCCCCTGCTCCTCGACGATTTTCGCCGGGTCGCCCCCTTTTTGCCACATGATGTCGAAGACGCTCTTGGCGATCTTGCCGGAGATGGTCCCCTTGTCGATCAGGGCCAGGAGGGCTGCCAGCTGCTCCGGTGCCACCGGGCAGGCAGTGATGTCGAGGCCCGCGTCGTTCAGCCCCCGGGTTACCTCGCCCATGACCCAGTTGGCGGCCATCTTCGCCTTGCTGCCGGCGGCAAGGGTCGCCTCGTAGTACTCGGCCAGCTCCCGGGTCGCGGTGAGCACCTCGGCATCGTAGAAGGTCAGCCCCAGTTCATCCTGGTAGCGTGCCAGCTTGACCGCCGGCAGCTCGGGGAGATCCAGGCGGGTGTCCTCGACCCAGTCGTTGGATATCACCAGCGGTACCAGGTCAGGGTCGGGGAAGTAGCGGTAGTCGTGGGCCTCCTCCTTCCCCCGCATGGAGCGGGTCTCGCCGAGAGTGGGGTCGAAGAGGCGGGTCTCCTGCACCACCTTACCGCCGTCCTCGATCAGTTCGATCTGCCGCTCGATCTCGTACTCGATCGCCTGCTTGACGAACTTGAAGGAGTTGACGTTCTTGATCTCAGCCCGGGTGCCGAACTTGTCCGAGCCGACCGGCATGACCGAGACGTTGGCGTCGCAGCGGAAGCTCCCCTCCTCCATGTTGCCGTCGGTAATGCCCAGGTAGACCACGATCTGGTGGAGCTTCTTCAGGTAGGCGACCGCTTCGTCGGCTGAGCGGAGGTCCGGTTCGGAGACGATCTCCAGGAGCGGTGTGCAGGCACGGTTCAGGTCGACCCCCGAGCCGTCTCCCATGCCGGGGACGTCCGCGTGCACCAGCTTGCCGGCGTCCTCCTCCATGTGAATTCGCGTAATCCCCACCCGTTTGCTCACGCCGTCAACCTCGATGTCCAGGTGGCCATGCTCGCAGATGGGGAGCTCGTACTGGCTGATCTGGTACCCCTTGGGGAGGTCGGGGTAGAAGTAGTTCTTCCGGGCAAAGACCGAACGGGGGGCGATGGCGCAGTCCGTGGCCAGTCCGGCCCTGATGGCGTACTCCACCACCTTCTTGTTCAGCACCGGCAGGGCGCCGGGAAGGCCGAGGCAGACCGGGCAGGTCTGGGAGTTGGGGGAGGCGCCGAATGTCGTCGAGCAGCCGCAGAAAATCTTGGTATTCGTTGCCAGCTGGACATGGACTTCTAAACCGATAACGGGTTGGTATTTCATCTATCCTCCGACGGGTGTGGCTTTCCCGCCCTCTCCCCCCTCTCCTTCGTCCTCTCCGTGTGTGGCGTAGCTTGGCTCACGCCTCCGTGGGAGGACTCGGAGAGCGGAGAGATCATCGGAAAATCCGCACCCGGTAAGTTATGGACGTGTCACTGCATCACAATGAGGCCTTCAGTATATGCCACTGGGTTGCCTGCTCGAAGGCATGGGCCGCGCGGATGATCTCCTCCTCGCCGAAGGGGCGGCCGACCAGCTGCAGGCCGATGGGGAGGCCGTCCCTGCTCATCCCCGCCGGGACGGAGATGCCGCAGGTCCCGGCCAGGTTGGTCGGGATGGTGAAGATGTCTGACAGGTACATCTGCAGCGGGTCGCTCGTCTTCTCGCCGATCCTGAAGGCAGGGGTCGGGGTCACCGGGGTGAGGATCACGTCCACGGTCCCGAACGCCTTGAGGAAGTCCTGCATGATCAGGGTCCGCACCTTCTGGGCCTTCAGGTAGTAGGCGTCGTAGTAGCCGGAGGAGAGGGCGTAGGTGCCGAGCATGATCCGCCGCTTGACCTCTGTCCCGAACCCCTCCGCCCGGCTCTTGCAGTACATGTCCAGCAGCCCCTTCGGGTCTTTGGATCGGTGGCCGAAACGGACGCCGTCGTAGCGGGCCAGGTTGGAGCTGGCCTCGGCGGTGGCGATCAGGTAGTAGCAGGCCACGGCGTAGTCGGTGTGGGGGAGGGATATCTCGACGAACTCGGCCCCCATCCCCCGGTAGGTCTCGATGGCCAGGTCCATCGCCTTCTGCACGTCCGGGTCGAGGCCGGAAATGAAATACTCTTTCGGGAGGCCGATCTTCAGTCCCTTGACATCAGCCGTCAGGCTCTTCGTGTAGTCCGGCACCGGCCGCTCGACGCTGGTGGAGTCTAGCGGGTCGTGGCCGGCGATGGCACCGAGCATGATCGCCGCGTCGCGTACGTCTCGGGTGACCGGGCCGACCTGGTCGAGGGAGGAGGCGTAGGCGATGACCCCGTAGCGGGAGACCCGGCCGTAGGTCGGTTTCAGGCCGACGCAGCCGCAGTGGGCCGCCGGCTGGCGGATGGAGCCGCCGGTGTCGGTGCCAAGCGTCGCCGTCGCCTGGCGGGCGGCGATTGCCGCGGCCGAGCCCCCGGAGGATCCGCCGGGGATGCAGTCAGGGTTCCAGGGGTTGCGGGTGGGGCCGAAGGCGCTCGATTCGGATGATGAGCCCATGGCGAACTCGTCCTGGTTCAGCTTCCCCACCAGCACCGCCCCCCGCTCCTTGAGTTTCAGCCAGGAGGTGGCGTCGTAGGGAGGGATGAAGTTTTCCAGGATACGGGAGCCGCAGGTGGTGCGCACCCCCTGTGTGAGGAAGATGTCCTTCAGCGCCAGCGGGATGCCGGTGAGGATGTCCATGCTCCCTTCGGCGATGCGTTTGTCTGCCTCCTCGGCACCTTTCAGCGCCTCGTCGGGGGTGACGGTGATGAAGGCGTTGACCGTGGCGTCGGTCGCCTCGATGCGGGCCAGCATCGCCTTGGTGGCTTCGACGGAGGAGACCTCCCTGCGCTTCAGCCTGTCGTGCAGTTCGTGGATGGTGAGATCGAAAAGTTCCATCTATTTACTCCGATACGGTTCATTTTTCAAAACGGCGTCACTCGATAACCTTCGGTACGCGGAAGAAGTCTTCGATCCTCCCCGGCGCATTCCCCAGGGCGTTCTCAACGCCCATGGACGGCCGCACTTCGTCGGCCCGGAAGGCATTCTCCATCGGCACGGCATGGGAGGTGGGGACGATGCCGGTCGTATCCAGTTCGTTCAGCTTGTCCACGTAGGCGAGGATGGCATCCATCTGGCCGGTGAACATCTCCGTCTCTGCGTCGCTCAACTCCAGGCGGGCGAGGACCGCCACGTTTTCCACCTGCTGGCGGGTGATTTTCATGGGTTACTCCGTATGGCTCGCGACGAGCCGGATGATTTTTATAAGGGTGCTAAAGAAGGGTATTTTCTAGCACGAATGGGGGGAAAAGGCAAGGTGTCCGGGGTGTGTGGTAAGTGATCTCTGTCGGCCGGTCAGTTGGGACCGATGCCGGAACGACGGCACTGCTCGTCAGTTGCGCTTTCGCAGTAAATTGACCAGATCCCAGCGCTCCCGTGGCGAGAGCTTGTCCTGAAAGGGGGGCATGCGGCCGAAGCCGAGGGTGATGGCCTTGAAGAGATGGGCGTCGCTCCGTTCCCCGAGCAGGCCATGGTCGAGTCCGGGGGGGGGCGGCTTGAGTCTGGTGCCGACCGGGCCGGGCCTGGCCGAGGTCTGGCCGTGGCACATGGCGCAATTGATGGCGAAGAGCGCTTCCCCCTGCGCCAGGGACGCTGCGGTCGGTGCCACCGGATTTCGCGGCTCTGCCCCCGGCGGGACGCTCTCCCGGCCGGAAACCGGCACGCTCCCCGCGGGTGGAGCCGAAACCGGCGTTTCATAGGGCTTGTGGGAAGGCTGGTTATCCATCCAGAGCGCTGCCGTCAGCAGGGGGGCGGCAACCAGTATGACCAGGGCTGGCATCCGTTTCATGACTGCTCCGTAATGGTCCGGAGAGCTCCGGCCTTCATTAGTATCTCGGTCGCCCGCTCCCTCTGCTCTTCAGGGGTCAGGGAGGCGATGCTTCCGATGCACTCCCCCTCCCCGCAGACAACAACCTCTCCCCCGGCATGCAGGGCGACGCTGATGCCGATGCACCCCTCGCTGATGGCCGGGTCGTAAGGGCGCGCTCCCCGCGGGGGGAGCCGCATCTCCAGGAACATCCCCGCCATGGTGCCGATGATGGCGAAAAGCATGGTGACCTCGAAGGTGATGATGCCGGTCGGATAGAGGGCGATGATCGGCTTGTCCCCGGTCTGCACCGGGTAGAGCCAGGCGGTGCCGGCGGCAAGGGTGAAACCGGCGACCGCTCCGGCTGCCGCGCCGGCCAGGGTCAGCCAGCGAAACCAGGAGCGCTGCCCGGCCTTCACCAGCACGCCGTCGGGATAGGGAACGGATGAGAGCGACGTGATCTGCGCCTCGGTGAACCCCTCTCGCAGCAGTCCCTCCACGCCACGGGCCGCGCTGTCCAGATCCCCGAATATGCCGATGATTTCCATAGAAGCTACTCCTTCCCGGCGATCGACGGCAGCCTGGTCCGGCCGAGGGGGACTTCCGCCTCGCGGACTTCCAGCTCCCGCACGTCGGTCAGCGCCACGATCGGAAACAGTTTGGCGAAGAGGACGAAGAGCAGGGCGAAGCCGGCGACGGCGGCAATGTTGACGGAAATCTCCACCCAGGAGGGGGAATAGCTCCCCCAGGCAAAGGGCATGTTCTTGTGCGAGAGGGAGGGGACGATGATCAGGAACCGCTCGATGAACATGGCCACGTTGACCAGGAGCGAAACCGTCAGCATCACGGAGATGGAGCGGCGCAGCCGCCTGAAGCACATGAATGCTATCGGCACAACCGAGTTGCCGGCCAGCATCAGCAGCAGCTGCGGGGTGTAGGTATCCGCCATGAAGCTGAAGACCTCCCATTCGATCGGCTCATGGGCGTACCAGGTGGTCTGGACCTCGACGAAGTAGGCGTAGGACCAGAGGAGCGAGATGACCAGCAGGAGCTTCCCCATGTTGTCGAAGTGGAGCGGGGTCAGGTATGCCTCAAGATTGAAGGCGCGCCGGATGATGATCATCAGGGTGATCACCGCCGCCACCCCCGAGAGGATCGCGCCGATGACGAAATAGGGGGGGAAGATGGTGCTGTGCCAGCCGGGGACCACGGTCACGGCGAAGTCCCAGGCCACGATGGAGTGCACCGACACCGCCACCGGGATGATCAGGGCCGCCATCAGGGTCGAGGCCCGATGGTAGACCGCCCATTCGTGGGCGCTGCCGCGCCACCCCATGGCCAGCAGGCCGTACAGCTTCCTGCGCCAGCCGCCTGAGCGGTCGCGGGCCACCGCCAGGTCCGGCAGCATCCCCAGGTAGAGGAAGAGGCTGCTGCCGATGATGTAGGCCGTGATGGCCGTCATGTCCCAGAGGAGCGCCGAGCGGAAGTTGGGCCACAACCCCCGCTGGTTGGGATAGGGGATCATGTAGAAGAAGGTCCAGTTGCGCCCCAGGTGGATCAGCGGGAAGAGCCCGGCCACCAGGATGCAGAAGACGGTCATCGCCTCGGCGGCCCGCAGGATCGGCCGGCGCCAGTTGGCCCTGGAGAGGCGCAGGATCGACGAGACCATGGTGCCGGAATGGGAGAGGCCGACCCAGAAGACGAAGCCGGTGATGTAGAAACCCCACATGACCGGCCGGTTCTTGCCGGTCACGTACATGCCGTGGGTCACCTGCCAGGTGAAGGCCACCAGCCCCCAGGCGACCACCGCAAGGAGGAACAGGACCAGCAGGTACCAGCGGCGGCTCGGCGGGCGCAGGGATGATAGCAGTTCGTCGTTCAACTGCGTGGCGCTTCTGGCGACCGGGGTGTCAGACATGCTCGCGTCCTCCTCCCTTGAGGTAGTAGACCGAGGGGTGGGTGCCGAGATGCTCCAGCAGCTGGAACCGCCTGGGGCTGCGGGAGAGGCGGCTGACCCGGCTCCGGGGATCGGCCAGGTTGCCGAAGACCAGCGCCTCGCTCGGACAGGTCTGGCTGCAGGCGGGCTGCACCTCGCCGTCGCGAATCACGCGCTCTTCACCCCTGGCCTCCTCCTTGGCCCGCCGGATCCGCTGGACGCAGAAGGTGCACTTTTCCATCACCCCGCGACTGCGCACCGTGATGTCGGGGGAGAGCTGGCTGTCCAGCGGCTGCGGCCAGGTGTGGGGGTAGAAGTTGAAGACCCGCACCGCGTAGGGGCAGTTGTTGCCGCAGTAACGGGTGCCGACGCAGCGGTTGTAGACCTGGCCGTTCAGGCCGTCCGGGTTGTGGTAGCTGGCATAGACCGGGCAGACCGGCTCGCACGGGGCGTCGTGGCAGTGCTGGCAGAGCACCGGCAGGAAGCGGACCCGCACGTCCGGGTACTCCCCCGCCCAGAAGCGCTCGATGCGCAGCCACTGCATGCCGCGCCCCTCGCTGATCTCCTTCTTGTCGCAGAGCGCCACGTTGTTTTCCGCCTGGCAGGCGACCACGCAGGCGCCGCAGCCGGTGCAGCGGTCCAGGTCGATCACCATCCCCCATCGGTACGGACTCGTCATTTTTTCCATGTGCGCAGGTTCCTTACTGCTGATTTGTCACTTACAGGCTAACCCCCCCCCCTCCCCCCTTGTCAGGGGGGAGGGGGTAACCCTCTCATATCCCGACCAGGTCGCTCCTATAGCTCCCCTGGGGGTGGCCGGCCGTCACCAGATTCCCCTTCTCCGAGACGCGGGTCAGCCGCACCCGGGTGGCGTGCCAGGCGGGCCGGGGCTCGGTCCCTTCATCGATCATGGCCAGGAGCGACAGGGGATTCGCCCCCCTCCCCCTGGCGTAGCGCCCACCCCCCTGTTGCCCCTGCCCCAGGGGGATCGCCACCATGTCAGGGCGGATGCCGGGGTAGATCACCGCCGGTGCGCGCAGCGACCCAGCAGGAGAGGTCACCTCCACCAGGTCGCCGTGGCTGATGCCGAGTTCGGCAGCGGTCCGGGGGTTGATCTCCACCCAGCTGTCCCAGACCACGGTGGACATGGGGTCGGGGAGCTGCTGCAGCCAGGGGAGCGGCGCTCCCCGGCCGTCGTAGAATGCGGTCGAGGGGAAGACCTGGAGGTGGAGCGGATACTCCTTTTCGTCCCCGGCAAACCGGGGTTCCCCCGGCTCGGGCCAGGCTGCCGCCGTGGCCCGGCGAAACCCCTCCCCCGTGCTGCCGATCTTCCCGAAGAGCCCTCCCTGGCGGAGCAGCTCGGTCCAGGCCGTTTCGAAATCCGTCCCTCTCGCAGGGGCGATCCGCCTTCTCATCGCCCCCTTGACCATCTCCCGATAGGACTGGAAGGGGAGGCTCGCTGCCATCCCCCCACCCAGCCGGTGTGCCGTTGCCAGCAGCGAATCGGGGATCTGGCGGGTGTCGCCCAGCGGCGTCACCACCGGTTGTATCAGGCCGACCACCGCTTCCCGGGCACTGCCTTGGGGGATCACGTCCCCCCAGCTCTCCAGGGCGGCGTGATCCGGCAGGATCAGGTCGGCCTGCAGGGCGGTGTCGTCGAGGAGCGTGGCGAAGCTGACGATGAACGGTACCCTGGCCAGCGCCTCCTGGAAGCCGGTGGCCGGGGGTATGGCATGGACCGGGTTCCCCTGGATCATTGCGACCCCGATCCGGTCGGCGCGCATCTTCGCCACCAGGGAAAGGAGCCCGCTGAAGGAGTTCTCCGGTCCCGCGCCCCCTCCGCCGGCAGGATAGACCCCCCCGGGCCGGTTCAGATTCCCCGCCAGCAGGTTGAGGAGCAGCACGGCGCGGACCGCTTCCGGGCCGTTGCTCTGGAAGGCCACCGCCTCCCCGGCCATGGCCAGTGCCGGACGGGTGGTGGCGAACTCCCGGGCGACCTCGACGATGGCCTGTTGCGGCAGACCGGTCTGCTCAGCCACCCGGGTGAGCTGGTAGCCAGCGAGCCGGCGCAGCAGTTTTTCCCGCTGCAGGCCGCTCGCCGCGAGCGCCTGTTCATCGTGCAGGGAGTCGGCCAGGATCAGCCGGGCCAGCCCCAGGGCCAGCGTCCCCTCGCTCCCCGGACGGGCGGGGAGCCAGCGATCGGCGGAGGCGCCGGTCAGGGACATGCGGCCACCAACGTAGGTGAAATGGCCTCGGACCGTGTCCCGTGCCTGGCGCATCCGGCCGAAGGCGTGGCCATACTGGACCGGCGACAGGTGGTGTTCGACGAAATCGGCGCCGAAGCCGAGCAGGTAGCGGGTCTCCGCCAGGTCGTACCACGGGAGGCTCGCCCGGCCGAAGGCCTGACGGGTGGCCCGGCGCAGCCAGTCGGGGGCGAGCAGCTCGAAGGAGAGATGATTGGGGGAGCCGAAGGCGGCCATGAAACGGTCGGTCAGATCGGCCAGGGTGCCCGAAAGCGGTGGCGTCAAGAGTGCCAGCCGGTCGGTAGTTTTCTCCTGCTGCAGGGCCTTGAGCTTTTCCGTGAGGAGAGCAATCCCCTCGTCCCAGGAGATCTTCCTGAATTCACCGGAACCACGGGACCCGCTCCGCTTGAGCGGCTGCGCTATCCGGTCGGGATGGTAGAGCTCCTGGAGGATTGCCTGCCCCCGGGCGCAGAGTTTCCCCCTGTTGACCGGGTGAGCGGGGTTCCCCTCGACCTTTTTGGCCCGCCCGTCCGACACCCGGACCAGGATGCCGCAACCGGCCGGGCAGAACCGGCAGGAGCTCGCATAGTACTCGGCCTTGCCGGGGGTCACCCCCTCGTCGGCCGGTATCAGGTAGGGGATCAGCTTTTCGTTGCCGGACCGGCACCCCGCAAGTGCGGCGCCGGCAGCCGTCATGCCACCCAATTGCAGGAAAGTCCTCCGTTTCATCCCGGCTCCTTCGCTCTAATATACCAGCCCTGTTAACAGGATAAGTGCGTTAACGAAGTTATTTCTGCCAGAAAACGCAGAAAAACTTCTAACTTACTAAATGTGGCAGGTCCAGCAGTCGATGCTGGCCGTGTGCTGCCTGTGGCAGTCCAGGCACCACCCCATCTTCAGACTGACGGAGCGGGTGATCCGATCCATGGTGGCCACTTCGCCGTGGCAGCTGCTGCAGGGGAGACCGGCGCGAATGTGCATCATGTGCGGAAAATAGACATGATCCGGCAGGGCGTAGACCCTGACCCAGGGGATCGGCTCCTTTTTTTCCCAGTAACCCATCAGCTTGATGATTTCCGGACGATCCGCGGAGATGAACAGGTGGCAGGCCCGACAGTCCGCCACCGCCGGGATGCCGGCAACAGGCGACCGCGGCGCATGGCGATGACAGTAGAGGCAATGGATCCCCTGGTCACCGGCATGAACCTTGTGGCTGAAGGCAAGCGGCTGGCGCGGGGAGCGGTCGCGGGTGTCGAGCGGCAGGCTATAGATCAGCGCCGATCCGGCCACAACTGCGGCCGCTGCTGCGACCCCGGCAATGTACCACCATTTGTTCATGCTGTTCACCCGGGGAGAGTCGTGGAAATGACGGCAATTCTTCCGTTCCCGCAGTATCAAGCATAGCAAGCAGATGCCGGCTGTCAAAACCGGCACCATAAATCCGGCGTTTCGCCGGATGCAGGAAGGGGAACCGTGATGAGACCCGTTGATCCATATTGACCAATGGGATGTCAGATCAAATCACGGATCTTGGACGTGGCTGTCATGCATGTAATCGAGGGATGAGCATCTTGCGAGACGAAGCGAAGATGCACGAAAGGGATTGATCATCGCGATTGGAAGATGCGGCAACATTTTCGCTGTTAGTGAAATGCAGGAACTTTCATGTTCAGGAACATGACCAGGAATGTAAGCAGGTGCTGCAAATAGACTCCTTCAAGCGCAGTAGTGGTGCACCATGGAGCTGGTCGGCGCTTCAACCGTACCGCAGTAAGTTGCTTATGCTGCATCACGCCCGCTCCAGCCCGGCAAACCTTACCAGCAGCTTCTTCGGCCCCACCGAGTTGAACCAGACGATGACCTTCTGCTCGTCTCCATTCCCCTCGATCTTGCGGATCGTGCCGACGCCGAACTTGCCGTGGCGTACCTTCATGCCGATGTAGATCTCCGTGCCGTCATCCTCGGGGACCATCTCCACCTCGTTGCCAGCAGCCGCGGCGGCAACCCCGGACAGGGCGTGGACCGCTGCCAGGTTGTGCCCCATGGCCTGGTGGTAGCTGGCAGCCCCCCCCGTTTCCTCGTAGCGGGCAGCGCTCCCCTGGCTGCGGAAGCCGAAGGATGGCTGCTCGTCCTCAAGATCGATCTGCTCCCGGGGGATGTCGCTGATGAAGCGGGAGGGCTGGTTGAACTGGTCCTGGCCGAAGATTCGCCTGCGGCGGGCGTTGGTGAGGAAGAGCCGCTCCCGGGCGCGGGTCATCCCCACGTAGCAGAGGCGGCGCTCCTCCTCCATCTGCTCACCGTCCTCCAGGGAGCGGACGTGGGGGAAGAGTTTCTCCTCCATGCCGATCATGAAGACCAGGGGGAACTCCAGCCCCTTGGCGGCGTGCAGGGTCATGAGGGTGACCGAATCCCGCCCCTCGCTCCCCCGTTCCAGGTCGGAAACCAGGGCCACCTGTTCCAGGAAGGGGGAGAGCCCCTCCTCGGAGGTTGTGCGGGAGAACTCCTCCATGGCGACGAGGAGTTCCTGCAGGTTGGCGAGCCGGTCAGCCGCCTCGGTGGTTCGCTCCTCCTTCAGCTTGGCGACATAGCCGGTCTCGTCCATGATCCGGGCGGTCAGTTCGGCCAGGGGGAGCTCAGAGGCAAGCCGCCGCATCTTTTCCATGAAGCCGGCAAAGGCGGCGATCTTTCCCCGGGGGCCGCTCCCCAGGTAGCTCTCACTCCCGGCCCGGAGGAGCTCTTCAAAGAAGCTGCTCCCCTGGCGCAGGGCCATGTCGCCGATCCGCTCCACGGTGGCATGGCCGATCCCCCGGGGGGGGACGTTGATGATCCTTTTCAGCGATATCTCGTCAGCAGGGTTGTCGAGCACCTTCAGGTAGGCGAGGATGTCCTTGATCTCCATCCGCTCGTAGAAGCGCATGCCGCCGACCATGTGGTAGGGGATACCCTCGGCCACCAGGGCGTCCTCGACGGAGCGGGACTGGGCGTTGGTGCGGTAGAAGACCGCCAGATCCCGCAGCAGTCCACCGCGGCGGGCGTGTCGCTCGATTTCCCGGCAGACGAAACGGGCCTCGGCACGCTCGTCCTCGAGGCGGCGGTAGACGATCTTCTCGCCGGCCGGGTTCTCCGTCCAGAGGGTCTTCTTCTTCCGACCCCGGTTTCTGGCCACCACCGCGCCGGCGGCATCCAGGATGGTGGCGGTGGAACGGTAGTTCTGCTCCAGCTTGACCACGGTCACGCCGGGGAAGTCCCGCTCGAAGTCGAGGATGTTGCGGATATCGGCCCCGCGCCAGCGATAGATGGACTGGTCGTCATCCCCCACCACGCAGAGGTTGCGCCGCTCCCCGGCCAGAAGCCGCACCAGGCGGTACTGGATCGGGTTGGTGTCCTGGTATTCGTCCACCAGCAGCCACTGCCACTTCTCCCGGTAGTGCTCCAGCAGCTCCGGGTGCTCTTCGAACAGCTTGACCGTGTAGAGGATCAGGTCGCCGAAATCGAGGGCATTGCACTTCTTCAACCGCTCCTGGTAGGCAGCGTAGACCGCCACCAAGCGGTCGGCCATCTGGTCGCCGGTCACCAGGTCTTCCGGGAGATTGCCGGCATTCTTGCACTCGTCGATGGCAGCGGCAAAGGAGCGTACCGGGAACTTCTTGTCGTCGATATTCTGCTCGGCGAGGATATCCTTGAGGAGCCGTTCGCTCTCCTTTTCGTCGTAGATGGCGAAATTGGAACCGAAACCGAGCCGCCCGATGTCCCGGCGCAGAATCCGGACGCAGGTGGCGTGGAAGGTGGCAATGAGGGGGGTATCGACTCCACCGAGGAGCTTTTCCACCCGCTCGCGCATTTCCCCGGCCGCCTTGTTGGTGAAGGTGACCGCCAGGATCTGCCAGGGGCGGACCCCCAGCTCCCGGATCAGCCAGGCGATCCGGTGGACGATGACCCGGGTCTTGCCCGAGCCGGCGCCGGCCAGGACCAGCAGCGGCCCGGGGCCGTGCTGGACCGCCTGCTTCTGCGGCGGATTGAGATTTTTCAGAATATCCATGTGCATTCCATTCTTCTGTTTTGTCGCAGAGAATTATTAGCAGATTAAGCCCCGATTTTCCATGGCAAAGGGGTGATGGGCAAGAAATGAAAATAAGGGAAAATTATTTCCGACGAACGTTGCCGGCATGTTTATGCAATGTTATAGTATTTGTCTATAAAATGATCGGGGGAAAAAGCCATGACGATACCAAAATGTATCATGAAAATAGCGCTGCTCTGCCTGCTGCTTGCAGCATCCGGCTGCGCCACCCTTTCAGTCACCGACAGGAAGGAGTTGACGCCGGCAGGCGAAAAACAGGCGGTCAACCTCGGGATCCAGGCAGCGGGGGAAAGGCTGCGTGAAGTCATTAATGATCCTGCCGGCTCGGTGGTAAAGAGTTCGGCCGGAACCCTGTTCGAAAAGGTCACGATACTTCCGACGGAGACGCGATATCAGCAGCCGGCCGATGTTCTTGCTTCCCACGGCACGGACTACATCCTTTCCGTCGGACTCGGTGACATCAATGTCATGGGGAACCTGAACCCGATCTGGTTCGCCTCCCTGCCGATACTCTTCTTCAAAATCTACACGCCGATCGTCACCTTCGAGCCGACCGTCACCCTGGAGGTGACCCTGCGGGATGCCCGCAGCGGCGCGATGCTGATACAGAAGCAGGTAAACGAAAGCAGCGCGGATCACTACAGCCCCTACAACCCCAGTGACAAGGTGCGCAGTCTGGTTGCCCTCACCATCAACAATGCCCTGGTATCCATCCTGCGGGAGAGTCAGACGAAAATTGCTGCCGCACGGCAGGGCGCGCGGTAGGTGTCAAGGGCCGGACAGGTACCGGAGAACCTGCTGACGACGCTTCGGCCCGTTTTCCCCGAGGAGTGCTGGCAGGTGGTCTGGCTTACGGGGGGGACGGTACGGGATGCACTGCTCGGAATGCCGGGAAAGGATTTCGACCTGGCTGCCGCAATCCAGCCGGAAGTTCTCCGCTCCCTCGGTTATCGGCAGGTGATCGGCAAGAGTACGGCACCGGTCTGGTTACGACATGATCGGGTCAGGGGAAGCATGGAGATCACCCTGCTGGATGCGCCGGGCGGGATCATGGCCGATCTGCAGCGCCGTGATTTCACCATGAACGCCATGGCTCTCTCCCTCGCGGGTGAGATGCTCGATCCGCTCGGCGGCAGGAGGGATCTGGAGCTGGGCCTGCTGGCACCATGTTCCGACCGGACATTTCTCGACGATCCACTGAGGGTATTCAGGGCTTTTCGCTTCGCGGCGGAGGGCTTTTCCTTTTCCGCGGCAACGGACTCCCTCCTCAATGGGGGGGAGTGGGACCCAAAGCTGGCGGGAATTCCGGTGGAGCGCTTCAGCCGCGAGATGTTGAAGGCGCTGGCTGCGCCCCGGCCGGAACGGTTCTTCACCCTGATGATCCGGTACAATGCCGGCAGGATCTTCCTGCCGGAGCTGTTTCACATGGCCGACGTTCCCGCCGGTCCGGCCGAGCACCATCCCGAGGGTGATCTCCTCAGCCATTCCCTCGACGTCATGACACGGGTCTGTGCCATGACCGACGACCCGCTCGCCCGTTTCTGCGCCCTGTTTCACGATATCGGCAAACTTGCCACCGAGCCGGCTCTCCATCCGAAGCACCACGGCCATGAAGATGCCGGATTTGATGCTGCACGCGGTTTTTGCCGCAGGCTGAAGCTCTCAACCGATTATGGCCGTGACCTTGCCTGGGTCAGCAAACTGCACGGCATGACGAACAAGCTGGGAACACTCCGGCCGGCAACGGGAATTCTGCTGGCGGAACAGGCGGAAAAGGGCGGGGTGGGTGAGATCCTGCCGCTGGTATCGGCCGCGGACTGTCCGGGGGGGATGGATGCGGTTCTCTGGCGCCGGCTGTCCGTGGTGGCGGCCATGACTACCCGGCAGCTCGGCATAGACCATAAGAAACTGCAACTCGTCCCGGCGGAGAAGCGGGGTGAGTTCATCCTGCAGCGGCGGGTGGAGATGCTGGCCACCCTTCGCTGATCAGCTACGCGGCAGAAGCTTTCTTCAGTACCGGGATCTTCTTCAGCGAACTCCGGTAGCTGCGCCGGGTGGTGCCGAGATCGGCAACCTCCATCATGAAGCCGACGATTTCGAAGTAGGAGACCGCGTCCTTGAGTATCTGCACGCACTCATCGCTGTCGGACGGTTGCTGCTCCGGCAGGCAGACCACCACCCTGCCGTTTTCTGTGAGGTACCAGGCGACATAGACCCGGTAACCCTCACCGCTTTTCGTGGCGACGATATACCCCTTGCACCGCTGGATTCCCTTGCCGTCGGGCACTGCCTGCACGGAATTGCTGGAGTAGAAGATGGCGACAACTTCTGCAGGGTCGTTGTACGTGATCGTGTCGATGGCGGGATCTATCCTGAACTCGGTAGTCGATGCTCCGCTACCGCCGTAGAACCCGCCCAGATCGCTGGTGAATTCATGCAGTATTGCGACATCGGCAGCGATGGGGGCATCGGGGGTTTCGTCCGCTTCCTCTTCGATGTCGGGAGATTGTTCCGCCAGCTGCTGCGCCTGGACTGGCGCGGGTTGTGGCGGTGGGGCCGTTGCACGTGGTGGGGGGGGAGCCGTCTGTACCACCGGCAGCGGTTCAGCTGATGGCGAAGGAGTGTAGAACGCCGCCCCCCCTTCGACAATCAGCCTGCGCAGTTCGGCGCGCAGGGCTGCCTGCTCCATTGCGGCAACCTGCCCCTGGATTTCCAGTTCGCTGGTAAGGCGCTCTATCTCCGCCTCTGCCTGGGAAAGACTTTCCGCGAGCGTCGCCTCTGTCTCCCTGCTCTCGGTTGCCAGACGGACATATTCCGCTTCCACTGCCGCCTTCTCTTCGGCAATCCGGGTGATCTGTTCTTCCGTGGAACCGTCGCCGGCTACCATGGCGGTCGCGGGCATTCCTTCCCGGCGCTGCAGTTCTCCCCTGGCCGCGGCCAGCTCAGCTTCGGCGGTGGCAAGCTGCTGCCGCAGTTCACCCAGATGGCTCTGTACAACCGTCAGCTGCTCGATCTCTGCCTTCGCGGCAGCCAGCTGTTCCCTGGCCGCGGCCAGCTCTGCCCCGGTCCCGGCGAGTCTGCTCTCCTCTGCCCGGCTGGAAGCGCGGAACTCCTCCGACTCTTTTCTTGCCGAAGCAAGTTCCGCTTCCGTTATGGCAATCCTTTGCCGTATCTCCACCAGTTCTTTCCGGGCAGTTGCCAGATCATCGCCGACGGCTCCCGCCTGCCGGCGCAATTCCTCTTCCCGTTGCAGCGCCTCGTGCAGGGAGCGTTCGAGTCCGGCCATGGCAGCCAGCTTTCCAGTTGCCTCGGTTCCAGCGTCACGGGCTGCGGCCAGCTGGTCCTCCAGCTGTTGTTTCGTTGCAGCAGCGTCCACCTGCAAGGCCGAGATCTGTTCCGCTACGGCGCCAAGGCGTTGCTCAAGCAGAACCTTTTCCTGTTCAAGGCGGGTGACGCGCTCCCGTTCGCCCTGAAGCTCATTTTGCAGCGTTTCCCGTGCCTGTTCCGCGGCGGCCGTGGCTGCCGCGGCCTGTTCGAGCTGCTCGCGCAGGCGGAGCAGTTCGCCGCTGTCCGGCTGTGGCGGCTGGGGCTGTTGCAATCTTTTCAGCTCCCGCACCGCCTGGGTCAGGCGTTCCTCCGCCAGCCGCTTTGACTCCATGGCCTGCTCGCAGGAAGCCTTTAGCGCACCTCTTTCGCTGGAGTTCTTCTGTTCCGCCGCAATCTTCTCCCGCGTGACCCGCTCCAGGGCCGACCGGGCCGATGCAAGCTCAGCCTTGAGGCTGAGCAGTTCGGTCATGGCGTTTGTATCCCCAGCCGGGCCGGCTTCAGCAGTCTGGGCTTCGCCAAGTCCCGTGGCAACGACCAGCTTTTCCGGCACATCTATTTTCAGTGGTTTTACGGGCAGTCTTTTTTGTGGCGCAGGGGGGCGCATGACCCGCAAACCCTTGATGATCACCTCGCGCATGGCCGGACTGAAGTCCAGGTTGATCTTCTGCATGGTGAACCCCATGGACTTGACGAACTCCTCGGCCTCGGCAAGCGCTTTGGGATAATCCTGCTGTGTCGTGGCAACGTAATCGGAGGTGTAGACCAGGGTGCTCTTCAGGGTGTTGTTCAGCACGGCAACAAAGGCCTTTATCTCTTTCTCGATCTTGGAGATGCAGATGTACGCCTCGCAGGGGTGACCGCGAAACCGGGCGTCGGGCAGGACAACTTCAGACGTGGACTGGTGCATTTCCAGAATGTATTTTTCCGGTACGTCCAGATGGTTCATGGAGGGGTTTATGGCAAAACCCATGGCGTTCCCCCTGTCGGTGAGTTCACAGCTGACCTGTTTATGCCCTGCCCGCAGATTAATGTCAATAAAGGAAAGATCCGGACATCAGGCAGAGCTTGCCCCGGAGCGCGTTTGTAAATATACTCCGGCACAAGTATGCATCAAGAGGGAGAAACATGGAGATAACCACGGAGTACATAAAGCTGGACAGTTTTCTCAAGGCGGTAAATGCGGTCGGTTCGGGTGGAGAGGCAAAAATGCTCATTGCCGACGGCCTGGTGAAGGTGAACGGAGAGGTCGAGTTGCGCAGGGGGAGGAAGCTGCGTCCCGGTGACACGGTTGAGTTTGCGGGCAGACGCTTTGCCGTGGAAGGGGAGATGATCCGATGACCGCAGTTGAAAACCTGGCGGCACTGTACAGGGAGAAGATCGGTGCCGAAATTCACGTTGGTGACTGGCTGGCGATCGATCAGGAGCGGATCGATGCGTTTGCCGCAGCTACGGGCGACTTGCAGTGGATACACACCGATCCGCGTCGGGCGGCGGTGGAGTCGCCATATGGCGCCACCGTTGCCCATGGTTTCCTTACCCTCTCCCTGCTCCCCCTGCTCACGGAGAGTAATGCGCCCGGGATATTCGAGAGAAATTACCCGGGGATGCGGCTCAGGGTCAACTATGGACTTGAAAAGGTTCGATTCCCGGCACCGGTGGTAACGGGAGCCCGCATCAGGGCGAGGACGGTGGTGACCGGGGTGGAAGAAGTTGCCGGCGGAGTGCAGATTGCCTGCCGGATTACGGTGGAGATCGAAGGGGGGACGAAACCGGCCTGCGTGGCCGAGCAGCTGTTCCGGCTCTACCCCTGAAGCACTGTTTTCGTGCGGATAAAAAAAGGGGCGCTGGCCATTCGGTCAGCGCCCCCTTTTCATTCAGGTGAAAAGAGGTTTACATCATCTTTGCCAGCAGCGGTACGATCAGCAGCGAGACGATGTTGATGATCTTGATCATCGGGTTGACCGCCGGGCCGGCGGTGTCCTTGTAGGGGTCGCCGACGGTGTCGCCGGTAACGGCGGCCTTGTGGGCTTCGCCCCCCTTGCCGCCATGGTGGCCGTCTTCGATGTACTTCTTGGCATTATCCCAGGCGCCGCCGCCGGTGGTCATGGAGATGGCGACGAAGATGCCGG
>Ga0073934_10006117_pt1 | contig 17875 bp, 15 predicted proteins | sample LarsenN4metaG_FD_76834 | JGI IMG/M metagenome (GOLD analysis project Ga0073934, IMG submission 76834) | Hot spring sediment bacterial and archeal communities from British Columbia, Canada, to study Microbial Dark Matter (Phase II) - Larsen... ... | reverse complement strand
GCGCAGATCGAGGACGCGGTCGAGCTCCTGGGACCCGACGATCCGTTCGTGCGAGAAGCGTTGCAGGGGCGCACCGCGGAGGCCGCCGCCACCGCCATCGTCAGCGCCTCGGTGCTGCCGGACTCGGCGCGGCGGGAGGCGCTACTGGCGAACCCGGGGGAGGTGACGATCAGCTCCGACCCGGCGATTCGCCTGATGCGCGCCACCTTGCCTCGCCTCCAAGCCGCGTTTCAGGAATACCAGCGCTTGACCGCCGCCGAGGAGGTCCGCACCAGCCGGTTGGCGCGGGCTCTGTTCGAGGTCTACGGCACGGACATTCCGCCGGACGCGACCTTCACGCTGCGCCTGGCGGACGGCGTCGTGAAGGGCTACGAGTACAACGGCACCATCGCGCCCGTGTTCACGACCTTCCACGGGCTCTACGATCGCCACTTCTCCCACGCCGGACGGCCCGAATGGGCACTGCCCAACCGGTGGTCGAGACCCCCGGCGGGCTTCAACCTCGCGACCCCGCTCAATTTCGTCACGACCAACGACATCATCGGGGGGAACTCCGGCAGTCCCGTGATCAACACGTCGGGTCAGGTCGTGGGACTGATCTTCGACGGCAACATCGAAAGCCTATCGGGCGACTTCATCTATACCACCGAGACCGCGCGCGCCATCGCGGTCCATTCGGCCGGGATCCTGGAAGCGCTGCGACACGTGTATGGAGCGGGTCGGATTGTGACCGAGCTGGAGCAGACGCGGCGGCGGTAACATCGTGAGGGGTGAGGGCTAAGGGGACCGCCGCTTACCCCTTACGCCGTACCAGTCCACCGGCACAGGCATGCGCATCGCTGATTTGCCAACCCCGAGCGGGGGAGCACTGGCCAAACGTGGCGACGCACCATATGAGGACGCACCATATGTGGAACTCGAAGAGTTTTCCCACCGGCTCCGCTCAGAACTGCCGGCGCAATTCCAGATACGCAAACGTCGCCCCGGAGCCCTGCGGGTAGACCGCCCGGACCACGTCGTCGCCGCGGACGCGCCCCAGGTACAGCGTGGCGCCGAACCTGGGTGAAGGATGGTAGTCCACGCTGACGTCAAACAGCCCGGCCAGGCTCCGGGCCCCGCCGCCCGGCCGACCTACAAACCCGAAACTCTCGTCATCGAACGCGCCGCCCCCGCTGTACCAGAGATCATTCGGCTCCGCCAAGCGGAGGGCATGCGCGTCCGCCTGCAGGGTCCATCGGGCAGAGGGACGGAGCAGAATCTGCGCGAAGACGTCCCGCACATTCATGAGGTTGTAGAAGGGAACGCGCGCGAAGGGCCGTGGCGTCGGCATTACTTGGAAGAAGGTCTGGTGGGAGTCGTCGCCCGGGCTGTCGTCGCCCCGGCCGTGGAAGTACCCGGCGCGGAGCCAGGGGTTAAGCGGGATCTCCCGCGGACGATAGCCGAGCTCGGCGGCGACGGCGACGGCGCCGTGGCGTTGCTCGCCCCAGTCGCCGGTCTGCCACGCGCCCCAGAGCAGGACGTCTCCCATGCCGGGGCCCATCGGGAACGTGTGCAGGTAGTGAGCCCCGAGCGTGGCGACGCCGATGTTCTGGCTGTCGAGCGCACGGACTGCGGCGGGACGGTTGTCGGTCTTGAGCACCCCCCGCCCATCGCGGTAGTACAGCGCGAAGAGCCGCCCCTCCGCGCCCGCGTCGAACAGGGCCTTGGTGAGCGCCACGTAGACGAGCCCTGCGTCGAGCTCCGCCAGCCCGTCCAGCTGAAACACGCCTTCGGTGGGCTTCACGGCGATCAGGGTAAAGTTGGCCCCGGGGCTCGACCGCGCGAGCTCGATCCCGTCAAAGCTCCGCCCCACATGGGTGAACCCGAAGCTGCCGATCAGCCGCTGCGCGATTCGGCTCCGTTTCAGCAATGAGAGCGCCGGGTTACGGGGTTCGGTTTCCTCGGCGTCGTTGAACTCGAAGCGTCCCAACCGAAGGGTGGCGGCGCCCGCTTGCCGCCCCAGCCTGAGGCGCACGAAGGCCTGCTTGACCAGAAGCCCGACCTCCTGCTTCCCGTTCTCCGCCCGGTAGGTGGCCCCGAGTCCCAACTGGCCCTGTGGCGGCGGCGCGACCGCGTTGTCCGGCAGTCCGAGCAGGATCGGCACGGCGAGATCCACCCGCCAAGCGTACCGCGGCCGCTGTGCCCCGATGCCCCCGCGCAGGATCGTCCCGACAAAGGCATAGCTCTCGTCGGCCGGCACGCTTGGGGTGAACCAGTCCCACGCCTCCGTCCGGATGCGCAGGTTCCCCCTGAGCTCCAGGGCTTGAGCCTCGAGCCGCCGCGGAGCCATGCCCAGACCTGCGAGGCAGAGCCATCCCAGGCACAACGGCAGGGCGCCGGACGCTAGACGGCTCACTCCGCCTGCGGCGTCCGCCCAGCGCGCGGGCACACCAGCCGCTCCTCCTGCATTTCGTCCGACGGGAGCCGCCCCAGAGCCAGTGCGGGCCGGACGTCCAGCCGCTCGCATTCGTGCGCGATCAGCAACTTCAGGAAGTGCGCCAGGTCGCGGTACGGCGCGGACGCAGCGTGCTCCTCCAGCCCCGCCGCGAATGCGCCCGTCCAGCGACCCAGGTGACAGTCGAGAAAGGATCTGGCGGCGCTCTCGGTGACCTGGCAACGGCCAGTCCACCCCTGCGACCGAGCGTAGGCCAGTTTGACGAGGAGCACGCTGTAGAACTCCAGCTCGGAGCACAGGTGGTCCGGCAGGTCCGGGGACGCGTCCGACAGCTCCATGCCGAACGCTGCGTAGAAGCCGCCGATGTCAGCGAGCTCCACGGGCCGACCGGCGATCCGGCGCCCGTCGCCGTACGCCGTCTCGTGGAGCGGGCACGGCGGGTTGCCCAGGAAGAGGCGGGCGTACTCCTCCCGGAGCTCCGGCTCCAACGCGGCGCTCCAGGCCTCCCGGGCGGTGGCCAGGGCCTGCGTGAGGCTCGGGCCCGGGGGCCGGCCGTCATCCCACGCGGTCGCTCTCCCAAGAGCTTCGCGCACCTGCGTCGCATGACCTGGGGCCGGATACGCGAACCCCAGCGCCGCCGCCCGGAAGAGAGCGGCGCGGCGGAGCAGGTCACTCACGATCCGTTCGAGTTCCGGTGCGGACGTCACCCGGCCTCCGCTATTGGCTCAGGGTCAGGGGAACCCAGTTCGACCAGGCCTTCCGGGCGCCGACCTCCCGGTTGCCGCCGTCCCACACCGCGAAGGCGACGGCCGTCTTCTGGCCCGGCGCGAGGCGAGGCGCGTTCGCGCTGCCCGACGCCATGGGGGCCGTGATCACGACCCTCCAGGTTCCGTCGTCCCACGCCCCCCGGCCGTCCGCATCCTGCTCCGGCGTGACGGTCAGGGTCCCCCACCCCTCGGCCATCTGCTCGAGCACCGGACTCAGGTTGGGTCGGGAGACCGGGTTATCCAGGCCGAGCGCGCCCGTATAGGGGCGCGCGTCGGTGGCGCGCAGGATCCGGTCGGGATACAGGTCCACGACGGCGTTGGGGTAGAGGTCGTGCAGTGTCAGTTCGCCGTGGTCGAGGTCCCGCTGAAAGGCGGCCCGCCACTGCAGGATGTTCACCCTGGCGCCGGGGTTTCCCATCATCGGGCTGGGCATCGCGCTGTCCTGGTTCCCGACCGGGAACTCCACCGCCACCTGGTCGCCGAACCTGTCGATGTCCACCCGGTCGCTGTGCGTGGAGTCCTGCCACTCGATCAGGACCGCAACCCACTGCCCGTTGTGCACCGCCTTCACCCGGAGCTGCTTGATGGCGGCGTTGGGATGTCTCGGCGTGGTCATGATCTGGGGGATCATGGTCACGGCCACGGGGGCGGCCTGGCCCCATTCCGGGGCGCTCAGGTCGAGGATGGGCCCGGCGCCGGGGATGCGGATGGCGGTGAGGCCGGACGCGCTCCCTTCCGCTTCGCTCCCTTGCCCGGCCTCCGGCCTGGCCTTCCGCCCTCCCGTCGAGCACGACGGCCCGGCCAAGACGGCCATGGCCAGCGATGCGGTGAGGAGGGATGAGATGGTGCTCCGAGGACGCATGGCCGTATCCCTCACGTGATGTTCGAGCGGTACGTGTCGCGCGCCTCATCGAAGGCCGCACGCAGGTGGATCGGCTCCTCGAGCGGGACCCGGACCAGCTCCACGCCCTTCTCGTCGTAGCCGACGGTGGAGTCCCCCTGGAGCTTGTAGCTATGGATGATCTCCGGCGTCGTCCCGAACAGGAGCAGAGCGCCGAGCAGCTTGGGATGGTCCTTCGCGGCGCGGTACGTAGCGATCGCCTCCTCGACGCCCCACCCGAACATCTGGTAGAGGTACGGCGGGGGCACGTGGATGGGCGGGATGTAGTAGGTGTTGGGCTCCAGCCCGAACTGCGGGTACAGCGGTTTCGCGACCTTGGCGATGTGGATGAGGTAGTCGAGGGGGCTGTCCTCACGCGCCTTGTCCGGGGTGGTGATGAACCCCTGGAGCCGGATCTTCCCGATGCAGGTGATGGTGCACTGGGTCTGCCGGCCGTTCTCGACTGCGGGGTAGCAGCCGATGCATTTCTCGGACACGCGGGTGAACGGATTGAAGTACACTTTCTTGTACGGGCACCCCTTCACGCACTCGCGGTAGCCGCGGCAGCGCGCCTGGTCGAGCAGGACGATCCCGTCCTCCGGCCGCTTGTAGATGACCTGGCGCGGGCAGGAGCCAAGGCACGCCGGGTAGGTGCAGTGGTTGCAGATGCGCGGCAGGTAGTACATCCACTGCAGGTGCGGCGTTTGGAGGAAGGCCCCCCGGCTCATGTCGCCGAGCGAGTCGTCCTCGCCGACGTTGGGGTGCGCGTAGTCCAGGTCGTCGGGTAGGTACCCCAGGACGCGCTCGCCGTCGGGCGCGGCCTCGAACAAGGTCTTGCCCCGGTACACCCGGCTGGTCATGTCCTGGACGCCGAGCCTGCTCAGGATGTTCACGTCCCAGCCGAGCGGGTAGTACCCGTAGGGCTTCGTCTCGACGTTGTTCCAGAACATGTACTCCTGGCCGCGGCCGGCCGTCCAGGTGGTCTTGCAGGCCACGGTGCACGTCTGGCAGGCGATACACTTGTTGGTGTCGAGCACCATGGCGAACTGCTTCTGCGGACGATGGCCCTGGTAAGGGAACTCCATCTCGCGCCCGATTTGCCAGTTGTAGACCTTGGGCATGGCCGCTCCCCCTATCGGGCCTTCGCGACGGTGACGAACCCGCCCCGCAGGTACCGCTTCAGGGCGTCACTTTCATTGGCTGGGCGCAGGCCCAGGGTTACCGGCCGCCACAGCCCCTTGCCGTGCAGCCCGCCGGCTTCGGCCCTGGTGAATCGGGCGAGGGACTCCCGCGGCGCGCCGGTCACGCAGTGCACGTCCACGTTGAAGCCCCGGGTGACCTCGTTGGTCCAGGACTTCCGGGTGATCAGCGAGTGCGTCTGATGGGTGGGCTTGAGCCACGAGCGCGTGAGGCTCTGGTGGCCGCCGTAGCGAAACAGCGCCTGATAGTTCGTCTCGGTGCTCTTGGCCGCGCCGTCGGGGCGGGTCTCGTGCGCCTTCACGGAGCTCGGCGTCGCCATGTACCCGTTGAACCACATCCGCGTGATCCCCTGCGGCGTGCCCGGGTAGTACCGCGCGCGCGCGAGCAGGCGGGCGACCTTGTACTCGCTCCGGCGCTCGGGATCGTTCCAACCGCGGAACGGCAGTTCGTTCGGGTCGCCGTCGATCCAGACGTAGTCGCCGTCGTTGATGCCCAGCTTCCTGGCGTCGCGTGGATTGATGTCCACGTACATCTCGCCCGCCGAGGGGCTCCGCCGGTCGCGGCGGTACATGTCGCCGAAGGGGCCGAACAGGGCCGCCATGAAATCGGTGTCGATCGGCATGGTGTGCGCGCCGTGCCGGTACTTGGGCGTGTGGAAGACGTATTCCCACCCGCGATCCAGGAGGGGGTGCTTCGTCCCGAGCAGGGCCGGCACGTCGTAGGTGGTGTTGCGCATCTGGCGGGTCATGTGGCCCCGCTCGTCCTCCGCGATCCCCCAGTCCGCGGGGCGCTTGGGCCGGATCGCCGGGTGCGGCGCGGCCGCGATAGCGCAGGGATCGTAGAACGTCGCCTCCGACGGTTCCCGATGGACGACGAGGTTCTCGCCCGCCTCGATGAACTCCGGCTCGGGACGGTAGAACTCGAGGCGCCCGGTCTTGGTGTACCAGGGCTTCGATTCCTGCACCTGCTCGTAGCTGTTGATGCGCGGGTACGTCCGCGTGTTCAGCAGGACCGGGATGCCGCGCTTGCCCAGGCTCTCGATGTCCTCGAACCGGTACCCCTTGAGCGGGGCCGAGCCGTCGATGACGCGCTGCAGGTAGACGTCAGCCCGTCCCTCGGCGATGAAGTGCGACATCTCCTCGAAGCGCCGGTCGCCGGTGAGCTTCGCGAGCTCCCGCGCCACGCCCAGGTAGGTCTCGTTGTCGGACGCCGTGGGGAAGACGCGCTTGATCGGCGTCCGCGGGTACGGCTGCAGGAACGGGTTGGTGTTGGACGCCGTCATGTCGGGGAACTTGAACTCCATCCAGGAATCCACCCCGTAGACGATGTCGCTGAACTCGCAGGAGGCCGTCCACCACCAGTCGTTGTACGCCACCACTTCGGCCCGCGGGAGCGTGTTGAACACCACGTCGTAGAAGCCCTTCTGGTTGCCGAGGCTGGAGTTCGAGTTCACCTGCCAGATCGCCTTCGTCGGCGTGGGGAGGTGTGGGCCCGTGGTGATGGTCTTGTGCCCGGCCTTCATGATGCGCTCGCCGTTCGCCCAGTAGTGCATCGACTCCGGCCGGAGGTAGGACTTGGTCCGGACCGGCATGGCGGGGTCCAGCTGCGGGTGGAACGGGTCCTCGACCGTCCAGAGGGGCACACCCGAGAACAGGGTGTTCTTGTAGTTGCCGGCGTAGCTGCCAAGGTTGCCGCCGTGCCGCCCGAGGCTGCCGGCGAGGGCGAGCACCAGGAAGATCGCGCGGTCCTTGTTGTCGTTGTTCCAGAACTGGTTCGGCCCCATGCCGACGGCGATGAGCGTCTTCTGACGGCTCGAGGCGATGCCCCGGGCGAGGCTCCGGATCGCCTCCTCGGGCGCCCAGCAGATCTGGCTGCACTGGGCCGGCGTCATGTTGTCGTCCAGGTATTGCCTGGTGAGATCGAACACCGGCCGGACCTCGACCCGCGCGCCATCGACCGTCGTGACGGTAAAGGTTCCGGTGAGCGCGGGGTCGATGCCCAGCTCGTCGAAGTGCGCGCCGAGCTGGTCGTGGCCTATGGCCACCGGCCCGCCCCGCTTCTGGTCCCAGACGACGAAATCGGCGAACTCCTCGGCCAGCGCCTCGGGGATCTGCACGCCCTGCTGCCTGGGCGTGGGCGGGGGCGTCTGCCCCGCCGGGATGACCCGGCTCCAGTTCTCCAGGGCGGAGTGCCGGTGCCCCGGGAACACATCGTCGGCTTTGAGACGCGCCAGCGTGTCCAACCGCACGAGCGTCGGGAGGTCGGTGAACCGCTTGACGAACTGCGCGTCGAAGCGATTCTCGGCGATCATCACCTGGGCGAGGCCCAGGGCAAAGGCGGAATCGGTGCCCGGGCGGATGACGATCACCTCGTCGCACTTGCAGGCGGTGGCGGAGTACTCCACGGTGACCCCCACCACCTTCGTTCCTTTCAGGCGCGCTTCCGTGAGCCAGTGGCTCTCTGGCATCTTGGTCGTGATCCAGTTCATCCCCCACACGATGATGAGGTTCGCGTTCTCCGCATCGAACAGCTCGAAGTCGTTGGTCTGGTCGCCGGTCACCATCGGGTGACCGGGCGGCAGATCGGTGTGGAAGGAGTAGGAGTCCCAGGTGCCCGCTCCCCTGGCCTCCTCCGGCGGCACGCCCCGGAGGTGGTGGTCCAGGAGCGCCATGCTGTTCCCCATGCGAAACGCGCCGAAGACGCGGAGCGCCCCCTGCATGGCCATGCCGCCGCGGAACTTGAGGACGCGGGTCCCGGCGCCTCCCGTCTGCGCCACCAAGTCCGGATCGTAGCCCTGGGCGAGGAGGTACTGCCTGCCTGCGTCCCCGGAGTAGGTCTTGGCGACGTTGTAGAGGGCGAGCGCGTGGTAGCGGTAGGCTTCCTCGTGGGACACCTTGAGCCAGCTGTCCCACCCGCGGCGCATGAACGCCTTCGGCGCGGCCCCGGTCGCGGGGTCGCGGGGGAACCCCCGATCCACCCATTCCTTGAAGCCCTTCCGCATGAACGCGCCCTTCACCCGGCGATCGCCGTAGAAGCGCCGCGCGAGCACCAGCCCTTTCTGGCAGCAGCGGGGGTCCCACCGGTGCGAGGCCTTGTTGCCGTCCAGATCTGTGGCCTTGCCATAGCCGTACGTCGGCTCGATGCGCACGACCACGTTGTTCTTGACGAAAGCGTTGAGCAGGCAGTTGTGCGTGTCGTTCGGGCAGCACATGAACACGAACGTCCGGTCGTGCCGGAAGATGTCCCGGTACATGCGCTCCCAGTCGCGGTTGGGGTAGGCCGCGAGCGGGTTCTCGACCGAGACCGGCGCCAGATAGCGGTACTGGGCGAGCAAGTCGCGCAGCAGGACGATGGAGCCGAACCCAGCGGCGCTTGCGATTTCCAAGAAATGCCGCCGCGATAACCGGGAACCGGACCCACTCATCACCGTGAGTCCCACCAACCTGTGGCCGCGAGAGGTCATGGCGTCCCTCCCTTGCGCTTGCCAGCGAGCCTCAGCGGCGGAGGCCCGTCGGCTAAATCAGCCAACGTCAACCGCTCGAGCACGCTGCTGACCTCCGGCACCAGGCCCCGCACGTGCTGGTGGAGCAGACACGGATTGGTGTCGGTACAGTGGGTGTCCCAGAACAGGCAGCGGCTGAAGAGCTCGGGCCCCTCGATGGCTTCCAGTACTTCGCGCAAGGAGATTCCCGCGGGGTGACGCGCCAGCGCATAGCCCCGGCCCGGCCCCCGGTGCGAGACCAGCAGGCCGTGACGGGCCAGTTTCTGGAACGTTTTGGCGAGGAAGGTGCGCGGGAGCCGCCGGGCCGCCGCGATCTCGCCGAGCGGCACGGCTTCGCCGCTCGGGCGGCTGGCGACGAACGCGAGGCCCAAGAGGGCGTATTGACTCTCACGGGTGAGCCTCATCGCAATTCTGGAGTAATCGGACCGTCTTAGTCCTCAAATAGCACGAACCCTGGGGTGAGGATTTGATGAATTCGGTGCGAAGGTTTCTTCCAGAGCCGGCGCGCGAACCAGGTGCGCTCGACCAGCACCTTCGCCCAGTGCTTGCGCCGCGCGCCCGGACGCGGGGCGTCAGTAAGGCTCGCCAGCCAGCGCTTCGGCAAACCGCGTGCGCCACCTGCTCACGGTGGCCGGGCGGGTCCCCAGGGCCTCGGCGATCGCGTTGGTGCCCTCCCCGGCGGCGGCGAGGAACGAGGCGCTAGATGTGCGAGGTGAGGAGGGGTGGCTGAGCCTTCTCACTCCCCACATCTTACCCCTCACTGACATGCAGATCACCAATCTCCCGACTCCCGCCCTCCTGCTCGACCTCGACCGCCTCGAGGCGAACCTGGCGCGCATGGCTCAACGGGCCCGGGCCTTGAGAGTGGCCCTCCGCCCCCACATCAAGACCCACAAGTGCGTCGAGATCGCCGAGCGCCAGCGGGCCCTGGGGGCCTCCGGCATCACGGTGTCCACGCTGTACGAGGGGCAGGTCTTCGCCCAGCACGGGTTCGACGACCTCACCTGGGCGTTCCCCGTGCCGCTCACGCGTCTCCCGCAGGCGCAGACCGTGGCCCAGGGCGCCCGGCTCGGCCTGGTGGCCGACACGCCGGACACGGTGGCGGCATTGGAACGGTTCGGGCACCCCTTCCACGTCTGGCTCAAGGTGGACTGCGGGTACCACCGGGCGGGCGTCGACCCCTGCGCGGAATGGTCGCTCGAGCTGGCGCGCACGCTCCATGATTCCCGAGTATTGCGGTTCGCGGGCATTCTCAGCCACTCGGGCCACGCCTACCACGCCCGCTCGCGCGCGGAGATGGCGGCGGCCGCCGAAGAGGAACGCCGCATCATGACCGCGTTTGCCGCGCGACTGCGGGAAGCGGGGATCCACGTTCCTCAGGTGAGCGTGGGCTCCACGCCGGCCATGAGCGTGGTGGAGCGGCTGGACGGAGTGGACGAAGCCCGGCCGGGCAACTACGCGTTCTATGACTACACCCAGACGGTGCTGGGCTCCTGCGCCGTCACCGACTGTGCCGTGACGGTGCTGGCGAGCGTGGTGTCCTCGCAGCCCGGAGCCCGCCACAGCATAGTGGACGCGGGGGCGCTGGCCCTCTCCAAGGACACCGGACCCGAGCACGGTCCCCATCGAACCATGGGCGAGATCTTCGAGGACTACGACCGCGGCCGGCTTCGCGCGGACGCGCACCTGATCTCGCTCAGCCAGGAGCACGGGGTCGTGAGCGCGCGCCTCCCCGTGGGCGAACAGGTCCGCGTGCTGCCCAATCACTCCTGCCTCACCGCGGCCTGCTTCGACGAATACCACGTCGTTCGGGGCCACGAGGTGGTAGGCCGGTGGAAGATCTGGCGGGGTCGCTAGCGTTCGAACACCACCCTCCCCTCCACCATCGTCAAGTCCACCTTTACGGTCTCGATGCCCACGGGGTCTATCGCCAGGATGTCGTGCGACAGCACCACCAGGTCCGCGTACTTGCCCGGCTCCAGGGTCCCCACCACACCGTCCACGAAGTTGGCGTACGCACTGTTCGCGGTGTACGCGGTCAGCGCCTCCTCCACCGTGATCTTCTGCGCCGGGACCCAGCCGTTGGGGGTAGCCCCGTCGATGGTCCGGCGCGTGACCGCCGCGTAGATGCCAAGGAGCGGATCGATCGGCGCTACGGTCCAATCGCTGCCGAACGCCAACCGCGCGCCGGCATCCAGCAGGTCGCGGAAGGCGTACATGGTCTTGATCCGCTCCGGGCCGATCCGTTTCTCCGCCCACCGGCCGTCGTCAATGGCGTGGTAGGGCTGCATGGACGCGATGACGCCCAGCTGGGCGAACCGGCGAATCGCCGCCGGGGTCAGGTGCTGCGCGTGCTCAATCCGAAACCGCCGATCTCGCGCCCCGTTCAGGGAGCGGGCGTCGCGGAAGGCATCCAGCAACCAGTCGTTGGCGCGATCGCCGATGGCGTGCACCATCACGTGCAGCCCGGCCGAGTCCGCCGCGACAATGGAACGCCACAGCTCCGTGGTGTCGGTCACAACCAATCCGCGGGTCTCGGGCGCGTCCTCGTACGGCTGGTAAAACCAGGCGGTGGTGGAACCCAACGAGCCGTCCACAAAGGCCTTAACCCCGCCCCAGAAGAGCCGGTGATCTCCCCGACCCTCCCTGGCGATCAGATCCGCCAATCGCTTCCAGCTGGCCAACGGCACCACGCTGTGCACGCGGAGCCTCAATTCCCCCCGAGCGCGCGCCCGCCGGTACGTGGCCAGGCCCTCCCAGGACCCCATGTCCGCCACCAGCGTCACGCCGCGAGCCAGGGCGTGAGCCACCGCGGCGCGGAGTGAGCGGTCCCGCTCGGCATCCGACGGCGGGGGGATGACCCGTTCAACCAGCGCTTGGGCTGCATCCTTGAGGATCCCAGTGGGACGCCCATCGGGGTATCGCACCATGGTCCCACCAGGGGGATCAGGGGTCTCCCGTGTCACCCCGGCCAACTCCAGGGCCCGCGTGTTGGCGAGTGCCATGTGGCCATCCAACCGGCTCACGAAGACCGGCGTACGGGGAGTGAGCGAGTCGATCCAGTCGCGCCGTGGCAGCTCCCCACCCCACAACTCATGATCCCAGGTGCCCCCCAACACCCAGGCACCGACGCTGCGCCGCGCGTACTCCCCGATGCGACGGGCGAACTCCGTTGGGGTCCTCGCGTCCCGGAGTTGGACGCCCGCGAACTCAGCGCCACCGGCCAGAAAGTGGGTGTGGCTGTCAATGAACCCGGGCACGACGCGGCGCCCTGCCAGCGCGATCCTGCCGGTCCGCCGGTCAGCCAGGGCCTCGATGTCCGCATCCCGCCCCACCGCCATGACCCGGCCATCCTTGATCGCCACAGCCGTCGGGGCGTCTGGACCGGAAAGCCGGGTCCCAGGGCCAGCCCACACTCGACCCCCGCTCAGGATGAGGTCAGCCACTTGACCGGCCTGTTCCATAGGTCCGCTCTGCCCCTCCGGTCCGCCAGGCCCGACTTCCCGCCCCCACGCCGCGCCCGCCGAAAGCATAAGGACAGTCAGCATGCCAACCGTCGTCATACACAGACCCTCCGTACCCCAGGCCCGCCAGCAACGCCTTGTGCGCGCCGCAAAAGGTAACGCTCCCGCATCCGAATGATGACCTGGTGCGGGAGGACTGCCGCTATCCTTGCGCTACGGCATCTGGACTCAGGGGGCGGCGGAGCCAGGCCTTTAGTGAGCAATGACTCGCAATGCCGCCCTCGGGTCAGGTCTGGAAGTGAGCGATCGCTCATCTCTCGGCCAGCTCGCATCCTCCGACGGCAGGCCTTGCAGGATGCGTAAGTCATTGACTGTCAACGCGGTTATAGCATGTTGGTACCGTCAACCGGCACGATTGGGTAGCTTATGGGACGCATGGTTCTTCGCCCGGTCTACGGCCACGAGCCGTTGTTGAGCCGGCTGGAGGGCGCACTTGCCTCCGGCCGGTTCCCGCAAGCGACCCTGTTCGTCGGCCCCACCGGGGTCGGCAAGCAGCGCCTGGCGCTGTGGGTCGCCCAAGGTCTGCTTTGCGACGGCGGGCCCCGGGCCCCGTGTGGGGACTGCCACTCCTGCCGGCAGGTGCTGGCCCTCAATCACCCTGATCTCCACTGGTTCATCCCGGTGGTCCGTCCCAGGGTCGCCGACCAGGACAAGCAGATTGACGAGGTCGAGTCACTGCTGGCCGAGGCAATAGCCGCGCGCCGGTCGGAGCCGCTGTACGGGCCGCCGGAAGCCATGGCCAGTCACCCGCTGGCCAGCATCCGGCTGTTGCAGCGGCGCGTCAACCTGCGCCCCTTCGCGGCCGCCAGGAAGGTGGTGGTCCTGGGCAACGCTGAACGCCTGGTGGTGCAGGAGGCCAGCCAGGAGGCGGCCAACGCCCTGCTCAAGGTCTTGGAGGAGCCTCCTCGGGACACGTTCTTGATCCTCACGACTCGAGAGGCGCGGACCCTGCTCCCGACCATCCGCTCCCGTCTCATCCCAGTTCGCGTGGGCGGCGTGGGCTCCGATGCCGTGCGACGCTTCCTCCAGACCGAGTTGGATCCGGCGCCCCGCGGAGCAGCCCTCGAGCAGCGGGTGTTGCTGGCTCAAGGGAGCATCGGTCGGGCGCTGGCGGGCATCGGCGGGGTCGGAGCAGAGAAGGCCGCCGATCGGCTCCTCAGCGCGATTCGCGGCGGGCCCGCCCAGTGGGCGGCGGCGGCTCTGGGGCAGGCTCCTTGGGCGGCACGCGGGGACTTCACTGGGGCGCTGGACGCGCTGGCGTTACGGTTGCGCGATAGTGCCGCGAAGGAGGCAAAGCGGAACCCAGAGCGGTTACGAGACCGCCTGGCTGCGCTCCAGGCCGTCGAGCGGATCCGCAGCGAGGCCCAGGGCAACGCCAACCCCCAACTGGCACTCGCGGTCCTGGCCCGAGAGCTCCAGGAGTTGGTGTGACCCTCTCGCACCTGGACTCGGCAGGCCGGCCCCGCATGGTGGACGTAGCTGAGAAAGCCGCCACCGAGCGGACGGCGGTCGCCGAAGGCGTGATCCGGATGGCCCGCGAGGCGCTCGACGAAGTCGAGCGAAACGCCGGATCCAAGGGGGACGTACTGACCACGGCCGAGCTGGCGGGCGTCATGGCGGCGAAGCGCACGGCGGAGTTGATCCCGCTCTGCCACCCGCTACCGCTCGACCATGTTGCCGTGGTGGTCTCCGTAGACTCGAGCATCCCGGGCGTGCGGGTTCGCGCCACCGCTCGTGCCACCGCACGGACCGGGGTCGAGATGGAGGCGCTGACGGCGGTCGCGGTCGCGTTGCTTACGGTCTATGACATGGTCAAGGCGACCGACCGGGGGATGGAGATCGGAGAGATTCGCCTGCTGGAGAAGGCCGGCGGCAAGTCGGGCAACTGGCGGCGTCCCGGGTGATGGGGTGTCTGAAAGAATTGGGGAGGCATGACTGAACCGGCGTTAGCGAATCAAGCGAATGGGCGGGGACCGCGGCTATCGGCCACGCAGGTGCTGATGCTGCGGGGCCTGGCTTTGTTCGTCGCCTGTATGCTGCTAGTCACCACCGTGCGGGCGCTGGCGGCGCGAGGCGGCGGCGATGGCGGGGCTGCCTACACCGGCACCGCCGTGGTCAAGGAGTTGACGAGCCTGCGGAGCACGCTGGACCGCACCAGCGGTGAGCTAGAGCTGATGGAGCTGGAGCTTGGGCGAGCGCGCGCCCTCCTGGACTTCTCGTCCCGTTATCAGGTCCCCTCCGACCTGGTGGCCCTCATCTACGACACTGCCCTCCGAGAAGGCCTCGACCCGGACCTGGCGTTCCGGCTGATCAAGGTGGAAAGCGATTTCAATCCCCGCGCCACGAGCTCAGCCCAAGCCATCGGGTTGGCCCAGGTGCAGCTCCGGACGGCGAGGTTCTACGAGCCTGGCATCACGTTGAAACGCCTGTCCGACCCCGCCACCAACCTGAGGATCGGGTTCCGCTACCTGCACGACCTGATGGAAACGTACCAGAGGGACCTGCGCCTGGCGCTCTTGGCCTACAACCGCGGTCCGGCGAAGGTGAACCAGCTGTTAGGGGGCGGAGAGGAACCCGGCAACGGCTACGCCAGCTCGGTGCTGAGTCCTAGCGCGAGCCGCCGTCGGTAGCTGGCGGGGTCACAATCAGCCGCTGCCCCACCCGCAGCACCTCACCCACCGCCATCCCGTTCCAGCGACGCAGCTGGGCCACGGTCACCTCGTAGCGCTGAGAGACAATCCACAGCGATTCGCCGGGCCGGACGACGTGGACGGCTGACGGAGAGGCCGGGGCGACAGGAGGGGCAGGAGGGGCAGGAGGGGCAGAAGAGGCAGAAGGCGCAGGAGGGGCAGCCTGCCGTGTCGTGCGAACTGGCCGCCGGGCCACGCCACGGGCAGCGGCGCTGACCGGGATCTTGAGGCGCGCCCCAATCCGGAGGGCACGCGTCCTGACCCCCGGGTTCGCGGCCAGCAGCAGGTCCACGCTCACGCGATACCGCTGCCCGATTCGGGACAAGGTCTCCCCCCGCGCCACCACGTGCTCCAGGAAGTTGACGCGCTCGCCGGCCGGCAGCTCCGCGTAGCGCTGCGCCACGGTGGTGCCTGAGCCTCGCGGCACGCGGACGATGGCGGTGCGCCGGGGCGGTGTGACACCGCGGTAGTACTGGGGGTTGAGCTCCAGGAGCGCGGCGGTAGTGGTGTCCGCCAGCCGCGCGATCACGTCCAGCCCGGTGGCGTCCGGCACCGTGATCTCGTCGTACACCAGCGGCTCCAGCGCCGGGACCTCGTCGAAGCCGAACCGCCGAGGATCCTTGGCGATGAGCGCGGCGGCGATGAGCTTGGGGACGTAGTCCCGGGTCTCCCGACGGAGGTAGCGCCGGTCAGACAGCTTGAAGAAGGTCTCGTCCGTCAACTCGTCCGGCTCACCCGGCAGGCGCTTGATCCCTCGCAGCACCCGTCCGGTGCCGCCGTTGTACGCCGCCGCGGCCAGATACCAGGACCCGAACGTGCTGTCCAGACTGAGGAGATGGCGGGCGGCGGCGTCGGTCGCCTTGAAGGGATCCCGCCGCTCGTCCACCCACTGGTCCACCTGAAGACCGTAGCGCCGAGCCGTGGTCGCGATGAACTGCCACATGCCCACCGCGCTGGCCCGCGAGACCGCGGTGTTGGAATACCCGCTCTCGATCAGCGCCAGGTACACCAGATCTTCCGGGACGCCGTAGGTCCGGAAGCGCGAGCGGATCAGGCCTTCGTATCGGCGGAGCCGACCCAGCCAGATGGTGAAGCGGTCCCGAGAATCGACCTGGAAGAAGTTCATGTAGTACAGCACGCGGGCGCGGCTGGCGAACGACTCGACGTCAATGTCGTAGGTGGGGCCGGCGGCGCTGGCGGCGCCGCCACGCCCGCCGTCGAACAGCAGGGAGGCTTCGCTGTCCACCTCGCGCTCGCCCAGCACCGCGTGAACCGGCAGAACCCCACGGGCACGGTCGCCGCCTTTCCCCAGGTCCTTGAACTCCAGCTCCTGCAGGGCGGTGAGGGCGGCCTGGTCTGCGGCGGAATCCTCCGGAGCCTCCGCCAGGACGGGGGCGGGCTCTTCGGCGCCGGGCCCGCCGGTCGGGGCGGCCGTGGCGGAAGGCTCGGGCGCCGGCGTTGCCGAGCGGGGGGTCCCGCCACACGCCACCGCCAGCGCGGTCGCGCCGGTCCAGACCAGCGACGTCACCACCCAGCGCCCGAATCGGGCCATCACCTGGTCTCCGTCCGGATGAACAGGTTCCCCAACAGCCGGTTGGTCGCGTTCAACACCGCCAACGCGGCGCCTCGCTCGCGGCCGTCTTCCGTCAAGTACGACCCCACGATGCGCCGCGACTCCGCCTCCACTCGCGTCGAGAGCGAGACGATGACCACGGTCGCGTCGAACGCCCGCAGCGCTTTGACCCCGAGCAGCTCGAAGGTGGCGCGCAGGCTGATGGATTGCTCGATGGCGCGCACCGCGGCTTCCGCCGCGCACCGCAACGAACCGGTCTGGGAGGCGATGCCCTCCGCGACTCCCACGTACTGCTGACCCGGCATCCACTCCAGCACCACCCGGGCCTGGCACCCGCCGCTGGGCAGGCGCCGGAAATCGAACTCGACGAATCGGAGCCGTTCGCGAACCGCGCCTGCTGTCACGCGCCTCCCAAAGCTCGGGCGCTACTCGTCGCCGTCGAACCGGACTTCGAGTTGCCCCGGAGGCGCCTCTTCCGCCGCCCGGATCAAGTCCGCGTCCAGCCGGGGCCTCCCCGCTTCGTCCGTGAGCACCGACACCAGCAGGGTCTGACCGTCCGCCAGCGTGATCCGCAACTGGCGGCAGTCGGACCGGATGACCACGTCCTGCACGGTCCGATCACGCAGATGTCCCACCGCCTCGGCAATACGGCGCAGCTCTTGCAGCGACGCTGTGCTCACGGCAACGGCTGAGCTAGCCGATGTGCTGCTCCAGTACTGCCCGCAGGGCCTCGTCCGTGATGCGGTCGGCCTGGAGAAACAGCGACGACTTCGACACCGACTCCAGCGGATACGGGGCCCAGAACGAGCGTGGCTCCCGATCGGCGTTGGCGGCGCGGAACGAGAGCATCAACTGCCACAGCTGCACGTTGGCCCGGCGCTCCGCGGCAGCCTGCACGTGCCATAGCTCTCCTTCCGCGGCAATCACTCTCCAGGCCATCGCGACGCTAACCTCGACCCCGATGGGACGTTGGCAAGTCCGGCCAATATGAGTCGCGCCCGCGACGGGCGTCAAGGGCCGCGCTCCAGCCTAAGTGCCGACGCTGCCGCAAGCTAGCGCACGGATCGCCACGCCGGAGTGACGGGGGTCACGTCCACGGGCGCCTGGCCAGAATCCTTCAGTATGGCGTCCCGCACCTGGTTGATGGCCGCCAGCCGCCGGGGATAGCCCAGGCGACGCACCCGTGCAGTAGCGGCCAGCTGGCGGGCGAAGGCGAACTGCGAGGCAAGCCGCCCGCGGTCCAGATGCACCGTGTTGAACGCGCCACGCAGAATCTCCAGGAACGCCGCAGCCGGGGCCACCGGC
>Ga0073934_10006116_pt1 | contig 17877 bp, 13 predicted proteins | sample LarsenN4metaG_FD_76834 | JGI IMG/M metagenome (GOLD analysis project Ga0073934, IMG submission 76834) | Hot spring sediment bacterial and archeal communities from British Columbia, Canada, to study Microbial Dark Matter (Phase II) - Larsen... ... | reverse complement strand
TTCGTTTCGATCTTTCTGCCGCATCTTCCGATCGAGCGGCTGAAGCGGGAGAGAGCGGAGAGCGGCGCCACGCCTCTCGCCGATAACAAGCCGTTCGCGCTTGTCGGCAGCGAGGAGCGCGGGCTCGTTCTCACCGCGGTCAATACAGCAAGCATCGATCAAGGCCTCGTTCCTGGCCTCGGTCTTGCCGATGCCCGCGCCATCTGTCCGCATCTTCTCACGCTTCCCGCCGCGCCCAAGCAAGACGAAGAGGCGCTGCTCGGCCTCGCCCGCTGGGCATCCTGCCGTTACAGCCCGGCTCTCAATATCGACGGCGCTGACGGTCTTTGGCTCGATGTCACCGGCGTGCCGCATCTCTTCGGCGGCGAGGAGGCACTGCTCGCCGATATGAGCCGCAGATTTGCGCATGCCGGCTTTACCGCGCGGCTTGTCATTGCCGGAAGCTTGGGCGGGGCGCATGCACTTGCCCGCTATGCAAGAAATTCTCCTCTCATCGTTCCTGACGGAGGCATCGAAGCCGCACTTGCTTCCCTGCCGGTGAAAGCCTTGCGGCTTGCGCCCGAAATCGTGACACTTTTGCAGCGGCTCGGACTGAAGCGCATCGGCCAACTTTGCAAAGTGCCGCGCGCAAGTCTCGAGCGGCGCTTTCATGCAATGGAAACCGCCGAGGCCGTTCTTCTTCGTCTCGATCAAGCGCTCGGGCGCCGCAAGGAACCGCGCCCTCCGCTCCTTCCCGAGCCTGACTTCATTGCACGACTCCCCTTCCCGGAGCCGCTGATCAGTCATGACGGTGTGAAGACCGCTATCGAGCATCTTGCCGCCGCGCTTTGCGCGAAGCTTGCGCGCGCTGGCCGCGGCTGCCGGCGCATCGGACTTTGGATCGCTCGCGCCGACGGCTCATCCACGGTGATCGAGGCAGGCTTGACCGCGCCGTCATGCGAACCGAAACATCTCTTGCGGCTGCTTCAGGACAAGATCGAGAGCATCGATCTCGGTTTTGGCGTCGATCTCATGGCGCTTTCCGCGCTGGCCACCGAGAGGCTTACGCCCGCGCAAATCACTCTCACGCAAGAGCAAGGGAAAGCTCAAAAAGCCGGTCTTTTGGTCGACCGCCTCGTCAATCGCCTCGGCGCGCGTGCCGTGCGCCGCCTCATCCCTAAGGCAAGCCACATCCCGGAACTGGCGCAAAGCCTCAAAAGCGCCTTCGCCGCTCCTTCGCTCTGGCCCGCGCCCGCCTCCCCCAAGCCGCCGCGGCCGCCGCTGCTCTTCGCCGAGCCTGAACCTTTGGTCGTACTCGCCGAAATCCCGGAAGGGCCACCGGCGCGCTTCACCTGGCGGCGCGTAACCCGCCGCGTGGTCAAGGCCGAGGGCCCGGAGCGCATCGCTCCTGAATGGTGGCGCGGGTTGAGATGCCGGGACGACGCAGCAAGCTCCATCCCTCCCCTTGATGGGGAGGGCGGCGAGGCCGAAGGTCGAGCCGGGTGGGGTGAAGACCTGCCCAATCCCCCCACCCGGCTTGCTCCGCAAGCCGACCTCCCCACGAGGGGGAGGTATGGAGTAAGCGGCAACGCTCCAGCGCGCACACGCGATTATTACCGCATCGAAGATGAAGATGGGCACCGCTACTGGGTGTTCCGCCACGGCCTCTATCGTGAGAGTGAGCAGGGCACCCCTTCTTGGTATCTCCACGGAGTCTTCGGGTGATGTTCACTCCTTCCATTGTCATCGCCCGGCTTGACCGGGCGATCCAGTAACCGCTGTCGGCAGTTGGCACGCGATCACCGGGGTTACTGGATGCCCGCTTTCGCGGGCATGACAAGAAAATGTCGAAGCGTTGAGCCATGACCCGCTATGCCGAGCTTGAGGTCACCACCAACTTCACCTTCTTGCATGGCGGCTCTCATCCCGAGGAGCTGGTGGCGACAGCGAAAGCGCTGGGGCTTGCGGCCATCGCCGTCACCGACCGCAACACGCTCGCCGGCGTCGTCCGCGCCCATCTCGCCGCCAAGGAGACCGGCATTAAATTCATCGTCGGCGCCCGCCTCGACTTGCAGGACGGCCTAAGTCTGCTTACCTTTCCCACGGACCGTGCCGCCTACGGCAGACTCTGCCGCTTGCTCACGCTCGGGCAGCGCCGCGCCGAAAAGGGCGCATGCACACTTTACCTCGACGACCTCGCCGCCCACGCCGAAGGCCTGATCTTCATCGCTCTGCCTCCAGAAGATTGTCCCTCCCCCTGCAAGGGGGAGGCCGGCGATGGCCGAAGGCCATCGCCGGGTGGGGGTCACTTTGCAGCTTCAGCGATTGGGTTCGACCCCCACCCCGGCCCTCCCCCTTTCAGGGGGAGGGAAAAGAACGGCACCCCTTTCGAAGACCAACTCAAGCACATCAAAGAAGCTCTACCAACAAAGACGCCGCTCTATCTCGCAGCGCGGTATGCCTATCGCGGCGACGATCGTGCCCGCATCGCCGCACTTGCCGAGCTCGCCAAGCGCGTGGGCACGCCGCTGGTTGCCACCAATGCCGTGCTCTACCACGCACCGCATCGCCGCCCGCTGCAAGACGTTCTGACCTGCATCCGCGAGAAATGCACGATCCATGACGCGGGCTTGCGCCTCGCAGCCAACGCCGAGCGGCACATCAAGCCGGCCAAGGAGATGGCACGTCTCTTCGCCGGATATGAAGACGCACTCGAACGCACGACGGAGATCGCAGATGCCTGCACTTTCTCCCTCGATGAGCTGAAATATGAATATCCCGACGAGCCTGTGCCCGAAGGCAAGACCCCGCAATCGCATCTGGAGGACCTGACTTGGGAGGGTGCGGCCTGGCGCTACCCTGATGGCATCCCCGCAAAAGTGCGCGACACACTGCAGAAGGAGCTCGCGCTGATCAAAGAACTGAACTACGCGCCCTATTTCCTCACCGTGCACGACATCGTGCATTTCGCGCGGAGCCAAGGAATTCTCTGCCAGGGGCGCGGTTCCGCCGCCAATTCCGCCGTCTGCTACTGCCTCGCCATCACCAATGTCGATCCCACCGAGATCGATCTTCTCTTCGAGCGCTTCGTCTCGCCAGAACGCAAGGAGCCGCCCGATATCGACGTCGATTTCGAGCATGAGCGACGCGAGGAGGTGATTCAATATATCTATGCCCGCTACGGCCGCGACCGCGCCGGCCTTGCCGCCACGGTGATCTGCTATCGCGGCCGACTCGCCGTGCGTGAGGTCGGCAAGGCGCTCGGTCTCTCCGAGGATACCGTCGCCGCGCTCGCCACCACCATCTGGGGTTTGAGCAATTCGAGCCTGCCCGAAGAATATGTCCGCCAGGCCGGGCTCGACCCTAAAGACCCGCTGCTTTCCCGCGTGCTCAAGCTGACGCAGGAGCTGATCGGTTTCCCGCGCCATCTCTCCCAGCATGTCGGCGGCTTCGTGCTGACGCGTGGACCGCTTTCGGAGGTCGTCCCTATCGGCAATGCCGCCATGGAGGACCGCACCTGCATCGAATGGGACAAGGATGATCTCGATGCGCTCGGCCTGCTCAAGGTCGATGTGCTGGGGCTCGGCATGCTGACCTGCATCCGCAAGGCCTTCGCCCTGCTCAAGGTTCATTATGGCAAGCAGATCACGCTCGGTACCGTGCCGCGCGACGATCCCGCCGTTTACGACATGCTCTGCCGCGCCGATTCTATCGGCGTGTTCCAGGTCGAGAGCCGCGCGCAGATGAACATGCTGCCGCGGCTCAAGCCGCGTTGCTTTTACGATCTCGTCATCGAGGTCGCCATCGTTCGCCCAGGCCCCATCCAGGGCGACATGGTGCATCCCTATCTGCGCCGCCGCTGCGGCGAGGAACCTATCGAGTTTCCCTCGCCGCATCCGGACCATGGCCCTGCCGACGAATTGCAGCAGGTGCTTGGCAAGACCATGGGCGTGCCGCTGTTCCAGGAGCAGGCCATGCGGCTTGCCATGGTTGCCGCCAAATTCACCGGGCCCGAGGCGAACGAGCTTCGCCGCGCCATGGCCACCTTCCGCCGGAGAGGCACCATCGACCGCTTGCGCGAGAAGATGGTCGGCCGCATGGCCGCGCGCGGCTATCCGCCGGACTTCGCCGAGCGCTGCTTCAACCAGATCAAGGGCTTCGGCGAATATGGCTTCCCCGAGAGCCATGCCGCGAGCTTCGCCCACCTCGTCTATGTCTCGGCTTGGCTGAAATGCCACTACCCCGCCGCCTTCGCCGCGGCATTGCTCAACTCGCAGCCGATGGGCTTTTACGCGCCGGCGCAGATCGTTTCTTGCGCCCGCGCGCACGGCGTCGAGGCGCGCGAGGCGGACGTAAACCACAGCCTCTGGGACTGCACGCTCGAACTCATTCATCCCTCCCCCTGCAAGGGGGAGGATGGCGATGACCTGTGGTCATCGCCGGGTGGGGGTCAAACGCACGCGGTCATAGACCCCCTCCCCGGCCCTCCCCCTTTTAGGGGGAGGGAGAAGACCTTCGCGCTGCGGCTGGGCTTGCGCCAGATCGACGGGCTGCGCGAGGACGACGTGAAGCGCCTCGTTTCGATCCGCGACGGGATTCCTGCCGAGTCGATGCCGCACTTGTTTTGTCCCCCTCACCCGGTCTTGTCATCGCCCGGCTTGACCGGGCGATCCAGTAGCCCCGGCGCTCCCGATAACGAAGGTCAGGGGTTACTGGATGCCCGCTTGCGCGGGCATGACAAGGAGATAGGAACGGTTCCATTCAAAGACATGCGCAATCTGTGGCGGCGGAGCGGGCTCAAGCGTGCAACCCTCGAGAAGCTTGCCGCGGCTGACGCCTTCCGCTCGCTCGGCCTCGACCGGCGTCAGGCGCTATGGGAAGTACGCGCGCTCCCGAAGAAGGTGCCGCTTCCGCTGTTCGACCATGCCGGGGCCGTCGAGATAGGCGCCGAACAGGAGGTGGCTCTTCCCTCCATGCCTCTGTCGGAGCACGTGGTGAACGACTACCGCACGCTCCGTCTCTCGCTAAAGGCTCACCCCATGAGCTTCCTGCGCGCTCGCGTGAAGCAAGCACGCATCAGCGCATGTGCTGACCTCAAAGCCATGCGCGACGGCACCTGGGTCAGCGTGGCCGGGGTCGTGCTCGTGCGCCAGCGCCCAGGCTCGGCGCAAGGAGTGGTGTTCATGACCATCGAGGACGAGACCGGCGTCGCCAATTCGGTGATCTGGCCCAAGGTGCTTGAGCGGGAGCGAAAAGTGGTGATAGGCGCGCGGCTTGTCGTGGTGCATGGGCGCATCCAGCGGCACGAAGACATTATTCATGTCGTTGCGGCGCGACTTGAGGACCGCAGCGATTGGCTCAGCCTCCTCACCGAGGATGGGCAGGCTTTGAGCCTCGCTCTCGCCAATGCCGATCATGTCAAACATCCCGGAGGCGAGGACTCCCGCGAGCGGAAGACCCGCGGCCGCAACCACCCCCGCTGGCACCCGCGCCGCCACCCCCGCAACGAGCGCATCATCCCCAAATCCCGCGACTTCCATTAACCGCGTGGGGGAGTGGTCAGTCCGGCGAAAGCCGCTATGCTGCTGGCCATGAAGAGCACACTGCAGCTTTCCCTCATCGTCTGGCTTGCCTTGCTGCTTGCGCTTGGCGCAAGCGAGCCGGGCCCAAGCGCGCTTGCCTTCGAGCAGCCCGAGAGCGAGAGCGGCTTTCAGCCCAAACCTCTCGTCAAGGCCACGCGGCACATGGTGATCGCCGCGCACCCACTTGCCGCAGAAGCCGGGCTCGCCATGTTGCGCAAAGGCGGTAGCGCGGTCGATGCTGGCATCGCCGTCCAGATGGTGCTCAATCTCGTCGAGCCGCAATCTTCCGGCATCGGTGGCGGCGCCTTCATTCTGTATTGGGACGCGGGCGCAAAGAAGCTCACCAGCATCGACGGCCGCGAGACCGCGCCTACCGCCGCCACGCCCGATCTGTTCCTCGACGACTCAGGCAACCCGCTGCCGCGCGACGCCGCCATGGCGAGCGGGCTATCCGTGGGCGTTCCCGGCGTGCTCGCGGCGCTCGCGCTCGCGCATGAAAAATACGGCAAGCTGCCTTGGGCAGAGCTGTTCCAGCCCGCCATTGCCCTCGCGCGCGAAGGCTTTCCCGTCTCCGAGCGCCTCGCCAAGCAGATCGCGGAGATGGATCCCGACAGTTTTGCGCCCGATGCGCGGACTTTCTTCTTCGGTTCGCAGGGACGTCCTCTTCCGGCGGGCTACAAGCTCACCAATCTCGCGCTCGCCGAGACTTTGGAGGTGATCGCCCGCGGCGGACCTGACACCTTCTACCGAGGCGACCTCGCCCGCGACATCGCGACCGCAGTGCAAAGCGATCCGCGCAGGCCCGGCACACTCACGGCAGACGACCTTGCCGCCTATCGCGCCAAAGAGCGCGAGCCGGTCTGCATCCTCTATCGCTTGCATCACGTTTGCGGCATGGGTCCGCCGTCCTCGGGGGGCGTCGCCGTCGGGCAAGTTCTGGCGCTGATCGCGCCCTTCGACCTCGGTCCCTCCCCGCTTGATCCGCGCGCAACGCATATCATTGCCGAGGCCGAGCGGCTCGCCTTCGCCGATCGCGCACGTTATCTCGCCGATCCTGATTTCGTGCCTGTGCCGCTGGCTGGACTGCTCGATCGCGCCTATCTTGCCGAGCGTCGCGCTCTCATCGACCCTGACCGCGCACTCGATCACGTCGCGGCCGGCTCCCCGCCCAACACGCGGCAGGGCGCCTTTGGCAACGACCGCTCGCCCGAAAGCGCCGGCACCAGCCATATCTCCATCGTCGATGATCAAGGTAACGCCTTCTCCATGTCGACTAGCATCGAGAATGCCTTCGGCGCCCGCAGCATGGTGCGCGGCTTCCTGCTCAACAACCAGCTTACCGATTTCTCCTTCTCGCCTGCCGACGAGGGGGGGCGCCCCGTTGCCAATCGCGTCGAGCCGGGCAAGCGGCCGCGCAGTTCAATGGATCCGGCCATCGTGCTTGCCAAGGACGGTGCGCCTCGCTTTGTGCTCGGCAGTCCGGGCGGGCCTGCCATCATCCTCTACAATGTGAAGGCGATCGTCGCGCTGATCGACTGGGGACTCGACCCTGCCGAAACCGCTTCGCTCGTCAATTTCGGCGCCACCGAGAATGCGCTTCTGCTCGAGCCTGGCGCGGCTTGGGACCGGCTCGCCTCATCTCTCGCCGCCATGGGACACGACATACGCCGCATGCCCCTGACCAGCGGCCAGCACATTATCGCCATCACACCGGACGGGCTCGAAGGCGGCGCCGATCCGCGCCGCGACGGCGCGGCGTTGGGGGATTGATGTCAACCCCTCGCCTTTCGATCGCCGTGCGCGGTGCCGGCGTGGTCGGTCTGTGGCAAGCGCTCATGCTTGCGCGGAAAGGACATGGCGTCACGCTGTATGAGCGTTCGGCGCATCCCTTCGCGGATTCTTGCAGCGTCTATGCCGGCGCCATGCTTGCGCCGCGCTGTGAAGAGGAGAGCGCGGAGGCCGTCGTCCGCGACCTGGGCAAGCGCGGCATCGCGCTCTGGAAGGAGACCTATCCGGACACCGTCGCCAATGGCTCGCTCGTCGTTGCGCTGAGCCGCGACCGCGCCGAGCTTGACCGCTTTGCCCGCATGACCGGCGGTCACCGGCGGCTGTCGCCGGCGGAGGTCAAAGATCTGGAGCCTGGCCTTGCCGATCGCGTCGCTGGCGCGCTGTTCTACGCAGAGGAGGCGCATCTGGCGCCGGAGCCTGCTTTGCGATTTCTGCTCGATGCAGTCATCGCGGAAGGCGCCCAGGTGAAATTTGGCGATGGCCAATTGCCCAAAGATGTGGATCTCGTCATCGACTGCCGAGGTCTCGCCGCCAAGGATGACCTCCCGGCCTTGCGCGGCGTGCGCGGCGAGAGGATCGTGGTGAGAAGCCACGAGATCAATCTGGTGCGGCCCGTGCGGCTGCTGCACCCGCGCTTCCCGCTCTATGTCGTTCCCTGGGGCAAGGGCCTTTATATGCTCGGCGCCACGGTGATCGAAAGCGAGGAGGCAGGCCCCATCACGCTCCGTTCGGCGCTCGATCTGCTGTCGGCAGCCTTCGCGCTCGATCCCGCCTTCGCCGAGGCCGAAATCATCCATCAGGGCGCCGGGGCTAGACCCGCCTTCCCCGACAATCGGCCTAGGATTATCGCGAAGAACGGCTATATCTACGTCAACGGTCTCTACCGCCACGGCTTTCTGCTGGCACCGGCTCTGGCCGGGCTGGTCGCCGATTATCTCGAAACAGGGGCCATGCATCCGGAGGTGTTTCTTGCAGATCATCCTCAACGGTGAAGCCTTCGCCACCGACGCCAAGACGCTTGAAGAGCTTTGCGCGCGGCTCGGCTTCGCCGAGGCGAAGATCGCCACCGCCGTGAATGGAAGCTTCGTGGCGGCCGCCTCGCGTGGGACGACGCGACTTGCCGAGGCCGATGAGATCGAAATTGTAGCACCGAGGCAGGGCGGCTGATGCTCACCCTTTACGGCAAGGACTTTGCCTCGCGACTCCTGCTCGGCACGGCGCAATATCCCTCGCCCGAGAGCCTCAAGCAGGCGGTCAAGGCGTCGGGCGCCGAGATCATCACCGTTTCGCTGCGGCGCGAATCGGCCCGCGCCCGCACGGGCCAAGGCTTCTGGGCATTGATCGAGGAGCTCGGCTGCAAGGTGCTGCCCAACACTGCAGGCTGCCACACGGCGAAGGAGGCGATCGCCACCGCGCATATGGCCCGCGAGTTGTTCAACACGAATTGGATCAAGCTCGAAGTGATCGCCAACGACGACACGCTTCAGCCGGACCTGTTCGGCCTCGTCGAGGCTGCGGGGGCGCTCTCTGCCGAAGGCTTCGAGATTCTGCCCTATACGACCGAGGATTTGAGCGCCGCGGAACGTCTGGTTGCCGCCGGCTGCACCGTGCTGATGCCGTGGGCGGCGCCGATCGGTTCGGCGCGCGGCCTTATCAACAGGGAGGCGCTGAAGACGTTGCGCGCCTACTTCCCGGATATCCCCCTCATCGTCGATGCCGGACTCGGCGCGCCTTCGCACGCTGCCGAGGTCATGGAGATGGGCTATGACGCGGTGCTGCTCAACACCGCCGTGGCAAAGGCCGGAGATCCGGTGAAGATGGCGGCCGCCTTCGCGCGCGCCATCGAGGCAGGGCGACTCGCCTTCGAGGCCGGCCTGATCGAGCCGCGCGACATGGCCTCGCCCTCGACCCCCGTCGCCGGCACGCCCTTCTTCAAGATCGATCACGCGTCTTGATGGGCGCCCGCTGCTTCCGGCCTTGATCTGCCTCGACCCCTTCTACCCCATCCTCCCTGACACCGAATGGCTTGCGCGCCTTCTGCCCCACGGCATCAGGCTGGTGCAGCTGCGCATCAAGGATCAGCCAAAGAGCATTATCCGCGCAGAGATCGGCAAGGCCATTGACCTTTGCGCCCGCTATGGCTGCCAGCTTGTCGTCAACGACTATTGGCGCGAGGCGATCGAATTGGGGGCCAACTTCGTGCATCTTGGCCAGGAGGATTTGGCCGGGGCCGACCTTCCAGCCATCAGAGCCGCGGACGCGAGGATCGGTGTCAGCACGCATAGTCACGCGGAGTTGGACAAAGCGCTTGCCGCCGAAGCCGATTATGTGGCGCTCGGACCGATCTACGCCACCACCCTGAAGATCATGCCCTGGGCCCCGCAGGGCTTGCCTCGCCTTGCCGAATGGCGGTCTCGACTTGCCTGCCCGCTCGTCGCCATCGGCGGCATCACCCTTGACCGGGCAGAGATCGTGCTCGCCGCTGGCGCTGATTCCATCGCTGTCGTAACCGACATTGTGACAAGTCAAGATCCTGAGGTGCGCGTAGAAAATTGGATCGCCGCGACGGCGCCCTGGCGCGATTCGTCCACAGGCTCTCCACAAGACTGAACCTTCCCTTTGGGACTTGACCTTCGAGCCCGTCACTTGGGATCATCAGCCCACCGGGGGTGGAGAGACCAGTTCAGAGGCCTTGATGAGCTACCGTCTCGATCCGGCGATGCCGATGAGCGAGGCCCTGCGGCGTGTGGCCTTCGCTGAGCTTGAGCTTGCGCATAACGCGCTTCACACCCCGCCAGAGCGCCATAGCGGCGTGCACAGCGCCCGCAAATGCCTGAAGCGGCTCCGCTCGCTGCTTTTGCTTGCCCGGCCAGGCATGCCGGAGCCGGCCTTCTCAATGCTGATGGAGAGGCTTGCTCTCATCGCCAAAGGGCTTGCGCCGGCGCGCGACGCCGCCGCCTTGATCGACGCCACGGAAAAGCTGGAAAAGGAGACCGGGCCGGGGCCGGGCCTCGGCCCGCTTCATTCTTTGCGCGCTTGGCTGCACAAGCGGCGGCACGCGGCGGAGCAAAATTTGGAGCAAAGCGCAGCTTCCGACGCCATGCACGGCTTGCTCGCGCTGCGGCCTTCTTTTGCCGGACTTGCCGTCTATCCCGACGACTTCCGCTCCCTCGCCAAAGGACTTCGGCAGTGCTACCGCGCCACCCGGGCTGCGTTCTACCACGCCTTTACTTCGGAGCGCGACGAGGAGCTGCATGAATGGCGCAAAGGCGTGCAACACCACTGGCGGCAGATGCAATTGCTCGCGCCCTGTTGGCCGTCCGAGCTGTCGGCGCGGGTCGAGGCCGCCCGTTCGCTTTCGCAGATTCTGGGTGACGATCACGATATCTCGCTTTTGATCCGGCTCGTCTCCACCCCGACCATGACCTTCGGCACGCAAGAGGAGACGGCGGCCTTCCTGAAGCGCTGCCGCAGACGTCACAAGGCGCTGCGCAAAGAAGCGCAGAAGCAGGGAGAGCGGCTCTTCGCCGAGCGGGCGCGCCCTTTCGCCGAACGCATCGAGACCTATTGGCAGATTGCTGCCGGAGACGCGGCGCTGGCGAAAGCCGAAAAGCGGCCGGACAATGTGGTGGTTTTCGGCGATCCGCGAACCTCCCGCGCCAGCTCGAATTGAGGCAGGCGCGAAAATCACGGGCCTTGCGGCTTAGACGCTCACTTCCATCCCGTCATAGGAGATTTCCCAGCCGGCAGCCTCAACGGCTTTTCGCTCCGGCGAGTCCTCGCGCAAGGCGGGGTTGGAATTGTTGATATGGATGAAGACCTTGCGGGCGATGTTGAGCGGCGCGAGCGAGGCAATGCTGCCGTCGCTGCCCGACATGTTCATATGGCCGATGCGCTCGCCGGTCTTGTTGAGCAGACCTTGCACGATCATCTCGTCATTGGTGTAAAGCGTGCCGTCGAAGAAGAGGAGCGGCGCGTTTTTCAGCCGCGCGCGCAGCGGATCGTCGAGCTTGGCGCATCCCGGAATGAAGAAGAAATGCCCCCCATGTGCGTTATCGATGACCTTTAGCCCAGAAGTGTCGCCCTCCAGCGTACCGAGCCCCTCTCCGGCTCTCGCGTCTTCGAGATAGAGCGGGATTTTGCCAGGGACCGGGAAGGCCTCGATGGTGATTCCCAGAGGACCTGACGGGCCTTCCACGGCAAAAGGCTTGCCGTAGGGCATCGGGATGCGCTTGACCAGTCCGGCATCGAGCACATCAAACACGCTGTTTGCGGCAAGCACCGCAAGCACGCGCTCCGTGCCGTAGATAATTAGCGGCTGGCCCTCGCGCAGACACAAGAGTCCGGCGATGGCGTCGACATCGCCATTGGTCAGCACCACCGCCTTGATTGGGCTATTGCGCGGGCCGGCATCTGCCGCCGGATGCAGCTCGGGCGTGTCGATAATCTGCTGACGCAGATCAGGCGAAGCGTTGAGCAACACCCATTGTTTGCCGTCGGCGCTGACCGCAACCGAGGCCTGCGTGCGCGGCACAATGCCGGGCACGCCCTTGCGCGCGTCGGCCGAGTTGCGGCCGTTGCAATTCCATTGCGGCAAGCCGCCGCCCGCCGCCGAGCCGAGAACCTTGATCTGCATGATGACTGTGGAAATGGCGTCGTAGGCCCGCAGTCGTCAAGGTAAAATTGAAGCGGCCTTCGTTTGACGACGAAGGCCGCTTCACGCGGCGGGAAGGTTATCGCTTCTAAAATTCGAGTGCGCCCTGGAATTTCAGCGCCGTGTCGGAGGTGGCGTCGGTTAGTCCAAACTGCACGCCGACATTGAAGGAGAACTCCATCTTCGAAGGGCCGCCAACCTTCCGGTCGTCATCGTCGTCATCGCCATCCTCGTCGACGTCATCCAACTCGGGGTTATAGAACAGGGTCGGACCAATGCTGTGCTGCTGATCGTCGAAGGAACCGGCATGGGAGAGATCCTCGATCTCGCCGAACATCTCGACACCCACGCCCCAATGTTTGAGGGGGGCATATAGGCCCCGCCAGCCATATTCGAAACCGAGGCTGTCGGTTTCCGTGTGTTCGCCAACTTGCTGCGTGAAGAACGTATTGGTGGTGAGCAGGAAATTGCCGCTGCCGAGCTCCATAAGAGGCCCAAATTCGAGTTCGTCGACCTCTCCGCCGCGCGTGGCAAATCCATACGCTCCAAGGAACGCGAGCCCAATGCCGTTCCCCTCTCGCTCGATCAATTCATATTGGAGTTCGAGCTCGACGGTGCTCAGATCGAAGTCCTCGTCGAGCGGTTCATCGGCACTTAGAGCGGTTGAGAACATCCAGCGGTCAGTAACGCTCCACTGGAGTTCGAGATCGTGGCTTTGCCGGAGGAACTCGCCGACCTCTTCTTCCTCTAGCGCGCCTACGACTTCGTCTTCCTCGCCTTTGGGGAAGCCCCAATGCACGGCGCCGCGATATTCGATTTCGACCTCGCCCTTCTCGGTCACAGTTTCCTGGATCTCGAATTCGGCGAGAGCCTTATCGGCGGTGACGATGGTCAGCCCGAAGGCCGCCAAGATTGACGCCGCGGCCCTCAACAACAGCTGCGCCGCGCGCAGTTTCAGTAGATTGTGCAAAGGCCGCCCCCCAAGTTGAGCCCTGCTATGCTTGATTCTTATGCGCGGAGCTTAGCAAAAGCCCTTTCCCACTACATTGGCAAAAAAAATGCCGGTATTTCCCGCCTCCAGCTCGGCGCTCGGATACATTGGGGAGAACCTGAAAAGGGCCTTACACGAAGATGAAAAAATTCTGACAGAGACTTCAAGATACCGCCAAGTATTGGAGAAAATGCGTTATAGAGAAACCGGTCATTGTTTGGCGCCGCGGAAGGGCCTCTTCCATCGCGCCTCCAGCAAAATGGCGTCCCCCTTCGGCCGTTTGGCCAGGGAGGCACCGATTTACGATGCGCTATCAGACGAAACTCCTGGTCGCTGCGGGTCTGCTTCTCGCCATGTCGCTTTCGGCGGCCGCACTTGCCTATTGGGGCGTGGCCGAATCGCATGTCTACCTGACGCGCTCACGCATCGCTCACGATCAACTTGAGCGCCATCTCCAGCTTTCGCGCCACACCCAGCAGCTTTTCAAAACCTGGACCGACACCTTGCTCACCGGCATGAGCGACAAGCCGCTTGGCGGCGCCTATCTCAACAAGGTGATCGAGGCCGATCTCGCGACGCTGCAGGACCTCACCGAAAAGGAGCTCGCGCTCCTTGGACCTGAGGAACGCGAGGTTGAGACTGTCCAGCTTCGGCGCCTCACGCAAATTCGCGAGGAATTCCAGCACATCCTCGACCAGCTCGGCGAGGTTGAGCAGCTCCGCAGTCGCGGCCGCCCCGACATTGCCTGGCAAAGACTGATCGATTTGCTCAAAGGAGGCATCGACCAGAAGCTCAACGGACTGATCGAGGTGGGTGTCGCGCACGAAACGGCCGAGGTGATCAAGATCGACGCCGACGCCGCCCAGCTCTTGGCACGACTCGAGCGTGTAAGCCAAATCCACGCCGCTCTCGCCGTCATCGCTACACTCGCACTCGTTGTTCTCCTGGTGCATGGCTTACGCGCACCGCTCGCCAAGCTCCTGCAGGGAACCCGCAGATTGGCCGAAGGCGATCTCTCACACCGTATCGGCGTCTCCGGCAGCGACGAGTTCGCCGATCTCGGCAAGAGCTTCAACCGCATGGCCGAGGATCTGCAGACGCATCAGCGCGCCTTGCAGGACGCGCACGCCAATTTGGAGACGCTGGTCGAGGAGCGGACCGAGGAATTGCGCCGGGCGAACGAATCCTTGCGCAAGATCGACGAGGCGCGCCGCGGTTTCTTCGCCGATATCAGCCACGAGCTGCGCACGCCGCTCACCATCATCCGCGGCGAGGGTGAAATCGCCCTACGCGGGTCCAATAAGCGGATTGCAGAATATAAGCATTCCATCGAGCGCATCGTCGAACAGGCCAAGCACTTGTCGGTGCTTGTTAACGACCTTTTGTTCATTGCCCGTCAGGGGGCCGGTATCGCGCGCCTCAATCTGCAGCCGATCGACCTCTCCGACCTCTTGCAGAAAGTCTGCGGCGACGCCCGAGTTATCGCCCACGAGAAGGACGTGGACGTCGCCTTTGTTAACGGCAAGACCCATGAAATCGTGCGGGGCGACCCGGCCCGGCTGAGACAGCTGTTCCTGGTGCTCCTTGATAATGCGGTGCGCTACTCCAAATCCAAGGGAGCCGTGAAGGTCGAGATCGGAAGCGGCGACGGCGAGGTCAGAGTGCGCGTTTCCGATCGCGGTATTGGCATCGCGCCGGAGGAACTCGAGGGAATCTTCGAGCGCTTCCGCAGGGGCGGGAGCGCCGCGGCGATGAACGCGGAGGGCCTGGGTCTCGGCCTCCCGGTCGCGAAAGCCATCGTCGAGGCTCACAAAGGAAGGATTGAAATGGCAAGCCGGCCAGGCGAAGGAACCACGGTTACCGTAGCTTTGCCCGCCGAAACTCAGGAGATAAGCGCGTGAACGTACTTTTGGTCGAAGACGAGCCGCGCGTTGCCGACTTCATTAACCGCGGGCTGAGGGCGGAAAATCACGGCGTGACCGTCGCCTCTTCGGGCACCGAGGGCGTCGATCTTGCCAAGACCGGCGAGTTTGACGTCATCGTGCTCGATCTGATGCTGCCGGACATGCACGGCTATGACGTGTGCCAGCGGCTCAGGCTCGAAGGCGACCACACGCCGATCCTGATGCTGACCGCCATGGATGCCGTCGAGGACAAGATCAAGGGGCTGAAGGTGGGGGCTGACGATTATCTGACCAAGCCCTTCGATTTCGAGGAGCTGCTTGCCCGGATCGAGGCGCTGGTGCGCCGCTCGCACAATTTCGCCCCAAGCTCCAATGTGTTGCAGGTCGCCGATCTCGTGCTCGACCGCGAGCTGCTCGAAGTCCGCCGCGGCGACGAGACGATCAAGCTGACCGCCAAGGAACTTGCCATCCTGGAGCTCCTCATGAGCGCGCCTGGCCGGGTCTTTTCCCGCACCCGCATCCTCAATCAGGTGTGGGGATACAGCGAAGACCCGCTCACCAATGTCGTCGATGTCTATATCGCCAGGCTCAGGCGCAAGATCGATACGCCGGGGCGCGAGCCTTTGCTCGAGACTGTCCGGGGCCACGGCTATCGCTTGAAGGCTCCATCATGATGCAAACGGTGCCGTCGCGAAGCATGTGGCAGAAGATATTGCCATGTGGCAATGGAACCTTGCGAACTCCGCCGGGATCGCTAGAGTATGCCGCGCCACTCTCGCCGACGACGCGCCATAAAACTTCCGGGCCTTGCCAGAGGGCCGCGGCCGTGTTTGCCGCGCGAGCGGCGAAGGAGCTCGCATTCCCTCTCCTGGCCAGTCCCAACGCAATTCGGATCGAAGCATAACCAACGTGGAGGAAAGCCCGTTGCGGTCAGGTCTGTTAGCTTTTCTCATTTGCGCCCTCGCGAGCGTTGCCTCCGCGCAGCCGGCGGACGCCGCCAACAAGGTCAAGATCGGCGTTCTTAAATTCGGCACGGTGAGTTGGCTGCTCGACACCATTCACGCCAATGGCTTCGACAAGGCCGAAGGCATCGAGCTCGACATCGTGCCTTTGGCCAGCACGCAGGCAACCACCGTCGGATTGCAGGGCCGCTCGGTCGACATCATAGCTACGGATTGGCTGTGGGTCTCGCGCGAGCGGAGCGAAGGCGGCGATTTTACTTTCTCGCCTTTCACCACCGCACTCGGCGCGATCATGGTGCCGCCCAACTCGCCGATCAAGACGCTCGGCGATCTCAAGGGCAAGAAGCTTGGCGTCGCCGGCGGTCCGCTCGACAAGAGCTGGCTGCTGCTTGTGGCCTATGCACTGAGAACCGCGAACCTCGACTTGAGAACCGAGACCACGCAGGAATTCGGCGCTCCTCCCCTCCTCAACGAGCGGGCGAAGCAAGGCGAGATCGATGCCGTGCTCAATTTCTGGCCCTATGCCGCGCGGCTCGAGGCGGAAGGCTTCACTCAGCTGATCGGCGTCGAGGACGTGGTGCGCGAGCTCGGCGCGAGAGGCGAGGTCGCCATGGTCGGCTTCGTCTTCTCCGAAGCCTGGGCGAACAAGAATCCTGAGGCAATTCAAGCATTTCTGCGCGCGGCGGCGAAGGCCGACGACCTGCTTGCGACCTCCGACAAAGAATGGGACCGTCTCAAGTCGGTGATGGGGGAGAACGACCCGAACTTCAATGAGGCGACCTTCGAGGCGCTCAAGCGCCGCTATCGCGAGGGCATTCCGGAGCGCTCCGCCGCCGAGAACGAGACCGACGCCAAGGTGCTCTATCAATTCTTGCGAACGCTCGGCGGCGAAAAACTCGTCGGCCGGGGGACGGAGCTCGCGCCCGGAACCTTCTGGCAGGGTGACAAGTCATGAGCGTCACTTATGTGCGCGGCGGCGTCGAACAAAGGACCCGGCTCTTTCGCGGGCCCATCGTCTCGGTCCTTTCCATCGCAGGCTTCCTGCTCGTTTGGTATGTCGCGGCGGAGATCGCCCAGAGCAGGCTCCTGCCCGGACCGATCGCGGTGCTCGACTATATTTATCAGGAGACCCTGCACGGCGAGCTTCTGACCGAGCTCGGCATCACGCTCTGGCGAGTCGCGGCGTCTTTCATCGTCGCCATGTTCATCGGCAGCGTCATTGGCCTCGCCATGGGCCAGATGCCGGCGGTGAATCGCGTGCTCGATCCCTGGTTGATCGTGCTGCTCAACCTCCCCGCCCTCGTCATCATCATTCTCGCTTATGTGTGGTTCGGCCTGAACGAGGCGGCGGCGATCGGCGCGGTGGCTCTGAACAAAATTCCCAACGTCGTCGTTACTTTGCGCGAGGGCGCCCGCGCGCTCGATCCTGGGCTCGACGAGATGGCGCGCGCCTATCGCATGTCGCCCTGGAGCAAGCTCCGCAATGTCACCTTGCCGCAGCTTCAGCCTTATTTCGCCGCCGCCTCGCGCTCCGGACTTTCGCTGATCTGGAAGATCGTGCTGGTGGTCGAGCTGCTCGGCCGGCCGAACGGCGTCGGCTTCGAGCTTCATCTCAACTTCCAGCTTTTCAACGTGACGGCAATCCTCGGCTATACTCTCGCCTTCGTCGCCGTCATGCTCGCAATCGAATATTTATTGGTGCAGCCCCTTGAACGATATTCGACCCGCTGGCGTAACAAGCCGGTTTGAGATCCGCATCGAGGAGAAGGTCCATATCGGAGCCGACGGCACCGGTCTCGTGGCCATCCGCGATTTCGAACTCGATGTCGAGCCCGAGAGCATGACCGTGCTTATGGGCCCGTCGGGCTGCGGCAAGACCACCATGTTGCGCATCGTCGCCGGCCTCGACGACCGTTATCGCGGCAGCGTCGGCACCCATCCCGAGACTCGCATCGGGCTGATGTTCCAGGAGCCGCGGCTGCTTCCCTGGCGCACCGTCAAGCAGAACATCATGTTG
>Ga0073934_10006115_pt1 | contig 17881 bp, 9 predicted proteins | sample LarsenN4metaG_FD_76834 | JGI IMG/M metagenome (GOLD analysis project Ga0073934, IMG submission 76834) | Hot spring sediment bacterial and archeal communities from British Columbia, Canada, to study Microbial Dark Matter (Phase II) - Larsen... ... | reverse complement strand
CTACGTTTGCCTGGACATCCACAGCCAGCCCCATGCTTTTCGGTACGCTGGTTACCATCGCCGGCTTCCTGCCGGTTGGTTTTGCCAAATCGACGGCAGGTGAATACGCGGGCAACATATTCTGGATAGTGGCATTCGCATTGATCACCTCGTGGTTTGTCGCAGTGCTCTTTACCCCCTACCTGGGCGTCAAGCTCCTGCCCGACATCAAACCGGTTCCCGGAGGGCATGATGCTATTTATGCTACCCCGAACTATCAGCGGTTTCGCAGCATCGTGCGGCGGGTCGTCGATCACAAATGGATTGCCGCCGGTATTACCATCGTGCTCTTTATCTTGGCCGTGGTCGGCATGGGATCTGTGGAGAAGCAGTTTTTTCCCAACTCGGATCGCCCCGAATTGATCGTTGACGTCAACCTTCCTCCCGGGACCTCCTTTGCCGCGACCGATAGATCGGTCAAAAACATCGAAAAGACGATTCTGGCCGAACCACAGGCTAAAGACGTCACCAGCTATATCGGACACGGCATGCCACGCTTCATACTGCCGTTGAATCCCGAATTACCCAACCCGGCCTTTGCCCAAATTGTAGTCCTGACCGAAGGCCACGCGGCACGCGATGCGCTCAAGAAAAAACTTCGCCACGTTATCGCCCAAGGCGCATTCCCTGAAGCACGGGTGCGGGTGAAGCAATTCGTATTCGGCCCACCCGTCCCGTTTCCGGTGCTTTTCCGCGTCATGGGACCGGATGTGGATGAGCTGCGCAGGATTGCACGTGATGTCAAAACCATCATGGGTGAAAATTCGAACGTACGTGATCTGCACCTGGATTGGGGGGAACGGACCCCAAGCCAGCGCCTGGTCCTTGATCAGGATCGTCTGCGCCTCCTCGGCCTCACGCCGCAGGACGCCGGGCTGCAGTTACAGGCGATTCTGAATGGCGCTCCCACCACGCAGATGCGTGACGGTATCCGTTCGGTCGACGTGATGGTGCGCGCTCCCGGTGCCGAACGCCACAATCTGGAAAACCTTGCCAATGTCTCCCTGACCACCAAAGACGGGCGCTCGATCCCGCTATCACAGATGGCTCACTTCGAAGCCCGGATGGAAGATCCTCTGCTGAAACGCTACAACCGCGAGCCGTATATCGCTGTTCAGGGGGATGTGATCGATGGGGTCCAGCCTCCGGATGTAACGGCCCAGATTCTCCCCAAACTGGATAAGCTGAAGGCGTCGCTTCCCGCCGGATATCGCATAGAAACGGGTGGTTCCGTGGAAGAGAGCAAGAAAGCCGATGATGCCCTGGGGCTGCTTTTCCCGCCGATGATCCTGCTGATGCTGATCTTCATCATGCTCCAGGTCCGGTCATTCGCCACCATGTTCATGGTGTTTGCCACTGCCCCTCTTGGCCTGGTCGGGGCTGTACCCACCATGCTCATCTGCCATCAGCCATTTGGATTCAACGCCATTCTTGGGTTGATCGGGTTGGCCGGGATCATCATGCGCAATACGCTGATCCTGGTCGACCAGATTCGCCACGACAAGGCAGCGGGATTAAGTGATTACGATGCCATCGTGGAGTCGACCGTACGCCGTGCACGCCCGGTAGTCCTGACCGCAGTGGCGGCCATGCTGGCCTTTATCCCGCTGACATTTTCCAGTTTCTGGGGATCGATGGCCTATGTCCTGATCGGTGGAGTCGGAGTAGGAACGGTTCTGACGCTGCTCTTCCTGCCGGCACTCTACGCGATCTGGTTCAAGGTGAAACATCCCCAAGCTGCACCCGAAGGAGGAGCAGAGACATGTTCCGCGGAATAGCAATCCTGAGTATCGCCGGTGCGTGCCTGGCCGGTTGCAGCAGCATGGCACCCAGCTATAGCCGGCCCGAAGCGCCGGTGTCCGCCACCTGGCCCACCGGCCCGGCCTATAAGAACAGCACCTCCCTGAGCGGCGAGCCGGCAGCCACAGACCTGAGGTGGAGCGAGTTTTTTGTTGACCCGAAGCTGCAAAAGCTGATCAGTCTCGCCTTGGATAATAACCGTGATCTGCGCGTGGCAGCCCTGAACATAGAGAGGTCCAGGGCCCAGTACCAGATCCAGCGCTCCGATCTGTTCCCGAAGGTCGATGCCAACGCCTCGGCCACCTACCAGCGCCTGGCGGAAGACTTTTCCGGGACGGGTCTCCCCATGAATATCCACCAGTACAATGTCGGCCTCGGCATGAGCTCCTATGAGCTCGACCTGTTCGGCAGGGTGCGGAGCCTCAAGGACCAGGCATTGCAACAGTTTTTCGCCACCGGAGAGGCCCGGCGCAGCGTGCAGATCAGCCTGATTGCAGAGGTGGCGGCAAACTACCTGACCCTGGCCGCCGACCGCGAGCGGCTGAAGCTCGCCCAGGATACCTTGACAAGCCAGCAGACCTCCTACCAGCTCATCCGCAACCGCTATGAGGCAGGGATGTCGTCCACCCTGGATCTGCACCAGGCCCAGACCAGCGTCGATTCGGCGCGGGTGGACATCGCCCGCTTCACCACCTTCGTGGCCCAGGATGAAAACGCGCTGACCCTGGTGGTCGGTTCCCCGGTCCCGGTCGACTTTCTGCCCGCCGCGCTATCCGAAACGCTCACCGCAGTGAAGGACCTGCAGCCCGGCCTGCCGTCCGATGTCCTGCTTCGCCGCCCCGACATCCTCCAGGCCGAGAACCTGCTCAAGGGGGCCAACGCCAACATCGGCTCCGCTCGGGCGGCGTTTTTCCCCCGCATCACCCTGGTCTCGTCGGTCGGTTTCGGCAGCGACGACCTGGCCGGGCTCTTCAATGGAGGCTCCTTTGTCTACAGAGTCGCACCGCAGATTACCCTCCCCATCTTCAACGCAGGCAGCAACCGGGCCAATCTGAAGGTGGCCGTGGTGGACCGCGACATCGCCGTGGCCCGGTACGAAAAGGCCATCCAGACCGCCTTCCGGGAAGTTGCCAACGCCCTTGCTCTGCAAGGAACCATTATCGACCAGGTGGCGGCGCAGCAGTCCCTCACCGATGCAACCGGCGAAAGCTACCGTCTGTCACAGGCCCGCTATCAGGGCGGCGTAACCAGCTATCTGAACGTACTGGATTCCCAGCGTTCGTTTTACGGGGCACAGCAGGGGCTGATCAGCGTCAACCTCACACGACTCAGCAATCTGGTGACACTCTACAAGGTTCTGGGCGGGGGGAGTGAGTGAGATACATACCTACGAATTCAGGGAAGCATCTCCCTGAACAATCAAACACCATAAAGGAGAAAGTCATGAAAACAACAACATTGGTAGTAATGTCGGCGTTCCTGATGTCTGCAGCAAGTCCGGTTTTTGCCATGTCGCACCAGGAACGATTAGCCTGTGCGTGGACAGCCGGTAACTGCTTTGATGAGGCTAAAATCCTTGAGAAGAGGATCACGGAAATCAAAAGTGAAATCCAGAAGAGTGGCAATGGCTCACCGGATGAAGTGAAAAAGCTGGACAGAAAACTGCAGGATGCTATGGACGAACTTAAACGGGTTGAAAACGAATCCTAGTCAAGATGTCGGGAGCACCAGATGAAAGACGGGACCCTAGAGATGATCATTATCAAATGAGGCCGGACAACAGCAAAAAAAGGAGTGACGATGGGAACCTTATTCGAAACAACACGGATCAATGGCATGACGCTGGCAAACCGGTTCATTTTTTCGGCCACCTGGCTTGGATTAGCCGATGAGGAGGGGTATTCCACGACCAGGCAGGCCGACTATCTCGCGGTTCGGGCACGCCGAGGCGTGGGGCTGATCATCACCGGGCACGCCTATGTGACCCCGGAGGGGAAGGCGGGCGCCGGGCAAACGGCCGCCTATGACGATCGGTTTCTCCCCGGCCTCAAGGAGATGGCCGATGCGGTTCACCAAGCTCAGGGCAAGGTGGTGCTCCAGCTTTCCCATGCCGGCTGTTACGCCCCCGCAACCGTAACCGGACTCGATGTGGTCGGACCTTCGGCCAGCGATGGCGCTGGATCACCCAACTGCCGCGAGCTGACAACCGACGAGATCAGGCAGGTTGTCACGGCATTCGGGCAAAGCGCCGCAAGGGCCAAGAAAGCCGGCTTCGACGGAGTTCAGATTCATGCTGCGCATGGCTACCTCCTGAGCCAGTTTCTCTCTCCTTATTTCAACAGACGAACAGACAGTTACGGCGGCAGCATCGACAATCGGGCCCGTATTATTCTCGAAACCCTCCAGGCTGTCAGGAGTGCTGTCGGCCCTGACTATCCCGTGCTGATAAAGCTGAATTCGGAGGATTTTGTCCAGGAAGGGCTGACGGTGGAAGAGATGTTACGGGTAGCTTTCCTGCTGGAACAGGCGGGCATAGACGCCATAGAGATGAGTGGCGGAACCATTGCTTCGGGCGCATTGATCCCCATTAGACCTGGCCTTTTGGAGCGGGAAAACGAGGGTTACTACCGGGATGCTGCGCTTCGCTTCAAGGAGAGCATTGATGTGCCGCTCATGCTGGTCGGAGGGTTCCGTTCCTTCGAGGTATGCGAAGAACTGGTTGGAAAGGGGCGGGCCGATTACGTATCGCTGAGTCGCCCACTAATCTGCGAACCGAACCTGGTCGAGCGCTGGAAATCCGGGGATACCGGGAAATCCGCCTGCATATCCTGCAACGGATGTCTCAAGGCCGGATTCAAGGAGGGAAGCGTACGCTGCGTGCTGGTTTCCTCTCCGGAACGTCCCTGAAAAGTAACATCACAATCAGGTTTGAAAGGAGTTAAACATGATCGTCGTAACAGGAGCTACAGGACAATTGGGTCGTTTGGTAATAAAAGCGCTGCTGAAAAAAGTACCCGCCGCAGAAATCGTTGCCGCAGTGCGCAATCCGGAGAAAGCGAAAGACCTTGCAGAATCGGGCATACAGGTGCGTTACGCAGACTACAGCCAGACTGCTTCGTGGGATGAAGCGCTCAAAGGAGCTGACAAGGTGCTGCTGATCTCTTCCAGCGAGATCGGGCAGCGTGCAAATCAGCACCGCAACGTCATCGACGCGGCTAAGCGTAGCGGAGTAAAGCTGCTGGCGTACACCAGCGTACTGCACGCCGGGACATCGCCACTCGGACTTGCTGCCGAGCACAGAGCAACCGAAGCGTTACTCAGCGCTTCCGGAGTCCCTTTTGTGCTGTTGCGCAATGGCTGGTACACCGAGAACTACACCGCCGGGGTACCCGCCGCGCTGACTCACGGTGCCGTGTATGGCTGTGCCGGCGATGGCCGCATCTCGTCTGCTGCCCGTGCCGACTACGCAGAAGCTGCGGCGGCGGTATTGACCACGGACAACCAGGCGGGCCGCGTGTATGAGCTGGCTGGCGACACCTCCTACACACTGACGGAGCTGACCGCAGAAATCTCACGCCAGTCCGGCAAAAGCATAGGTTATGTGAACCTGCCGGAAGCCGAGTACAAAAGCGTTCTGATTAAGGTAGGGCTGCCGGAAGTTATCGCCGAATTACTTGCCAATTCAGACACGGGAGCTTCCAAAGACGCTTTGTTTGATGACAGCCGTCAGCTCAGCAAACTGATCGGTAGGCCCACGACATCATTGGCAACAGCAATTGCGGCGATTCTGTAGAATGGAACTTACAGGAACCAGAAACAATATCTTCGCGACATGGCTCGCCGTCTGCCGAATGCCCAGCTGACGATCTATCCGGATTCCGGGCACGGCGGCGTCTTTCAGCACCACCGGACCTTTGTGCCGGCGGTGCTGGACTTCCTCGCTGACTGACCTGACCAACAGCGTTGAATATCGCCCTGTCTCGCAGCAACTTCGAGCAAGGCAGGGCAATTTACTTAAAGGACAACACTATGATCTCATCTAAAAAAATTGCTATTGTAACCGGTGCTTCTTCTGGTACCGGATCCGTCTACTTTTATTAAGTGGTCTGTCTTATTTTAGTTCCTACCCGCTCAATCGGTTTGTCCCAAGAATATGCCCCTCTTTTCCGTTTTACCCCCATCTGCTTTTAGCCCCCCGCAACATCCACGTTATTTCGCACAACACCAGTTTTCCTTGATATTTCGCAATAAAAACATGATATATCGCAGATATGTAGGAATCTGCTTTGTAACCAGCCTACCTCGCCTCCTCCGCGAAAATTGGTGCTACCACTCTTGAGGCAGTGGATCTGCGCCATAGGGAAAGCTTCCGCTACTACAAAAGCGACTACCCGTTCGAATACTACATGGTCCGCTATATCTTCAGCGAGCGGCGGGAGTTGACGACCATCAGGTAATTCCAATTCCACATCAAGGCGCTATCTTGACTAGGCCTGCGGCCTCCCCCTTCGGGGCGCCTTCGCGGTCCAATTGCTTCGCAATTGTCGTTGGCTCGTCTTCGGCTTCTCAACGTACTATCTGTACGCCTTCGCCGCCTCAATCCTCCCGCCTTGATATCACTCATATTTTGAGTCAACTCGCACCTCCAGCATACGTCGACCCGATATATCGAATTATGGTAAACTTACAGCAATAATCCAGGTTGTCCACTCGGACCACCCCACACGAATACGGGCTGGCCACCGTGTTGAAAAGGCTCTCGAAGAGATCAGGAATAACGGCTGGCGCGACTTTAAGAGCAAGAGGGGAAAGCATGATTGATTATCTCTTTAATGCTTACGCCATGGATGGTGAAATTGATCTGAACAAGATTGCCGCCAGTCTGCTGGTGGAAAAACGGTACAAGTGGGAAGACCCTCTGGTTCTGAACCCCTTGACGCTTCAGCTGCATGAGGGGAAGGCGTTCGCAGACCGGAGAGTGTATCTCTACTATTTCGGTGCAGCGGTCTTTTTCAATTGTCCCGAGGAGATGATCTCGAGTTTCTACACGAACATCGTCAAGACCACCGACGCGTTAAGGATTCCGAGGAGTCTTTTGTACCGCGAAACTTACTCTCTCCAGGTACGGGAAAGTGAAAAAATCGCGGTGACGAACGACTGCGCCATCATGGATAGAGAAGAGTCCGTGTATATTGACACCATCGCTTACACCGTTGCCAAGTCTGTTGCCCTTGAACAGATCGAGGCACGTGTCGAAATCGTGTTCGATAAAATGGAAGAAATCATTGCCATGCTTGACCGGGGCCAGTTGGCTGTTCCCGACACTCAGTTGGCACGGACAGCTGCTACGATTCTTAACTTCAAGTACCGTTCGATCTCCCACATCATGATTCTCGACAAACCTGACATAACCTGGGACATTGAAGAGGCAGACCGTCTCTACTCAACCCTTGCCAATCTTTTCGAACTCAACCAGAGGTACAATCAGATCAAGCACAAATCCGACACACTGCTCGACATTAACGAAGTCATCACCGGCCTTTCCCATGCCCGGCGCTCCGCCCGTCTGGAATGGATCATCATCATACTGATTGCCATAGAGATCGCGCTCTTCCTGCTGGAAATGGTCCGCAGCTGAGTGGATGTTGGAATCCAAGGCATAGTTGCACGGGAGGATGTCTATAGAATTCTATCAGAAGAGAAAATGCAGGATTTCATGGGGACAGTGATCAAGATGATCACGCGGAGGTTTAACATGTACCAAATGGTTATTTATCTCGATGGCGCATCTGGCATGGTAACAACGTGGTGTCCATCAGGGTCAGCGATGAGGAGAAGGCTTTTCTTGACGAGATGACGAGGCGTGACCGGACAACGGTTGCCAGCGCGTAGACTCCCGCATAGCCCCAATGTTGCAATCGTCGGAAAACCCAGTCGCCGTTATCGCTGCACGAAACCTTCATCCCCGATTGCAAGACCTCTTCCGCCTGCACGAATTGAGCAGGCGTCCCGCCTGGCCTGCTGCGTTGTAAAATCCCGTCTCCCCCTCCAACAAAAACAAAGGGTTACAGCAAATATGTTGTGACCCTTTTTCTTATTGATGGATTATGTACCCTCTGATACGAAGTTCCTTGCTTTGTATCCCGCAACAATTAGAATTATTGACTATTTGTTTAAAATATCTATGATAATGGACATCTCCGATAAGAGCAAACCCATAGCAATGTGGGGGCGCAAAGCTACGGGTCCGCATGTACGGACAGCCGGGTTGCCGAAGGATTAATAATTATGAGAAAACGACCCGTTCATAGTGTGTAAAGCGCTGGGGCGGGTTTTTTGTTATTTTGGCTTAACTGATCGACTGTGGTCAGTTACAGGTATCCCGAACGGATATTGTCAGGCGTTCCCTCTTGACAATTCTACCAGCACATATAATGTAATGCGGCGATTTTATGGTGGCAGCCTGCTCTCAAATTCCCATTCCCGTCAGTCGGGGAAGCTGTGTGGGTTTTTTAAAATGCAAGGAGTCCGTTTGTGATTAACAGATTCAAATGTTGTATTTGTTGTGTCCTCGTTATAATTATGCAATTCCTGTTGTCACCGACTGCTGCATTCGCGGTCGCTGAAATACAGGCTGAAGTAGCAGGCCCCAAATCTGACCCCTCTGAAGAGCCGACCGCAACAATGGATCCACGGACGGCCGGCGGTTTGCAGGAATCTCTCCCCTCACAAAAGTTCGACGAATTTCGACGCATTGCCGGCGGTTTTCCGGAAGATCGGAACCTTGCCGAACTGATCGGTCTGACCGAAATTTCTGTGCTGGCAGATTTTGACGGGCAATTTGTAAAAAATCTGACTGAAAATAAAGTCTTCGAAGATGAACTTGCCAGCCAGGTGGGTGAAACAAATCTCCTGGAGTCGATCCGTGCCGGTCGAAGCTTCAGCCGCGAAAGCCTTGCTGCGTTGGCACGTACAGAACAGGCAACGGCGCAAACCGGACAGGCTTTTGGCCTCCTGCTGCCTTACGTGGCAGTACGCGCCAGTTACGGCTCAGAGACATCCGAACCTTCAGTGGTGGTTGACAAAACAACGGGGAATTTTGTCCCTTCTGATACGCACTCTCGTACGGATTATGCGCTTGTAGTCCGACAGCCCTTGTTTGACCTGCCCAGTTACCTGGAATGGCGTCGCCGTGAAGTACTGGAACAGGCACGTGGCGAGAATTTCAGGGGAAGCGACGGTGATGCCTATTTCTCCGTGGTCAACGCCTATCTTTCCATGGTGTCCAGCCGCCTGCAGACGGATATGACGCGTGATTTTGAAAATCAGCTTACGGAACTGTTCAATTACATAGAAAAACGAGCCAACGCAGGAGCAGCGAGCATTTCTGACATGTCTCGCGTACGTGCACGCATGGAGGCAGCGCTGTCGTCCCGATTGGAACAGGAGTCTGCTCATGCTGCTGCAGGGGTTGAATTCGTTCGGTTGACAAATCTCGTCCCGCGGAAAGTTCGTCTTCCGGGACTTGAGGATGTCGGAGCTTCGCTGCTGCCGAAATCGTTTGACCTGGCTGTTGCTACAGCCATGAAATCCAATCCGGAAATTGCCTCGCTTACGGCCGAGGCAAAGGCTGCGGATATTGATGAGTCGGCTGCAAAGGGTCGATACCTGCCGCGGATCGATGCCGAGTACACGGATACATATGCCCTTCACGCAGGGGGGGATACCAGTTCTTCGGGCCAGAAAGACAGACGCATCATGATGGTACTGAACTGGAATCTTTTCAATGGCGGAAGTGATTACCAGACCCGTGTTGAACGCACGGCGCGACTCAAGGAATTGAAGTACCGCCTTGACGACCAGCGCCGCCGTCTTATTCAGTCGCTGTCAGCTAACTATGCAACGCTTGCAGCAACACGGGAACGGATTACCTCCGGTTATCAGGAACTCAAATCCATCTCCATTGCAGCGGAGGCCATGTCAAAACGCATGCTTTCCGGTAACCAGTCGCTACTGGATCTGCTTGATGTCTATGAACGTTTCTACCAGGCTCGCTCCCGTCTTGTAAATTTACACATTCTCGAATTGGGAACGGTGACCCAGTTGGTTCGCTTGACGCTGGGCACTCCTGAGGCAATTCCCAAAGCAGGAAAAGAGCCAACGGTTACCGGCATGCTGGAAATAGCGGCTGCCCCCACCAACCATGGATACCGGAAACAGTTAAGCAAGTATTAATAACTTTGCCTAAAGGAGGATAGTCAGTATATGGCAACGGAGCGTCATAGTGATAGCGACGGCTCGGATATTTTCTGGCCCGGGTATGTGGATGCCGTTACGAATCTGGTACTTAACCTGCTTTTCCTCCTGACTATCATGACTGTCGCCGTATTCATGTTTGCCCTTGAGTTGGGGCGTGCCAGTCAGGGTGGATCGGGCAAGACGCCGGTTGCCACCATGAAAAAGGATGGTGAAGTCGTTTCCAAGAGAGCAAATGATCCTGTAAAGGAAAACATCGAACTAAAACTTGAAATCCAGCGTCTGAATATGATGCTTGCACAGCGGGTTCCCCAAAATGTGCCGCCTGTGCAATCTGGCGGCTTGGTAAAAACCGTCGATGTAACTTCCAATTTGCAAAAGCCGTCTAGTGGTCTTGACAAGGCGCTTGCCAGTGATTTCGAACTCATAGTTCGTTTCAAGGATGAAGCCGTCGCGTTTACACCGGAAGAGCACGATCGGTTGCGCGAATCATTGAAACCTGTTGTCGCAAGCGGGAAAGCAAATATTTACGTCGATGTTCCAGCCGGTTTTTCCGAGGCTAAGCGAATGGGATTCTATCGAGCCATGGCTGTGCGAAACTTGCTGCTGGAAATGAAGATGCCCAAGGACAATATCAATGTTTCGGTTCGTGAAGGGAAAACCAATACGAGCGCCTCACTCGTCAAGGTCAGGTCGCGTTGATGGATGCCGTAACACCTTCTTTATACTGCAAGGTACGTGACTTTATTATGGACGTGTCACCTCAACGTACCTTTGTAATGCTGCTGCTGTTCAGCAGCATAAGCGCATTGCTGTGGGCCGGGATTGCCAAAGTAGATGTTATCGTACGCACTGAAGGTCAGATCATCCCTGCCGGCAAGTCGCAAATTGTGCAGCATCTAGAAGGGGGCATTGTTCGAAAAATTCTCGTTCAGGAAGGTCAGGTTGTTGCCGCCGGGCAACCGTTGATGGAGTTGTCGGATATCCAGGCGCGCTCAAATCTGGGCCAGGAGCAGTCAACGCTTGATGCCTTGCGTGGTCGCGAGGCTCGCCTTCTTGCCGAATTGAATGGTCACAACACGATTGCCTTTCCGAAAACGCTGAACGACCCGAATGTGATTCGGGTGGAAACCGCTGCATGGCAGGCTCGACGTGCCCAGCTTGCCGAAGAAGTCCAGATGCTGCAGGCACAAGGCACCCAGAAAAAGAACGAACTTACGGAGATAAATTCAAAGAGGCAGAATCTGCTTGAAGAGTTGGAGTTGGCGAAAAAACAGCATCATGTAATTGCTGGGCTGAGGAAAAACAATGCGGCCTCCGAATTGGAAGTTCTGGATACTCAGGCGCGCATACAACGGCTCAAATCGCAGATAGCCGAAGCAACAAATGCCGCCCCGCGCCTGCAAGCCGCGCAGTCGGAATCTGAATCGCGGGTTAAGGAAGCAATTGCCCGTTTCCGCGCTGAAGCATCTTCTTCGTTGACACAAGTGCGCGAGGAGATTCAAAAACTAGGTCACGAAATTGGCAGCAACGTTGACCGCGTCAACCGGAATGTCGTCAGGAGTCCGGTCGCGGGACTCATCAACAAGTTAAACATCACTACCCTGGGTGCCGTCGTTCGTCCGAGCGAAATACTGCTGGAAATTACGCCGAGCGATCAGCGTATTGTCATCCAGACCCGTTCAAACCCCAACGACCGTGCCAACCTGCGTCGGGGTTTGCCGGCGCGTGTGCGGATCGGAGCCTATGATTATGCAACATACGGGACATTAAACGGCAGTGTGACCGAAGTCAGCGCAGACACATTGAGTGATGAGAGGGGCAACCGCTATTATCGTGTGAATATTGAAGTAGATGTATCAACGCTCATGTCTCGTGATCGCCAACCAGCCTTGCTGGTGCCCGGCATGGCTGCAAGCGCAGACATTGCAGTAGGCAAGCGCACGGTTCTGTCATACATTCTTTCACCTCTGCTGAAGTTTCGCGACGGTGCCTTCCGTGCCGATGCACCGTTACAGGCAAAGTCTTATGCAGTATAACCGGTCTTGTGTCGACAAATACGAACTAAAGAGAGAATTTTATGTTTAAACAACTCAAAGTTTACTATGTTTTTGTAACACTGCCTTTTGCATTGCTGCTTATCGGAGCTGCGTTTTTCTTTGAGGCAATCAAATCAACCATCCTCCGCAACCCACACCCGCAAATCAACTATACCATCTTCATAATTATCCTGGTCGGCGGAATATTTATTATTCTCAATGTCCATCGACTAATACGCGAAGCCAGGGCACTCGTTGATTTTTCCACTGCCCTGCGGGCCAAGACTGATCCGGGCACCCTTCAGGAAATGGCCAACCGTTATACTGCCGATATTGCTTATCTGTTGCAAATGGTTGCAGCATCGACCGGCCGCTCCATTTCCCATCAGGAACAGGTTGCCATTGAGCATGAACTGACTAATGCACGGGCTCGACTGAATCGTCGAAATGCCTTGCCCCAATACCTGTCCGGCCTGCTGGTCGGCATGGGACTGCTCGGAACCTTTATCGGGCTGCTCGCAACCCTGAACGACATTTCAGTTCTGATCAGCAGCTTTGCCGAACTCGACATGAACAATGTCAGTCCGATCGCGGTGTTCCGTACGATGATTGAGCGGATGAAAGCACCGATGCAGTCAATGGCGATTGCTTTCTCAGCCTCCATGTTCGGCTTGCTGGGGTCGATAATCCTTGGATTGATGATGGTTGGGATACGTCGTCTACAGGGTGATATCTACTCATTGCTCAGCTCGGAAATTGCTCGTCACATCGAGATTGCCCTTTCACACGAAAGCACTACTGACCAGGGTATGGTGGAGTACACCGGGGATTTCGGAGGAATAGCAAAAGTTCTGACCCGAATCGAAGAAAGGTTGGCCGAGTCGGCCCGCACGCAACAGCGAACGCTTGCTTCTGAAATTGATGACTTTCAAAACCAGCGTGCTGACATGCTTCGGGCACTTGCTGAACAGACCGAGGCAAGCAATAACTTCCGCGGCGAGTTGCAGCAACTTGGCAGGCAACTCGGCACCCTTTTGAATCTTATAGAGAAGGGTAATGGTGAGATATGCGCACAACTTTCGGAACTGACCGTTCATGTTGCTGCTGATGCAAAGGAAAATCAAAAGATTGTCAATGTTGTTGAGAAAAGCAACTGCGAGTTAACTGCCCAAATTTCCGAACTGACGGCACAGATGACTGCCGGAGCGAAGGAATCCCAGAAACTGCTTGCCATGCAGGCGGATGAACAGAAGACATTGAGAGATACTCTCGCTTCTTACAAAATCGAGGAAAGGCTGGCCGAGTCGGCTCGCTTGCAACAACGGGCGCTCTCTTCCGAAATAAATGACTTTCAAAGCCAGCGCGCTGATATGCTACGCACACTGGCTGAACAGACCGAGGCGAGCAATAACTTCCGCAGCGAGTTGCAGCAACTTGGCAGACAACTTGGCACCATGTTCGGCATCATGGAGAAGGGTAACGGTGAAATATGTACCCAAATTTCCGAACTGATCGTTCATATGGCTGCTGATGCAAAGGAATCCCAGAAACTGCTTGCCTTGCAGGTGAACGAACAGCAGAAATTAAGAGATTCACTCGATTTGCGCGTAAAAAGTAACTCTCAGGAGCCGGAATCATTTTTGGTGACAACCAGGTGACACAGTTTTTACGGCTTGGATGCTGCCTTTTAGTGCCGTGTGGAGAGATTCCGATCGTTAGAAGTTGAGGCTGGTTTTTTGCTTCTTCTTTGCGGGTTGTAAAGAACAGTTAGTACCAGAGGTATCTATGGCACATGTGACTGATGACGAAAAAGGAAAAGCGGTTAAAGGGCTTGAGCAAGAACAGATTGAGCGTTCCTTTGTGGCGCCTGACGGAACAATTACCGTCCCACAGTGTGAAGCAAAGCTCAAATCAGTTGATGTCGCGGATGTCGACTTGTTGCTCAGTTTTTCTGATGGATCATTTGTCGTAATACCAAATGGCGCGCTAGACGCCGCAGGTGACCCCCTCCACCCGGTTGTTTTCTCTGACAACAGCGATAGCGCCTTCAACCCCGCCGACCCCGGCAGCGACAACAAGAGCACGCTAGGCGATCTTTTAAAGATGGTTGGGATCAGCAGCCATGCTAAGAGTGGCAGCTTGAGGGTGGTGAGCGGAAATATTGATGCTCCGAAAACGCTGGAAGACGTGGATGCTCCAAAAACCCAGGAAAATGAGCTTGTTCGCACAAGCGACGTACCGCTTTCTGATGAACTCATTTCACCTGCGCCGATGGTCAAGGTAGGCAGCGGTAGTGCACTGAACGGCAGAGGGCCGGGTAGCGGATCAGGTAATCAACTTGTCGACCCTCTGGAACCGGTGGTGCCGTTAGACTCACCCCGTATAACATTGTATGAATCCGGCCATAAAAGTCTGAGCATAACCGACGTATTAAAACAGTTGGAAATTGCAGAACCCACTTTCGAACAGTCTCTTTATACGTCACCTTTTTTCAAAGTTGAACCTTCGGGTCGTTCAGATGCACCGCTAGGTGCTTATGTCGCCGGTGAAACAGACAACAACCTTCAACTGCGATCCAGCCCGGAACGTCAGGCGACACGTGAAGTCATAAACGGTACAGCGGGTAATGACACTATCGACAGTAACCCTGCCTTTAGCACCAATCCATTGCAGTGGGTCAAGACTCTTCATTTTACCTTCAATAATTTCGCTGAAATCAGCTCTATCGAGATAGTCGCAAATCCGGTAATTTCCAGTATTCCCGGTTTCGACTTCCAAGGCAATGGCGTAACCAGGGATGGAACAACCAACCGGTGGATCATCACCCCGACTGCTGACATGCTTCTCAACGGTCTGGATGTAAACGTAGTATACAATACTGATGATAAAGCCGCACCGGTGGATTTCAACGCTGAGGTCACTGTTTCGGGCAAGGCCGAAACGATACCATACGAGGTGACCAATAATCTGAATTTTTCCTGGCGTGAAGCCACGACTATTAATGATTTTACCGTGTTCAGTCCATCCGGGACACTCGTGATGATTCTGCCACGCGACGGGATGGGGGTGGATATCTTTGCCGGTGACGGCAACGACATCGTAAATGCCGGAGTGGGGCATGATATAATCTACGGCGCTAACGGCAACGATACTCTTGATGGCGGCCATGGCAACGACATCATTGAAGGCGGCGAAGGTGCCGACACCATCTTCGGTGGTCTGGGGAATGACACCGTTTCCTACAGTCAGGCAGTATCCGGCGTCACCTCAACACTGGACGGCAGTACAGGGGTTGTTAATATCGGTGATGCGGCCGGCGACATCTTCAACAACATCGAAAACCTGACAGGCTCTGCATTCAACGACATCCTGATCGGCAATAGCAGCGCAAATACCATTTCCGGAGCTTCCGGTGACGACATCCTTGAGGGTCAGGGCGGAGCTGACGCCCTTACCGGTGGTGCCGGCAATGATACCGCAAGCTACAATCATGCGGGATCTGCCATCCGTGCCTCTCTGACCGATGCCTCAAGCAACACGGGTGCTGACGCTGCCGGCGACACCTTTAACGGCATTGAAAACCTTAGCGGTTCCTCCTACAACGACACCCTGATCGGCGACGCTTTCAGTAACACCCTGACCGGTGGTTACGGTAACGACACCCTTGAGGGGATGGCGGGTGCCGATACCCTGGACGGCGGCAGCGGCAGCAACACGGCGACCTATGAGCACTCAGCCGTCAGCGTTCTTGCCTCTCTCACCGACTCTGCAGTCAACAGCGGCGACGCTCTCGGGGACAGCTACAGCAACATCCAGAACCTGACCGGCTCCGACTATGACGACACACTGGTCGGCGACGCTTTCAGCAACACTCTGATCGGTGGTGACGGTAGCGACACTCTTGAAGGGATGGCCGGTGCCGATGCACTAGATGGCGGCGACGGCAATGACACAGCCACCTATGCCAACGCTGGAGCCTGGCTTCGCGCTTCCCTCTCGGACGCTACCAGTAACGCCGGCGATGCAGCAGGCGACACCTTTACCGGCATCGAGAATCTGGCCGGCTCCGTCTACAATGACATTCTGATTGGCGACGGCATTACCAACTCCCTCTCCGGCGGTGCCGGTGATGATATCCTGGCAGGGATGTACGGGGCTGATATCCTGAATGGTGGAAGCGGAAGCGACACCGCCAGCTATGCCAACTCCTTTACCGGCATCACCGCTACGCTGACCACCGCTTTTGCGTCTATCCAGACGGGCGATGCCACCGGCGACATCTTTGCGGGGATTGAAAACCTTGCCGGCTCCGCATATGCCGACACCCTGATCGGCAACAGTGGTTCAAACACCCTGACCGGCGACAATGGCGATGACACCCTGGAAGGTATGGCCGGCGCTGACACCCTGGATGGCGGCAGCGGCAACAACACGGCAACCTATGAGCACTCTGCCGCAAGAATCCATGCTTCACTGACCGATTCCGCGGTCAACAGCGGCGACGCTCTAGGTGACAGCTACACCAACATCCAGAATCTGACCGGCTCCGCCTATGACGACACACTAATCGGCGACACTTTCAGCAACACCCTGACCGGAGGTGATGGTAACGACCTCCTTGATGGTGGCGCCGGCAGCGCCGGAGACACCCTGACCGGCGGCGTAGGCATGGACACAGCCACTTACGCCAACGCAACTACCGGCGTCACCGCCGCACTCTCTGTCAGCCTGGATGCTATCCAGACCGGCGATGCGATCGGCGACATCTTCACCGGCATTGAAAACCTGACCGGATCTGCCTTCAACGACACCCTGGTCGGCAACAGCGGCGCTAACACCCTGACCGGCGGTGACGGCAATGACACCCTTGAAGGGATGGCAGGTGCCGATACCCTGGACGGCGGCAGCGGAAACAACACTGCTTCCTATGAACACTCTACCGTTAGCGTTCTTGCCTCGCTCACCGACTCTGCAGTCAACAGCGGTGACGCTCTCAGAGACAGCTACACCAACGTCCAGAACCTGACCGGTTCCGCCTATGCCGACACACTGATCGGCGACGCTATCAGCAACACCCTTGCCGGTGGTGACGGTAACGACACCCTTGAGGGGATGGCCGGAGCCGACACCCTTATTGGCGGCGGCGGCATGGACACCGCCACCTACACCAATGCGACTACCGGAATCACTGCTGCGCTCTCTGCCAGTCTGGCTGCTATCCAGACCGGCGATGCGACCGGTGACACCTTCAACGGCATTGAAGACCTGACCGGATCTACCTACAACGACACCCTGATCGGCAACAACGGCGCTAACATCCTGACCGGCAGTGACGGTGATGATACCCTTGAAGGGATGGCCGGTGCCGATACCCTGGACGGCGGCAGCGGCAGCAACACGGCCTCCTATGAGCACTCAGCCGTCAGCGTTCTTGCCTCGCTCACCGACTCTGCTGTCAACAGCGGCGACGCTCGCGGAGACAGCTACAGCAACATCCTGAACCTTACCGGCTCTGCCTATGCCGACACCCTGATCGGCGACGATTTCAACAACACCCTGAGCGGTGGTGATGGTAACGACATCCTCGAAGGGATGGCAGGTGCCGACACCCTGATTGGCGGGACCGGCAGCAACACCGCCTCCTATGAGCACTCAGCCGTCAGCGTTCTTGCCTCGCTCACCGACTCTGCTGTCAACAGCGGCGACGCTCTCGGAGACAGCTACACCGGCATCCAGAACCTGATCGG
>Ga0073934_10006114_pt1 | contig 17882 bp, 11 predicted proteins | sample LarsenN4metaG_FD_76834 | JGI IMG/M metagenome (GOLD analysis project Ga0073934, IMG submission 76834) | Hot spring sediment bacterial and archeal communities from British Columbia, Canada, to study Microbial Dark Matter (Phase II) - Larsen... ... | reverse complement strand
GGGCTGGGGTTGTTTGGCGACCGGCGTTCCCTGGGCGGGGGCGGGTTGTCCTTGGGCTTGCGCGGGAACCTGCGCGGCAACAAACGCGGTGACGCAGAGTGCCGCCACGGCGAACCTGTTTTTCATTCCTGGGTGAATCATTCTTGCTCCTTCTGCTTTATGCGGGCGGCAGCCGCCTCAAGATCTTTTTTTGCGGCGTTGACTGCGCTCTCCGGCGCACCGGCAACCGCTAACGCCGCTTGGAATTCCTTCTCAAAATCGCCCGGCGGGTCGGTGAGCGTCGCCAGACGGCCTAAATAGATATGAGACCACGCCCGGACGTCCGGTTCGGGGTCCATTTCGATCGCTTTGTGAAACAGTTTTTCGGCTGTTTCCGGATCCTTTTCAAGCAAAGCAATACGCGCCATGCCATACCAGGCGCGCGCATGCGCCGCGCGAGACGCCTCAGCCTCAAGGACTTTCCGGAAAGCGTCCTTCGCACCGGGTAGATTCCGGTCGCGGTAGAGTGCATCGGCTGATTCGAGCATCTTGGCCACCCCGGTGAGAGGCGGTGGCGGAGGCGGTGCGGCGGGTTTTACCTTTTGCACGGCGCGCCGGTCGTTAAATGTGATCTGGGCGATGCGTTTGTCTTCGCGGGCTAGGTCGATCGAGTCGATCATCTGCGGGAAGTACAGCGCCATCGATTGCTCCTGCTTCTCGTAAACGGCAAGCTGTTCCGCGAAGTGCGCCGTCAGAATGTAGCCGTCTCGCATCGCCTGGTCCACCAGAGCGAGCCGCTCTCCCACCGGTGCAAGCCGTGCTTCCACCGCCTTTACCAGGCACATTCCAGCCAGCAGGGAAAAGTCGGTCTTATAGGCTTCGTCCAGTATTGGCGAAGCTCCAGCCAAATCCCCGATGGCGCGTTTCTTCTCCAGGTTTTTGGCAAACCGCAGCGTGAGCGGGTCCAGCAGGTAGTGCAGGTAGGCGTGCCGGATTTCCTCGGTCCGGACCTGTACCGACGGCGTGATCACTACGAAGTAGTCGTCCAGATAGCTACGGGTATGAAGTTGGTTCGGAGCCCCGAACAGATCCACAAATACCTGGAAACGACGGCGCGACGATCCGCTGGTCGGGTTCCGCAGATAGGCGTTTGCCTGGAATACGGCCTGCGAAATCGGTCCGTGGTAGCGCCCGATCACCTCTTCGATAGCGGGTTGCGCCTGCCTCCATGCGGCGTCAAGGTCGGCTTCTTTCCAGAAACGCGCCATCAAGTCGTTGAAGCCTTCCAGAGAGCGTGCGTCCGGTGGAATCTCAACTGTGCGGAAGCGGAACTGGAAATCGGGCGGTCCCCCAGTCGCGAGAGCGAACGAAATGTACTGGCTCAGCTCCCGGCTGCGGTCTTCGTGCTTGTGCGCTTCAAAGAAACGCTGAATCAGCGGTAAGGACGGCGGATTCTTGGCCTGAACGTACTTGCGGATCGCAGCACGCAACGGGTGATTGGTCGGTGAATTGAGTTCCTCGTCGTAGCCGGCTGCGTTGATCGCCGCCAGAACTCCGAACAGGGCCGGGCTCGCGTCCAGTTGGCCCTGTGGCTGCGGCGCCTGAGACGCGGGGGGCTGCGCGAAACCGATCGCCACCGAAAGAAGCGCAACCGGCGCGCAGCGCGAAAACAAGGCGTTAAGGGAAAAATACACGCAGACCCTAATAGTGTAACGTAACCGCTTGCGTGCGGATTTCACCCTCCTTCGAAGCGTGTGCAGGCTTGGTATAGTAGCTGCGCATGCCCAAGTTCGAACTCACCAAATCGATTGAAGCGCGTAAGTTGAACAAACGGAACATGGTTCCCCTGCCCGGTCCGGCTGTTACCATCTCCTTCGGGTCGGTTATCGAGAATCTGGAAGAAGTCCGGGATATGGGCCGTTTCCAGTACCTGCTTGACTTCTACGAAAGCGAGTGGGACGAATTGTCGCGTGCCATCCGCGCGGTTGAGGACAGTCCGGCGCCCACCAGACAGGATTCACCATCGCCCGCACCGATGCATGTAGCAGAGGTGAAGTTCCACTGGCAGGAATTGCATTCCACTCACGGCAAGTTGTTGCGCGCCAAGGTGCCAGGTGGTTGGCTGGTGTCGATGCCGGGCGCCGGGGTCGCCTTTTACCCGGAACCGGCGCACGAGTGGGACGGCTCGACCCTCTAGCACTGGCGCGGCCATTTCCTAAAGCGCTACTTGTGGGCGCTTTCGGCCGAACCGGGTAGCCTGCTCGAACGCGTGGGCCAGTTGCAGCACTGCGAAATCAGCCCGGTTGCGGCCCACGATCTGAATGCCTACAGGCAAGCCCTCCCGTGTAAATCCGCCGGGGACCGATACAGCCGGGTTGCCCGTCGTCGAAATGTACCAGCACGACTTCATCCAGTCGATGTAATTTTCCATCTTTACGCCCGCGATCTCCACCGGATACTCCGTCTCGATGTCGAACGGAGGCGCCTGCGTGGTGGGCAGAACGAAGTACTCGTACTTGTCGAGGAACGACTGAAAGCGCCGCCACAGGAGGCCCCGCGCGGTTTCCGCCTGAGCCACCTGGGAAGCCGTCAGCCGCAGTCCTTCCTCGATCTCACGCTTCAGGGTGGCCTTGAAGCTGTTCGGGTTCTCGCGGTAGCGGGCGGCCTGGCCGTAGGCCGAACTCCACGCGCGTAGCACGCGGAACGCAGTCTCGGCCGGCGAAAAATCCGGCTCCGCCTGTTCGACAATGCAGCCCAGCGATTCAAATGTGGCGCGCTGCGCGTCGACTGCCTGCCGGATTCGCGGGTCGAACGGGACACCGCCGAGATCCTTGAACCAGGCGACGCGCACACCTTTGAAATCCCGATCAAGGGGCTTGGCGAAGATGGAGCCGGGCTCGTTGATCGAAATCGGCGACCGCGGATCGGGCCCCGCAATGGTGCTCAGCACAAACGCCAAATCGGCGGCAGACCGTCCCAGGCAGCCGAGCGTGCTCATCACGCTCCACGGCAGTCCGGCCTTCGGGTTGGACACACGGCCGAGCGTCGGACGAAATCCGGTGACATTGCAGAAGGCGGCTGGATTGCGCAACGAGCCGCCCAGGTCGCTGCCATCGGCCACCGGTACCAATCCGCAGGCGAGCGCCACCGCGGCTCCGCCCGACGATCCGCCGCAGCTCTTCGACAAATCGTAAGGGTTGCGCGTCGCGCCGAAGACTGTGTTGAAGGTATGCGAGCCGGCGCCGAACTCCGGCGTGTTCGTCTTGCCTATGGTGATCGCACCCGCAGCCTGGAGCTGATCCACGATCAGGTCGTTGGCTTGAGGGATAAAGTCCTTGTACAAAGGGGAGCCGTACGTGGTGCGGATTCCGCGCGTGTCTACCAGGTCTTTGTGCGCGGCAGGCAAACCGTGGAGCGGGCCCAGCCGGCCCTTCCGCGCCTGTAACTCGTCGGCGGCTGCGGCCGCTTTGGCGGCCATTTCCGCTGCGAGGGTGACGATGGCGTTGACCTTGGGATTCACCCGCTCGATCTGCTTCAGGTGTGCCGCCAGCGTTTCGCGCGCCGAAAGTTTCTTCCCCCGGATCAGGCGCGCCATCTCGATGGCGCTCATCCAGAAGATCTCGCTCGAACTGCCTGGCTGCGCTCCCGTGGTGGCCGCAACCGTCGCGGAGAGGCCCAGCATAGCTTCGCGTCGTGTGGGCCGTTTCTGATCCATGGCCGTTACCTGGGCTGACCTTTGAGATAGCGTTCAATGTCCGGGAACAGCAGTTCTTTGACCTCAGGTTTGTCGAGATCCTCGCGCCGGATCAAAGCCACACCGGAATCCTGTTCGGCGGGTGGCGTGCGTCCGGCGAGCTTTTCCCCAAGAGACTTCACCGCCTCATAGCCCATCTTGAACGGGTTCTGCACAACCAGCGCATCGATCCACCCCTGTCTCAAATCCTCGATCAGCGGCTCGGATGCATCCATGGCCACCATTTTCACGCTGCGCATGTTGCGCGACTTGAGCGCCTGGACCGCTCCCGAGGTACTGCTTTCGTTGTCCGCATAAAGCCCGGCGAGGTCTGGATGCGCAGCCAGGACATTCTCGGTGACTGCCATCGCCTTGGAGCGGTCAGCCATGCCGAACTGCACTCCGACGATGTTGATGTCAGGGAACTTGCTCCGGATCTCATCCTGGAATCCGTGCTCCCGCTCCATGGTGGAGGCGCTACCGGGCATAAAGCCGATCACCGCAACTTTGCCTTTGCCCCCGAGGATTTGGCCCAATCTGCGCGCGGCGATGCGGCCGGATTCTACATTATTCGTGGCCACATAGCAGAGGCGTTGCTGCGTATCGATACCTGAGTCGTAAATCGCAACTGGGATGTTACGTGCTGCGGCGCGTTCAACCACGCTGACCAGAGCGCGTCGATCCACGGGAGCAAGCGCAATCCCGGCCAGGCCGCGATTGACCATGGATTCGACAATCTCGATCTGACGGCTGGAGTCGACCTCCTTAGTGGGCGCATTCCACTCAACCGTGAGCCCGTATTCCGAGGCGGCTTTCAACGCCCCCGCGTGAACGGTCTGCCAGAACAGGTGCGAGGCCCCTTTGGGAACGACGCCGACCACTTTACGGGTGTCGCGCCGGCAGGAGGCGAGAAGAAGCGTCATGGACAAAGAAAGGATGATGAAGGTACGTGCGCGCTTCACAGGATCTCCAATGCGCCAATAGTATCGCGTCGCTCGACCTCAGAACCAGATCAAAGATCCAGAGATCCGGCTCCGATACAATGTCCACATGGACTTGACCGGACGCCGCATCGCCATTCTTGTCGATACCTTGTACCAGGAAATGGAAGTCTGGTACCCCCTTTACCGCTTCCGCGAAGCCGGAGCCGAAGTGGACCTCGCCGGCGCCAAAGCCGGACATACCTACACCAGCAAAACCGGATATCCGGCGGTTTCGAACGTCGCCTACGACGTTCTTCGCGCCGACGACTACGACGGCGTGGTCGCGCCGGGCGGGTTCGCCCCCGACTACATCCGCCGTTATCCCGAGGCGATCCACTTTGTGCGTGAAATCGACAAACAGGGCAAGCTTGTGGCCGCGATCTGCCACGGTTTGTGGATTCCATGCTCGGCCGATATTCTGCGCGGGCGCCGCGTGACGAGTTTCTTCGCTATCAAGGACGACGTAATCCACGCCGGCGGGCTTTGGGAAGACGCCGAGGTAGTGGTAGATCGTAACCTCGTATCGTCGCGCAAGCCCGACGATCTGCCGGCGTTCATGAAAGCCGCTATGGCCGTGGTCGCTGCCACGCCAGTGGCCGCATAGCCTAGTTTCGATGGACTCCTCCTCCGGTAACCACGCGGTCATCTCCGTCAAGGGACTCCGCAAATCCTACGGTTCTTTTGAAGCCGTTCGTGGCATCGATTTCGAGGTTTACGCCGGTGAAGTGTTCGGCTTGCTCGGGCCAAACGGGGCGGGCAAGACCACAACCGTGGAGATCCTGGAGGGTATTCGCCAGCGCAGTGGCGGCAATGTCAAAGTGCTGGGCTACGATCCGGAAGACGAACCCACGGCTGTGAAAGACCGGATCGGGGTCAGCCTGCAGGCCACCAATCTGCCGGACAAAATGCGGGTGATCGAAGCTGTGGAGCTGTTTTCCGCGTTTTACTCGCGCGCGGCAGACGGCGAAAAACTGCTCAAGCGGCTCCAACTTTGGGAAAAACGGAACGCGTTGTATGCGACGCTCTCCGGTGGCCAGAAGCAGCGGCTCGCGCTGGCGCTGGCGCTGGTAAACGAACCTCAGATTGTGTTCTTAGACGAACCAACGACGGGATTGGACCCGCAGGTGCGGCTTGAGATCCACAACTTGATCTCGGAGATGCGCGACGCTAAGACGACCATTCTTCTGACGACGCACTATATCGAAGAAGCCGAACGGCTCTGCGACCGCGTCGCCATCGTGGATCAAGGTCAGATCATTGCAATCGGCACGCCGCGGCATCTGCAGGAGAGCATTCTGGGAAGCACGCGCGTGGAGATCATCTGCGCCACGCCGGTCGACGTTCCGCTGCCCGAGTGGAATCACGGCGAAAAACCTTTGCTCAGCGAGGACCGCCGCACCGTGACCGTGGCCTCGGATAAACCGGCACGCGCCGTCGTCGACCTGGTCAAGTGGATCGACTCGCAGTCGATCGAACTGGCAGACATTCACATCCTCCGGCCATCGCTTGAAGACGTGTTCATCAAGCTGACCGGAAAATCGTTGCGCGACTAACGCATGAAAGCTTACATCGCCTACATCCGCTCCACGCTGCGCCTGACCGGGCGCGATCGCATGGTGTTGTTCTTCAATTACCTGTTTCCGCTGCTGTTCTTTATCCTGTTTGCGAACAGCTTTCGCGTAAACCAGGGCAGCAACGCCATTACGCAGATCGTTTCCATGGTGCTGATCATGGGGATTCTCGGCACGGGCTTCTTCGGCGGCGGCATGCGCGCCACGATCGAGCGCGAAACGAACATCCTGCGCCGCTTCAAGGTGGCGCCCATCGGACCGGCGCCGATACTGGTTGCCTCGATCGTGGTGGCTTGGATCACCTACATTCCGGCAGCAATCTTCTTCCTGGTTCTGGCGCACTTCCAGTTCGGGATGAAGATGCCATCCAACTGGCTGTCGTTGTTTGTGCTGGTTACAGTAGGTGTGATTGCCTTCCGCAGCATGGGGCTGATCATCGCTTCGGTGGTGAACTCGATGGCGGAAAGCCAGGTGGTGATTCAACTGCTTTATCTGCCCATGCTGATGCTCAGCGGCGCCACCATTCCGCTGACCATATTGCCGAAATGGCTGCAAAGCGCCTCGCAGTTCATCCCCGCTACGCACCTCTATCTCGGGATGCAGGGTATTTTCATTCGCGGCGAGAGTATCTTCAAGAACCTGTTGCCGGTGGGCGCCTTGCTGCTGACGGCGCTGGTTGGACTGTTTATCAGCATCAAGCTGTTCCGCTGGGAGAAGGAAGAAAAGCTCAAAGCAAGCGCAAAGCTATGGCTTCTGGCTGTGCTCGCGCCCTTCCTTCTGATCGGAGCATGGCAGGTCCGCTCGCAGGAGAACCTCCAGAAAATCAAGATTCTGGAGCGCGAGATGAATCGCGGACGCACGATGCTGATTAAGGACGTGCGCGTCTTCAGCGGCGATGGCCGGGTGATTGAGCAGGCCGCGGTACTCATTCGCGGTGGAAAAATCGCGGAGATCTACGAAAAGAATGCCCCGGCGGCAAGCGATCTTAAGGCAGAGCAGATTGAGGGGTCGGGCAAGACTCTGATCCCCGCTCTCATTGACACTCAGGTGCAGTTGATGATGCCGGGTGGCATCCCGGCGGAGGGCGCGGTCAGCCCGGATTGGAACAAAGCGTTCGAGCGCGCCATCAAGGCTTACCTCTATTCGGGCGTTGTGGCGATTCGCTCGACTGGCGATCCACTTCAGTTTCTGACCGCGATCAAGGGCCGCATTGACAGCGGCGAGGAGTTGGGGGCGCAAGTGCATCTTGCGGGTCCGCTGTTTACCCAGCCCAACGGTCCGGGAGCCGAAAGCGCGCGCTTCGTCCCGCAGGCGTTCCGGGAGCAGGCGGCGCAGCAGTTGTGGCGCTATCCGAAATCCGCGGACGAAGCGCGCTCCATGGTGGCGGAATTGAAGGCGGGCGGAGCTACCGGCATTCGCGCGGCGATAGACGATGCCATGCCCGAAACATCGCTAAGCGTTGCCGTTCTTAACGCGCTTGGCGCCGCGGCGCGCGAGCACGGGCTCTCTTTTTCAGTGCAGACGGCCACCTCTACCGATGCCCTTGCCGCAGCCGCGGCCGGCGCTCAGTTCCTCGATCGCGGAGTGCGGCGCGATGCCCTGACCCCGGAACTCGCCGCCAGGCTCAAGGGCGCTGGAGTGTATTACAACGGCGGCCTGGCAGCCTTGGAAGCCATGATCCAGTTTGCTGAGGGGAGGGCCGATCTGCTGAGTCGCACGCTAGTGCAGCAAGTGGGCCCGGCGCCGCTATTGGTTTCGACGCGCGAGAAACTGAAGGCGCTGGATCCTGCCGCAGTTGCGCCGCTGCGCGAGGCACAGCAAACCGCTGCAGCCAACCTCAAGAAAGCATACGATGCGGGAGTTTCGCTCGTGGCGGCCTCCGGATCCGGCCAGATGCTCCTGGTTCACGGCCCGGGGTTGCACCGGGAGATGCAGCTTTGGGCGGCCGCGGGAATTCCTCCCAAAGACGTTCTGATGGCGGCCACGCGAAACGCAGCGCAGTTCCTGCGGATCTCTGATCATTCCGGGCAAATTCGTAAAGGCTTCGACGCAACGGTGATGTTGGTCGAAGGGAATCCGCTTGAGGAAATCTCTGCCACCGAGAGAATCGTCATGCTGGTGGTGAAAGGCGAGCGCGTCGCGCGTAGCCAGTTATTCGAGGAGGAGGACAGCAAATGAAGACGGAATCGCATAAAGAGCATCAATGGCTTCTGAAGTGGGTGGGCGAATGGACCATGGAAGCGGAATCGTTCATGGGTCCGGACCAGCCGCTGTTTAAGTCAACGGGAACGGAAACGGTACGCGCGGTGGGAGACCTGTGGATTCAGGGATCCGGACAGGGAGAAATGCCCGGTGGCGGGACCGGCTACATGGTAGTGACGCTCGGCTACGATCCGCAGCGCGAACGCTTTGTCGGTACTTGGATCGGTTCCATGATGGCGTACCTGTGGATCTACGAGGGCACACTCGATGAATCGGGCCGCAAGCTGATCTTGGACACCACCGGGCCCGACATGTCGGGCAAAGGCGGCACATCGAAGTACCGCGAAGAGATCGAAGTCGCCGACAGCGACCACAGAATCTGGAAATCGTACGCGCCGGCCCCTGATGGAGGCTGGCAGAACTTCATGACCGCGCATTATCGCCGCAAGGCGTAGAATTGACGGAACGGAACATCAGCGAAAAGGAGACCGCATGCCGACACATCCGCATTCGCGGCGCGATTTATTGCTCGGGGCATCCGCATTGTCACTGGCCGCGGCAGAAACCGTTTTGGCGCAGCAGCAGCCGTCCTCGAACGGCATTCCCACACGCCCGCTAGGGAAAACGGGCGTGCGCGTGTCCATCCTTGGGCTCGGCGGCCATCATCAGGGCCGCCCAAAGGATGAAAAGGAATCTTTCCGCCTGGTCCACACAGCGATCGACAACGGCATCACCTTCATGGACAATGCCTGGGACTACCTCAACGGCCATGCCGAGGAGGTCATGGGCAAGGCGCTCGCCATGGACGGTTATCGCAAGAAGGCGTTTCTGATGACCAAGGTGTGCGACCGGGACTACGCCGGGGCGATGAAGCATCTTGAAGACAGCCTGCGCCGCCTGCAAACCGACGTCATCGACTTGTGGCAGTTCCACGAGTGCAATTACTACAACGATCCCGAATTTCTCCAGGAGCAAGGCGGACTCAAAGCAGCGCTCGAGGCGAAAAAGCAGGGTAAGATCCGCTTCATCGGATTTACCGGACACAAGCACCCGCGCATTCACCGCAAGATGCTGGCGCTCGATTTCAAATTCGATGCCTGCCAGATGCCGATCAACATCCTCGACCACAGCTTCGAGAGTTTCCGACATGAAGTGGTGCCCGAATGCGTGAAGAAAGGTGTCGGCGTAATCGGTATGAAAGGCTGCACGGGCGACGGGCGCATCCTGACGGAAAACATCGCGACTGTCGAGGAGTGCTACCGCTATTTCCTCTCACAGCCAGTGAGTACGCAGGTGGTAGGACTCGCCACAATCGAACACCTGAACAAAGCCATCGAAATGGCCCGCAACTTCAAGCCGCTGTCGGCTGAAGAGCTGAAGACGCTATCCGCGCGAACAAAGAATGTAGCCGGCGACGGGCGCTACGAACGCTTTAAGACGACACAAGCGTTCGACGCCGGGCATCACAGGAAACAGCACGGCTTCCAGGCCTGAAGTTTGGACTTCTTCGCGTTCGGCGACAGGATCAAGGCTGCGACGCAACCTTCAGCGTGTGGGGCAGGATGCTATCCTGCAAGACCGCTCGCCGAGCGGCCTTAGGCGGTTGACGACCGCCTTGCAGCTGGGCAAGCTACCCTACTTTCTCGAAGCAACGGAGTTCTCGACGGAGGTTGCTGTGCGGCACTTTCCGCCGCAGTTGTCGGGCAGCGCCGGGCCTCTCAATTCGCCGCCGTCTTCTCAAGATCCGCGCAGTTTCAAACGGCGAGCGGTTTGTTCTACTTGGCGGTGGGATTCCAGCACCGCTTCAACCGGTGTATGCGCTCGCCAGACCAGGCGCCGGTTGCAGCGGCGGCTAACAGTGCGGGTAGTTGGAGAAGGTTTCGGCGCAACATAGCGCTCCATTCGACGCCGGCCGCGCGGGAACGTTAGCATGATAGGGACTCGGCCACCATCTTCTATGTCCTGGCTCAACTCGAAATCCGCGGGCTATGCCTGGTTCGTCGTCGCTCTGCTTGTGCCTGTCGCACTGCTCAATTACCTCGACCGCCAGATGCTTGCGGCTATGAAGTTCTCGCTGATGCAGGACATCCCCGACATTGGCTCGGAAGCCAACTGGGGCAAAATCCTGGCTCTGTTCAAATGGACCTACGCGTTCCTCAGCCCTGTCGGGGGATATCTGGCGGACCGCTTCAGCCGCCGCCATGTCATCGCCGGGAGTCTCGTCGTCTGGTCCGCCGTAACCTGGGCCACCGGTCAGGTGAGCAACTACGAACAATTGCTGCTCACCCGCGCCGTCATGGGAATCAGCGAAGCCTTCTACATTCCCGCCGCGCTCGCGCTGATCGCCGACTACCACCTCGGTGCGACACGTTCGCGGGCAGTCGGCCTGCATCAGATGGGGATCTATGCCGGCGTGATCATCGGCGGCTTCAGCGGCTATGCCGCAGATCATCCCGAACTCGGCTGGCGTTGGATGTTCGCGGTTTGCGGGCTGATCGGTGTGGTCTACGCATTGCCACTGTTTTTCATGGTCCGGAATGCCCCCAAGCCGCCCGTGTCCGAAGAGCCGGAACGGACTTCCCCTGGACGGGCCGCCGGAGAGTTGCTCGGCAACCGTTCCTTCATCCTTCTGGTGCTGTATTTCACCCTCCCCGCCATGGCTGGCTGGATCGTGCGCGACTGGATGCCTGCGATTCTCAAAACCGAGTTCGGTATCGGCCAAGGCAAAGCCGGGGTTTCCGCAACACTCTTCTGGATGGTCGCTGCAATCTTCGCTGCATTCTGCGGCGGCTGGCTGGCCGACCGTTGGACGCGGCGGACAGACCGCGGGCGTATTTACACCAGCGCCATCGGCGTGACGCTGATGACGGTCGCCATGATGGGTGTCGGCTATTCGCCGCAGACGGGACTCTTAGCGATCGCCGTTGCTTTCCTGATTGTGTTCGGCTTGGGCTGGGGCTTGTTCGATTCCAACAACATGCCGATTCTGTGCCAGATTGCGCGTCCGCACCTGCGCGCCACCGGCTACGGCATCATGAACATGGTCAGCATTAGTTGCGGCGGCCTCGCCGATTGGGGCTTCGGCATCCTGCGTGACATGCGCATTCCTTTGATGGGCATCTTCGGCATCTTCGCCGCCGTGGCGCTTGGTTCCGTGCTGCTCGTGCTCGCTATCCGGCCTAGGTTCACAGACCGCACACCGGCCCCGGCCGCGCACTAGACCAGACCGAAGCGAATTTGCTAACCTCCCCGATTCGAGGAATCGAGAGCCTGGGGCTCCCCTTGGAAAAACATGCCGAATTCACGGAGGATACCAGTGAGGTTACGTGCGCTTGTACCATTGTTCGTAGTTCTTTCATTCGCCGCGACAGCGAAAGACATCGCGCCTGCCGACTGGGCAGCGATTCGTGCACAGTATGAGAAGCACCAGCAAGCCGTATACCCTGACGGAAAAGGTTTCCGTGCGCGGAATCTCGGCCAACGTTGGGTAACGCGCTTTGATGGCCGCGGATTCGAGGTCACACCAGATCATGGAGGTTGGCGCTGGGGTCTGACGCTTCATAGTTATGGTTTCCCCGGCCAGGAGAAGCGCGTGACCAATGTCAACGCCAAAGCGGATGGGACGCGCTTTTCCTATCGCTGGGACGCCAACCTTACCGAGTGGTTTATCAACGACCAGCGTGGCTTGGAACATGGCTTCACGTTGGCGCGACGGCCGCAGGGAGCCAACGGCACGCTGCAGTTCCACTTCGACGTCCGCGGGACGTTGCGACCGCGAGTGCGCGACGAAGGGCGCACCGTCGCTTTCGCAAACAGCGACATGGCGGTGGTGACTTACTCCGGACTTAAAGTGACCGACTCGGGCGGCCGCGAACTGCCGGCACGATTTCACCAGGCCGGATCCGGCGCGCTACGTCTCGAGGTTGACGATAGTGAGGCAGTTTACCCACTCACCGTGGACCCGATCGCGCAGCAGGCTTACCTGAAGCCAGCCGCGGTGGGCACGACGCAGATGAGCGACTTCTTCGGCGCCGCCGTTGCTGTCAGTGGCAACACAGTCGTCATCGGAGCGCCGTACGAAGATAGCTCGACAACCGGAGTGAATTCTGATCCGAACGAATCTGCCTCTAATGCCGGCGCCGTTTATGTCTTCGTTCGAAGCGGCGGCGTTTGGACGCAGCAGGCCTACCTAAAGCCCGCCGATGTGGGTTCAACCCAAGCCGGAGACGTTTTCGGCTATTCTGTTGCGATTAGTGGCGACACCATCGTCGTCGGGGCGCCGTATGAGGATAGCTCTACCACTGGAGTGAACGGTATCCCGAATGAGTCCGCCTCCGGAGCCGGCGCCGCCTATGTGTTCACACGTAGCGGAGGTGTTTGGACGCAGCAGGCTTATCTCAAACCGGCTGCTGTCGGGTCATCGCAACGGGGCGACCGTTTCGGCTTTTCGGTCGCGATCAGCGAAGATACTATAGTCGTTGGCGCTCCTTCGGAAGACAGCACGGTGACCGGGGTGAATGCCACACCAAATGACAGTGGCACCTTCTTCCCCGATACGGGCTACCTCTTCGATTCCGGCGCCGCTTACGTATTCACTCGCAGCGGAAGTACGTGGACGCAGCAGGCTTATCTGAAACCAGCGGCGGTCGGGTCGACTCAGATGGCCGACTCGTTCGGACACGCGGTCGCCATCAGCGGCGACACGGTAGTCGTCGGTGCGCCGTTCGAGGATAGCTCTTCGACCGGTGTGAACGGGGCAGCCAATGAGTCTGCCTCGGAATCTGGCGCGGCCTATGTCTTCACCCGCAGCGGCGGTACTTGGTCTCAGCAGGCATTTCTCAAACCAGCATCCGTCGGTACGACGCAGGTCCGCGATGAGTTCGGCTATGCTGTGGCGATCAGCGGAGACACTCTCGTCGTCGGGGCGATCTGGGAGGCCAGTGACACCACCGGAGTGAACAGCACTCCTAATGAGGCTGCGCCCAAGTCAGGCGCAGCCTACGTGTTTACTCGTAGTGGCGGCGCCTGGGCTCAGCAGGCTTATCTCAAGCCGGGGGCGGTTGGAACCACGCAAGCGGACGACCATTTTGGGGTGTCTGTTGCGATCAGTGCCGATACGATCGTTATTGGGGCTTACTACGAAGGCAGCTCATCGCTCGGCGTGAACAGCACTCCGAACGAGTCCGCCTACCAGGCTGGCGCAGCCTACGTATATTTCCGTGCGGGCACCGTTTGGACGCAGCAGTACTACCTGAAACCGGCAGTGGTTGGATCTTCACAGGCCGGAGACTATTTCGGCATAGCCGTTGCAATCAATGCCGATACCATCGTGGTGGGCGCTCAAGGCGAAGACAGCACTACCACCGGCGTGAATAGTACGCCAAACGAATCCACATTCGCCGCCGGTGCGGCCTATGTCTTTCTCATAACTCCAGGCGCATGCACCCTCAGCGTGTCTCCAACCTCTGGACTACTGCCTCAGGCGGGCGGCAGCTTTCCGGTCAGCATCACAACGGATCCAGGTTGTGCTTGGACCACTGAAGTCAGCGCGGCGGCAGTCGCGGCCGGTCTCAGCCTGAGCCAGACTTCCGGAACAGGACCGGCGGCGATCAACGTTATTGCCACCGCCAACACCACTGGCTTTGTGCGAACCAGTTCTGTCACCATCGCTGGAACTGTTGTTTCAACCATGCAACCCAGCAGCCTCGCCGGCGGTTGCACGGCGACTCTGGCTTCCAGTTCTCTCGCCGCACCGCAAGCAGGCGTGAAAGGCTCCGTGAACCTCACCACCGGCGGTTCCTGCGCTTGGGTCGCATCCTCTAACCAGCCGTGGGCGCAGGTGTTCCCGATTAGTTGGACCGGCGCCCGGCCCGTCGAATACACGATCTTCCCCAACTTCACCACAAAGACGCGAACGGCAATCCTGAGCATCGCCGGCCAGCCGTTCACCATCACGCAGCCAGGCACGACCGAACTCGAGATCCGGCGCTTCGTTCGCCAGATGTACTTCAACTACTTCGGACGCCTGCCATCGGACGCTGAAGTCGACTTCAACGTCAACGCAATCAATACCGGCGTCGTCACGCGCACGCAGCTTGTTTTGAATTTCTTCAACTCCGCCGAGTTCAACGCCGCGGGCCGTTTCATCGCGGGACTCTACGTTGGCATCCTCAACCGCAATGCCGAATACGGCGGCTGGTTGTTCATTCGCAACGCTCTGACCACCGGCGCAGTGCAGTACACCGATTTGGTGAACAACTTCCTCGAATCGGCCGAATTCAAGTTGAACAATCCATCGCTAACCAACCGGCAATTCGCTGCACTGATGTATCGCCAAATCCTGCTGCGCGAAGGCACGTCCGCCGAACTTGACTTCATGGAAAGCGCCCTCGCCGGCGGCCTAACGCGCGTGCAGTTCGCGACGAACTTCCTGCAGAGCACGGAATTCCAACTCGGCACCGGCCCGCGGCTCACAACGTTCGTGCTCTACGCATGCCTGCTCTTGCGCGACCCAATCAGCGCCGAGTTTGCAAGCGCCATCTCACGGCTTACTACCGGCACCACTGCCGGCACACTGGTCGGCGAGATCCTTGCCAGCCCGGAGTTCGCCGCATCTCTTCAGTAGTTACCACCGGAATAGAGTGGCAATCTGGTAAGATGCCCCAGACCGTGCTGGCCAACCCACGGAGGGATGTACGTGAGATTGACTGCGCTTGCGCTGTTGTTTGCAGTTCCATCGTTCGCTGCACCACCGAAAGAGATCACACCAGGTGACTGGACTGCGATCCATAGGGAGTATAAGAAGCACAAACACGCAGTCTACGCCGAAGGCAACGCCTTCAGCGCACGGAACCTCAGTCAGCACTGGGTGACGCGCTTCGACGGCCGCGGATTTGAAGTCATACCCGACAACGCAAACTGGCGCTGGGGCTTGGTGCTTGAAAGCTATGGCTTCGCCGGCGCCGAGCAGGGTGTTCGAAGGGCGAAACCCACGGCGACCGGCACGAGGTTCTCATACCGCTGGAATGCCAACCTGACCGAGTGGTTCATCAACGACCGCCGTGGTCTGGAGCACGGTTTCACTCTTGCGCGGCGGCCCGAACGCCCCAGCGGACCGTTGTTGTTTCGCCTTTCGATCCGCGGCACACTGCAAGCGCGCATTTACGATGGCGGTCGCGCAGTTGCTTTCTCGGAAAGAAGCGCCGCGTTAGTCCATTACGCGGGCCTGAAGGTAACTGATTCCCGGGGCCGCGAACTACCATCCCGGTTTGCGTCCGAAGGAGAGCGGCTGCGCTTGGAAGTCGATGACACGGCCGCTGAGTATCCGGTCACAGTTGACCCCATCGCACAGCAGGCGTATCTCAAGCCGGCTTCGGTTGGGTCTACGCAGGAGAAGGACTTCTTTGGGTACGCCGTTGCGATCAGCGGCGACACTATTGTGGTTGGGGCACCCTACGAAAACGGTTCCGCAGTGGGTGTCAACAGCGGTTTGATTAACGAGGCTGCGCCGGATGCGGGCGCGGCTTACGTATTCGTAAGAAGTGGCGGCGTTTGGACCCAGCAAGCTTACTTGAAGCCCGCCGCCGTGGGACTGTCGCAAGTCGGGGACAAATTCGGTCTTTCCGTCGCGATCAGCGGCGACACTATCGTAGTCGGGGCGCCCAATGAGGACAGTTTTTCAGTGGGCGTCAACAGCAGCGCGAACGAGGTTGGCGTCGACTCTGGCGCTGCTTACGTTTTCGTACGGAGTGGTGGAGTGTGGACTCAACAGGCTTACTTGAAGCCTGGGGCGATCGGTTTCACGCCTGCAAACGACCAGTTCGGTTATTGCGTGGCCATCAACGGGGACACGATTGCGATAGGAGCTCCTTACGAAGACAGTGCGTCTTTGGGCATCAACAGCAGTCCGGACGAACTTGCCGCGGATGCCGGTGCGGTGTATGTTTTTGCTCGCAGCGGAGTCCTCTGGTCGCAGCAGGCATACCTCAAGGCAAATAACTCCGGGCCACGAACCGCCGCCGATCAAGCCGGTTTGTTTAGCGCGGTAGACGGCGACCGGTCAGTGGACCCTGGTGGTTTCGCCGTTTCGGCGGGAGACCGGTTCGGCTACTCCGTCGCAATCAACGGTGAGACGATCGTCGTTGGAGTCCCCTATGAAGATAGTTCTGCCGTTGGCCCCTTTCCTGCCGTGGATGAACGTGCTCCGGATTCCGGCGCGGCTTACGTTTTTACCCGAAGCGGCGGCGTTTGGACGCAGCAGGGTTATCTGAAACCGAATGCCTTCGGGACGAGCCAGGCAGGCGACCACTTTGGATGGTCCGTTGCGATCAGCGGCAATACGCTTGTTGTGGGAGCGCCGGATGAACAAAGTTCGACTACCGGGGTGAACTCGGTGCCAGCCGACTTGGGGGATGCCGTTGAAGCTGGCGCCGCGTATGTGTTCACGCGTGGTTCCGGGACTTTATGGTTTCAATGGGCGTATCTCAAGCCCGCCGCCGTTGGGACCTCACAAGCCGGCGACAGGTTCGGATCCGCAGTAGCCATCAGCGGCCACACGGTTGTCGTAGGAGCGTACGGTGAAGCCAGTTCTACCACTGGAGTGAACAGCACGGCAAACGAGTTGGCTCCCCAAGCGGGCGCGGCTTACGTGTTTGCTGTTAACGACGGCTCCTGGTTTCAGCAGTCCTACGTGAAACCGGCGATGGTAGGATCCTCACAGTTTCTCGATGTTTTCGGCATCGCGCTGGCGATCAGCGGCAATACGATCGTGGTTGCGGCTCGCGGAGAGGATAGCTCCACAACGGGAGTGAATACCATTCCTAATGACAGTGGGACTGAGTTTGACGCCGGGGCCGTCTATGCCTTCCTGCACACTCCTTGCACTTACAGTGTTACTCCGAATTCCCTGCTGTTGCCCGCAGGCGGCGGCAGCCCTACAGTTTCTGTCACCACGACGCCCGACTGCGGTTGGGCCACCAGCTTGTCCTATACGAACTTTCCCGCCTGGCTTGGCTTGAGCCACGAGTCCGGATTGGGCTCCGCCACGGTAACTCTATCGGCGGCGCCCAATACCAGTGGCACGGCGCGCCGTTTTTCGCTCTCCGTTGCAGGAACCGTGGTCGTAGCCGTGCAACCCAGTAGTCTTCCCGGCGGCTGTACCGCCACCTTGTCTTCCAGTTCGCTTGCCGCGCCACAGACGGGCGTGAAGAGCTCCGTAAACCTCACTACCTTCGCCGCGTGCCCTTGGGTCGCATCCTCCAGTCAGTCCTGGGCGCAGGTATTCCCCATCAGTTGGAGTGGCTCGCGCGCTGTTGACTACACCGTCTTCCCCAACTTCACCACTAAGACGCGTACAGCGTTTCTCAGCATCGCCGGACAACCGTTTACCATCACCCAACCCGGCAGCACCGAATT
>Ga0073934_10006113_pt1 | contig 17883 bp, 23 predicted proteins | sample LarsenN4metaG_FD_76834 | JGI IMG/M metagenome (GOLD analysis project Ga0073934, IMG submission 76834) | Hot spring sediment bacterial and archeal communities from British Columbia, Canada, to study Microbial Dark Matter (Phase II) - Larsen... ... | reverse complement strand
TCTGCGCCGCCGCTGATCTCTACAGCGACAACCCCGCCGACCGTCAGGAGGTCTGGGTGGACACCGCCGGCAGCGCCACTGCGGCCGCTGTTCTCGCCGCCTGCCCGAACCTGCGCGCCACCGTCATCAGCCAGATCAAGGCCATCCGAAAGACAGCCCTGGCCCAGCTCGCCATTGACTCCGGAGTCTCCGCCGTCTACGCAGAGAACTACGCCGCCGCCACGGCATACAAATCCGGACAGGGCGCGTCGACCATCATGAAAGACGGCCAGACCGCGGCCAACTATCTCACCGGCTTCGGTGCCCAGCTCGGCATGTCCGCCGGCCAGTTCGCTGACTACATCATAGCCGAGAACCGGCGGGTCGGCCCCACCGCCTACCAGGTAGAGCAGGAGTACCTGCGCCTGGCCTACACCGCCATTCCCCAGGACAGCGACATCGACCGGCTCCTGGCCTATCCAGATGAATACCGGAGGTTCTGCGGCTTATGATGAAAGTGGCGTTCTACAAGCATCACCGCACCGGCATGGCCGGCCTGTTCGACGCCGTGATCCGTGTGGTGACCGGCGGGCCGTACAGCCACTGCGAGCTGATATTCCCATCCGGCATGGCCTACAGCGCCTCCATCCAGGATGGCGGCACCCGTTTCAAGAGGATCGAGTTCGACCCGGCCAGGTGGGACATCATCACTCTGCCGCTCGACAGGTTCGCCAGCGAGCTGTTCTGTTTCAGGGAGCATGGCTGCGGCTACGACTATCCCGGTGCCTTCCGCTTCCTGGTGCCGTCGATCCCCCAGAGCAAGAAGCGCTGGTTCTGCTCCGAGGTCTGCTGCGCCGCGCTCCAGGCGGGCGGGCTCTTCCCCGGCGTCAAGGCATGGCAGGTCCACCCTACGCTGCTGTATCAACTGCTCACCCGGGGGGGCAGCTGATGGACGACATGGACCTCTGCCAGCAACACAACCAGGAACTGATTGACGACGCCCTCAAGGCACACGGCAGGGGCAGGCCGCACCACAACAGCCTGACCCACTGCGAGGAGTGCGAGGAGCCGATCCCCGAAGCGCGCCGCCAGGCGGTACCCGGCTGCACCCGATGCGTCAGTTGTCAGGAAGACCACGAACAAATCCACAACCACTGGAGAGCATTGTGACCGATTACGCCAAATACCAGTTCATCCTCAACCTGATGCTCGGCCTGTTCAACACCGCCATGCTCATCGGCGGGCTCATATCCATGCGCAAGAAAGCGGCCAAGGAGCAGATCGACGAACAGAACAGGCGAATCGATGCGCTCGACAAACGTCTGGAAAACGTGCCGTCAGCCTGCTGCAGCCATCACAAGATGGAGGAACGACTCGACGGCCACAACAATCGGCTGCAGCAGCATAAAGAGCTGATAAACATCGTTGAAACCGACTTGAAGCACCTCCCCAAGAACGCTGATATCGAGAAGTTGCACGAAAAGATCAACAAAGTTTCCGATCAGGTAGCCGGGCTCAAAGCCGATATCAGCAAGATCGCCGGTGCCATGCCCGGATTAACGAACGTAACCCAAATGATGAACGATTTTCTCTTGCACCATGGAGACCAGAAATGAGCGAAGCATACATCCAGTTAATGGCTGAGCACCGAAGGATCTCTATTCTACGCGCGTTGGCTAGCCCCGAGAGTGGCGGCAGGGTAAACGATTCAATCCTGCACAGCATTGTAGTTAACGATGCGGGAGTACCCTCCTCACGCGACCAGATAAGAACCGCTTTAACGTGGCTTAAAGATCAGGGGTTAGTCACTCTGTCTAATTTGTCGAGCGGAACATTTGTCGCAGCCATTACCCAGGCCGGCCTCGATGTCGCACAGGGGAACGCAACTGTGCCCGGCGTGCAGCGGCCGTCCCCCAGGAGCTGACACCATGGGCAAGCGCCAGGAACTGGAACTGGAGGCCATCCGCCTCTATGCCGACGGGCTGGAGATCCCGGAGATCTCCAAGCGCTCCAGGGAAGAGGATTGGTATGTCTCCGAGAACACCCTTCGCAAGTGGAAAGACCGCGCCGGTAACGAGTGGCAGGACGCCCGCAAGGCGGCACGGCAGAGCCAGCTCGTGTCCATGGAGGATGTCGGCTCCCGCCTGCGCCGCTCCCGGGAGATCGCCAGCCAGCTGATGGGGAGCGCCAAGCACCAGTCGGACATGGGGATGGCGCTCAACCAGGCGCTGCAGACCGGCATCTACGACCTGATCGGTCAGATCCAGACCATTGACGTTGAAGACGAAGCCGCAATCGATGCCGCCATTGAGCGGGTAAACATGCTCACCCTGTCACTGAGCCGCCTGGAGACCTCGGCATTTCGGAATAACAAGACTGTGGTGGAGATCCGCAAACAGGCGCTGGGAGATGCGGCACAGGCAGTCGGCGAAGAAGCCCGCGCCCAGGGCATGGACGACGAACAGGCAGAGTTCTGGATGAAGAAAATACTAGGAGTTGTCTAACGTGGCCAGCCTTGCCCCCCTTAAAGATGTCCAGCGTGTTGTCGAATGGGAGGAATTGCCCGTCCGTGCGCGCATGGTGCCGGACAACTGGCATTCCCTCCAGGGGGGAGTACTGCTTAAGCATCAATCCGAAGCCCTGGCCGTCAAGGCCAAGATTCTGGCGGTCAGAAAAGGCCGCCGGACCGGCATCACCTACGGTTTTGCCCACAAAGGGACTATCAAGGCCGCCTCCCGCAAGAGCGCCGGCGGAATGAATGTTTTCTACATCGGCGACACCAAGGACAAGGGTCTCGAATTCATCGGCTACTGCGCCAAGTTTGCCCGCGTCATTGCCGAGGCTCAAGGGCAAGGGATCTCCTCCATCGAGCAGTTCCTCTTCGAGGATCAGGATGAGAAGGGGAATAGCAGGTACATCTCAGCCTACCGCATCCGCTTCGCCAGCGGCTTCCAGATCTGCGCCCTCTCCAGCCGACCTGTCAACATCCGCGGTCTGCAGGGTTATGTCATCATCGACGAAGCCGCATTCCATCCCGACGTCGACGGCGTACTGGAAGCCTGTATGGCGCTGCTGATCTGGGGTGGCGAGATCGTCGTCATCAGCTCGCTGAACGGCAAGAACAATCCATTTACCCAGTTCTGCAACGACATTGAAAAGGGGCTTTATGGCGAGGACGCCCAGGTCCTGACCATAACGTTTGACCAGGCTGTAGAGAATGGCCTCTATGAGCGGGTTTGCCTCATGACCGGCGAAGAGGCCACGGCGGAAGGAAAACAGAAGTGGTACACCTCCATCCGCGCCTCCTATGGTCCGCGCAAGGCCGCCATGCGCGAGGAGCTCGACGCCATCGCCCGCGACTCCGGAGGCATCTGCATACCCGGCATCTGGATCGAGCGCGCCATGCCGGAAGAGCGGCCGGTGCTCCGGCTGGCCCTCGATGACGACTTCGTCAAGAAATCAAATCTTGAGCGGGAAAAATGGTGCGAGGCCTGGATCGAGCGGAATCTGAAACCGCTTGTGGATCAGCTTGATCCGAGGGATGAGCATTTCTTCGGCCAGGACTACGCCCGGCATCGGGACTTCACCGAGTTCGCGCCGATCGCCCTGCAGCAGAACCTGCGCCGCCACGTCCCCTTTGTCGTCGAGCTGCACAACGTCCCCACCCGGCAGCAGGAGCAAGTCCTCTGGTACATGATCGACCATCTGCCCAATTTCCGCGGCGGAGCCATGGACGCTACCGGCCCCGGCTCGATCCTGGCCGAATACACCGCCGACCGCTACCGCAGGGGGAGCGGCGACGATGCGATCGAGATGATCCACCAGATCAAGCTGAACAGGAAGTGGTACGGGCTCTGGATGCCCAAGATGATCGGTGGCTTCGAGGACGGCATCTACGATATTCCCCGTGACCGCGACCTGGAGAACGACCTGCGCGCAGTGGAATCGTTCGACGGCATCATGATGGTACCCGACGTGAGGCGCCAGGACCTGAAAGACCCCGACCTGTACCGCCACGGCGACTTTGCCGTCGCTCTCGTCATGGGGGAATACGCCGTGCTCAACAAGGTCGTGTACGTCCCGATCGAATTCAAAACCGCACCGGCCACCGACTTCCGCGCCGGCTCCGGCAGCGGCATGAATAACTACATGAGGACGTGATGAGCTTTTTATCGGAATTGATAGCATTCATCGTTGTTGGTGATGCCCGATACGGCAGGGAAGAAACGCCCTTGGACCGGATGAAAGAACAGGCTGAATTAGGTTTATCAATTGTTGAGGATGATAAAAGGCATAAATCAAAAACATCCTTTAAGAGGTATTGAAAATGGGCGTAACCGAATTCGACTTCACCGTCGACCCCAAAAAACCGATCACCAATGAGATCGCCAGCGCCGCCACCGACTTCGACATGTTCCAGGGGTTCCTTGACCAGATCCCCAACCCGGACGAGGTGCTGAACCTGGAGTGCGGCGGCGACATCACCGTCTATGACGCCATCGGCCGCAACCCCCGCATCAGCAGCGCCCTCGGCACCCGCGCCCGCGCGGTGGTCGGCAAGGAATGGCGCATCATCCCCTACAGCCAGGAAACCTTCGACATCAAGGTCGCAGAATACGTCAATAAAGTGCTCCTCGGCTTCCCCTTCGACCGGCCGCGCCGCTCGTTCCATCGCGGCGGCAACCTCAAGGGCTTCGCCGTCGGCGAAATCATGTGGGACTACTCCGAGGGCGACACCTTCATCAACGCCATCCATTACCGGCACCAGAAGCGATTCGACTTCAACACGGATCGCCAGCTGCTGCTGAAAACCATCACCAACCCCCTGGGGGAGAACGTCACAATCCGGGACGGCCTGGAGCTGAAGAAGTTCCAGGTGCTCACCTTCGGCGACGAGGTCACCACCCCCTGGGGCTGCGGCCTCGGACGGGAGCTGTACTGGCACTGGTGGTTCCAGAAGAACAACGTCCGCTCCTGGCTGCAAGGCGGTGACAAGTTCGCCGCGCCCACCGCCGTGGGGGAATACGAGCCCGGCGCGACCCAGGTCGATCAGGACAAGCTGCTGGCCGCCGCCCAGGCCATCCACAGCCGTTCCGCCATCATCCATCCCAAGGGGATGACCCTGCGCCTGTTGGAGGCGCTCCGCTCCGGCAACATCAGCACTTACAAGGAACTGGCTGATTTCCTCAACGAAGAGATCACCATCTGCATCCTCGGCCAGACCGCCACCACCGTCGGCACCCCCGGCAAGCTGGGCAACGAGAAAGAGCAGGGCGAAGTCTTCGCCGCCATCGTCAAGGCCGATGCCGACAGCGAGTGCGAGGCGTACAACGCCAGGAATGGCGGCATGATCCGCTGGCTGGTCGATTACCAGTTTCCGGGGCTGAACCGCTACCCGCAGATCTGGATCGACTGCGAGGAGGAAGAGGACAAGAAGACCCTGGCCGAGCGCGACGAGAAACTGGCCATCGCCATGGAGAAGGGGGGCAAATACCGCCTGGCCAAGTCCTACTTCGTCCGCACCCACGGCATGCAGGAGGATGACATCGAGGAGATACCGGCCGCTCCCCCCACCCCCGGCCAGGCTCCCTCGAGGAGAGAAACGGATAAGGAGAAAGGGACGATCTCCTTTGCCGAAGCCGAAGTCGCCGCCCCCGACAACGCCGACCTGCTGGCCGGGCGTCTGGGAGAGGAGGCTCGGCCGGTCATGGAGGCATGGCTCGCCGCCGGGCTGAAGAGCGTCGACACCGCCGGCAACCTGGTCGACCTGCGCCGGGATATCCTTGACACGGCCATGGATCTCGCCCCCATGGCGGCAGTCATCCGCGACGGCCTTCTGCTTGGCCGGCTCCTCGGCATGGCCGAAGTCCGGGAAGAGATAGCCGCTTCAGAGGCCGACGTTTCCTTCGCCGAGCCGTCGTCAATCGCCTCCGCTCTGCGCCTCCCGTTCAAGGAAGCGATCGACTTCTTCCTCGGCAAGGTCAACATCCCCACCGAAAAATGGAACGATCTCTTCCTCGACGCCCACTCCAGGGGCTTCATGATCGCCGGCGCCATGAAGGGGGAGCTCCTCGCCGATCTGCGCGAGGCCGTCGACCAGGTCATTACCCAGGGACTGACTATCGCCGACTTCCGCAAGTCATGGGACCGGATAGTCGCGGATCACGGCTGGAGCTACGTCGGCGGCCGCAACTGGCGCACCCGTGTCGTCTACGAGACCAACACCCGCCAGGCGTACAACGCCGGCCGCTGGCAGCAGGTCACCGACCCGGACGTGCTCAGGACCCGCCCCTACCTCGGCTACAAGCACGGCGACTCGGTACATCCCCGGGTGTTGCACGTCTCCTGGGACGGCACCGTCCTCTCTGCGGACGATCCCTGGTGGGATACCCACTACCCGCAGAACGGCTGGGGCTGCAAGTGCAAGGTCTTCAGCATGGGCGAGCGCGATATCGCCCGCCTGGGAGACAAGGCGAAGCGGAGCGCGCCAAAGGACGGCACCTACCAATGGACCGACAAGCAGGGGCGCTCCTTCGAGATCCCGAACGGCATCGACCCCGGTTTCCAGTACAACCCGGGCAAGGCGGCAACAAAGTCGCGGGACATCCTGAACGAGCGGATCAACCAGCTCCCCCCCGACATCGCGGCGCGGATCCGGACGGAGATCAAGGAAAAATCGCCCTCCCCCTAACCCCCTCCCATGAAGGGCGGGGGGATACAAGCACCCTCTCCCCTTTTGTGGGAGAGGGCTGGGGAGAGGGGGGATTATATGGCTGACGACATCATCAAGCTGGAGCACGACCTCCCCAAGGTACAAAAGAAACTGCGGGAAATCGCCCGCAAGGCCGGGAGCATGCGGCCGGCGCTGAAGGGGATGGGGGCATACCTGGACATAGCCACCGACCGGCGCTTTACCAACCAGGTCGACCCGAAGGGCGAGAAGTGGCAAAAGCTGAAAGCCGCCACCCTGCGGCGGAAGAAAAACTCCAAAATTCTCACCGAATCGACCAAGCTACGCGACGGCATCAGCAGCCAGGTCCAGGGCGAGGATACCCTGCTGCACGGCAGCGACTCACCCTACGGCGCCATCCACCAGCTGGGGGGGGAGATCGAGCAGAAAGGGATGACGCTGCACCTCAAGGGCGAAGGCAAGGCGACCCGCTTCGCCAAAAAGGGTGACCATACCCGCACCAAGACCGTCGACCGCACCATCAAGATGACTGCCCGGGCATACCTGGGAATCAGCCGGGAAGACGAGGAGGAACTGCTCGCCATCGCCGGCGACTACCTGATGAACTGAAAGGGGAAATTAAACGCCGAAATTTGCCCGAGGCTCGTTTGCAGGCACTACCCCCGCCCCCTGCCCCCGAAAACCCCGCCTGGGTAAATTTAAACATGGTTTAAACACGGTTCCGTAATCCAGCCCCGGTGAAATTTTAAACCCGGATAAAAGTAAGCCACATGCCTCCTGTTGTACGGTGCAACTGCACCGGACAACAGGAGGTTTTTTTTATGGACAGAGCAGGCATTGACAGCATCTTCAGACACCACCCACCGAAAAGCGACCAGGTGGAGCGTTACAACGCCATCCGCGAGGCGGGCAAGGCGTTTGCCCTGGTCGTACTGGAGACAACCCCGGCCGGTCCGGACCAGAGCGTTGCCATCCGCAAGGTGCGCGAGGCGGTCATGACCGCCAACGCCGCCATTGCCATCGGGGAGGAGAGACATGGGTAAGAAAATAAAGATGCTCAAGCCGGGACAGTTCAGGTCCATGAGCGGCAAAGTCGTCAATCTGACCGCCGATCATCTGGCCGCCGCCGCAGCAGCCTATGACCCGGCGGTGTACGCCTGCCCTCTGGTGGTGGGGCATCCGGCCGTCGATTCCCCCAGTTACGGCGCCCTGGCCGCGGTTGACTTCACCGCGCCGTTTCTTAACGGCGAGCCTGGCCGGATTGCACCGGAGTTCGTCAAAGTCGTCAATGACGGCTACTACGACCACGTCAGTCTCTCCCTGTTCGAGCCCGACTCCCCGGCCAACCCCAAGCCCGGCGTCTATTACCCCCGCCATCTCGGCTTTCTCGGCGCCGCCGCCCCGGCAGTTCCCGGTCTCGGCACGGTCAGTTTTGCCGGGAATGATGCCGGGGTCGTCTCTTTTTCCATCCCCCTCGACTCCGTGGCGTTCGGCAGTTACGCCGACACTGTCCTGGTGCGGGTGCTGCGTAGTCTGAAAAACACCCTGATCGGTGAGATGGGCAAGGAGAAGGCCGACGCCGCCATCGACGAATGGGACCTGCAGATGCTGACCGAGGAGGCGGCCCGTCCGGATCCTCCCGCCGATATACCTGAACCGGCTTTTGCCGAACATGCCAAAGGAGGAACCATGAAGCTCACCGATGAAGAGGTTACCGCACTCGAAAATGAGAACAAGACTCTCAAAGCCGCCCTCAAGGGCACCGCTACCACCGCCGCGCACGCGGCCAACCTCGCGTTTGCCGAAGGACTGGTGAAAGAGGGCAAGCTCCTGCCCGCCAACCAGGCGAAGATCGTCGCCGTGCTCGATTTCGCCGCCACCCTGGAGGAGGGGAGCACCATCGAATTCAGCGAGGGGGCGACTACGAAAACCGCAGCCGTTGCCGATACCCTGAAAGATGTTCTGTCGTCCTACCCCAAAATCATCGAGTTCGGCGAGCTCGGCGGCGGCGAGGGGCCGGAAGGGCAGAGTAAGGAGACCGTCATCCCCGCAAAAATAACAGACTGCGTTTAACCGCCAGTTAAAACAACCTTAAAAAGGAGACCCATTCATGGCACCAATTAACGGTAAGACTGCAACATTCGCCCGCGACGAAAAACGCGCCCAGGACCCGACCCGCCACCCGCCGGTAGTTGTCGCCGGCAAGATCAAGGCCAACGACGGTGTCTACCTGACCGGCATGCTGCTGAAGGTCGGCGTCGACGGTGAAACCTGGGAGCAGACCGCCACCGGCGGCGCGCATGCCGGGGTGCTCGACAGCCAGATCGATACCGCCGTCGACACCAACGGCCTCATCGTCATTCACGGTTCGGTCAACCAGGACGTGCTCTGCATCGGCAATGCCGGCGACGCACCGGCTGCCGCCGACCTGCGGGCGCTGCAGACCGCCGGCATCTTCCCCTGATCGATAACGCTCAACACGTAAAAGGAGATTTTTCCATGAAAACCAAAAGCATCCTCATCTGGTTCACCCTCGTTGCCCTGTCGATCATGGCTTTTGCCATGTTCGCCCATGCGGGCGAGATTTCCGGCGCCGGTCATCTGGCGACCGGTGCGACATTGCCGCTGCTCTGCTTTGGCTTCGTCAACCTCCGCAGCCTGTTTACCCGGGATTCCATCGTCCAGTACCTGGACAACCTCGGCCCCATGTCCAAGACCCGCTGCATGGACACCGTTTTCACCGACCGACCACGCCAGGCCAGCGCGCTCATCGGCCGGGATATCGTCCGCGGCTACATCCGCGCCATGGCTCTCAGCCAGCGGGGCGGCCCGGCCATCAACATCGCCGGCAACACCGGCCAGGCCGATTTCTACCAGCCGCTGCCGATCAAGCCGAAGATTAGCATCAACGGTGTCGATCTCAATAACCTGCGCCTCTTCATGAACGCCACGAATGGCAAAACACTGCTCAGTACCTGGGCGCAGAGCAAGACCGATCAGCTGCGTAAAACGGTCCGCGCCACCACCGAGCCCCTCTGCGCCGTGGCCCTTACCGGCAAACTCATTTGGCCGGTAGCCATCGAGGGGGGCGGCTACGACACCTTCTCCATCGACTACGGCGACGTTCAGACCCTCGACGAGGGGAGCTACCTCTACTGGGACGACCCCCAGTGCGGCCCGGCCGAAATACTGGGGATGCTGATTGCCATCAGCAAGAAGTTCCAGCGCAAGGGAGTAGGCGGGCGGGTGGTCTACTGGGCCGGGGAAAACGCCTTCATGGCGCTGTTCAAGGTGGTCTCCAAGGTCCTCACCTCCACCAAACTGCGTAGCGAGATCGCCATCCCGCTGTCGGCCACCGAAAGCTCGATCCTCATCGGCACCGTCACCGTCGAGCTGGTTGCCGACGAATATCAGCACCCCCAGACCGGAGCCTGGACGCCGATCGTCCCGACCAACACCCTGAAAGCCATCGCCCTCGATGCCGGCCACCTCATGCCCTACGCCGCCATCGACGATCTCGACGGCAACCTGGAGCCGCTGCCGCTCTTCATCAAGCCGATCAAAAACGACGAGGGGCAGCAGAGCCTCTTGGGCGAGTCCAAGCCGCTCCCCATCGTCAACACCGACGGCATCTGCGACATCATCGTCCTGACCCCGGCGTAATAACATCGTAGGGGCGGCCCCATGTGGCCGCCCTGTTACAGGAGACCCCACATGAAAAATCATTTTTGCAAGATCATCGCCCTGGTAATCGGACTCTGTGCCGGCTTCGCCATGGCGGCTATCGCCGCGCCCGCCGTCAAAGCGGTCGCCCCCGGTGTCGGGCAGGGGCCGACGAAAGCCGGCAACGTCTGTGTCAGCAAAACCATTCACAATGCCGGCAACATAACCACCTTCAACCTCTACACCTCGAAGGTCTGGTACGGCAAGGCCGACTGGAAGGTGGTGAATTCCGCCACCGGCGCCGACTTCATTGTCCAGCGCAAGCTGGGGAGCAATACGGCAGGCACGCCCGGAGCAAACGGCAACCTGGCGGTCAACCGGGAGTACACCACTTACACCCTGGCAACCTTCGGCAGTAACACCAGCGCCAGCATCACCGCCTGTCAGGATCGGCAGTAACCCATGTACTGCTCCCAGGACTCTCTCAAGGCCCGCTTCGGCGAGCTGCTCCTGACCAGGCTGACCGACGATAATGGCCTCGGCGTTATCGACGAGGCCAAAGTCACCTCGGCCATAACTGCGATCGAAAGCGAGATCGACGGCTACCTTCGCGGCCGCTACCCTCTGCCGCTCTCGTCACTGCCGGCCGAGCTGACCGGCTATGCCGAAGACATGAGCCTGGAGAAAATCTACTCCGGCAGGCCTGAGCGGGAAACGCCGAAGGATGTCAAGGACCGGGCCGCCGCAGCCCGCTCCTGGCTCCGTGATGTCAAAGCTGGGAGGGTGGATCTCAATCTGCCGATTGAAACGCCTGCGGCTGCAAACCCAACCGCCAACCAGATCCGGCTGGTTGCCGGGACTTCCGCTCTCGACCAGGCACTGGAGAGATTCTGATCCATGGACCAGATCACCGCCATAGAAGACGCGATCATCGCCCTCCTGAACGATCTCCTCAGAGCCCCCGGGCTATCGGCCGCCGCTCTGCCGTTCCCGGACAAGGACTTCGAGACCTACGAGCCGATGCATGGCAACGGCGAGATCCTCGTCGCCTACGTCAGCGAGGATGCCGGCGCGCCCGAGGCGCTCGATATAGTTGTCCAGGAGCGGGAAATGTACTTCGAGCTGACCTTCGTCTTTTCCTCCCTGCGCACCGTCGGCAGGGTTGGCGGGCTCTATGCCCACCTGGAGGCGACCAGGATGACGCTCACCGGCTGCAAGCCGGAGGGGTGTTGCAAAAAAACGCTGCTGGCCGGGGTCGACCGGGTCAAGCGCTACAAGAAACGCTGGTGGCAGTACACCCAGACCTTCAAGTTCACCGCCCTGAACATTGAGTCGGTAGCCGAGGGGCTTGGCATACTGCTGAACAGGATCACCATCAACACGGGCGACCGCTCGACGGACGTCACAACATAAAGGCAGAGCCCTGAACCTGAATTAAAGGAGGCCCACATGGCCGAAAAGGACAAACAGTACAGATACAGCGGGCCGCTGTCAGGCGTAACGCTCGCCGATCGGGAGGTGCCGCTGGTCGATGGCGCCACCGTCAGCCTGCCGCCCGACAACCCCTATGTAAAGCGGCTGGTCGCCATGAAGCGACTGACCGAAACCGCCCCGCCAAAGGGCGCGGCAAAATCAAAGGAGGATCCCGCCAATGCCAGCTAATTATCTCCACGGGGTGGAGACCATAACCGTCGACGTCGGCGGCCGGCCGGTGCAGGTGGTTAAATCCGCCGTCATCGGCGTTGTCGGCTGCGCCCCGATTCACCTGCTTGCCGAAGCCGACCGGGTCATTAACCGGCCGATGCTCATCCTGAACGATCGCCACGCGGCCGCCAAGCTCGGTCCGGGATCGGCCGGCTTCAGCCTGCCTGCCGCCGTCGCCGCCTGCCAGTTGAAGGTCTACACGCCGATCATCGCCGTCAACGTCTTCGACCCGGCCGTCCACAAAACGGCCATCGCCGCCGAGGCGGTCCTGCTCGATGCCGATCGCAAGGCAACCCTTGCCCATCCGCACGTCTACAACCTGGTGGTGAAGAACCAGGCCGGCGCCGTCACCTACGTGGAGGGTGTCGATTATACCTACGACAGCGCCACCGGCGTCATCACCGGCATCGGCGCCACCCTGGTCGCCGCGGTCAACCTCAAGGTCGATTACGACTATGCCGACCTGACCAAGGTCACGGCCGACGATATCATCGGCGCCGTCGACGAAGCCGGCCAGCGCACCGGCATGCAGGCATGGCAGGACGCCAGATCCCTGTTCGGCTTCTCCCCCCGGATACTCATCGCCCCGGGCTACTCATCCCTGAACACCGTTGCTGCAGCGCTGCACGTTGCTGCCGGCAAGCTCCGCGCCATCGACTACATCGACGCCCCGGCCGGTACCGACGTGGAGACCGCCCTCACCGGCAGAGGCCCCCAGGGGGCGATCAACTTCAACACCGCCGACGAACGGGCCATGCTCCTCTGCCCGCACCTCATGGTCGGCACCGAGGTGGTCCCCTACTCCCAGTACAAGGCCGGCATCCGCGCCTGGGTCGACATCGAATTCGGATGGTGGTACAGCGACTCGAACCGCGAGATCCCCGGGATCACCGGCACCGAATACCCCATCACCGCCGCGGTCAACGACCCGGCCTGCGAGGCAAACATCCTCAACGAGGCCGGCATCACCACGGTCTTCTGCGATTTCGGCACCGGCTTCCGCACCTGGGGCAACCGTAACGCCTCGTTCCCCTCGGCCAGCGGCATCGACACCTTCGAGTGCAACATCCGCACGGCCGACATCATCGAGGACTCCATCGAGTTCGCCATGCTGCAGTTCATGGATCTCCCCCCCTCCTTTGCCCTGCTCGACGCCATTGTCGAGAGCGTGCGCGGCTTCCTGCGCTCGCGTATCCAGGAGGGGGCGATTCTCGGCGGCAACTGCTGGTTCGTGCGCGATGACAACCCGGATGAGGAGATGGCCAACGGCCACTTCACCCTCTGGTACGACTTCCTGCCCCCGGGAGCCCTGGAGCGCCTCACCTTCAAGCGGCGCTACAACATGGCCTACTACAAGTCACTGTTCGGAGGTAACTAACCATGGCCGTAGAAGTCAAGAGAATCACCAACGGCAACGTCTATATCGACGGCAAGAGCTTCCTCGGCAAGGCCTCGGAGGTAAAGGCACCCGACATAGTCGCCACCCTCACCGAGCACGCCGCCCTCGGCATGGTCGGCAAACTAGAACTGCCCAGCGGGCTCGACAAGATGGGGATGTCCATCAAGTGGAACTCCATTTATGACGACGTGCTCCTCAAGGCGGGCAACCCGTTCCGGGCGGTGCAGCTGCAGATCAGGGCCAGCCAGGAGACCTACGCCGGCCAGGGTCGCACCAAGGAAGTAGCGGTGGTGGTCTACCTTACCGGCCAGTTCAAGAAGCTCCCCGGTGGCGGCTTCAAGCAGCACGACAACGTCGAGGCCGAGACCGAACTGGTCGTCACATATTACCGCCTGAACATCGACGGCAACGACATCGTCGAGATTGATGTCCTCGCCAACATCTGGAAGGTCGGCGGCGAGGACATCCTCGCCAGGTACCGCAGCAATATCGGCGGGTAATAGGCAACCGTAGGGGCGGGGTCACCCCCCCTGAACTCATCGCACGGGAGAATGTATGAAGCTGATAAAAGCGTTGGCTGCCAAGGCGCCGTTGAAGGTTGAAAAAGTGGAGTACCGGGACATAACAGTGGCGGATCTGATAACCGCCGAGCGGATCACCGGTAAAACGGAGGGGTGGGCATTTTCAGCGGCCGTGGCGTCGCAGGTTGCCACATTCGACGGACAGAATCTGCCGCCTGAAGAGATCGAGAGGTTAGCGAAGAACGATTTTTTAGTTTTGTTGGGGGCATTGGACATGGATGCCCCCGAGACCTCTCCGGGCGAGTAATCTATCTGACCCGCGAAGCAAAGTTCAGGGAGCAGCGTGTCCTGAAAATGACCGTTGCCGAGTTGAACTACTGGGTAGAGAAGACCAACGGCTACATCGTCGAATTAAACAGGCGTTTAAAGGAAGATTAAAGGCGGGTTTTCCACTCGTCGAGGCTGCGGCCGGTAAACAGAACGGACAAAGCCTCGGCGAGCTGCACCAGGATGAACGACACCCCGGTCAGGCAGCAGGTGAAGAAGAGCAGGACAAACATGACGGTGAGAAAGAGTTCCATACCATAAGGATAGCACATGAGCAGTCTCCTGAAAATGGCATTAGTGCTCTCCCTGGTCGACCGGATGTCCGGACCGACCAGGCAGGCCGATAAAACCCTGGACGGCATGGGCAAGACAGCCGGTCTCGTCTCGGGCAAGTTCGGCAAGCTGGGCAAGGACATGGATCTCCTTGTCGGCCGGATGGAGAAGGTCAAGACCGCCGGCCGCAACATCGCCATAACCGGCCTGGCTGCCGGCGGTCTCCTCGGGCTGGGATCGGTTCCGGGAGATGCGGCCAAGGCAGAGCATGCCCTGCGCGCCATGGGGAACGTCGGCGAGATGTCCGATAAACAGCTGGCCGGCATGAACTCCTCGCTTCTGAACACCACCACGACCGTCAACCAGATGCAGCTGGAGCTGATCGCCGGCATGAACACCCTGGTGGCTGCCGGCCTCAATCCGGAGATCGCCACCCGCTTCATGCCGACCATCGGCAAGGCGGCCACCGCCACCCAATCCGCGGTCGACGACCTGGCAAAAACAACCTACGCCGTCTATGACAACCTCAAGGTGCCGGAAAGCAAGCTGCTCCAGTCAATCGACACCCTGACCCTCTCCGGCAAGCGCGGACAGTTCGAGTTGAAGAACATGGCCCGCTACTTCCCCATGCTCACCGCCGGCGCCCAGTCCCTGAAGATGCAGGGTATCCCCGCGGTCGCCTCCCTCGGCGCCGCTCTGCAGGTCGCCATGAAGGGGGCCGGTTCCCCGGAGGAGGCCGCCACCAACTTCCAGAACTTCCTGCAGAAGATCACCAGCAAGGATACGGTCAAGAACTTCAAGAAAATGGGCGTGGATGTCGAGAAGGAAATGCAGATGGCCACCGCCAAAGGGCTGGATCCCATCGAGCACATGATGAACGTCATCACCAGGCTCACCGGCGGCAACAAGTTCAAGCTGGCCGAGATCTTCGGCGACATGCAGGTGACCAACTTCATCGTCCCCATGATGAAAAACATGGAACTGTATCGCCAGATCCGCAACGAGACCATGACCGCCTCCGGAGTGGTTGACAAGGACTACAAGGCCATGATGGGGACCACCATCGAGCAGTGGAAGCTGCTCAAGGTCACCATGGCCAAGATCGTCATGCCCAACCTGGCCGGCCCCATGTCCCTGGTCAACGGCCTGCTCAAGGTTATGACCTCCAACAGCCTCCTTACCAAGCTGGCATTTTACGGCATCGCCGCAACCATCACCGGCGGCGGTCTCCTCTTTGGCATCGGCACCCTGGGGGCCATGCTCCCCAAAATACTCATCGGCGCCAAGCTGGCCGCCACCGGTCTGGGCATCCTGCGAACCGCCGCCTGGCTGCTCTGGCAGGGGCTCACCTGGAACCCGGTCACCCTGCCGCTCGTAGCCGCCATCGCCGGCGTCGGCGCCGCCATCTACCAGCTGAAGAAGCACTGGCAGGTTTTGAAACAGCCCGGCTTCTTCAGGGATCTCTGGGGATGGGCACGCCAGTCCGGCGCCAACGTCGTCAACAGCCTCTGGCAGGGGATGAAGTCAGTGGCCATGAAGCCGGTGGAACTGATCAAGGGGATCGCCCAGAAGATCCGCAACCACCTGCCGTTCTCCCCGGCCAAGGAAGGCCCGCTGCGCGATATCCACCGCATTCGCCTGGTGGAGACCATCGCCGACAGCCTGAAGCCCGCCCCCCTGGTCAGGGCCATGCGCACCATCGCCCTGGCGGCGTCCGTCACGGCCGCGCCGGTCGGCGCCATGGCCATGACCCCCGCTGCCGGCGGCGGACAGACGATCACCTTCTCCCCGCAGATCACCATCCAGGGGAACGCTGATCGCGCCCAGATCGAGCAGGCCGTGTCCATGTCGTTCCAGGAGTTCGAGCGGCTCATGCAGCGCTACGAGTCGCAGCGGCAGCGGAGGAGCTTCTGATGTATATGCAGCTCGGCGCCATCCAGTTCCAGCCCCTCCCCATCACCGGTCTCGGCGAGGAGTACTCCTACGAATACCCGGAGCACGCCGTCATCGAGGGAAAGCCGCTGCTGCAGTACATCGGCGACGGGCTGGACGTTACCACCCTGTCGATCCGTCTCCACGTCAGCTTCTGCGACCCTCCCACCGTTTTCGATGCCATCAAGGCGCTGGCCGACTCCCACCGGGCTCATCGCCTGGTGTCCGGAGACGGCACGATCTACGGCATGCGCGTCATAGGCCGCCTGACGAAGACCCTGGTGCAGACGGCGGACAACGGTCGTCCCATTCTCATCGAGGCCCAGCTGACCCTGAAGGAATGGGTCGACACCGATCCGCTCGGCAGCAGGCAGGTTGCCCGGCAAACGGCCGCGCCGGGACTGCAGGGGAAAGGCCCGATCGGCAGGGTAGCGCCGCAGCCGCGACAGCAGGCAATCATCGCCGCCGGCATCATCAAGGCGAACGCCGTCCAGATAGCCAGGGATGCAAAACGGGTGTCGAGTCTGGCCGACCTGCTCCCCGCCGGCTTCGGAGAAACGATCTCGGAATTGAAAACCTATGCCGGGCAGATCCAGTCGTCCGTCACGCCGATCATGCAGCAGGCCCAGTCACTGGCAACCGGGGCACAGGGAGCCGCCGCCGGGCTGCAGGACCAGGTAGCGGCCGTATCCGGATACTCCTCCGATATTACCCGCGTCACCTCCGGACTGCCGTACCCGGCCAGCATTGTCGGCAAGCGCATCGCCGCGGCAAACAGCGCCATCTCCGGCAAGGCCGCCGCCATAACGCCGCTCACCGCCATGGCCCAGGGTGGCGCCATTGAAGCCAATACCCGGGCGCAGATGATCACTCGCATGGTCCCGGGAGGGGCTTAAAGCAATGACCGGCTACATCGAGCACATAACCGCTGACGGCGACCGATGGGACAACCTCTCCTGGGAGTACTACGGCGATCCCTATGCATACGAACGGATCATCCGCGCCAACCCGGACGTGCCGATCATGCCGATCCTGCCCGCCGGCATCCGCCTGCTCATTCCGGTGCTCGATGCGCCGCCGCCGGCCGAAACCGCCGTGCTCCCCCCCTGGATGTGACCATGGAAAGCGCACCCGTCAAGAAACCGCTCTGGAACCTGGTCTACCAGGGCAAGGATATCTCCGCCCGTATCTCCCCCTACGCCCTGTCGGTCACCTATACCGACCCCCTGGAAGGGGAGGCCGCCGAGATAGAGATTGTCCTCGAGGACCGTGACCACTGGTGGAAAAACGCTTGGCTGCCGTCCAAGGGTGACACGGTCTCCCTCTCCCTCGGCTACGAAGGGGAGCGTCTGCTGCAGTGTGGCGAGTTCCAGCTGGACGAACTGGAGTTCACC
>Ga0073934_10006110_pt1 | contig 17885 bp, 15 predicted proteins | sample LarsenN4metaG_FD_76834 | JGI IMG/M metagenome (GOLD analysis project Ga0073934, IMG submission 76834) | Hot spring sediment bacterial and archeal communities from British Columbia, Canada, to study Microbial Dark Matter (Phase II) - Larsen... ... | reverse complement strand
CTCGAGCACGCGCGGCGCGTGCAGGCCGGCCGCCTCGAGCAGGCCGGCGACGTGCACGAACGGGCGCACGTCCTCGTGCGGCGGCGGCGCGTCCATCACGATCAACGAACCGCCGCGCGCGTCGACGCGGAAGTAGCGACGGAAGCTCGCGTCGCTGGAGGCGGCGCGCAGCGAGGCGACGTCGAGCGCGTGGCGCGGGCCGACCTCGGCGAGCCATTGCGCGAGCGCCTGTGAACGAGGGGTGCTCATGGATAATTCATTGTACGAACCGCCTCGTCGAGCGCCGCCGCGCGACCCTGCCGGACCGACGACCTTGCCGCACTCGACACCGTCTCCCTCCGTGCCTGCCGCTGCGCACGCCGCCTCGAAGATCGCGGCGCTGTGCCTGTGGGTGGTCGTCGCGCCGACGGTGCACGCGCAAGCGGTGGCGCCATCGGTGGCGCCATCGGTGGCGCCATCGGCGGCGCGGCCCGACGCACCGCCGCGCTCGACGGAGCCCGCGCCGCCACCGCCGCCGCTCGCACCGGCGACGTCGCTGGCGCCGCTGCCCTCGGGCGAGGCCGGCAAGGCGCTGCCGATCATCCTGCGCGCCGACGAGATCCGCGGCCGCCCCGACCTCGAGACCGTGGCCTCCGGCGACGCGGAGTTCCGCCGCGGCGGCACCGTGATCCGCGCCGACGAGCTGCGCTACGAGAACGCGATCGACCTCGCGCGCGCGCGCGGCAACGTGCGCATCAGCCGCGACGGCAACGTGTTCAGCGGGCCGGAGCTGCAGCTGTACGTGCAGCGCTTCGAGGGCTGGTTCCTCAACCCGAGCTACTACTTCGATCGCACCGGCGCCGGCGGCACGGCCGAGCGCTTCGACTTCATCGACGCGCAGCGTTCGCAGGCCCTCGGCGCCACCTACACGAGCTGCCCGTCCGACGGCTCCGGCGGCCCCGACTGGCTGCTGTCGACCACGCGCGTGCGACTCGACTTCGAAGCCAACGAGGGCATCGCCGAAGGCGCCGTGCTGCGCTTCATGGGCGTGCCCATCCTCGGCGCGCCGGTGCTCAGCTTTCCGCTCACCGACGCGCGCAAGTCGGGCTGGCTGCCGCCGAGCGTGAACCTCGACAACAAGAGCGGCGTCGAGCTCTCGGTGCCGTACTACTGGAACATCGCGCCGCAGCGCGACGCCACGTTCACGCCGGCGATCCTCACGCGACGCGGCGTCGCGCTCGACAGCGAGTTCCGCTGGCTCGAGCCGCGGCACGGAGGGCAGGCGAGCCTGCACCTGCTGCCCGACGATCGCGTGGCCGGCCGCACGCGCCACGCGCTGCGGCTGCGCGCCGAGGCCGACGCGCCGGGCGCGACGCACCTGCGGCTGCGCGCCTCGCGCGTGTCGGACGACGAGTACTGGAAGGACTTTCCGCGCGTGCTCGACGGCATCACGCCGCGGCTGCTGACGCAGGAGTTCGCGGGGCAGCGCGAGTTCCGCCGTGAGGCCGCCGGCGGCAACGTCACCTTGTACGGCCGCGTGCAGCACTGGCAGGTGCTCGACGACCTGGATCCGTCGGCGCGCTTCGACTCGCCGTACCAGCGTTCGCCGCAGCTCGGCGCGCGCTACACCGCGCGGCTGGGCGGCGGGCTGGAGCTCGGCCTCGAAGGGGAGGTCAACCACTTCACGCTGCCGTCGGGCGAGCGCACGCCGGGGCGGCTCGAAGGCGTGCGCCTGCACGCGCTGGGCGGCCTGTCGCGGCCGTGGACGGCGCCGTTCGGCTGGCTCACGCCGAAGCTGTCGTTCAACGCCGCCAGCTACGACGTCGACGGCACTCTCGCCAACGGCCGCGGCCGCGCGAGTCGCGCGATCCCGACCCTGAGCGTCGACGGCGGCCTCGTGCTCGAGCGCGACTCGACGTGGTTCGGCCGCGCGATGCGGCAGACGCTGGAGCCGCGCGTGCTGTACGTCAACACGCCGTTCCGCGACCAGAGCGCGCTGCCCAACTTCGACGCCGCGGGCAAGGACTTCAACTTCGAGACCATCTACACCGACAACGCGTTCTCCGGCGTCGATCGCGTGTCCGACGCGCATCAGCTCACCGCCGGCGTGACGTCGCGGCTGCTCGATCCGGCCAGCGGCGCCGAGGCCGCGCGCGTGGGCATCGTGCAGCGCTACCTCTTCCGCGACCAGCGCATCACGCCGGAGGGGGCGCCGTTCACGCAGCGGTTCTCCGACGTGCTGCTGCTGGGCTCGACGCAGCTCGTCTCGCGCTGGCAGCTCGACGCGTCCTTGCAGTACAGCCCGGACATCGGCCGCACCACGCGCTCGATCCTCGGCGCGCGCTACTCGCCGGGGCCGTACCGCACGATCGGCGCCACCTACCGCCTCGCGCGCGGGCTGAGCGAGCAGGTCGAATTCGCGTGGCAGTGGCCGATCGCGGGGGCGGTGCGCGTGCCCGGCGAGGCGCGGCGCGCGAGCCCGTTCGCGCAGGCGTTCGACGGCGCGGGCGGCGGCGCGTGCAAGGGCTCGTGGTACAGCGTGGGCCGGCTCAACTACAGCACGCGCGACAAGCGCGTCACCGATTCGGTCGTCGGCTTCGAGTACGACGCGGGCTGCTGGATCGGCCGCGTGGTGGCCGAGCGGCTGTCCACCGGACGCAGCGAGGCGACCACGCGGCTGCTGCTGCAGCTGGAACTCGTCGGGCTGTCGCGGCTCGGATCGAATCCGCTGCAGGTGTTGAAGGACAATATCCCCGGCTACCGCCTGCTGCGCGAGGACGACCCCAAGCCGAGCGCTCCCCCGATCCATGACTGATCCGACCCGAACGTTCCTCGTGGCCGCCGTGCTGGGCCTCGTGCTCGCGCTGCCCGCGGCCGACGCGCCGGCGCAGTCGGCCGCGCGCAGCGCGCCGCGCTCGGCCGACTACATCGTCGCCGTCGTCAACCAGGAGCTCGTCACCGCGGCCGAGGTCGAGCAGCGCCTCGCGCGCGTGCGCGCCGAGGCGCGCGCGGCCAACCAGCCGCTGCCGCCCGACGCGACCCTGCGCCAGCAGGTGATCGACGCGCTGATCGACGAGCGCGTGCTCGTCACCTACGCGCGCGACAGCGGCACGCGCGTCGACGACGTCGAACTCGACCGTGCGGTGGCCAACGTCGCGGCGCAGAACCAGATCACCCTGGCCCAGCTGCGCGAGCAGCTGCGCCGCAGCGGCGTCGACTACGCGCGCTTTCGCGCCAACGTGCGCGACCAGCTGCTGGTCGAGCGCGTGCGCGAGCGCGAGGTGCAGGGCCGCATCCGCGTGACCGACGCCGAGGTCGACGCGCTGATCGACAAGCAGCGCAGTGCCGCGGCCGCCGCGACCGAGCTGAACCTCGCGCAGATCCTCGTGCCGGTGCCCGAGGGCGCGACCATCGCCGAGGCCGCCGCGCGGCGCGCGCACGTCGATGCCGCGCTGGCGCGCCTGAAGGCCGGCGAACCGTTCGACAAGGTCGCGCGCGAGATGTCGGAGGACGCCAATCGAGAGCGCGGCGGCGAGATGGGCCTGCGCCCGGCCGACCGCCTGCCCGACCTGTTCGTCGAGGCGGTCAAGCCGCTGAAGCCCGGCGAGTTCACGCCCGAGCCGCTGCGCTCGGGTGCGGGCTTCCACGTGCTCAAGCTCATCGAGCGCCGCGACGGCAGCGCCTTCATGGTCACGCAGACGCGCGCGCGTCACATCCTGCTGCGGCCTTCGGCGCAGCTGAGCCTGGAGGCGGCCACCGCGCGGCTCAACGAGTTCAAGCGCCGCGTCGAGAGCGGCGCCGCGCGCTTCGAGGCGCTGGCGCGCGACAACTCCGAAGACGGCAGCGCGGCAGCGGGCGGCGATCTCGGCTGGGCCACGCCGGGCAGCTTCGTGCCCGAGTTCGAGCAGGCGATGAACGCGCTGCCGGTGGGGGGCGTGTCGGCGCCGGTGGTCACGCGCTTCGGCGTGCACCTGATCCAGGTGACGGAGCGGCGCGACGTCGCCATCGACGCCAAGCAGCTGCGCGAGCAGGCGCGCGCCGTGCTGCGCGAGCAGAAGTTCGGCGAGGCCTTCGCCGAGTGGCTGCGCGAGCTGCGCGCGCGCGCGTACATCGAGATGCGCGAGCCGCCGCAGTAAGGTGCACGCGCTGCGGCGAGCGGTCCCGCACACGGTCCGGGTGTCGACACGGTGAAGCATGTCGCGCGCAAGCGCTTCGGCCAGCACTTCCTGGTCGACGAAGGCGTCATCGAGCGCATCGTGCGCGAGATCGCGCCGCGGCCGGGCGACGCGATGGTCGAGATCGGTCCCGGCCTCGGCGCGTTGACGGTGCCGCTGGCCGATCGGCTGGGGGCGCTCACGGTGATCGAGCTCGACCGCGACCTCGCCGCGCGCTGGCGCCGCGACCCGCGGCTCGCGGTGATCGAGTCCGACGTGCTGCGCGTGGACTTCGCGGCCCTCGCGGCCGAGCGCGGCGCGAGGCTGCGCGTGGTGGGCAACCTGCCGTACAACATCTCCACGCCGATCCTGTTCCACCTGCTCGAAGCCGCGGTCGCGGTGATCGACCAGCACTTCATGCTGCAGAAGGAGGTGGTCGAGCGCATGGCGGCCGCGCCGGGCGGGCGCGACTACGGCCGGCTGAGCGTGATGCTGCAGTGGCGCTACGCGATCGAGCACGTGCTCGACGTGCCGCCCGAGGCCTTCGATCCGCCGCCGCAGGTCGACTCGGCGGTGGTGCGCATGGTCCCGCTGCCGCCCGATGCGGCGATCGACGCCGGGCTGCTCGGCGAGATCGTCAGCGCGGCGTTCTCGCAGCGCCGCAAGCTGCTGCGCCACACCCTCGGTCGCTGGCTCGACGCGCGCGGCTTCAGCGGCGGCTTCGACGTGCAGCGTCGCGCCGAGGAGGTGCCGGTCGCGCAGTACGTCGCGCTGGCCAAGGCGGTGGGCAGCGCGCGGCGCTGACCCGGCGCGCTTCGAGGGCACGAACGAAAAGGGCGGCCCGCAGGCCGCCCTTTCGTCGCGCCGAGGCGCGCGCTGCTCAGACGCGCTTCACGCCGCGTTGAGCCACATCGCCGTGTCGAAGGCGCTGCTCATCATCGGCATGTTCATGCCGAAGCTCGCGTTCGCCGCGCTCTTCGAGCCGGCCTTCGCGGCCTTGGCGTCGACGCTGTGGTGGGCCACTTCCGTCGCCCGCTCCCATGACCCGATTTCCTGGGAGCGGGCTACCGAAAAGAATAGAAGCACCTGAAGGGTATTTTTCGTTCCCCCCAGAAGTCGGCCGCGTCGCGGAACACGTCGAGCAGCTGCTCGCGCGCCTCGCGGTCGAAGCGCGGGTTGTCGGGCAGTTGCTCGAGCACGACGACGAAGCCCGGCTGCTGGCCCGACTTGTGGACCAGGTCGGTCATGCAGTCGAACAGCGCGTCGAGGTTCTTCCCGAAATGCGCCGGGAAGAGGAACGACTCGGCGATGCGGTCGAGCACTTCCTGCTTGGACTGGGTGCCCGCGAGATTGGCGTAGAGGAAGTGATGCCCCGCCTCCTGGGCGGTGCGCATCAAGTCCTCCACGCGGTACGCGCGGATCGACTGGACGATGTTGGGTCGGACGGTCTGCAAGAGCATGGTCGCGATCCTCCTCGGTTCACCTGAATTCGGACTGCACCGAGTTCACTGCACGATGAGGCGGAAGCTCGCGTAGTGATCGGCGGTGTAGTAGCAGGCTTCGGGGTCGGCCGGCCGCTCGCCGCCGCACACGATGCGCCGCGCGCCCCGGTGCCGCACGCCTGGCGTGGGCACCGTGTACTCGCGGTAGTAGCCGCGCCGTGCCGGTGGCAGCAGCCGCTCGCGGTTGCCGAACACGGTGCCGTCCTTCGCGTACGGGAACGGGCCGCCCTGGCGGATCAGCCGCTCGGTGGCCTGAGCCTCTCGGGGAAGTTCCGACAGCGTGACCGACGGCATCGGCGCCGGCCCCTTGCCCTGCGCCGGCCCCGCGATCAACGCGGCGGCCAACGAAAGAGCAAGTCCTAACTTGCGCATCGCAGGCGTCGGTCCGACGCACCGATCAGAAGCACGGGATAACCCTGAAACCTGAACGCGCTATGGTATCGGAGCGGGCGACAAAGCTCAAGCTATTGCCTCAAAATGAGGCAGGAATCGCGTGTTGTCAGCGTGCGCTAACTCTTGCTTTGCGGACGACGGAACAAAGAGTTCGCAGGCCGTTCAGCGGATCGTCATCGTCGGTCAGCGCGCGACGTTCGCGTCGGCCACGGTCAGCGCGGTCATGTTGACGATGCGCCGCACGGTGGCCGACGGGGTCAGGATGTGCACCGGCTTGGCCGCGCCCAGCAGCACCGGCCCGATCGCGATGCCGCCGCCGGCGGCCGTCTTGAGCAGGTTGTAGGCGATGTTGGCGGCGTCGATGTTCGGCAGCACCAGCAGGTTGGCGTCGCCCTTGAGCGTGCTGCGCGGCATCAGCGATTGCCGCAGCGCGCCGTCGAGCGCGACGTCGCCGTGCATCTCGCCGTCGACCTCCAGCCACGGCGCCTGCTGCTGCAGCAGCGCCAAGGTGCGCCGCATCTTGACCGCGCTGGGGTGGTCGCTGGTGCCGAAGTTCGAGTGCGACAGCAGCGCCACCTTGGGCTGCACGCCGAAGCGCAGCATCTCCTCGGCGGCCATGACCGTGATCTCGCACAGTTCCTCGGCGCTCGGGTCGGCGTTGACGTGCGTGTCGACGAGGAACACCTGCCGGCCCGGCAGCATCAGCCCGTTCATGCAGGCGTAGACGCGCACGTCCTGCGACGTGCTCGGGCTGCCGCCGGCACGCTTGCCGATGACCTGGTCGATGTACTGCAGGTGGTTGGCGGTGGTGCCCCAGGTGCCGCACAGCATGCCGTCGACCTCGCCCTTGTGCAGCAGCATCGCGCCGATCAGCGTGAGCCGGCGCCGCATCTCGATCTTCGCCACCTGCACCGTGACGCCCTTGCGTTCGGTCATCAGGTGGTAGGTCTGCCAGAAGTCGCGGTAGCGGTGGTCCTGCTCGACGTTGACCACGTCGTAGTCCAGGCCCTCCTTCAGCCGCAGCCCGAACTTCTCGCAGCGCTGCGCGATCACCTTCGGCCGGCCGATCAGCGTCGGCCGCGCGAGGCCCTCGTCCACCACCACCTGCACCGCGCGCAGCACGCGCTCCTCCTCGCCTTCGGCGAACGCCACGCGCTTGTGCTCGGCGCGCTTGGCCGCGCTGAAGATCGGGCGCATCGTCTGCCCCGACGCGTAGACGAAGGTCTGCAGCTTCTCGCGGTAGGCATCGAAATCGGCGATCGGCCGCGACGCGACACCCGACTCGGCCGCCGCCTTCGCCACGGCCGGCGCGATCTTCATCATCAGCCGCGGGTCGAAGGGCTTGGGGATCAGGTACTCGGGCCCGAAGCTCAAGGTGGCGCCGGCGTAGGCCGCGGCCACCACCTCGCTCTGCTCGGCCTGGGCGAGCTCGGCGATCGCGTGCACCGCGGCGATCTCCATCTCGGTGGTGATCGTCGTCGCGCCGCAGTCCAGCGCGCCGCGGAAGATGTACGGGAAGCACAGGACGTTGTTGACCTGGTTCGGATAGTCCGTGCGGCCGGTGGCGAGGATCGCGTCGGGCCGCACCGCCAGCGCGTCCTCGGGCAGGATCTCGGGGTTCGGGTTGGCCAGCGCCAGGATGACCGGCCGCGTGGCCATCTTCTGCACCATCGGCGGCTTGAGCACCCCGCCGGCCGACAGCCCGAGGAAGAGGTCGGCGCCGTCGATCACCTCGGCCAGCGTGCGCAGCGAGGTCTTCTGCGCGAACTGCGCCTTGTCCTCGTCCATCAGCTCGGTGCGGCCCTCGTACACCACGCCGGCCAGGTCGGTGACCCAGATGTTCTCGCGCGGCAGGCCGAGCTTCACCAGCAGCCCGAGGCAGGCCAGCGCCGCGGCGCCCGCGCCCGACGCGACGAGCTTGACCTCGCGCAGCGACTTGCCCGTCACCTTCAGCGCATTGAGCACCGCCGCTCCCACGACGATGGCCGTGCCGTGCTGGTCGTCGTGGAACACCGGGATCTTCATGCGCTCGCGCAGCTGGCGCTCGACGTAGAAGCAGTCCGGCGCCTTGATGTCCTCGAGGTTGATGCCGCCGAAGGTCGGCTCCAGCGACGCGATGATGTCCACCAGCTTGTCGAGGTTCTTCTCGTTCACCTCGATGTCGAACACGTCGATGCCGGCGAACTTCTTGAACAGCACGCCCTTGCCTTCCATCACCGGCTTGGCGGCCAGCGGCCCGATGTCGCCGAGGCCGAGCACCGCCGTGCCGTTGGTGACCACCGCGACGAGGTTGCCGCGCGAGGTGTAGCGGAACGCGTTCGCCGGGTCGGCGACGATCTCCTCGCAGGCCGCGGCGACACCGGGCGAGTACGCGAGCGCGAGGTCGCGCTGGTTCACCAGCTGCTTGGTCGGCGCGATCGCCACCTTGCCCGGCGTCGGGAACTCGTGGTATTCGAGGGCGGCGCGCTTCAGTTCGGCGCGCTTGTCGTCGGCGTTCGTCATGGTCGTGTGATCTCGCGTGTGCTGTCGCGCGTGGTTCCGGCCCGCGTCGCCGCGCATGCCTCGGCGCCGGCGGCGAGTCTGCGGGCCAGTGTAAGGCGGGCAGTGTGGTGCAGGCGCGTGCCGCGACTCATGCGCGAAAGTGCGTATCAGTGTTGACGGCCGCTCGCCCATACTGAGCCGATGCCGCCTGCCGACACCCCTGCCGGCCCGCACGGCGCGGGCGCGCGCTGGCCGCGCCGCGCCGCGCTGTGGGGCGTGCTGGTCGCGCTGCTGCTCGTCGCGCAGGGCCTGCTGATCACGCTCACCGTGGAGTACGAGTCGTCGCGCCAGCAGGAGCGCGCCGACGCCGCCGCCGCCGCGGTGGCCGACGAGCTGCGGCAGACGCTCGCGCGCGACCTGCAGAGCCTGCAGGGCCTGCTGTGGAACGAGCCCTCCGTCGAGCAATGGACGCGCGACGCCGCCGAGCTGCTGCGCCAGCGTCGCGCGCTGCTGCGGCTGGAGCGGCGCGACGCGGCGGCCGAGGTCGTGCACGCGGTCGAGTCGCCCTACGGCACGTCGCTGGCGTCGGTGCTGCCGCGCTCGAGCATGGAGGTCGAGACCGAGCTCGCGTGCACGGCGGCGCAGCGCCTGGGCGCGGCCAGCTACTCGCGCAGCTACTTCGTGCCGCTGGGCGGCGGCTTCGGCCTCGAGGTGATGGACCTGTGCATGCCGGTGCAGCAGCGCGGGCGCGTGGTCGGCTTCGTGACGGCCAGCTTCGGCCTGGCCGCGCTGCTCGAGGAGGCGCTGCGCGCCGATGCCGCGCGGGCGCACGAGCTGAGCGTGGTCGAAGGCGACGGCACCCGGCTCGCGCGCGCCGGCGCGCGCCGCGGCGCCGGCGTCTCCGTCGCCGAGCGCCTGCTCGACCTGCCCGGCCACTCGCTGCGCGTGCGCGCCGACGGGGTCGAGGGTCGCCCGCGGCTGATCCCCAACCTCGCGACCGGACTCGTGCTGGGCCTGTCGATCGCGCTGTTCGCGCTGGTGCTCATGCTGGCGCGCGACGTGCGACGCCGCGCCAGGGCCGAGGCCGCGCTCGCCGAGGCGCTCGCCTTCCGCAAGGCGATGGAGGACTCGCTGGTCACCGGCCTGCGCGCGCGCGACCTCGACGGCCGCGTGACCTACGCCAATCCCGCGTTCTGCTCGATGGTCGGCTTCGGCATCGACGAGCTCCGCGCCGCCGACACGCCGCCTTACTGGCCGCCGGAGAGGGTGGACACCTACGCCGAGCGCCAGCGCGTGCGCCTGGCCGGCGAGGCGCCGCCGCGCGAAGGCTTCGAGACGGTGTTCATGCGCAAGAGCGGCGAGCGCTTCCCGGTGATGATCTACGAGGCGCCGCTGGTCGACGGCAGCGGGCGCCAGACCGGCTGGATGAGCGCGGTGCTCGACCTGAGCGCGCAGCGCCGCGTCGAGGAGCTCGCGCGCGCGCAGCAAGACCGCCTGCAGGCCAGCGCGCGCCTGGCCACCGTGGGCGAGATGGCCTCGCTGCTGAGCCACGAGCTGAACCAGCCGCTGGCCGCGATCGCCAGCTACGCGAGCGGCTCGCTCAACCTGCTCGACGAGGCCGACGCGGCGCCGGCGCACACGCAGGCTCACGCGCACGCGGACGAACGCGCGCGCGCCCATGCACATGCCCACGCCGACGCCGACACCCACTCCCGCGCCAACGTGCAGCCGCACGCGAGCCGCGCGGCGGCCGACGACCGCAGCTTGCGCCCGCTGCTGCGCCAAGCGCTCTCGCGCATCGCCGAGCAGGCCGAGCGCGCAGGCCGCGTGATCCACAGCGTGCACGCCTTCGTGCGGCGGCGCGAACGCGCACGCGAGGCGCTGTCGGCGGCGCAGCTCGTCGAGTCGGTGCTGCCGCTGGTGCGGCTGCAGGCGCGCAAGAGCGGCACGCGCATCGAGCTCGACATCGCCACGCCCGCGCCGCGCGTGGTGTGCGACCGCACCCTCGTGGAGCAGGTGCTGCTCAACCTGACGCGCAACGGCCTGCAGGCGATGGAGACGGCCACGCCGCTGGAGCACCGCGTGCTGACCCTGCGCGTGCGGCGCAGCCATCCGCGCTGGGTGACCTTCAGCGTCGCCGACGCCGGCAGCGGCATCGAGCCCGAGGTGGCGCGCCGCCTGTTCACGCCGTTCTTCACCACGCGCGAGGAAGGCATGGGCCTCGGCCTCGCGCTGTGCCGCAGCGTGATCGAGCAGCACGGCGGCGCGCTCGACTTCGAGACGCGGCCCGCCGGCCCCGACGGGACTGGCGGCGGCACGGAGTTCCGGTTTACCCTGCCGGCCGACACGCCCGAGAACCGCACCCCATGAGCCCCGTCCACGGCCTGCCGATGGTCTACCTCGTCGACGACGAGGACGTGGTGCGCGACGCGCTCGCGTGGCTGCTGCGCTCGCGGCGGCTGCTGTCCGAGGGCTTCGCCAGCGCCGACGCGTTCGAGGCCATGCTCGCCACGCGCGAGCGCGCCGACTGGCCCGAATCGCCGAGCTGCGTGCTGCTGGACGTGCGCATGCCGGGCACCAGCGGGCTCACCTTGTTCGAGCGGCTGGTCGAGCGCGGGCTGGTGCATCGCCTGCCCGTCATCTTCCTGACCGGCCACGGCGACGTGCCCACCGCGGTGGCCGCGGTCAAGCGCGGCGCGTTCGACTTCGTCGAGAAGCCGTTCTCCGACAACGCGCTGGTCGACCGCATCGAGCGCGCGCTGGCCGCCAGCCGCGCCGCGCTGGAGGCGCGCGCGGCCGAGCGTTCGTGGCAGCGCCGCCTCGACGGGCTCACCGAGCGCGAACGCGAGGTCATGCTGCTGATCGTCGAGGGCCGGCCCAACAAGCTGATCGCCGACGCGCTCGACATCAGCGTGCGCACGGTCGAGGTCCATCGCGCGCGCGTGTTCGAGAAGATGGACGTCAAGTCCGCCGTCGAGCTGGCCAACCGCCTGCGCGAGCACGGCGGCGGCGCGGGCTGAACGCGCGCGCAGGAGGCCGGTCGTGCGCGCCTTCCTCAGCCACGCCACCGAGGACAAGCCGCGCGTGCGCGCCATCGCCGCCGCGTTGCCCGCACACGTGCAGCCCTGGCTCGACAGCAACGAGCTCGCGCCCGGCGAGCAGCTGCGCGACGAGCTGCGCCGCGCGGTGGTCGAGGAGTCGCACGCGTTCGTGGTCTTCCTCAGCCGCACCGCCCTCGCCAGGCCCTGGGTCGCCACCGAAACCGACTGGGCGCTCGAGCACGAGCGCCAGCTCGAGCGCGTGTTCGTGCTGCCGGTGCTGCTGGAGCCGGGGCTCGACCTCGCGGCGAGCGAGCCACCGTTCTCGCGGCTCGGCTCGCGGCTGTACCTCGACGCGAGCGACCCGAGCGAGGCTGCCACGGCCGCCGCCGGGCGACGCCTGTGCGATGCGCTGTTCCACTGGTCGAGCGAGTGGCTCGACCGCATCGAGCCCGAAGGCGGCGGCAACCGCCGCTTCGTCAACACCTTGCGCGCCGACCTCGACACGTACCGGCAGCGCCTGTACGAGCTGCAGGCCACGCTCGCATGGCCGCTCGAGGTGCTGGCCGCGCGGCCCGAGGCGCTGCACGAGCTCGTCGCGGCCAAGGACCGCTACAACGCGTTCACCGAGGGCCTGCCGCAGCGTCTTTCGCACGCGGTCGACGAGGTGCGCGAGCGCTTCGGCCGCAACCTCGCGCGCGACGCGCAGAAGCTCGTCGACTTCCTGCTGCGCGACGTGTACCACGGCGCCGGCTTCGCCCTGAACGACGTGATCGAGTCGATCAACGCCTACGACGCGGTGCTCGGGCACGATGCGGCGGCGCTCGCCGCGGCCGAGTCGCGCCGCGCCGAGCGCGTGACCGCGCTGCGGCCGGTGATGGACGAGCTGAGCCGGCGCTCCACCGAGTTCGTCGCCGAACTCGAACTCGAGCTGTGAGCGCCGTGCGGGCGCGGTGCCGTCGCGACCTGCTCGCGGCGGCGAGGGCGACGGCGATCTCGGCCGCGATCGCGCTCACGAGCGGGGGCACGATCGCCCTCGTGCCCGCCGGCGCAGCGCACGCGCAGGCGCCGTCGAGCGGCGAGCTGCCGCTGCGGCTGCTGCCCACCGGCGACATCGGCGGGCTGCTGGCCGTCGACGTGACGGTCGATGCGGCGTCGGGCCGCGAGCGCGGACGCTGGCTGATCGACACCGGCTCCTCGCGCCACCTCGTGTCGCCCGCCTTCGCGCGCCGTCACGGGCTCGCCGAGCGTGGCCGCGTGGCGGCGGACACGGCCTTCGGCCGCGTCGCCGGCCCGCAGGTCGAGCTGCCCGAGCTGGCGCTCGGCCCCTTGCTCATGGGCGGCGCGACCGCGCTCGTGCTCGACCTGCGTCCGCTCGCCGGCACCGTGGCCGACGAGGTCGACGGCGTGCTCGGCGCGCCGCTGCTCGACACCGTGACGCTCGAGCTCGACCTCGTGCGCTGGACCGTGCGCGTGGGCGGCGATGCGCTCGCGCGCTGCCCCGACGGCTGGGACTCGCTCGCGCTGGAGCGCCGTCGCGGCGTGCCGGTGCTCGCGCTGTCGGTGGACGGCGGCCCCACCGAGCGCGCGCTGCTCGACACCGGCAACGCCGCAGCGCTGGTGCGCATCGACGGCGACGACGCGCCGCCGCGCACCGGCGTGCCGCTGCCGGGGCTGGCCGCGGTGCTCGCGCGCGCCGGCCGGGTCGCGCTCGGCGCGCTCGAGCGCACCGATGTGCCGGTCGCGCACCTGCGCGCGCCGGCGCTGCGCTCGGCGCTGCCGCCCGACGTGGCCGCGCTGGCCGGCGTGGCGCTGCTCGACGGGGCGCGCGTGCAGATCGGGCTCGCGCAGCGGCGCCTGTGCGTCGAGCCCGGCACGCGCCAGGTGCTCGGCGGTTTCGGCTTCACGCTCGACCGGCAAGGCGACGCGCTGGTGATCACGGCGGTGCTCGACGATAGCCCCGCACACGCGGCCGGGCTGCGCGCCGGCGACCGCGTCGCGCTGTGGGCCGGCGCCCTGCCGCCGCTCACGGTAGCGCACGCCTGGGCCGCGGTGCGCGAGCGCGAGACCCTGGCGCTGGCGATCGAGCGCGCCGGCGGCACGCGCTCGATGCTGCTGCGCCGCGCGCACTTCCTGCCGCGGCTCGCGAACTGAGCCGGCGCGGCCCGGCGCCGCGCGACCTCGGTACGACACTTCAGGGCGGGCAGGTGCCGGCGAGCGGCGCGTCCTTCGTGCGGCGCAAGGTCAGGCTCGGCCCGCCGCCGGGCCCGAACTGGATCTCCGAGGCGCCGCGAAAGCGTCCGTTGACGAAGGTCGTCGCGCCCGTGCCGGTGCCGACGACGAGCTGCACCACCTCGGGCCCGCGCAGGGTGTTGGTGTCGAATCCCGCGATCGTGCCGCCGAGCGGCAGCGCGCTCGCGCCGCTGCCGCGGCAGCCGGCGATGGTGTCGGTCACGTCGTCGCCCGCGAACGCGCCCTGCGTGAACGTGAAGCGCTGGCCGGCGTCGTCGGCGTTGATCCACACCTGCGTGGTCAGGTTGATCTGCGGCGTGTTGTTGCGGTAGAGGTGGCTGGCGTCCACCTGCAGGGTGCGCACGTCGACGAAGCGCGCTCGCAGGCACTCGGTGGCGCCGCTGCGCAGCACCAGCAGGTCGTCGTCGATCGTGCCGGTCACCGCGATCGGCTGTCCGTTCGCGCTGAAGCACGGCGCCGACGGCACGCGCGTGAGGAAGTTGCCGCTGACCGTGTAGCGCGACTCGGTGGGAAAGCTCGCCGGCGCGTCGGGGTCGACGTCGAAGCGCTCGTCGGGCGAGCCCTCGAGCGTGAGCGACTGCGGCTGCGTGTCGAGCGCCCACGAGCCGCCGATCGGCCCGACGATGGGCAGCAGCGCGAGCACGCCGCCGCCTCCGCAGGCGGCCAGCACGGCCGCCGCCAGCAGCAGCGCACGGCGGCGACGGTGGTCGATGGATGACGGCATCGCGGCTCCTTCGCATCGCGTCCGCGGCGCGGACCCTTGCGCAAGGAATAGGCGCCGCGCGCGGCTTGCGCAATCCCACGAAGGCGGCTCGCGGCGGCGACAATCGCGCCATGAGCCTGGGCGAGTTCGACCTGATCGCGAAGTACTTCAGCCGGCCCGCGCGGCGCGCGCGGCTGGGCGTGGGCGACGACTGCGCGCTGCTTGCGCCGCGCCCCGGCTGCGAGATGGCGGTGTCGAGCGACATGCTGGTCGAGGGCCGGCACTTCGTGTCGACCGTCGCGCCCGAGCGCCTGGGCCACAAGGCGCTGGCGGTCAACCTGTCGGACCTCGCGGCCTGCGGCGCGACCCCGCTGGCCTTCACCCTGGCGCTGGCGATGCCGCGCGTGGACGAGGCGTTCCTCGACGGCTTCTCGCGCGGCCTGTACGCGCTGGCCGACGCGCACGGCATCGAGCTGGTCGGCGGCGACACCACCGCCGGGCCGCTGGCCCTGTGCATCACCGTGATCGGCGAGCTGCCCGAGGGCCGCGCGCTGCGCCGCGACGGCGCGCGCGCGGGCGACGACGTGTGGATCAGCGGCACGCCCGGCGATGCGCGGCTGGCGCTCGAGGTGCTGCGCGGCACGGTCGCGCTGCCCGGCGAGGCGTTCGAGCGCGTGCGCGCGGCGATGGAGACGCCGCAGCCGCGCGTCGCGCTCGGCATCGCGCTGCGCGGCGTGGCGAGCGCGGCGATCGACGTGTCCGACGGCCTGCTCGGCGACCTGGGCCACGTGCTCGCGCGTTCGCGCGTGGGCGCGACGGTCGAGGCCGACGCGGTGCCGGCCAGCGCCGATCTGGCCGCGCTGCCGGCCGCGCTGCGGCGCGAGTTCGCGCTGGCCGGCGGCGACGACTACGAGCTCGTCTTCACCGCGCCGCCGGCGCGGCGCGACGCGGTGCTGCGCGCGGCCGACGAGGCGCGCGTGCCGGTCGCGCGCATCGGGCGCATCGACGCGGAGCCCGGCCTGCGCGTGGTCGACGCGGCGGGTCGCGCGCTCGCGCAGCGCTTCGGCTCGTTCGACCACTTTCGCGAATGAGTCGCGGGCGAGACGCACGTGACGCACGAACGACCCGAAGGTGACGCGCACGGACATCGCATGAGGCCTCCACCGTGACCGACCCGCACCCGATCGAGCCGCTGGTGATCGACGAGCCGGCGCGCCTGCGCCCCGACGTGCGCACGGTGCTGCGGCCGGGCGTGCGCTTCCTGCTCGCGCACCCCGCGCACGCGATCGCGCTCGGCTTCGGTGCCGGGCTCTCGCCGGTCGCGCCCGGCACGGTGGGCACCTTGTGGGCGTGGCTCGCGTTCGTGGTGATGGGCCGCTGGCTCGACGACGCCGGCTGGGCGCTCGTCATCGCCGCCGCGTTCGCCGTCGGCTGGTGGGCCTGCACGCGCAGCGCGCGCGACCTCGGCGTGGCCGACCCCGGCAGCATCGTGTGGGACGAGGTGGTCGCGTTCTGGATCGTGCTGTGGTTCGTCACGCCGGCCGGCCTGGCGATGCAGGCCGCGGCGTTCGCGCTGTTCCGCGCGTTCGACGCGGTCAAGCGCGGCCCGGTGGGTTGGGCCGACCGGCTGTTCAAGCCGCGCGGCGCGGCCGACGGCGCGCCGTCGATCGGACCGCGCGAAGGCTTCGGCGTGATGTTCGACGACCTCGTCGCGGCCGGCTGCACCTTGCTCGTGATCGCCGTCGCGGTCGCGTTGTGGAGAGTGTGGTGAGCGCGGCAGGCGGCGCTGCCGGCACGGCGCTGCACGACCTGTCGCCGCTGGAGCCGCCGGTGCGCCGGCTCGCCGACGCCTTGCGCGCGCGCGGCTGGCGCATGGCGAGCGCCGAGTCGTGCACCGGCGGGCTGGTCGCGGCCGCGTGCACGAGCGTGGCCGGCTCGAGCGACTGGTTCGAGCGCGGCTTCGTGACCTACTCCAACGAGGCCAAGGCCGAGTCGCTCGGCGTCGACGCCGCGCTGATCGCCGCGCACGGCGCGGTCAGCGAGCCGGTGGCCTGCGCGATGGCCGCCGGCGCGCTCGCCCGCTCGCGTGCCGACGTGGCGGTCGCGATCACCGGCATCGCAGGGCCGGGCGGTGCGGTGCCGGGCAAGCCGGTGGGCACGGTGTGGATCGCGGCGGCGCGACGCGGCGCCGCGCCGCACGCGCAGCAGCTGCAGCTCGACGGCGATCGCGCCGCGGTGCGCGGCCGCTCGGCCGAGCGCGCGCTGTCGATGCTGCTCGATCTGCTCGCGCGGGCCTGACGTGGGCGCGATCCTGTTCGTCGCCGACCTCGACGCGCGCGAGCATCGGCGCTGGCTCGACGAGCTGCGCGCGGCGTTGCCCGAGGAGCGCTGGCTCGATGCGCGCGCGCGCCGCGACGCGGGCACCGACGACGCACGCATCGACGACGCGGGCATCGACATCGCAGTCGTGGCCAACCCGCCCCCCGGCGCGCTGGCCGGCCTGCCGCACCTGAAGCTGGTGCAGTCGCTGTGGGCCGGGGTCGAGCGGCTGCTGGCCGACACGAGCCTGCCTGCGCACGTGCCGCTCGCGCGCATGGTCGATCCGGCCATGAACGCGGCGATGGCGGAGACGGCGCTGTGGGCCGTGCTCGCGCTGCATCGCGGCTTCTTCGCGTACGCGCGCCGCCAGCTCGACCGCGAGTGGCGCGCGCACGCGCAGCGGCGCGCCGACGAGGTGGCGGTCGCGGTGCTCGGCCTGGGGCAGATGGGCGGCACGGTCGCGCGCCGGCTCGCGGCCAACGGCTATCGCGTGCACGGCTGGAGCACGCGGCCCGCGACGGTCGAAGGCGTGCACGCGCACCACGGCGCCGACGCGCTGCAGCAGCTGCTGGCCTCGTGCGAGATCGTGCTCAACGTGCTGCCGCTCACCGACGCGACGCGCAGGCTGTTCGACGCGGCGACGTTCTCGCGCATGCGCGCGGGCGCGAGCTTCGTCAATCTCGCGCGCGGCGCGCACGTGGTGGAGCCGGACCTGCTCGCGGCGCTCGACGCCGGCCGGCTGCGCCACGCCGTGCTCGACGTGTTCGCGACCGAGCCGCTGCCGCGCGAGCACCGCTTCTGGACGCATCCGCGCGTCACCGTGCTGCCGCACGCGGCGGCGCAGACCGACCCGCGCAGCGCGTCGCAGGTGGTCGCGCGCAACGTGCGCGCGCTGCGTGCCGGCCGCGCGGTCGAGCATCTCGTGGATCGCGCGCGCGGCTACTGAGCGCCCCCAGGGCCGGCCCTGCCGGCCCGCCCCCCGCGGGGGTTCAAGTCGAGTGGCGGAGCCACATCGACTTGAGAGCGCCCCCAGGGCCGGCCCTGCCGGCCCGCCCCCCGCGGG
>Ga0073934_10006109_pt1 | contig 17886 bp, 12 predicted proteins | sample LarsenN4metaG_FD_76834 | JGI IMG/M metagenome (GOLD analysis project Ga0073934, IMG submission 76834) | Hot spring sediment bacterial and archeal communities from British Columbia, Canada, to study Microbial Dark Matter (Phase II) - Larsen... ... | reverse complement strand
CTAACGCAAGTTGGGCTGCAGACGGTCGACAACCTGACGTCGTCTAACGCAACTGCGGTCAAGCCATCGTAACGCGGCACCGCTCTCCGCAACACCCCTCTGTCAGTCGCACGATCTGGCGACTTTGCTCGCCGGCGATTCAGGGCACGACGCGTCGTACGATAGAACCGCACACCCCACCGTCCCATCTCCCCACACCGTCACACGTCGAAACCCCCTCACCCCCACTTCGTGGAAGCATGGGCCCCCGCCCCCGCAGTACCGGAGCCCCCGCCATGAAGTCCCTCCCCGCTCTCCATCGACTCAAGACCCTGCTCGTCTGCGCCGCCGGCGCAGCCCTCGTCGCCGCCTGTGGCGGCGGCGGCACCGACTCCGGCACGGGCACCTTGCGCCTGGCCCTCACCGATGCGCCGGCCTGCGGCTACGACGCGGTGAACGTCACGGTCGAGAAAGTGCGCGTGCACCGCAGCGCGAGTGCGGGCGAGACGGATGCGGGCTGGGCCGAGATCGTGCTGTCGCCGGCGCGGCGCGTGAACCTGCTGACGCTGACCAACGGCGCGCTCGAAGAACTGGGCCAGACGCCGCTGCCCGCGGGCACCTACACGCAAATGCGCCTGGTGCTCGCGCGCAACGACGCGGCCAATCCTCTGGCCAATTCGGTGCTGCCCACGGGCGGCACCGAGGTCGCGCTCACCACGCCGAGCGCGCAGCAAAGCGGCCTGAAGCTCAACGTGAACATCACGGTGCAGCCCGACCAGCTGGCCGACTTCGTGATCGACTTCGACGCGTGCAAGTCGGTGGTGAAGCGCGGCAATTCGGGGCAATACAACCTGAAGCCGGTGCTCGCGGTGCTGCCGCGGCTGGCGCCTGCGGGCGCGCGCGTGGTGGGCTATCTCGCGCCGTCGATGGCCGGCGCGAGCGTGTCGGTGCAGGTGGCCGGCGTACCGCAGCGCGCCACGGTGCCCGACCCCGCGAGCGGGCGCTTCGACCTCTACCCCGTGCCGCCCGGCACCTACGACCTCGTCATCAGCGGCGCGGGCCGCGTGACGGCGGTGATGACCGGCGTGCCGGTGGTGGCCGACGCCTACACCTACGTCAACGCGTCCGCGTCGCCGATCGACCTGCCGGCCGGCGCGCCGCGCACCCTGAGTGGCAGCCTGACGGCCAACGCGCCCGTGGCGCCCACCGGCGCCGGCGTGCGCGCGCTGCAGTCGTTCACCGGCGGGCCGACGGTCGAGGTGGCCGCGCTGCCGGTCGACCTGCCGGGCGCGGGCACGTACGCGCTCGGCCTCGCGAGCGCGGCGCCGGTCAAGACGGCCTGGGTGGCCGGCGCCACGGCGGTGGCGTTCGCGGCCGACCCCGCGGCGGCGGGCCTCTACACGATCGAGGCCACGGTCGAGCAGGCCGCGCCGGCGCCCACCTTGGTGAAGACGGCGCCTGCCAACGTCGGCGCGGCGGTGCCCGACCCGCTGGCGCCGCTGGCGTTCGTGTTCCCGTAGGCGCGCGGTTCGTGCGGCGGCGCGCGTCACTCGCGCGCTGCTTCATGTGCTGCTTGGTGCTGCCTGTCGAGCCGAGCACTCCAGGACCGACGACCCCTCGATCACCGTTCGGGCCGAGCTTGTCGAAGTCCTCGCGACGATGGTGAAGGGGCTTCGACAGGCTCGGCCCGAACGGGCGGTGTTGAGGTCGCGCGTCGTGGAAGGCTCGATGACGCGCTCCGGCGAGGTTCTCGCGGCACTCGCTCGCCGGTCGCGCGGTGCGGTCCGCTGATCGCGCGCGCCGCGATCGTCGGTTCGCGCGCTGCGATCGACGATTCGCGCGTCGCCTTCCGCCGTTCACGCGCCGCGTTCCGCCGATCGCCCGCCTGCGGCCCGCGCCCGCGCGCGGCTGCCTACACTGCCGCGATGACGTTGCGCTCCCTCGCCGAAGGCAACCGCTTGCAGCGCTGGTACTGGCGCTGGGCGTCGCCTTACTACGCGCGGCTCGGGCCGCACGCGCGCGAGCAGGCCGAGGCGATCGACCTCTTTCTCTACAGCCGGCGCGGCGTCGGCTTCTGGATCGGCATGCTGTGCGCGGTGACGGGCAGCACCGTGGGCCTGTCGATGGCGGGCTGGAGCGTGCCGTCGGCGCTGGTGGTGAGCCTGGTGGCGTGGGCGGCGCTGCCGCTGGGCTGGCTGTCGGCGTGGCTGCAGCCCGAGCGCTTTCTCGGCCGCATGCGGCGCGGCGTGGCGGCGGCGGTGGTGCTGGGTTTCGCCGGCGCGCTGACGGGCTTCGCGGTCGGGCACGCCGAGCAGCACGGCCGCTTCGACCCGGCGCTGCTGGCGCACGAGCTCGTCTCCAGGCTGCACGTCATCGCGCCGGCGGTGCTGCTGGTGGTGCTGGGCCTCGCGTTCCTGCAGTGGGTGATCGCGCGCGTGCGCCGGCAGATCCTCGAGACCGAGCTCGAACGCGTGAGCCTGCAGCGCGAGCGCGACGCCGCCGCGCGGCAGGCGGCCGAGGCGCGGCTGCGCCTGCTGCAGGGGCAGATCCATCCGCACTTCCTGTTCAACACCTTGTCGGCGCTGCAGCACTGGGTCGACACCGGCGACGCGCGCGCGCCGGCGCTGCTGCGCTCGCTCACCGCCTTCCTGCGCCGCTCGACCGACGCGCTGGGCCGCGACGGCCTCGCGCTGGCCGACGAGGCCGCGATGGCCGACCACTACCTCGCCATCCAGCGCGCGCGGCTGGGCGAGCGGCTCGCGTACGCCATCGAGATCGAGCCCGCCGTCGCGCGCGTCGAGCTGCCGTCCGGCCTGCTGCTCACCCTGGTGGAGAACGCGGTCGAGCACGGCGTGGCGCCGGCGCTGGCCGGCGGCGTGGTGTCGGTGCGCGCGCGTGCGCGCGGCGCGGCCTGCGAGCTGAGCGTGCACAACACCGGCTCGCCGCTGCCGGCCGGCTGGGCCGACGGGGTGGGCCTGGCCAACAGCCGCGAGCGTCTCGCGCAGCACTTCGGCGATCGCGCGAGCCTCGTGCTCGAGCCGGCCGACGGCGGCACCGTCGCGCGCGTCAGCCTGCCGCTGGAGACACCCGCGCCATGAACTCGACCGTGCACCCGACCGTGCTTCCGACCGCGCACCCGACCGCGCACCCGACCGTGCTGATCGCCGACGACGAGGAAGCGCCGCGCGCGCAGCTGCAGGCGGCCCTGGCGCGCGTGTGGCCCGACGCGCGGGTGGTCGCCGCCAGTGCCAACGGCGTGGACGCGTGGGACGCCTTCCTCGAGCACGAGCCGCAGGTCGCGCTGCTCGACATCCGCATGCCGGGGCTGAGCGGCATCGAGGTGGCGCAGCGCATCGACGGGCGCGCCGCGGTGATCTTCGTGTCGGCCTACGGCGACCACGCGCTGGCCGCCTTCGACGCCGGCGCGGTGGACTACGTGGTCAAGCCGGTCGACGACGCGCGCCTCGCGCAGGCCGTGGAGCGCGTGCGCGCGCGCCTGCCGCAGCCGGGCGGGGCGGCAGTGTCGGCCGACCCGCAGGCGCTGCAGGCGGTGCTGGCGCAGCTGGCCGGGCAGCTCGCGCGGCGGCCGGCGCTCGAGGTCATCCAGGCCGGCGTGGGCAAGGAGGTGCGCCTCATCCGCGTGGCCGAGGTGGTGTACTTCGAGGCCGACGCGCGCTACACGCGCGTGGTGCACGAAGGCGGCGAGGCGCTGATCCGCACGCCGCTGAAGGAGCTGCTCGCGCAGCTCGACCCGCAGCAGTTCTGGCAGGTGCACCGCTCCGTGATCGTGAACCACCGGCACGTCGCCGCGGCCGTGCGCGTCGACGAAGGCCAGATGCACCTCACCTTGCGCGGCCGGCCCGAGACCTTGCCGGTGTCGCGCCACTTCCAGGGACGCTTCCGCGGGCAGTAGCGCCGGTGCCCGGGCGCGCCGCACTGCGGGAAGCCCCGGCGGCGCCGCGCCGCGCGGCCTGCCACACTGCGCGGCCATGACGTTCACGCCGCCGACCCCGAGCCCGCGCTTCGACACCTTCCCCCGCCACGAAGAGCTCAGCCGCCTGCTGTTCGACTACGCCGACGCGCATCCGCAGCTGGTGCGCATCGAGTCGATCGGCCGCAGCCACGAAGGCCGCGACATCTGGGTGGCGATCGTCACCCAGCAGGCGACCGGCGCCGACACCGACAAGCCGGCCCTCTGGGTCGACGGCAACATCCACGCCGCCGAGCTCACCGGCTGCACCGCCTGCCTGTACTGGCTGCACCGCCTGGTCACGCGCTACGGCCGCGACGACGACGAAGGCCGGCGCATCACGCAGCTGCTCGACACGCGCACCGTCTACCTGTGCGCGCGCCTGAACCCCGACGGCGCCGAGCTCGCGCTGGCCGACCGGCCGCGCCACATCCGCTCGAGCACGCGCCCGTACCCGTACGACGAGCCGGTGGTCAAGGGCCTGACGATCGAGGACATCGACGGCGACGGCCGCATCCTCACGATGCGCATCCCCGACCCGCACGGCCCGTACAAGAAGCACCCCGACGAGCCGCGCCTGATGGTGCCGCGCGAGCCCGGCGAGTTCGGCGGCGAGTACTACCGGCTCATGCCCGAGGGCACGCTCACGCACTTCGACGGCCTCACCGTCAAGGTGAACCCCGACCGCGAGGGCCTCGACCTCAACCGCAACTTCCCGAGCCAGTGGCGGCAGGAGTTCGAGCAGCTCGGCGCCGGCCCGTACCCGACCAGCGAGCCCGAGGTGCGCGCGATGGTGCAGTGGATCGTCACGCACCCGAACATCGGTGCGGCGGTGAGCTTCCACACGCACAGCGGCGTGATCCTGCGGCCGCCGGGCACGCACTCCGACGACGACATGACGCCCGAGGACCTGTGGGCGTACCAGCGCTTCTCGAAGATCGGCGAGCAGCTCACCGGCTATCCGGCCATCGGCATCTGGAACGAGTTCCGCTACCACCCGAAGGAAATCATCACCGGCACGCAGGACTGGCTGTACGAGCACCAGGGCGCGCTGTTCTGGACCGTCGAGCTGTGGTCGCCCAACCGCGAGGCCGGCATCAGCGGCTACAAGTGGATCGAGTGGTACCGCGACCACCCGGTGTCCGACGACCTCAAGCTGCTGAAGTGGAGCGACGAGAAGTGCGGCGGCCAGGCCTACGTGAACTGGCGTCCGTTCCGCCATCCGCAGCTCGGGCTGGTGGAGATCGGCGGCTGGGACAAGATGAACTTCTGGCGCAACCCGCCGCCGGCGTTGCGCGAGCGCGAGGTCGAGCGCTTCCCGGCCTGGATGGAGACCATCGCGCTGGCGCTGCCGCGGCTGGAACTGCTGCGCGCCGAGGTGCGCGCGCTCGGGCCCGACACCTGGCGCGTGCGCTTCGCCGTGGCCAACGCCGGCTGGCTGCCCGCCTACGTGACCAAGCGCGCGCTCGAGCGCAAGGTCGTGCGCGGCGTGATGTTCGAGATCCACCTGCCGCCCGAGGCGTCGCTGGTGAGCGGCGACCTGCGCAGCGAAGGCCCGCAGCTCGAAGGCCATGCGCCCAAGACCTCGCTGCAGCACTTCCTGCCGCCGCGCGACGTGACGGCCGACCGCGCGGTGGCCGAGTGGGTGGTCAAGGCGCCCAAGGGCACGGCCCTCGCGCTGAGCGCGCGCGCCGACCGCGCGGGCGCGGTGCGCACCGAGGTGCGGCTGGACTGAATCGCGCGTCAGCGCGCGGCGTCGCCGTCGGAGCGGCGTGCGTCTTGGTCGTTGCCGTGGCCGCCGTCGTGCCCTTCGTCGCGCGCTTCGTCGTGGCCGTCGGCGCGCCGATCGCGCCCGAGCTCGCGGCTGGAGGCCACGCGGCTCTCGATCGGCGCGTCGGCCAGCGCCTGCCGCCACAGCTTCTTCGGCAGGAAGCCGCGCAGCCGCTCGATGGCGAGCTCCACCAGCTCGGGGTTCAGCTCGTGGCCGATGCCGGGGCGCAGGTCGGCGGTGACGTCGGCGCCGAGCGCGACCAGGCGCTCGCCCGCGTCGATCACCGGACCGGGCGGGATCACCGGATCGGCCAGCCCGTGCAGCAGGTGCACGCACACGTCCTCGGGCGCGTGCGCGGGCGGGCTCGCGTAGCGGCCGCTGAACGCGACCACGCGGCCGGCCAGCTGCGGCACCGCCTGCACCGCCTCGAGCGCCATGATCGCGCCCTGCGAGAAGCCGACCAGCGCGGTGCGCGGCCACGGCATGTCGAAGCGGCGCTGCAGCGCGCGCACCGTGCCGACGAAGCGCGGCAGCGCCGCCGCCACGCGCGCCGGCCGGTCGGCCTCGGTCACGCCGACGATCGAGAACCACTGCCGCCCCGCGCCGCCGCCCGGCACGGCGTCGAACGCATCGGGCGCCGGCACGCTCAGCACCGCCGCCTGCGGGTACTCGCCGGCCAGCCGCGCGCCCAGCGGCGCCAGGTCGCGCGGCGTCGCGCCCACGCCGTGGAAGAGCAGAAACAGCAAGTCGGGCGCGCCGTCGCGCGGCGACCACTCGACGCTGCCGTCGGGATGGAGGGTGGCAGGTGCCGGAGCGTTCATGCCCGCAGTGTGCGCCCCGCGGCGCGCGGCACGATGCAGCGGATGTGAAGGCGGCGGCGAAACGTCTTGAAAGCGGAGCGCGGGCGCCGATCCTCCACAATGGCCCGATGAACCTCGACCTGAATGGCAAGCCGGTGAACGTCGACGATGCGCTCGTCGATCCGGCGATGCCGCTGCTGTGGGTGCTGCGCGACGTGCTGCAGCTCACCGGCACCAAGTACGGCTGCGGCGTGGCGGCGTGCGGCGCGTGCACGGTGTGGGTCGACGGCGCGGCGGTGCGTTCGTGCGTGACGCCGCTGTCGGCGGTGGCGGGCAAGGCGGTGCGCACGATCGAGTCGCTGGCCGCGCCCGACGGCGCGCTGCATCCGCTGCAGCGCGCGTGGATCGCGCACCAGGTGCCGCAGTGCGGCTACTGCCAGAGCGGGCTGCTGATGGCGGCGGCCGCGCTGCTGGCGAAGAACCGCAACCCGTCCGACGCGGAGATCGACGCGAGCGTCACCAACCTGTGCCGCTGCGGCACGACGGTGCGCGTGCGCGAGGCGATCAAGACCGCTGCGCGCGAGCTGCGCGCGGAGTCGGGCACCAAACCGCCGGCCGCCGGCCGGGCCACGCCATGACCACGCGCCGCTTCCTGCTCGGTGCGCTGGCCGCGGGCGGCGCGCTCGTCGTGGGCTGGGGCTTGCTGCCGCCGCGCAGCCGCATCGGCGACCGGCGCGTGCTGCCGCTGGTCGAGGGCGAGGTCGGGCTGAACGGCTGGATCAAGGTCGCGCGCGACGGCTCGGTGCGTCTCGCGATGCCGCGCGCCGAGATGGGCCAGGGCGTGCACACGGCGCTCGCGATGCTCGCGGCCGAGGAACTCGACGTCGGGCTCGACCAGGTGACGCTCATCGAAGCCGGCCCCGAGCGCCTGTACGGCAACCTCACGAGTCTGGCGACCACGATGCTCGCGCACCCCGGCGAGGCCGGGCTCGGCGAGTCGTCGCGCGCCGGGCGCGTGGGCCTGTGGCTGCTGAACAAGACGGCGCGCGAGCTGGGCCTGCAGATCACGGGCGGCTCGAGCAGCATCGCCGACGCGTGGGACGTGCTGCCGCTGGCCGCCGCCACCGCGCGCGCGCAGCTGCTCGGCGCGGCCTCGCTCGCGTGGAAGCTGCCGGTGACCGAGCTCGCGGTCGAACGCGGCACGGTGCGCCACCCGAGCGGGCCGAGCGCGCACTACGGCGAACTCGCCGAGCGCGCCGCGGCCACGCCGCCCGGCGACGTGAAGCGCAAGCCGCGCGACGCGTGGAAGCTGGTCGGCACCGCCGCGCCGCGCACCGACCTGCGCGACAAGGTGACCGGCCGCGCGGTGTTCGGCATCGACGTGCGTCCCGAGGGCCTCGTGTTCGCGGCGGTGCGCCACAGCCCGATGCTCGGCGGCGACGTGGCGCGGCTCGACGTCGACGCGCTGCTGCGCCGCCCCGGCGTGGAACGCGTGGTGCGGCTCGGCTCGTACGCCGGCTCGACGCCCGGCTTCGCGGTGGTGGCGCGCACCACCTGGCACGCGATGGACGCGGCGCGCCGGGCGGCGGTGCAGTGGCTCGAGCCGCCGGCCGGCCACCTCGACTCGGCGACGATCGAGAGCGCGCTCGAGGCGCGCGCGCGCGCGGCCGCGGCCGACGACGCGGGCTTCGCGTTCGCGAACCGCGGCGATGCGATCGGCGCGCTCGAGCAGGCCGCGCGCCGTGTCGAGGCGCTGTACCGCGCGCCGTACCTCGCGCACGCGGCGATGGAGCCGATGAACTGCACCGCGCAGGTGAAGGACGGGCGCGTCACCGTGTGGGCGCCGACGCAGGTGCCGACCGCCGCGCGCGCGCTGGCCGCGCGCGTGGCCGGCGTCGACGTCGATCGCGTCACCTTGCACGTGCCCTATCTCGGCGGCGGCTTCGGGCGCCGGCTCGAGGTCGACGTCGTCGGGCAGACGGTGCGCGTCGCGCTCGAGACCGGCGGGCGGCCGGTGCAGCTCGTGTGGTCGCGCGAAGAGGACTTCACGCACGACTTCTATCGTCCGGCCGGCGCCGCGCTGCTGCGCGCGGGCTTCGCCGGCGACGGCACGCTGAGCGCGCTGCACGTGGTGAGCGCGGGCGACGCGATCACGCCGCGCAACGCCGAGCGCACCTTGCCCGCACTGGCCGGCCCGATCGACCCGCCGGACAAGACCGCCATCGAGGGGCTGCACCAGTTCCCGTACGCGGTGCCCCATCTGCGTGTCGCGCACGCGGCCACGCACAGCGGCGTGCCGGTGGGCTACTGGCGCTCGGTCGGCCACTCGCACCACGCCTTCTTCGCCGAGAGCTTCGTCGACGAGCTCGCGCACGCGCGCGGCCGCGACCCGGTGGCCTTCCGCCTCGAGCTGCTGGCCGGCAAGCCGGCGCACGCGGCGGTGCTGAAGCTCGCGGCCGAGAAGGCCGGCTGGGGCGGGCCGCTGGCGGCGGGCCGCGCGCGCGGCGTGGCGCTGCACGAGAGCTACGGCAGCGTGGTGGCGATGGTGGTCGAGGCCGCGCTGGACGGCGGCCGTCCGCGCGCGCTGCGCGTGGTGTGCGCGGCCGACTGCGGCACCGTGGTCAACCCCGGCATCGTCGCGCAGCAGGTCGAGGGCGGCGTGATGTACGCGCTGGCCGCCGCGCTGCACGGTCGCATCACGATCGAGCGCAGCGAGGTGCAGCAGAAGAACTACCCCGACCAGCCGCTGCTCGCGCTGCGCGACGCGCCGCGCGTCGAGCTGCACCTCGTGCCGTCGACGCGCGCGCCCGGCGGCGTGGGCGAGATCGCCGTGCCGCCGCTCGCCCCCGCGCTGGCCAACGCGATTTTCGCGCTCACCGGGCGCCGCCTGCGCGAGCTGCCGCTGCGCCTGGCCTGAGCCCGCGCGCGCGTCAGGCCAGCGCCCTGGCCAGCGCGCGCAGCAGGTGGTGCGGCTCGATCGGCTTGGTGAGGAAGTCGTTCATGCCCGCGGCCAGCGCCTGCTCGCGCTCGGAGACCAGCGCGGCGGCGGTGAGCGCGATGATCGGCAGCTGGGCCGCGCTGTAGCGCCGGCGCAGGATGCGCGTGGCCTCGTGGCCGCTTATGCCGGGCATCTGCACGTCCATCAGCACCACGTCGAACGGATCGCCCTCGCGCTGCGCGCGCTCCACCGCGGGGATGGCGGCCTCGCCGCTGGTGGCCTGCGCGACGCGCACGCCGTGCTGCTCGAGCAGCGCCACGCAGATCAGCATGTTGACCGGGTTGTCCTCGACCACCAGCACGCGCGTGCGCGCCAGCGGCGCGGCCTCGAGCGCGCCGAAGCCGGAGACCGGCGTGTCCTCGTCGGTCGCCGGCAGCGGCAGCTCGGCCCAGAACAGGCTGCCCTGGCCGGGCGCGCTCTCGACGCCGACCTCGCCGCCCATCAGCTCGGCGAGCTGGCGGCAGATCGACAGGCCCAGGCCGGTGCCGCCGTAGCGGCGCGTGGTGGAGTCGTCGGCCTGCGTGAACGGATGGAACAGCCGCGCGCGCGTGGCCTCGTCGATGCCGGGGCCGGTGTCGCGCACCGCGAGGCGGATGCGCTCGTCGCCGGTGCGCGCGGCCGACACGTGCACCGTGCCGGCGGTGGTGAACTTCAGCGCGTTGTTCACGTAGTTGCTGAGGATCTGGCGCGTGCGCACCGGGTCGCCGGTCACGACGGCCGGCACGTCGGGGTCGATCTGCAAGGTGAACTCGAGCCCGCGCGCCTGCGCGATCGAGCGGTACGCGCGGTGCAGCGCGCTCACCGTCTCGCGCAGGTCGAACGGCACCGTCTCGAGGGTGAGCTTGCCGGCCTCGATCTTCGACAGGTCGAGGATGTCGGTGATGATGTCGGTCAGTGCCTGCGCGCTCTCGACGATCTGGTCGATGTACTGGCGCTGGTGCTGCGCGTCGAGCTCGCCGCGCTGCACCAGCCGCGCCAGCCCGAGCAGGCCGTTGAGCGGCGTGCGCAGCTCGTGGCTCGTGTTGGCGAGGAACGCGCTCTTGGCGCGGCTGGCCGCCTCGGCGGTGTCGCGCGCCTGCGCGAGCGCGTGCTCGAAGCGGCGGCGCTCGGTCACGTCTTCGCAGATCCACACCGTGCCGCCCTTGCTCGGGTGCGTCGGGTCGACGGCCTTGGCCAGCATGCGGCACCAGAAGGTGCTGCCGTCGCGGCGGCGCATCTCGCGCTCGAACTCCACCGGCAGGCCCTGCGCGAGCCGCGCGCCGAAGCTCGCGCCAATCTCGGCGTAGGCCTCGTCGCTCGGCCACACCACGCGCCCGGGCTGGCCCGACAAGGTGCCGCGCGCCCAGCCGAACATCTGCTCGAAGCGCGGGTTCGCCTGCACGAACGCGCGGTCGCGCGTGAAGGCGATGCCGATCGAGGCGTTCTCGAACATCGCCTCGCGTTCGAGCCGCGTGCGCTCGACCGCGCTGACGTCGCGCGCGTTGGTGACGATGTAGTCGCGGCCCTCGACGCTGAAGCGCGCGGCCGACACCAGCAGCGGCACCTCGTGCCCGTCCTTCGCGATCAGCACGACCGGATGGCCGTCGACGGCGCCGTGCTGGCTCAGCAGGCCCACGAGCCGCTCGCGGTCGCCGGGGTCGCGCCAGATGCCGAGCTCCAGCGGCGTGCGGCCGATCGCCTCGTCGCGCGACCAGCCGGTCACCTGGCTGAAGGTCTTGTTGACCATCGTGTAGCGCCCGCTCGGCATCTCGGTCAGGGTGATGACGTCGGGGCTCATCTCGACGAGCTGCGCGAGCAGCGCCTGAGAGCGGCGCATCGCGTCCTCGGCGGCCCTGCGCTCGGTCTCGTCGGTGTAGATCGACATGGTGGCCGTGCCGCCGTTGGCGCCGACGCGCACGCCGGTGGCGCGCACCTCGACGCGCCGCCCGTCGCGCGAGCGCAGCGTGAACTCGGTGTACGGCAGGCTCTGCCCGATCGGCAGCGACTCGAGCTGCGCCACGCGCTCGGCCGAGCGCGCGCGCGATTTGTCGTCGGCGAAGTGCGCGCGCAGGTCCTGGCCGACGATGGACTTCAGGTCGGGATAGCCGAACAGCTGCAGCGCCGCCGGGTTGGCGTCGATCACGATGCCGGCGCGGTGCAGGACCAGCGGCGACGGCGAGCGGTTGAACAGCTCGCGGTAGCGCGACTCGCTGGCCGCGCCGGCCAGCCGCGCGCGCACCTCCGACGTGATGTTGCGGCCCACGCCCCAGTAGCCGACGAAGCGCCCGGCCGCATCGAAGCGCGGCTCGCCGCTGATGCTGACCCACTGGCTGCGCCGGCCGTCGCGGCCCGGGCGGTGCATCACGAAGTTGCGGAACGGCCGGTGCGCCTCGAGGTCGGCGCGGTGCGCGTCCCAGGCTTCGGGCGAGACGCTCAGCTCGGGCAGCTCCCAGCGCCGCTTGCCCAGGTGCTCGGTGGCGTCGATGCCCGAGCCGGAACCGACCGAGGGCGACAGCGCGGTGAAGCGGAATTCGGCGTCCTGCTCCCAGGTCCAGTCGGCGGCGATGTCGAGCAGGCTGCGAAAGCGCCGCTCGCGGTTGTCGGCCTCGGCGGCGTGTCGCGCGACCACGCTGGCGACGAAGGCGCCGCCGGCCGCGCCGGTGCCGATCAGCAGCAGCTGCGACACCAGCGGCAGTTGCAGCGCCGACCACGGCAGCGGCGCGGCGAAGCCCCAGCCGCGGGTCTGCGCGAACGCCACCGCCACGATGGCGGCCGCGCTGGCGGCGGCCAGCAGCAGCCCGTCGCGCCGGCTCGCCAGCACGCACACGAGGCACACCACCACGGCGCAGAACGCGAGGCCGATGCCCAGCACGCCTTCGCCGAGCTCGACCGACGAGCTCACGATCTCGAGCACCGCGAGCCAGGCCGTGGCCAGGGTCAGCGGATACCAGTTGTGCTCGCAGATGCGCCACGCGGCGAACGCGCACCACAGTGCCAGCGCGCCGTTGGTCAGCGCGGCCCAGGGCTGGCGGGAGCCCGGCACCGGCCACGCGAAGTGCAAGACGGTGAACGCCGCGGCCACCAGGGCCCCCATGACGAGCAGCCGCCGCGCGATGCGATGGTCGAGCGGGGCGTGGGCGATGTGCTGCGGCGAAGACATGACGGGCGAGGACCGTCGAGTCTGACAGACGGTGCCCCCGATCGAGGCACAAATATTCCCTGATCCGCTGCGGCGGTCAGCGGCGTGCCGTGTCGAGCTGCTCGCGCGTCGCCTGCGCGACACGGCGCGCGGCCGCGGCGAAGTCGTCGCCTGCCGACGCGTAGAGGATGGCGCGCGAGGAGTTCACGACGATGGGCGCATCGGGCCGCCAGCCGGCGCGCACCGTCTCGGCGGCGTCGCCGCCTTGCGCGCCCACGCCGGGGATCAGCAGCGGCAGCCGCGGCGCGAGCGCACGCACGCGCGCGATCTCGTCGGGGTAGGTCGCGCCGACCACGAGGCCGAGCTGGCCGCCGCGGTTCCACTCGGTCGCGGCCAGCCGCGCGATGCGCTCGTACACGCGCTCGCCGTCGGCCAGGACCTGCGCCTGCAGATCGTCGCCGCCCGCGTTGGACGTGCGGCACAGCAGGATCGCGCCCTTGCCCGGCCAGCGCAGGTACGGCTCGATGGAGTCGAAGCCCATGAACGGCGACAAGGTCACGGCGTCGGCCCGGTAGCGCTCGAAGGCCTCGCGCGCGTACTGCTCGGCCGTGGAGCCGATGTCGCCGCGCTTGGCGTCGAGGATCACCGGCACGCCCGGCGCGACGCGCCGGATGTGCGCCATCAGGCGCTCGAGCTGATCTTCGGCGCGATGCGCGGCGAAGTAGGCGATCTGCGGCTTGAAGGCGATCACCAGGTCGTGCGTCGCGTCGACGATGCGCGCGCAGAAGTCGAAGATGCGCGAGGCGTCGCCCTGCCAGCCGGCCGGGAACTTCGCGGGCTCGGGGTCGAGCCCGACGCACAGCAGCGAGCGCCGGCGCGCCTCGGCGTCACGCAGCATCTCGACGAAGCTCATCGCGTGCGCTCCGCTCGCGTCAGCGGGTGGGGCCGGAGTTGCGCGACGCGCGGCGCATCGGCAGGCGTTCGGGCCGAACGCTCACGGCGCCGGCCGCGCGAGGCGACGCGCCAGTTCCGCCGCCTTGCCGGTGTAGTGCGCCGGCGTCATCGCCTTCAGGCGCGCGCGCTCGGACGCCGGCAGCTCGGCCAGCGAATCGACGAACGCGTGCAGCGACTCGCGCGTGATCGCCTGGCCGCGCGTCAGCGCCTTCAGCCGCTCGTAGGGCTCGGGCAGGCCGTGGCGGCGCATCACGGTCTGGATCGCCTCGGCCAGCACCTCCCACGACGCGTCGAGGTCGGCGGCCAGCGCGGCGCGGTCGGGCTCGAGCTTGTCGAGCCCGCGCGCCAGCGAGTCGAGGCCGAGCAGCGCATAGCCCAGCGCGACGCCCATGTTGCGCAGCACCGTGGAGTCGCTCAGGTCGCGCTGCCAGCGGCTCACCGGCAGCTTCTGGCTCAGATGCGCGAGCAGCGCGTTGGCCAGCCCGAAGTTGCCCTCGGCGTTCTCGAAGTCGATCGGGTTGACCTTGTGCGGCATCGTGCTCGAGCCGACCTCGCCTTCCTTCAGCCGCTGGCGGAAGTAGCCGAGCGACACGTAGCCCCAGGCGTCGCGGCACCAGTCGATGCAGATCGTGTCGGCGCGCGCGACCGCGTCGAACAGCTCGGCCATCCAGTCGTGCGGCTCGATCTGGATGGTGTAGGCGTTGAACGCGAGGCCGAGGCGCTGCTCGACCACCGTGCGTGCGAAGCCTTCCCAGTCGAACGTGGGCCAGGCCGCGAGGTGCGCGTTGTAGTTGCCGACCGCGCCGTTCATTTTGGCCAGCGGCTGCACGGCGGCGATGCGCTCGCGCGCGCGCTCCAGCCGCGCCAGCACGTTGGCGATCTCCTTGCCGAGCGTGGTCGGGCTCGCCGTCTGCCCGTGCGTGCGCGACAGCATCGGCACGTCGGCCAGCTCGCCGGCCATCGTGCGCAGCTTCGCGCACACGCGATCGAGCGCGGGCAGCAGCACCTCGTCGCGCGCGGCGCGCAGCATCAGCGCGTGGCTCGTGTTGTTGATGTCCTCGCTGGTGCAGGCGAAGTGCACGAACTCGCCGGCCGCCGCCAGCTCGGCGTGGCCGGCGAAGCGCGACTTGAGCCAGTACTCGACCGCCTTCACGTCGTGGTTGGTGCGGCGCTCGATGTCCTTGATGGCCTGCGCGTCGGCCTCGGAGAAGCGCGCCACCAGCCCGCGCAGCAGCCCGCGCGCGGCTTCGGACAGCGGCGCGAACTCCGCGAAGCCGGCATCGGACAGCGCGATGAACCACTCGACCTCGACCTGCACGCGCCGGTGCATCAGGCCGAACTCGGACAGCAGCGCGCGCAGCGGCGCCACCTTCGCGGCATAGCGGCCGTCCAGCGGCGACAAGGCGGTGAGCGCGGAGAGATTCATGAACGGAACGCGGGGCGCGCGGCAGCGCGCAGGCACGGGCGGGAGGACGTTCGGATTGTAGGTGCCGCGGTCGCGGCGGCCGCGTGACGCCGGCCGGTTCAGCGGCGCGCGGCGTCGCGGAAGAAGCGGATGCGCTCGGCGTCGGCCGGGTGGCTGGCCAGCGCGATGGGCAGGTCGAACGACGGGCCGCGCGGCGCGCCGCCGCGCCCGGACGGGCGCTCGCCGTCCTTGGCGGACGGGTGTTCGCCGTCGCGCCGCGCCTGCCACTGCCGCGCGCGCTCGAAGAACACGACCATCGCGTCGGGCGAGTGGCCGGCCGCGCGCAGCACGTGCACGCTCTCGGCGTCGGCCTCGCGCTCGAAGTCGCGCGAGTACGCCATCTGCCCGAGCAGCAGCGGCGCGCCGGCGAGCAGGGTGCTGAAGTCGCCGAACGCGATGCCCGTCACGGTGCCCAGCAGCGCCACCTGCACCAGCGAGCGCATGCCGTGGCGGTGCCGCACGTGGCCGAGCTCGTGCGCCAGCACGCCCAGCACCACGTCGTCGCGGCCGTCGAGCAGTTGCACGAGCTCGTCGGTGAGCACGATGATCCCGCCGGGCAGCGCGAACGCGTTGGGTCCGATGCGGCTGGCGTGGAAGCGCACTTCGTACAAGGGGCGCTGGCCCGCCGGGTACGCGCGTTCGACGGCGCGCGCGAAGGCCTCGCGCAGCTGCTGCTGTCGCGGCGGCGGCAGCGCGCTCGGCTGCAGCCAGCGCCCGAGCCCGCCGTCGAGCGCGGCCTCGCCGAGGCTGCGGTCGACCGAAGGCGGCACGAGCGCGAGCGCGCCGCGCGCGGCCAGCGGCAGTCCCCACGCGTAGCCGGCCGCCGCCAGCACGAGCAGCGCCAGCACCGCGACCGCCGTCGCGCGCCAGCTCTGCTGCGCGCGCACGACCATCGACTCGCCGACGCCGGCCGCGCGCGCGAAGGCGTCGAACAGCTCGGTGTCGCTGGCGTGCAGCGACGCGCCGTCGGGCAGGTGGGCCACGCGCGGTGCGTGGCGCTGCCGCTCGGGCCAGCGCACGGCGTCGATCGGCACGGTGCAGGCGATGCCTTCGCCGCGGATGTGCAGCTGCGTGCCCTGCACCTGCAGTCGCACCGGATGCGCCCGCGCGCTGCGGCCGTCGAAGTACTCGACGGCGATGCTGTCCGGAGCGCTCGTGCGCGTCATGCCGCGCGGTTCAGAGGCCGACGTCGATGCCTGCCACGTCGCCGGCGGCGTCGCCGGCTGCGTCGTCCATCTGCTCGCGCGAGCGCGCCACCAGCGTGTCGATGTCGACGCGCGTCTGCACCTCGATCGCCTCCAGCCGCAGCCGCGCGGTGGCGATCGCGGCGAACGGCCAGTACAGGCCGAGGGTCAGCAGGACCAGCAGCCAGTTCTTCAGCGTCAGCGCGAGCAGCGGCCCGAAGCGCAGCGCGCTGTCGAAGCGCAGGCTGCGGTTGCCGGTGCGCGACCACACGAGGTTCTGCATCTTCGCCGTGACGTAGGGCTGCACCACCAGCAGCAGCACCGCGTAGACGGCGACGACGACGAGCACGATCGCCAGCAGGATCGCGCCGACGCTGCGCCGTCCGCCGCCGAACAGCGCGCCGGCCGCGCCGAGCAGGCCGCCGACGGCGGCGACCGCCGCCATCGCCAGCAGCATCAGCAGTCCGGCCTTCAGGAAGACGCCGTAGAAGGACGCGACGCTCGCGCGGAACTGCGTGCGCAGCGCGGCGAGCTGGTAGTTGTCGTGCTGGTAGCGCTTGAGCGACCACCACAGCGCCGGCAGCGCGGCGAAGGCGACGAGCGTCACGCCGAGCCCCAGCGCGCCGGCCGGCGCCGAGCCGCGCCCCGGCGCCGGGGCGGACGTCTCGGGCACCAGGACGGGCAGCGCCACCAGCAGCAGCGCCGGCACGAACAGCGGCAGCATCGCCTTGTAGGCGCCGGCGGTGTCGCCGGTGAACCGCAAGCGCAGGCCGCGCCAGCTGGTGTTGGCGAGCCGGAAGCGCATCGACGCGCGGAACAGCGCCGGCCACAGGCCCGCCAGCAGCACGAGCGCGACGGCGCCCGCGACCGGCGAGACGTTGCCCGCCACCGAATACAGCACGAAGAGCAGGCCCACCAGCAGGTAGCCGCGCAGCATGCGCCGGGGCTCGCCGTGGAAGTCGAGCGCGTGGCCGCCGACGACCGTGTTGCCGTAGAAGTAGCGCAGCTTGCGCACCTTGGCCCACGGGTAGTACAGGCCCGCGGTCACGAGGGTGAGCAGCAGGTTGACGATCCAGATGCGGAAGTACTCGCCGCCCGAGCCGGTGAACTCCACGCTCAGGCTGCGGCTGCCGGCCGCATCGCCGGCGAGCTGCGCGCCGGCCGGCTGCGCACGCGGCGGCGGCGTGTCGTGGGCGAGCGAGTCGGGCGCGGCGGGCGCGCGCGGCTGCGTGAGACTGGCGAGACCGATCGGCGGCGGCAGGCTCGCGTCGGCGCTGTGCTGGGGCATGGCGGGTCCTCTCTCCCTCGTGTGTGTCGAATGCGGCTCTGGCGGGCCGCGGGCAATCTAGCACCGGCCCCGCGCGCGCAGGCGTGCGTTCCCCCGTCGCGGCGCGGCCCCGTGTGCGATCGGCCACAGGCGCGCCCCGATTGACGCGCGCGGAGCGGCTCTTGCCAAATCGCGGAGCCGCCGGCCGACGCTCCGCTCGCCCGCCGCGCACCACGCCCGCGTTCCCGCTCCGTCACGTCCGTACAACCCACGAGGTGCATCCATGACCCCGATCCGCCGCCAGGTCCTCGTCGCCGCGCTCGCCGCGGCCGTGCTGCCGCTCGCCGTGTCGCCCGCGCTCGCGCAGGCCCGGCTCAAGG
>Ga0073934_10006108_pt1 | contig 17897 bp, 14 predicted proteins | sample LarsenN4metaG_FD_76834 | JGI IMG/M metagenome (GOLD analysis project Ga0073934, IMG submission 76834) | Hot spring sediment bacterial and archeal communities from British Columbia, Canada, to study Microbial Dark Matter (Phase II) - Larsen... ... | reverse complement strand
TGCGCCGCCGGAAACCGGCTCCCACGGGCCGGTCGAGCAGGAATCCGCCCGCCAGCGCCAGCTCAATCGGCTCGCCGTAGAGCGTTCCCCGGAACGTCCCCTTGGTCTCCGGGATGCCGCCGGCTCCCTGCGTTTCCAGCCGAATCTCGCCGTCGAGCCGACCGCCCTGGGCATCGGTGCCGGGCCCGGTGGGGACCAGCACGCCGGTGAAGCGGGCCGACAGCGGCTGCGTTAGTTCGTACAGCGGCCGGTTGGCCGGCTCCTTGGCCCGCTGGGCCTGCTTGATGGCCGGCCACGCGGGCAACCCCACGCAGACCTGCGCCAGATAGTTCAGGCTGATGCCCCACTTGTTCGTGGGGGCGTGGTAAACGACGGCCCCTTCGCCGAGCTGCATCCCGCCGAAGAACGTCCCCAGGATGCAGACGAAGTACAGAAAGCCCTTGAACGTCCGCCCCTGGTAGAGATGCCCCAGGCCCGGGATCAGGATGGCCAATCCCCCCGCGATCAGGGCGTTCTTTTCCTCCCAGCGCTTGCGCCGTTCGGGCTGGTTCTCCACCGCCATGCGTCTGCCGCCTTCTCGTCCTGAAGTCACACGTCCGACTGCGAACATCTCCTGCCGCAGTCTAGCAGATGCCCGCCGGACCCCACCAGACAGACCGGGCCGCGCTCAGCGCGGGTCCCGTCGCCCCGGCCCCAACACCGACCGCGCCTGCGACAGCGTGTTCGCCTGGGCCAACTGGGCTTTGACCTCGCCCATCTCGACTCCGTCAGGCAACAGCTCGGCCGGCAAATGATCCACGGCGTCCACCAGCAATTGGCGGCAGGAGTCGAACCACAGCCGATGGCCGTGCCGCCGGCACCAATGCCGCTCGGTCGGTTTGCCATCGACGAGGGAGGTCTCGTGATACACGGCGGGACGCTCGCAGCGATCGCACTTCGGGACGCCCATCATCGAATTCTCCTGACCATTCGGGAGACGGGAACGAAGCCGCGTCAGACTGGAACTGACGAGGGTAATGGTCGATGATAGCGTCCACGTTTGTCGCCGTCTTCCCCAATCAGGCTCAACTCCATGACTCGCATCGATCGCCGCGACTTCCTGAACTCGGCCTGTCTCCTCGGCGCCGCAGCGTGCGGCCTGCGGACCGCCGGGGCGGCCCCTGCGGCTGAGAAGACCAGCGCGGCAGAGAAGAAGGGGGCCGAGATCCGGTACGGACTGGTCACGTATCAGTGGGCCAAGGACTGGGACCTGCCGACGCTGCTGGCCAACTGCGTCAAGACCAACGTCCTGGGCGTGGAATTGCGGACCACGCACAAGCACGGCGTGGAACCGTCGCTCAACGATCAGCAGCGTGCCGAAGTCCGCCAGCGGTTTTCCGACAGCGGCGTCACCTGCGTGGGGATCGGCAGCGACGAACGCTTCGACAACACCGACCCCGCCGTCGTAAGGAAGGCGATCGAAGCCTCCAAGGCGTTCGTGATCCTCAGCCACGACATCGGCGGCTCCGGCGTGAAGGTCAAGCCCGACCGCTTCTGGCCCACCGTGCCCCGCGAGAAAACCATCGAACAGATCGGCAAATCGCTCAACGAACTCGGAGAGTTCGCGGAAGGATTCGGCCAGCAGATTCGTCTGGAAGTTCACGGCCAGTGCGCCGAGTTGCCGACGATCGCGGCGATCATGCAGGTCGCCGATCACCCGTCGGTGGGCGTGTGCTGGAACTCGAACCCGCAGGACCTGCAGGGGGAGGGGTTGGAGCACAACTTCAACCTCGTGAAGGGGCGGTTCGGTTCGACCGCTCACATTCACCTGCTGGAGATGCCGACGTACCCGTTCGCGAAGCTGCTCGACCTGTACGTGCAGATGGACTACCAGGGCTGGCTGATGCTGGAAGAAGGAAAGATCCCGGAAGACCCGGTCGCCGAGCTGGCCCGGCAGCGGAAACTGTTCGACACCATGCTCGCCGCGTCCCGCGAGCGCGTGGGGTGATTGGCCGAGTCTCCATGACAGTCCAGCCGCGAAGCGGCGACAGAGCGTAGCCCCAGGCGTGAGCCTGGGGGATGTGGCGCCACCGATGATGCAAGCCCTGCAGGGGCGGCAGACCACCGAAAGCCCAACGCGTTTCTGTCGCTCCTTCAGGGCTGCGAATCAGCGCGGCGGTTTTCCCCAGGCTGACGCCTGGGGCTACGATCTGTCGCCCAGTTGGGGCTGAACATCGGTGCCAGGGAACGCGCACCGGCGATTTCGCACAGATTCCTGATGCACTTTGAATTCAGCGCGGCGAGCACTGCCACTTGCAGATACAGACATAACGTCTTATCATGATCGGGCGACGTCCTACTGTGGTCTCAGAAGACGGAAACGGAATGCTTGTGAGGTCTCGCTATCGGATCTGGTCGCTGGTTCTGCTGTTCCTCGGGACCACTTCGTCATGGGGACAACCTCCCGCCGCGACGGAGGAGCCCAAAGAGTCCCAATCCTCCGCCAAACTGGAATTCTTTCAGCGCGAGCTGAGCCGTCTCGTCTTGACGCCCGCCGATGATCCCCACGGCCCGTGCGAGTTCGTTCGCAGCCCGCTCATCAAGTTCGAAAACCCCATCAGCCAGATCCTCGACGGCTTCATGTTCGTGTGGACCGACCGCGGGCGGCCGGTGGCCGTGGTCAAGAGCTACAACAACGTGCCGAACAAGTCCTGGGGCCGGACGTTCGTGTCGATTGCATCCGAGCCGCTGCGGATGACCATGCACGACCGCGACCTGTGGACGCCCAGGGAGCCCGGCGTCTCGTTCGCCGCGCTCCCGGATGCGCCCCCGCCGGCCGAGCAACCGCCGCAGCGGCTGATCCAGATGCGGAACTTCGCCCGCCGGTTTCAGATCATCGACAACTGGGGGATCAAAGACCCCAAGGACTGGCAACTGCGGCTGCTGACGACGCCGCTGCACCGCTATGAGGTCCCCGACGAACAGGTGTTCGACGGCGCGCTGTTCGGCTATTCGCTGACGACGGCCCCCGAGGCTTTGGTGCTGTTCGAGGCCCGCACGACCCCCACCGGGCCGGTCTGGTTCTACGCCGTGTCACGGTGCACGCGGTTCGGCGTGCGGTTCCAGCTCGATGACAAACCGCTCGCCGAGGTCCCCCGTCTCGACGCGTGGCCGGCGACCGGGACGTACTTTCATCATCCAATTCCGATGGGGAAGTTCCCCTACGAGACGGCCGACGGGAAGTGAGGATCCGGGATGGCTGACCTCCGATACGCGCTGCCGGCCTGGCTCACATTGGTCGCAACAGCCATGGCCGCCGAGCCGGAGCGGCTGGCGGTGCAGGTGCTGGATCTCGGCACCGGCCAGGTCTCAACCGTCGCCACCGAGCCGCTGCCGGGACATCACTATTGCGGGTCGCCGTCGTTCTCGCCGGACGGCAAACGGGTGGCGTTCGATGCCACGCCGGGAAGGGAGTGGCACCGAACGCACATCGTCACGACCGATTTCCCTCCGGCGCCCAAACCCGCGTTCGTCGATTTCGGACCGGGGAACTGTCCCGCCTGGTCCCCCGACGGCCAACAGTTCGCGTTCCTGCTCAACGCCGGCGCATTGCCCGACGCGCCCGCCGGGATCTGGATCGCGAACACCGGCGGTACCAACCGCCGGCATGTCCCGCTGTATGGCCTTCCGAAGTGGTCGCCGGATGGAAAACAGTTGCTGGTGGCGTCGTTTTCCAATCCGTGCCAGTGGAGGCTGCTCGACGTCGCCGCGGGAACGTCGCAGCCCGTCGCGCTGCCGTTTCACGAGTTCTTCTCCGTTCCGAGCTGGACCGGCGATCCCAATCAGTTGGTCAGCGTCGTCAAGGGTGGCGACGGCCTGCAGGTGGCGCTGGTGAATGTGACCACGCCCGGCGAGGCGCAACTGTACGACGTCTTGTGGACCCGCGGGCAGGGGCTGACCGACGAGCCGCTGTATCCCGTCTACGCCCCGAAACAGAAGCAGTTGGTCTTCGTCGGCCGGGCCAGGGACGGCTGCGAACTCTTCACGATCGACGGCAACAGTCCGCTCCCACGGCCACTGGAGCCAACGGCGAAGCGCTCGCCGAAGATCGCCTCCCTGAACCTGTCGCCGGACGGGCGGAAGCTGCTGTTCTGCCGACAACCAACGGCGGCCGACTGACCACTTCAGCCATCCATCGCCCCGGTCGTGCCGCCGGATTGGAACGTGTCGTAGTTGTGTTGAAACGATGCGGCCAGTTTCTTCGCGGTGGCGTCGTACGCGGCCCGGTCGGACCAGGCCTGCCACGGCTGCAGGATGTCGTCCGGCACATGGGGGCACTTCGTCACCACGTGCAGGCCGAAGACCGCGTCGGTCACGGTCGGCGCGTTGCGCAGCTTGCCGGAGTGGATGGCGTCGATGATGGCCCGCGTGTGAGCCAGCGCCATCCGCTCGCCGACGCCGAACGCGCCGCCGGCCCAGCCGGTGTTGACCAGCCACACCTGGGCGTTGTGGTGCCGGACCTTGTGGGCCAACAGCTCGGCATACTTGTTGGGGTGCCACACCAGGAACGGCCCGCCGAAGCAGGGGGAAAACGTCGCCTGCGGGTCTTTGACGCCCATTTCGGTCCCCGCCACCTTCGCGGTGTAGCCATTGACGAAGTGGAACATCGCCTGTTCCGGCGTGAGCTTCGACACCGGCGGCAACACGCCGAACGCGTCGCACGTCAGGAAGATCACGTCGCTGGGATGCTCGGCGATGCAGGGAATGCGGGCCGTGGGCATGAACTCGATGGGGTACGCCCCGCGGGTGTTCTGCGTGATGCTGGCGTTGTCGAAATCGACGTGGTGCCGGGCGGTGTCGTAGACGACGTTCTCCAGCACGGCTCCGAACCGCAGGGCCTGGAAGATATCCGGTTCCCGTTCGCGGGACAGGTAAATCGCCTTGGCGTAGCAGCCTCCTTCGACGTTGAAGATGCCGTCGTCGCTCCAGCAGTGTTCGTCGTCGCCGATGAGTTCCCTGCGCGGATCGGCCGACAGCGTGGTCTTGCCGGTCCCGGACAGCCCGAACAGGACCGAGGACCGCCCGGTCTGCGGGTCGCGCGTCGCCGAGCAGTGCATCGACAGCACGCCCCGCGCGGGCATGAGGTAGTTCATGATGGTGAACACCCCCTTCTTCATCTCGCCCGCGTACTCGGTTCCCAGGATGACGAGCTCCCCCAGCTCGAAGCAGACGTCGACGCTCGTCCCCGAGGTCATCCCCGTGGTGTACCGGTTGGCGGGGAAGCGGCCGGCGTTGTAGATCACGAAGTCCGGCTGGCCGAAGTGCTCCAGCTCCGCATCGGTCGGCCGGATGAGCATGTTGTGCATGAACAGCGCGTGGTACGGCCGCGAGCAGATCACCCGCACCTTCAGCCGGTGCTTGGGGTCCCAGCCGGCGAAGGCGTCGATGACGTACAGCCGCGGGCAGGTGTTGAGGTAGTCTTTGGCCCGCTCGCGGTTGATCATGAACGTCAGTTCGTCGAGCGGGAAATTGACCGGCCCCCACCAGACGTCGCGCTCGGACCGCGGATGCCGGACCACCCGCTTGTCCTGCGGCGAGCGGCCGGTCTTCTCGCCGGAATAGGCGATCAGCGCCCCGCTGTCGGCGATGGTGGTGCCGGGGTCGTAGCGGATGGCTTCTTCGTACAGCAGCGACGGAGCCGGATTCCGCAGCACATGCCGGACGTGCAGTCCGTGCGCGGACAGGTCGAACGAGTGGGTCATACGGGCGAATCCGTTCCTGTTGTGCGCAACCGCGGCGGCGCTCCACTGTTCCAGATCGTGACATCTCGGACTTCTCTCGTCCAGCCGGAGGGTGGTCGTGTCAAGAGTGGCGACCGTGGCCGACCGGCGTAGAATGGCCGCGTCGACCAGTTTCCCTGCAGGATGCCGTCATGGGTCGAAATCCACACTTGGCTTTTGTGGTCACATTGCTGGCCGCCTCGCTCGCGGGCTGCGGGCGGCCGCCGATTCCCGAAACCGCGGAAATCGCCGCCGCGTCAACGGCGCGGACCGGCCCGTTGGCGGAGGTGACGTTGGCCTCCGGCGACTGGCCCGGCTGGCGCGGCCCGCAGGGGGACGGCGTCGCCACGGGTCCCGCGGTCCCGACCACCTGGGATGACACGAGCAACGTCCTTTGGAAAGTCAAACTCCCCGGCCGCGGACACTCCAGCCCGGTGATCGTCGGCGACCAGGTGTATCTCGAAACGGCCGATGACGCAGCCCAGGTGCAGTCGGTGCTCTCCGTCGACCGTCGTCGCGGCCGGCTGCTTTGGCAGACCGATTTGCACACCGGGAACTTCGAGACCGCGATGCATTACGAGAACACGCACGCCTCCAGCACGCTGGCCAGCGACGGCGAGCGGCTGTTCGCCGTGTTCCTCAACGACCGCCGCGTGTGGTGCTCGGCGTTGTCGCTGGACGGCGAGGAACTGTGGCGGACGGAAGCCGGCGGCTTCCGTTCCAAGTTCGGCTACTCCGCCTCGCCGACGGTGTACCAGTCGCTGGTGATTGTGGCGGGGGATCACGATGCCGGCGGGTTCGTCGCCGGGCTGGATCGTGCGTCGGGAGACATCGTCTGGCGGCGGAAGCGGCCGGCGAGCGCGTCGTGGTGTTCGCCGCGCGTCGTCCGCCTTGGCGGTCGGGATCAACTGGTCCTGGGGGGCTGCCAACGGGTCATCGCCTACGATCCGCTCTCCGGAGAGGAATTGTGGAACGTCGCGGGAACGGCGGAATCCGCCGTCGGCAGCGCCGTGGTCGGAGACGACGTGGTCATCGTCAGCGGCGGCTTCCCTGAGAAGGACACCGTCGCCCTCAAACCCAATGGCACGCTCGCCTGGCGGACCAAGGAATCGACCTACGTCCCGTCGCTGCTGGCCTTCGAGGGCTTCGTCTACCTGGTGCAGCACGACACGGGCATTGCCCGCTGCTTCGAGGCGGCGACCGGCAGGGAACGCTGGAAGCACCGCCTGGGCGGGAGCTACCGCGCGTCGCCGCTGCTGTGCGATGCGAAGATTTACATCACCGACATGGGGGGCCGGACGTCGGTGTTCGCGGCCAATCCGAACGAGTTTGAACTGCTCGCCGAAAACCAGCTCGGCACGGAAGGCTTCGCCAGCCCCGGGATCAGCGACGGCCAGCTTTTCCTGCGGGTGGCCGACACCAGCCGCGGCGACCGGCAGGAATGGCTGTACTGCATTGGGGAGAAATAGCCGCTACTCCCGCCGTTCGCGGGCGTAGCGCACGCGGCAGCCGCGGGCGATGGTTTCCGTCACTGCCGGTTTCGTGCCCGCAAGCGCTGCGGCAATGGCGTCCTCGACGTACTTCACCTTCACCCCGGCGGGGTCGGTGCTGTCGTCCATCGCCCCCATGTAGACCAGCTTGCGGTCCTTGCCGAAGACGTAGAACTCCGGCGTGAAGATCGCCCCGTGGTCTTTGGCGATCTTCTGCGATTCGTCGTACAGGTAGTGGAACGCGAAGCCCTTCTCCTTCACGCGCCTGGTCAGCGCCGGCAGTTGATCCGCCTCGACCCGATTGACCGACACCGGCACCACGGCGACCTGCTTTTCACCGTATTTCTTTACGAGGGCATTGAGGCGGTCCTCGTAATCCACCGCGAACGGGCAACTCGCGCAGGTGAAGACCAGCACCACGACGTCCTTGTCCTTCAGGTCCGCCAGCGAATGCGTCTTGCCATCCGTCCCCGGCAGATCCGTCCAAGCCGGCGCGGCATCGCCGATGGACAGCACCTCGTTGTACTCGCCTCCGAAAGACAAAGAGCCAAGAGGCAGGAAAACCACGAAGGCTCGAAGGACGCGAAGGAAGACGGGGAAAGAAGGATGGAAAGAGGTGGAATTCATCGGATCACCCTTTTGAGGCCGTCCTTCAGGCGGACGACGTTGAAGTTGATCAGGAAGCCGAGATGCAGGTCCAGCAGCTTCAGATGCGACAGCGTCTGCGCCAGGAATACGGGGTGCATGTCTACGACGGATTTGGTCTCGATCAGAACCAGTCTGTCGACCAGCAAATCCAACCGGAAACCCTCATCGAGTTGCAGCCCATCATAGCGGATCGGCACGGGCAACTGTCGTTCAACCTGAAACCCGCGCTTCTGCAGTTCGTGCATCAAACAACGCTCGTAAATGCTCTCCAAGAGACCTGGTCCCAATTCAGTATGCACACGAAATGCCGAATCAACAACGGCCGTCGCAATTCGCTCCTCCTCCTCTGAAAGCGTTCTCGCCTTTCCCTCTTCATCCATTCCTCTTCCCGCCTTTCCCGTCTTCCTTCGCGTCCTTCGAGCCTTCGCGGTTCTCTTCCTTTCTTCTCTTCAAGCCAGAAGACACGTCGCCACTTCGCCGTGGACGTCGGTCAGGCGGTATTTGCGGCCCTGGAACTTGTACACCAGACGCAGGTGGTCGATGCCCAACAGATGCAGCAGCGTGGCCTGCAGATCGTGGACGTGGACCCGGTCCCTGACGACGGTGTAGCCGATGTCGTCCGTCTCGCCGACGGTCGCGCCGGCCTTGAACCCGCCGCCGGCGAGCCACATCGTGTACGCCTCGATGTGATGGTCGCGGCCCATCAGGTCCCGCGGTTCCCCCTGCGGCGTGCGGCCGAACTCGCCCCCCCAGACGACGATCGTCTCGTCCAGGAGCCCGCGCTGCTTGAGATCGCGGACCAAAGCCGCCGACGCCTGGTCGACCTCCTTGCAGCGGTCGTCGAGCGATTGGCCCAGCTCCGTGCCCGGGTTGCCGTGGTGGTCCCAGTCGGTGTGATAGAGCTGCACGAACCGCACGCCGCGCTCGACCAAGCGGCGGGCCAGCAGGCAGTTATTGGCGAAGGACGGCTTCCCCGGCGTCGCGCCATACAGGTTGAGCGTGGCCTCGGTTTCGCCGGAGAGGTCCATCAGTTCCGGGGCGCTGGACTGCATGCGGTACGCCATCTCGTACTGGGCGATGCGGGTGGCGATCTCCGGGTCGCCGGTGTCCTCCAGCCGGTAACGGTTGAGGTCGTTGACCGCGGCGGTGAAGTCCCGCTGCCGGTCGGCGTCGATCCCCGCCGGGTTCGACAGGTTCAGGATCGGCTCCTTCCCCGACCGCAAGGGCACTCCCTGGTAGCTCGTCGGCAGGAACCCGCTGGCCCACAGCGGGGCACCGCCCCGCGGCCCGCGCGGGCCGCTCTGCAGCACCACGAACCCAGGCAGGTTCTGCGACTCGCTGCCGATGCCGTAGGTCACCCACGCCCCCATGCTGGGCCGGCCCATGAACTGCGGCGAGCCGGTGTTCACGAACAGCTTCGCCGGGCCGTGGTTAAAGACGTCGGTGACCATCGACTTGACGAGGCACACGTCGTCCACGATCTGGCTGAAATATGGCAGCAGCTCGCTGACGTCGGCCCCGCAGTTGCCGTGCTTTGCGAACTTCCGCTTGGTACCGAGCAGTTTCGCATCCTGCTTGATGAACGCGAACCGCTTCCCCTTGACGAACGATTCGGGGATGACCTGCCCGTCGAGTTCCTGCAGCTTCGGCTTGGGGTCGAACAGTTCCAGTTGGCTCGGGCCCCCCGCCATGAACAGGAAGATGACCGCTTTCGCCTTCGGCGCGTGGTGCAGCCCCCGGCTCCCGTCGACATACCCTGTCGGCTGAGTCGCTTGCGGTTTCGCGCTGCTTTCCCGCGCCGGCAGCGACGACAACGCCATCGCCCCCAACCCCACGCGGCAGTCGTGGAAGAAGTGGCGGCGGGTGAGGGCGGCGAGCGCCTCGGCAGAATCGGAACGTTCATTCATGGGACGGGGGCTCCGCGTTCGCCAATCGATCTTCCAATTGGCCGATGTACTTCAACGCCGCGATTGGACGAGGTAGAAACCAACCGCACTGCCAAACGAGCGACGTGCCGATGATCGCCCAGAAGAGAAGCCGTGTCACTTCCAGAACCGTTTCTGATGTGTCACCCATCAGCCCTTGAACGATGCTCACAGCCAGCATTACAGACACAATCAATGTGCCAATTCCGCCGCAATAGACAGAGAGGAACAACGCATCCCGCTGCCAGACGAGCGAGGTCAGCTCGGCACGCCGCTTTTTCGGATCGTGCCAGGCATCCACCAGCTTCCGCTCGCGGTCGGAGAGTTCCCGGTCGTAGTTCTGATGCTTGCGGGCCGGCGCGCTGACCGTCGGGGCCGGGGCATCTGCGATCATCTCAAGGCCCTCCGGAACGATTCACTGGTCACGGACTGTCATCTTCGGTCTCCAGTTCCACCCAGTCGTCGGCACAGGCGAGGATTGTCCCCACGGGCAGCGCGAACTCCGGCAACAGCGGCGTGGTGTAGATCTGCTCCGCCGTGAACCGCTGCTCGCCCGCGGCGGAGAACACCGTCAACTGCCGGCGGAAGCGGTCGAACAGCCAGTACTCCTTCACGCCGACGGCCAGATACTCGGCCCGTTTCTCGACATAATCGCGGACGCGGCTGCGGGTGCCGGCCGACAAGAACTCCACGGCGATCGCCGGCACGTCCACCCGCCACTTGGGAATCCGGCCCAAGCCGATCCACACCACGCGGTCCACCCGTCGGCGACCGTTCGACACGCGCAGGTACTGCTCGTAAACCGTCTTGTCGATCACGCCGGGATGCTGTTCGGCATACGTCCGCAACAGGTGTCCCAGCAGTTCATTGGGATCGGTTTCAATCGGGCCCGGCGCAGCATTCACGACCAGCACTCCATGAATCAGTTCATAGGCATAGCCGTCCTCGAATTCCTCGATGGCGTCGAATTCTTCGGGCGTCATCAGCCGGCCGTTATCGAGATGCGTCACCGCGCGAGGCCAGGCTGCCTCCCCGGACTGGGTGAGCCGGTCCTGCTCCAGTCGATCCAGCGTCGCGCTCATCCCTTGCCTCCTTTGTCACTCCCGCGTGATGAACTCGTCCAGGTTCAATAGTACCCGCGCGACGGCCACCCAGGCCGCGTTTTCGGCGGGATGGGCGGCCGATTCCCCCGCCAGTTCCTTCGCCGCGGCGGGGTTGTCGCCGAACGCCGTCCGCTGTTGGTGCAGGAACGCCGACAGCCGGGCCTGTTCGAGCGATGCCGGGTCGCGCGACAGGCACAGTTTCACGGCGGCTTGCAGTCGGGTGGTGTCGTCCCCGTCGGTTTGCTGGATTCGATCAGCGAGGCCGCGGGCGAACTCGACGAACGCCTGGTCGTTCGCCAGCGTCAGCGATTGCAGCGGCGTGTTGCTGCGGTTGCGGCGAGTGCAGGTCACGTTCGGGTCGGGGAAGTCGAACACGGTCATCGCCGGGTACAGGCTGCTCCGCCAGAGCTGCGTATACAGTCCGCGGCGGTAGCGCTGTCGGTCGGTGGCGGCGACCCACGGCTTCTTGTCCTGCGTGAAGTCGAACACGCCGTCCGGTTGCGGCGGCGTGACGGGCGGGCCGCCGAGTTCCGCCGTGAGCAGCCCGCTCGCCGACAGGGCCGCGTCCCGGATCAGTTCCGCATCCAGCCGCAGCCGGTTCTGTCGCGCGAGGAGTTTGTTGAGCGGATCGACCTCGGCGACATCGGCGCGGTGTTGGGACGATTGCCGATACGCCGCCGACGTCACGATCAACCGGTGCAGCCGCTTCACGTCCCAGCCGGTGCGGACGAACTCCGCGGCGAGCCAGTCCAGCAGCTCCGGATGCGTCGGCCGTTCCCCCTGCGTGCCGAAGTCGTTCTCGGTCTCCACCAGCCCGCGGCCGAAGTACCGCTGCCAGACCCGATTCACATACACCCGCGGCGTGAGCGGCTGGTCGGATGAGACGAGCCACTTCGCCAGGTCGAGCCGCGTGTACGGTTCACTCCGCGGCGGCAGTGGCGACAACACGGCGGGGACGTTCGCCGTCACCGTCGCCCCGCGGCGCAGGAAGTCGCCGCGGATCATGATGTACGACTCGCGGGGCTCGGCGGCCTCCGCAACGACCATCGTCGTCGGGAACTGCGGTTCCGACGTTTTGAGCGCCGCAATCCGGTCCAGCGGCGGGAACTGCTGGCGGGCCGTGTCCGTCCCGCGGAAATACGCCGCCAGATCGCGCTTGTGGACGTCCGACCGGTCGCGCGGCGGCAGGTCGACGGCATTCTTGACGTTGAACGGCAAGGCCTTCTTGTCGTCATAGGTCAGCGTCTGCTCCCAGGCGTCCTGGGCCGATTGAATCGCGTCGTCCTGCGTTATCACTTCGGTTTCGAGCCGGGCGATTTCGTCCCGGATCTGCCGTTTGCGCTCCGGTTCGCCGGCGCGAATCTGGTCGGCGCTGGGGACGTCGATGACCGGCTCGGCCGGGTTGCCGCCGTTGAACGCCGTCGTGTTGTAGAACGCGAACAGTTGGTAGTAGTCGCGCTGGGTGATCGGGTCGTACTTGTGATTGTGGCATTGGGCGCAGCCGATGGTCAGGCCGAGGTACACCGCTCCGGTGGTGTTGACCCGGTCGACGACCGCCTCGACGCGGAACTGTTCGGGGTCGGTGCCCCCTTCTTCATTGATGAGCGTGTTGCGGTGAAAGCCGGTGGCCACCCGCTGGGCCAGCGTCGGCTCGGGCAGCAGATCGCCGGCGATCTGTTCGACGGTGAACTCATCGAACGGCTGGTTGGCGTTCAGGGCGTCGATCACCCAGTCGCGGTACTTCCAGATCGTGCGGGGCATGTCCCGGGTGAAGCCGTTCGAGTCCGCATACCGCGCAGCATCCAGCCAGTCGCGGCCCCACCGCTCGCCGAAGTGGGGCGACGCGAGCAACCGGTCCACGAGGCGCTCATAAGCCTCCGGAGCGTCGTCGGCAAGAAACTCGTCCAGCAGTTCCGGCGACGGCGGCAACCCGAGCAGATCGAGATGCACCCGCCGCAGTTGCGTCGTCCGCTCGGCTTCACGGGACGGCGTCAAACCCTCGGCTTCCAGTCGCGAGAGGATCAATGCGTCGATTGCGGTCCGCGGCCACGCGGTGTTCTGCACGGCGGGCGGCGGAACCGGCCGCACGGGTTGAAACGCCCAGTGGTCGCTGTGGGTCGGCAGCGCATCGGCGGCGACTTCGTCATCCGGAAACGCCGCGCCCGATTCGATCCACTCGCGGAGCAGCCGGATTTCGTCGGCGGTGAGCGGGTCTCCCTCGGGGGGCATCTTCGAGACGTCGTTCGCGCCGGTGACCGCCTGCCACAGCAAACTCTCAACGCTCTTGCCGGGCACGAGGGCCGGGCCACTGTCCCCGCCGGTGAGGGCGCCGCGGGCGGTGTCCAGCCGCAACCCGGACTGCTGTTTTCCCGGCCCGTGGCAGCGGACGCACTTCGCGGCGAGCAGCGGCCTGATCGACCGCTCGTAGAGACCCGCAGCCGGGTCGTCCGCGGCGGACCACGCCGGAACGAGGAGCAGCGCGCCGATCAGCAGGGCGCAGCGAAGGACAAGCTGCTGGAACGCCATCCCAGATCCCCAGCACATAGGTGCAGACGCATCCACTATCGTCGATGATTCCGCACTGGTCAAACCGGGTCACCGAGATTCGCGGGACGGCGACCGCGTTGCCGAAGAACGCCGAGAGGATTCCCACTTGAGCGAATCCGTGACGGGCGACCTAAAACCGCTGCAGATCTGTGGTAAACTTGCCGATGTTGCGGTTTGATCCATCGGGGTGGCCCGCAGGATGGCGGTGCGTACTCCGGGAAGATCGTCGACTGCGAGAGACGGTCCGGAGAGCGCCGCCGGACGTCGCCAGCAGCGACGGTTCAGCAATGCCGCAGAGCAGGGGGGTTCACAGGATGTCGGGCCGCGTCCGCCTGGTTTTGGCGCTGCACAATCACCAGCCGATCGGCAACTTCGACGGCGTCCTGGAACAGGCGTACGCCGACAGCTACCTGCCGTTCCTCGAACTGCTCGAAGAGTTCGGCGACCTGCCCGTTGTGCTGCACAACTCCGGCAGCCTGCTGGAATGGCTGATCGCCCGGAAGCCGGAGTACATCGACCGGCTGCGAAAGCTCGTCGCCCGCGGGCAGGTCGAGCTGCTCGGCGGTCCGTACTTCGAGCCGATCCTGGCCTGCATTCCCCGCCGCGACCGCATCGGCCAGATGCGGGCCTACAAGCAATTGCTCGAAGAGACGTTCCAGACCACGATCCGCGGCATGTGGGTGCCGGAGCGCGTGTGGGAGCAGGCGTTCGCCAGCGACATCGCCGACGCCGGCCTGGAATACACGCTGCTCGACGACACCCACTTCCGTAACGCCGGGCTGTCGGAAGACGAACTTTACGGCTACTACCTGACCGAGAACGACGGCAAGCTGATCAAGGTCTTCAACGGCAGCGAGCCGTTGCGGTACCTCATTCCAGCCGCCGATCCGCAGCAGACGATCCACCATTGCCGCAGCATCGCCGACCGCTTCGCCAATGCGGTCGTGGTGTTCGGGGACGACGGCGAGAAATTCGGCGTCTGGCCCGGAACGAAAGACCTGGTATGGACCCGGCAGTGGCTGCGGCGGCTGTTTCAACTCTTGCGCGAGAACCGGGACTGGCTGCGCGTCACCACGTTCGCCGAAACCGTGGACCGCGTCTCGCCCGCCGGCCGCATCTACCTCCCCGACGGCAGCTACCGCGAGATGACGGAGTGGGCGCTCCCCACCGAGCGGCAGCAGCAATACCGCGAGCTGCGGGAGAACCTCGAACACCACTATCAATGGCCGCGGCTGAAGCAATTCCTGCGGGCCGGCTTCTGGCGGAACTTCCTGGTGAAGTACGCCGAGTCCAACGAGATGTACACGCGGATGCTCGACGTCAGCCGGCGGTTCGACGCCGTCGCCAACGATCCGCGGTGGCAGAATACGGCCGAACTCACGGCCGCCAGAAATGACCTGTACCGCGCGCAGTGCAACTGCCCCTACTGGCACGGGGCGTTCGGCGGACTGTATCTGCCGCATCTGCGCAATGCGGTATACCGGCACCTCATCCAGGCCGAAAACCAGTTGGACCGCCTCACCGGCCGGACCGGTCGCTGGGTGCAGATCGAGGCCGACGACTTCAACTGCGACGCCCGCAAGGAACTCCGGCTGTCGTCCGATCGGCTGATCGCGCTCCTCAGCCCCAGCCGGGGAGGCCATCTGTACGAACTCGATCAGCGGACCATCGGCGTCAATCTGCTGGCCACGCTGAACCGCCGGCCCGAGCCCTATCACGAACAGGTCCGCCGGTTCGCCAGCGGACCGCCCGTGTCGGACGCGGGCATCCTCGAAGACCAGCAGGGGGGCGTGACGTTCAAGCAGCCCGACCTCGACCGCAAGCTGCAGTACGACCGCTGGGCCCGCAAGAGCCTCGTCGATCACTTCCTGCAACCCAACCTCGGCTTCGACGCCTTCTCGAACGGCGTCGGCCACGTCGGCGACTTCGCGGAAGGGGTCTTCCAGTCGGTCATCCGCCGCTCCGGCACGCGCGTCGAGGGCAAACTGTACCGCGACGGCAAACTGGGGCCCTATTCCATCCGCGTCACCAAGACGGTCAGCCTGTCGACCGATTCCGCCGACACGCTCGACATCCTGTACGAACTCGAACGGTTGCCCGCCGGGCTGCCGATTCACTTCGGCGTCGAGTTCAACTTCGCCGCGATGCCCGGCGGCGCTCCGGACCGGTACTTCTACGACGACCACGGCCAGCGGCTGGGACAACTCGACGCGCGGCTGGAAGTCCCCGCGATCTCGCGCATCGGCCTCGTCGATGAATGGCTGGGACTGGATGTCGCGCTGGAGTCCTCGAAGCCCGCGGGCCTGTGGACGATGCCGATCCAGACTGTCAGCCAGTCCGAAGGGGGCTTCGAGCTGGTCCACCAGAGCTGCGTGGTCGTCCCGCACTGGGAATTTGCCGCGCCGGACGACGGCCGCTGGTCGGTGCGGCTGACGCTGTCGTGCGACACCTCCGCCGCCCAGGCCAAACAACTCGCCGCGCTGCCGGCGAAAACCCCCGCGGCGCTCGCCACGGCGAGGTAGCCTTCTCGATCGGAAACCTTCTCGATCGGAAAGTAGCCCTCTCGCTCCGCGAGAGGTAAGCTGCTTTTTTCCAAACCCAAGAGGCTGTTCCTCTCGCGGAGCGAGAGGGCTACAGGGCGCCGGTCGCCGCTTTCTTACCGCGAGTCGCCACCATGTCGTACGAACCCACCTCGCGGCGCGAGTTCGTGGCCGTGTCCGCTTTGACGGCCTTCGGCGTCGCGACGGCGACCGCAGCGGAATCGCCGACGACAACGCCCTCGCCACATCGCGTTCGCAAGACGCTGGCCACCGACGTGCTGGTCTGCGGCGGGGGTTGTGCAGGTACGGTTGCGGCGCTTGCGGCTGCCAGGCAGGGGGCAAACGTCCTGCTGGTCGAGAAAGCTCCCTTCGCCGGCGGGATTATCACCAGCGTCGGCCTGCCGTATTTCGATGGCATCGCCGACATCAAGGACCATCGCATCGTCGTCCGCGGGATCGCGCTCGAACTGGCCGCGAAGTCCGGCATCTGCGCGCCGGACGCCGTGACCGTCGAGAAGCACAATCCGGTCATCCGCAACACATTCCAATTCAAGCTGCTGCTGGATCGATTGCTGCGGGAACAGTCCGAGCGGTTGTCGGTGCTGTTCAACTCGTTCGTGTGCGATGTCGAATCGAAAAACGGCCGCATTGCCACGGTCTACGTCGCCAACAAGGACGGCGTCGTGGCGATCGAACCCGGGGTGGTGATCGACTGCACCGGCGATGCCGACGTCGCCGCATGGGCTGGGGCGCCGTTCGAGCAGAACGCGGAGGTCCAGCCGCTGACGCTGCACTTCCGCATCGGCCAGGTGCAGAAGACGGCGACCACGTCGCAGGACTGCCGGGCCGCGCTCGCCGCCGCGCAGCAGCGGGGCGAGTTGCCGTACTACTACGGTCCGGGCGTGATGTTCCTGTTCGGCGACGACGAGGTCTATATCCACGGCATCCGCGTGCCGGCGAACCCCACCGACGCCGCCGACCTTTCGCGGGCCGAGATGCAGGGCCGGGCCGACGCCTGGGCCATGTTCGAGGCGTGGAAACGGGACGTCCCCGGCTTCGAGCAGGCGTACTTTCTGGAAGCCTATCCGTGGATCGGCGTGCGGGAATCGCGGCGGATCATCGGCCAGCACGTTCTCTCCGAAGACGACCTGCTGCAGTCCCGCCGGTTCGACGACGCCATCGCCACCGGCTGCTGGTATCTCGACCTGCATCCGAACCAGACCACCGTCGGCTCGGCGAACAATTTCGATCCCAAGAAGGTGCAGCCTGCCCCGTACGACATTCCCTATCGCGCGCTGTTGCCGAAGCACATCGACAACCTGCTGGTCGCCGGCCGATGCCACTCGGCGACGCGCGGCGCGCACGCCTCGACGCGGGTCACCGTGACCGCGATGGCCATGGGCGAAGCCGCCGGTTTCGCCGCGTCCTTGGCGGTCAAGGAACGCAAGACGCCGCAGGAACTGAACGGGGTTCGCGTCAGGGAAGGGCTATCCGCCATCGGGGCGGGGGCGTTTACCGGATGACTCCTGTCGTGCCGTCTCTCCGGTGACATGCTTACCGCTTTGGACGAGCACGTCACCAGATGAGTGAAGGCTAACGAATGCGTTCATTCACCGGTTTGGCCGGACCGGTCAAGTGCGATGCATTGTTGGTCGGAGGTCGCAGGTGCGGGTCGAATTTCGTTAATGCACTTCTCAAAGATGGTGTACCATGCTTCGATGCGAGCAGGTGACGTAACGAACCATTCGTTGCCAGGACTGTCGGGCAGGGCAATTGCATCTTCTGACCGTGGCGTAATTGTTGCTTTGTGAGGGGATTCGTCAAGCGGGCGGCGTGGGCGGCCCGCGGAACGGTCTCTCGCACGGAGGACGATTTGCAATGTCTG
>Ga0073934_10006107_pt1 | contig 17898 bp, 13 predicted proteins | sample LarsenN4metaG_FD_76834 | JGI IMG/M metagenome (GOLD analysis project Ga0073934, IMG submission 76834) | Hot spring sediment bacterial and archeal communities from British Columbia, Canada, to study Microbial Dark Matter (Phase II) - Larsen... ... | reverse complement strand
GCTCAAGCGCGTGTCGAGCCGCATCATCAACGAGGTGCGCGGCATCAACCGCGTGACCTACGACGTGTCGTCCAAGCCGCCGGCGACGATCGAGTGGGAATGATTCGCCGTCTTTCAGGGTCTATCGGGGTCTATCGAAAAGCGCTGCTAAGTGCTTGTCCCATATATAGAAAGTCTGTCGAGATCTATCGACATCTATCGGGGGGATGCCCTCCAGTTTGACGGTAAATCTGACGGTAAAAATCTGGCACGGACACGCTCCAAAATTTTTACCGTCAGCGATAAATGACCATCCATGCACTTTTTCAGGCAGATGTGCGCCTTGTGGAGCCTCCGACTGCGACGGTAGAACTGTCGGTATCGCCCCTCTGCCATGCTGCAAAGTCGCGAGTCCTACCGATGGGCCGAGCCCGCCTGTTGACAATAGAGTGGGAATGACATGAAGATCGTCTTCGGCCTCGTCGGCCTGCTGATCGTGCTGGCGATCGTCGGATCGCTCGGGCGCGGCCAGCTCGCGGCGGTGCAGGCTCCGGCCGCGTCGGCCGCGAGCACGGGCGGCCTGCCTCCGCCCGACGCCGCCGCGACCGTGCGCGAGCAGTCGCAGCAGAGGCAGCAGCAGGTGCGCGAACAAGTCACGCGCGCCTTGCAGCAGGGCGCCGATCGCGCGGCTTCGCAGCCCTGAATGCCCGATGATCGGGACATGAGCGAACCGAACCCGGCCGACGAGTACGCCATGCGCCTGGCGCTCGACCAGGCGCACAACGCGCTGCTGGTGGGCGAAGTGCCCGTGGGCGCGGTGATCGTGCGCCACACCGCGCAGGGCCTGCAGGTCGTCGCGACCGGCTACAACCGTCCGATCACCACGCACGACCCGACGGCGCACGCCGAGATCGTGGCCTTGCGCCACGCGGCGCAGCTGCTCGAGAACTACCGCCTCGTCGACTGCGAGCTGTACGTCACGCTCGAGCCCTGCGCGATGTGCGCGATGGCGATGATGCACGCGCGCCTGAAGCGCGTGGTGTTCGCCGCGCGCGACCCGAAGACCGGCGCGGCCGGCTCGGTGATCGACCTGTTCGCGCAGCGCCAGCTCAACCATCACACGGCCGTGTCGGGCGGCGTGCTGGCCGATGCTGCCGGCGCGCTGCTGCGCGACTTCTTCGCCGAGCGTCGCGCGCAGCACAAGGCGATGCGCGACGGCGAGCGCGGCAGCGGCCGCGAGCCGGCCGACCTCGCGGCCGTCGATCAAGGCGTCGACGAAGGCACCGATGAACCGATCCCGCTGCCCACCGTGATCGACCTCGACAGGCCGCCGGAATGAGCGCGACGCCGGACGCGCTCACCTTGTTCTCGCCGTCCGGCGTGATCGCGCAGGCGGCGGTGCTGCGCCGGGCGGCGAAGCGCCTCGGCGCGATGGGCTTCGCGGTGCGCATCGACGAGGCCGCGCTGGCGAAGCACCAGCGCTTCGCCGGCGACGACGCCACGCGCCTGGCCGCGCTGCACCGCGTGGCCGACGAGGCACCGCCGATCGCGATGGCCACGCGCGGCGGCTACGGGCTGTCGCGGCTGCTCGACCGCATCGACTGGAAGAAGCTGGCGCGCAGCGTCGAGCGCGGCACGCGCTGGGTCGGCCACAGCGACTTCACGGTGCTGCAGCTCGCGCTGCTGGCCCATCGCGGCGCGCGCAGCTGGGCCGGCCCGATGGCCTGCTTCGACTTCGGCCGCGAAGCGGGCGAGCACGGCGAGAAGCGCGTCGAGGTGGTCGACGACGTCACGGCGTCGTGTTTCGTCGAGGCCATGTCGGGCGAGCTCGAGGCGGTGGGCTTCCGCACGGAGCCCGGCTTCGACGGACTGCTCGCGCGCGGCACCTTGTGGGGCGGCAATCTCGCGATGGTCGTGTCCATGCTCGGCACGCGCCACTGGCCCGACGTGAAGGGCGGCATCCTGTTCATCGAGGACGTCAACGAGCATCCGTACCGCGTCGAACGCATGCTGCTGCAGCTGCAGCAGGCCGGCGTGCTCGACCGCCAGAAGGCCGTCGTGCTCGGCGCCTTCAGCGACTGGAAACCGTCGCCGCTGGATCGCGGCTACACGTTCGCACGCATGGTCGCGCACGTTCGCGCCACGACGCGCACGCCGCTGCTGACCGGGTTGCCGTTCGGCCACGTCGCGACGAAGGTGACCCTGCCGGTCGGCGCGCGCGCCACGCTCGCGGTGCAGGGCCGCGACGTGCTGCTCGGCTGGTGAACGGCGGCGCGACGCCGCGCGCGTCGACAGGCCTCTCCAGATCGCACCGGGCGAAACCCTGAGCGGGCGCACGCGGCGCGGCGCTTATCATTCCGGCCAGCCTCGCAACGGCCCGGCCACAAGCCGACGCTCCTGCGGGGCTCGTTGTTTGTCGGTCCACCGCCCACCCGCGCGGTGCGATCGCGAGGTCGGCGACAAAGGGGGCCGCATGACGGGAGGTCTGCAGACGCTGCGCAGCACGATGGCAAGGCCGCTGGCCGCCGTCGTCGCCGGCCTGTCGGCCCTGGTGCTCGCGGCGTGCGACAACAGCCCGCACCCCGACGGCGCGGCCGCCACCAACACCTTGTTCACCGCGTTCAGCGAACGCTCGCCGCGCTACCTCGACCCGACGGCCTCGTACTCGAACAACGAGACGCCGATCACCTACCAGGTCTACGAGCCGCTGTACGGCTACCACTACCTGAAGCGGCCGTACGAGCTGATCCCGAAGGCGGCGGCGGCGGTCGTGCAGCCGCGCTACCTAGACAAGGACGGCAAGCCGCTGCCCGACGACGCGCCCGGCGAGCAGATCGCCGAGAGCGTGTACGACATCCCCATCAAGCGCGGCATCCGCTACGCGCCGCACCCGGCGTTCGCGAAGGACGCGCAGGGCCGCTACGTCTACCACTCGATGAAGCCGGGCGAGGTGGGCAAGCGCCGCTCGCCGCTGGAGTTCGAGCACCAGGGCACGCGCGAGCTGGTGGCCGACGACTTCGTCTACGCGCTCAAGCGCCACGCCACCACGCGCATCCAGGCGCCGATCTTCGGCATCTTCTCGGAGTACGTGATCGGGCTGAAGGAGTACGGCAAGCTGATCCGTGCCGAGGACGCCAAGCTGCTGGCGGGCCGCGACCCCGCGGCGCTCGACAAGCCCTTTCTCGACTTCCGCAAGTGGCCGCTCGAAGGCGCGAGCGCTCCGGACCCGTACACCTTGCGCATCCGCATCCACGGCAAGTACCCGCAGTGGAAGTACTGGCTGGCCATGACCTTCATGGCGCCGATCCCGTGGGAGGCCGACGCCTTCTACGCGCAGCCCGGCATGGCGCGCAACGGCCTGAGCCTGAACACCTGGCCCGTGGGCACCGGCCCGTACATGGCGGTGGAGTACACGCAGGACCGCCGCCACGTGCTCCAGCGCAACCCCCACTATCGCGGCGAGCCGTACCCGTGCGAAGGCGCGCCGGGCGACAAGGAAGCGGGCCTGTTGGCCGACTGCGGCAAGACCATGCCCTTCATCGACACCATCGTGTACACGATGGAGAAGGAGGCCGTGCCGCTGAAGGCGAAGTTCCTGCAGGGCTACCTCGACGTGCCCGAGATCGAGCGCAGCGAGTACGGCATCGAATACAACCTCGACATGGCCGACAGCGAGCGCGTGCGCGCCGACTACACGGCCAAGGGCCTGAAGCTGCCGCAGCAGCCCGACCTCACCAACTGGTACCTCGGCTTCAACTGGCTCGACCCGGTCATCGGCAAGGGCGACACGCCCGAGCAGCAGCAGAAGAACCGCAAGCTGCGCCAGGCGCTGTCGATCGCCATCGACTGGGAGGAGTACAGCCGCGTGTTCCCCAAGAAGGGCGGCGAGACCGCGATGGGTCCGCTGCCGGCCGGCCTGTTCGGCTCGCGCCAGGGCACGCCCGAGGGCGTGAACCCGGTGACGCACGAGCTGGTCGACGGGCGGGTGGTGCGCCGCCCGATCGAGCATGCGAAGCGCCTGCTGGCCGAGGCCGGCTATCCCGACGGCCGCGACGCGAAGACCGGCCGCCCGCTGGTGCTGAACTACGACTACCAGCGGGCTCCGACGCCGGAGCTGAAGTCCGAGCTCGACTGGATGGTCAAGCAGTTCGCCAAGCTCGGCGTGCAGCTCGAGATCCGCGCCACCGACTACAACCAGTTCCAGGACAAGGTGCGCAAGGGCCGCCACCAGATCTTCTGGTGGGGCTGGCTGGCCGACTATCCGGACGCCGAGAACTACCTGTTCCTGCTGTACGGCCCCAACAGCAAGAGCAAGCACGACGGCGAGAACGCGGCGAACTGGGAGAACGCCGAGTACGACCGGCGCTACCAGCAGCTGCGCTTCCTCGACGACGGCCCGGCCAAGCAGAAGCTGATCGACGAGATGGTCGCGATCGCCCGCGAAGACGCGCCGTGGGCCTGGGGCTTCTTCCCGTGGGCCTCGGGCGCCTATCACCAGTGGGTCTACAACGGCAAGCCGAGCATCCTGATCCGCGACATGGCCAAGTACTACCGCCTCGACCCCGCGCTGCGCGTGGCGAAGCAGCGCGAGTGGAACCGGCCGTCGTGGTGGCCGCCGCTGCTGCTCGCGCTCGCGCTGCTGGGCGCCGTGTGGGCCGCGTGGCGCTCGTTCGGGCGGCGCGAGCGCATGACCGCCAAGCCGGCGGCCGCGTGAGGGGCGCATGCTGAACTACGTCGTCCGCCGCATCGCCTACGGCTTTCTCATCCTCGTGGGCGTCAACCTCGCGACCTTCTTCCTGTTCTTCACGGTCAACACGCCCGACGACATGGCGCGGCTGAACATCGGCGGCAAGCGCGTGACGGCCGAGCAGATCCAGAACTGGAAGGCCGTGCGCGGCTACGACAAGCCGCTGTACTGGAATGACAAGGCCGAAGGCGCGGCCAGGCTCACGAACACGATCTTCTGGGAGCGCTCGGTCTCGCTGTTCACGTTCGACTTCGGTCGCGCCGACGCCGAGAGCGCCGGCGACATCGGCCACCAGATCGCCACGCGCATGGTCGCGAGCCTGCAGCTGGCCGTGCCGCTGTTCATCCTGCAGGTGATCGCGAGCACGGGCTTCGCGCTGTTCCTCGTGCTGTTCCGCCACTCGCGCATCGACTTCTGGGGCGTCGTCGGCTGCGTGCTGCTGCTGTCGATCTCGGCGCTCTTCTACATCATCGTGGGGCAGTTCCTGTTCTCCAAGCTGTTCAAGCTGGTGCCGATCTCGGGCTACTCGGGCGGGCTCGACGCGGTGAAGTTCCTGATCCTGCCGGTGCTGCTGGCGCTGCTGTCGCGGCTGGGCGGCGAGGCGCGCCTGTACCGCGCGATGTTCCTCGAGGAGGTCGGCAAGGACTACGTGCGCACGGCGCGCGCCAAGGGTCTGGCCGAGCAGGTGGTGCTGTTCCGCCACGTGTTCCGCAATGCGCTCATCCCGATCATCACGTCGGCCGGCGCCTACCTGCCGTACGTGTTCCTCGGCAGCCTCGTGTTCGAGAGCTTCTTCGGCATCCCGGGGCTGGGCGCGTACGTGATCGACGCCATCGGCGGGCAGGACTTCGCCATCGTGCGCTCGATGGTCTTCCTCGGCTCGCTGCTGTACATCGCGACCTACGTCGTCATCGACATCGCGTACACGTGGGCCGATCCGCGGGTGCGGCTGTCGTGAGGATCGACGCATGAAGGCGGGCACATGAGGGCAGGGCGCTGACCATGGGATTCAAGCCGGTCGTGCTGTGGACCGACGCCGTGCTGTGGCTCATGCTGGCCGCGCTCGCCGTGTACGTGTGGCGCGTGCGCGCGAAGCCGAACCTGCGCGCCAACTGGCTCAAGGTGTTCCGCGACGCGCCGGCCGCGTGCTCGGCGCTGGTGCTGTCGCTGTTCCTCGCGGTCACCTTGCTGGACAGCCTGCACTACCGTGCGACGCTGCCGGGGCAGGCCGGCACGGCGACGGCCTACGACACGCGCACGCAGTCGGTGCTCGATGCGCTGCTCGCGCCGCTGGTCGAGTCGCGCGAGGCGACGTACTCGATCCCGCTGGCCTATCAGGGCTTCACCAAGGAGTCGCGGCAGCAAGGCGATCGCACCGAGCGCGTGCTGCCGCGGCTGCAGTTCGGCGGCGCGCACCTGACGGATCCCGCCACGCAGTGGGTGCCCGACCTGCTCGCGCGCACGGCGGCCGGCGTCGTCGTCGGCCTGATGCTCGCGCTGGCCGTTGCCGCGCTGGTGGCCGCGGTCCACGCGCGGCGCCAGCGCATCGGCTGGCGCGAAGCCGCCGCGCGCATCGCCGGCAACCGCACCGACCTGCCGCTGCGCGCGCTGCTGCTGACCTTCGCCGCGGTGTGCGTGCTGGTCGGGCCGGTGGTCGCGCTGGCCGGCCACTACCACGTGTTCGGCACCGACCGCACCGGCAACGACGTGCTGTACCAGGCGCTCAAGAGCGTGCGCACCGCGTTCGTGATCGGCACCCTGGCCACCATCGCGACCCTGCCGTTCGCCATCGTCTTCGGCGTCGCGGCGGGCTACTTCCGCGGCTGGGTCGACGAGGTGATCCAGTACCTCTACACGACCCTGTCGTCGGTGCCCGGCGTGCTGCTGATCGCCGCATGCGTGCTGATGGTGCAGGTGTTCATCGACAAGCACCCCGAGTTGTTCGAGACCGGCGCCGAGCGCGCCGACCTGCGCATCTTCCTGCTGTGCGTGATCCTCGGGCTCACCGGCTGGGCGGGGCTGTGCCGCCTGCTGCGCGCCGAGACGATGAAGCTGCGCGAGCTCGAGTACGTGCAGGCCGCCACCGCGTTCGGCGTGGGGCACGTGCGCATCATGGCGAGGCACGTGCTGCCCAACGTGATGCACCTGGTGCTGATCACCACGGTGCTCGAGTTCTCGGGCCTCATCCTGTACGAGGCGGTGCTGAGCTACGTGGGAGTCGGGGTCGATCCCTCGATGAACAGCTTCGGCGGGATGATCAACCTGGCGCGCAGCGAGATGAGCCGCGACCCGGTGATCTGGTGGTCGTTCGCCGCGGCCTTCGCCTTCATGGTGACGCTGGTGCTGGCGGCCAACCTGTTCGCCGACGGCGTGCGCGACGCCTTCGATCCGCGCGCCCGCGTGTTCCGTGCGCGGGCGCGGTTCGGTCCGGTGAGGTGAGCCCGCGATGCTGAGCGCACGCGAACTGGAAGTCGGCCTCGACGCCGACGCGGGGCTGGTCAAGGCGGTCGACGGCCTGTCCCTGGCCATCGAGCGCGGCGAGACCTTCGCGCTGGTCGGCGAGTCGGGCTGCGGCAAGAGCATGACGGCGCTGGCCCTCATGCGCCTGCTGCCCGACAACGGCCGCATCACGCGCGGCGACGTGCGCCTCGTCGACACGCAGGGCCCGACGCCGGGCGAGGTCGACGTGCTGGCGCTGCCCGAACGCTCGATGCGCCGCATCCGCGGCGGGCGCATCGGCATGATCTTCCAGGAGCCGGCCACCAGCCTGAACCCGGTGATGCGCGTGGGCGAGCAGATCGTCGAGGCGATCGAGGCGCACACGCCGCTGCGCGGCGACGCTGCGCGCGCCAAGGCCGTCGAGTGGCTGCGCCGCGTCGGCATCCCCGAGCCCGAGCGCCGCATCGACGAGTACCCGTTCCGCCTGTCCGGCGGCCAGAAGCAGCGCGTGATGATCGCGATGACCCTGGCCGCCGAGCCCGACTTCCTGATCGCCGACGAGCCGACCACGGCGCTGGACGTCACGATCCAGGCGCAGATCCTCGAGCTGCTGCGGCAGCTGCAGCGCGAGCAGGGCGTGGGCATGCTGCTCATCACGCACGACCTCGGCGTGGTGGCCGGCATGGCGCACCGCGTGGCGCTCATGTACGCCGGGCAGGTGGTCGAGGTCGCGCCGGCCGACGAGTTCTTCTCGGCGCCGAAGCACCCGTACGCCACCTTGCTGCTGCGCGCGCTGCCCGACGCCGCCAAGCGCGGCTCGGCGCTCGCCGCGATCCGCGGCACGGTGCCGCCGCTGCACCAGCACTTCGAGGGCTGCCGCTTCGCGCCGCGCTGCGACCGCGCGATGGCGCACTGCGCGACCACGGCGCCCGAGCTGATCGACAGCGGCGAGCGATCGGTGCGCTGCCTGCTGTACCAGCCCGGGGCGGCGGCCGCCGCTGCCGCGCCGGCCGTGGCGCCAGCGGCCCCGGCCGGCGCACAGGCGTCGGTCGACGGCGGGGCGCCGCTGCTGGACGTGCAGGACCTGCGCGTGCGCTTTCCCATCCGCAAGGGCCTGCTGCAGCGCGCGCGCGGCTGGTTCGACGCGGTCGACGGCGTGAGCTTCTCGATCGCCACCGGCCGCACCCTGGCGCTGGTGGGCGAGTCGGGCTGCGGCAAGACCACCACCGGCAAGGCCATCGTGCAGCTGCTGCGCCACCTCGCCACGATCGAGGGCCGCGCGCTGCTGGGCGGGCTCGACCTGTTCGCGCTCGAGGGCGACGCGCTGGTCGAGGCGCGGCGCAGCATCCAGATCATCTTCCAGGACCCGTTCGCGTCGCTGAACCCGCGCATGCGCGTGGTCGACATCCTCGAGGAAGGGCTGATCGCGCTGCGGCCGGAGATGGATGCGGCCGCCCGCGCGGCGCGCATCGGCGAGCTGGTCGAGCAGGTCGGCCTGCGGCGCGACGCGCTCGACCGCTACCCGCACGAGTTCAGCGGCGGCCAGCGCCAGCGCATCGCCATCGCGCGCGCGCTGGCGGTGCGCCCGCGCCTGATCGTGTGCGACGAGCCGACCTCGGCGCTCGACGTGTCGGTGCAGGCGCAGATCCTGAACCTTCTTGACGAACTGCAGCGCACGCTGGGGGTGTCGTACCTGTTCATCACGCACAACATCGGCGTCGTGGAGTACCTGGCCGACGACGTGGCGGTGATGCGCGCGGGACGGCTGGTCGAGTCGGGGCCGGCCGAGCGCGTGCTGGGCGCGCCGGAGCACGCGTACACGCGCTCGTTGCTCGCGGCGGTGCCGCGCGTGCGCGTCGCGGCCTGAGGCGCCGCGTCGGCCACGTCCACCCGCGATCGCGCGGGCCGGCGTGCCGTGTTGCCGACGGCCAACGCACGGCGGCGAGAGGCCTAGGGACAAGTCTCTAGGCGCGCGCGCGACGAGGGTTTCCCTGAGAGAAATCGATTGAAAGCGTCCGTGACAATTCCAAGACGTGTTCGCGCAGACGGGCAGTGACCGGTCCACAAAGCCGGTACGCGGCTTGCTCGCGAACCAGGTCTATCGATCAACTTTGGCCTATCTGCAGGAGCTGCCTCATGGTCTTCAAGAGAACCAAGCTGCACAGCGCGCTCGCCCTCGCGTTCGGAGGCGGGATGATGCTGGCGGCAACGCCGTCTCTCGCCCAGCAACCCCAGACCCTCGAGCGCGTGGAGATCACGGGCTCGGCCATCAAGCGCGTGCAGGCCGAAGGCCCGGCACCGGTGGAGGTCTACAGCCGCAAGGACATCGAGCGCACCGGCGCGACGACGATCACCGAACTGGTCAAGAACATCGCGTCGCTCGACATCGACGACCAGGGTGACCTGACGGGCAACTCGCCGTCGGGCTCGGGCACCACGAACCTGCAGATCCGTGGCCTGTCCGAGCGCAACCTGCTGATCCTGCTGAACGGCCGTCGCCTGCCGGTCAACGCCCTGCACGACGGCAGCGGCGCGGGCGCGGCGGTCGACGTCAACAGCATCCCGGTCAGCGCGATCGAGCGCATCGAGGTGCTGAAAGACGGCGGCTCGGCGATCTACGGCGCCGACGCGGTGGCCGGCGTCATCAACTTCATCACCCGCAAGAACTACAGCGGCCTCGAGGCGCGCGTGGGCTACGGCGTGAGCAGCCGCAACGACGCCAAGGAAACGCCGCTGGGCGTGACCTTCGGCATCGGCGACCTCGAGAGCCAGGGCTTCAACGTGCTGGCCGCGCTCGACTACTTCAAGCGCGACGGCCTGCCGCGCACGGCGCGCGACATCACGCGTTCGGCCGACTGGCGTCGCTATCCGGGCGGCACCGACTCGCGCAGCCTGTTCCACCCGTCCGGCAACATCCTCGACCCGGCCACCTTTGCGGCGCTGGGCACGGTGCAGCCTTGCCCGCCCGCGGACTTCAACCCCGCCACCGGCGTCTGCGCGTTCGACTTCAGCAAGACCATCCTCGAGAGCGTGAACCCGGCCGACCGTCTGAGCGGCCTGGTGATCGGCAACGTGAAGATCAGCCCGAACATGCGAGTGTTCGGCGAGGTCATGCACTCGCGCACCGAAGACACGTTCCTGGCGCAGCCGGCGCCGGGCCTGTTCATCGACGCCCAGGGTCGTCTGGTGGCTGGCCGCTTCCTGCAGGTGGGCCCGCGCACGACCGAGCGCACCGGCTCGATGACGCAGGCCACGGTCGGCGTCGAGGGCACGTTCGGCTCGATCGACTGGGACGTCGCGGTCGGCAAGGGCACCAGCAAGGTCACCAACCAGGACTCGAACTACCTCGACCAGGCGGCGTTCTTCGCCGCGATCGCCGCGGGCACGATCGACCCGACCAGCAACACGAACCCGACGGCCGCGGTCGACGCGCTGCGCCTGCGCCCGAAGCGCGAGGGCAAGTCGGACCTGACGTTCGTGAACGGCAAGTTCAGCGGCCAGATCATGGAACTGGCCGGCGGCCCGCTGCAGTACGCGGTCGGTGGCACCTACAACAAGGAATCGCTGAGCGACCAGCCCGACGCCAACCAGCAGGCCGGCAACGTGTTCGGCAGCATTGCGCAGTCGGCGGTCGACGGCAAGCGCGACCTGACCGCGGTGTTCGCCGAACTGTCGATCCCGATCATCAAGGGCCTCGAGATCCAGGCGGCCGTGCGGCGCGACCAGTACTCCGGCCTGAATGCCGCGGTGGCCGATCCGGTCACTGGCGTCGTGACGCGCCGCGGCTTCGACAGCAGCAGCAAGACGAGCCCGAAGCTGGCGCTGAAGTACCAGCCGTTCAGCAGCTTCGCGGTGCGCGCCTCCTACGCCGAGAGCTTCCTGGCGCCGAGCCTGAAGCAGCTGTTCGGCGGCCAGGAGCAGGGCGCCGAGTCGATCGACTGCGCGGCCGATCCGACCAACGCGGTGTGCGTGGCCTTCGGCAACACCACCAGCACGAACTTCCCGTACAACGAGATCAGCGGCTCCAACCCGAACCTGCGGCCCGAGACCGGCAAGACCTACAACCTCGGCTTCATCTTCGAGCCGTTCCCGACGGTCGGCCTGAGCATCGACTTCTGGCGCATCACCAAGAAGGACGAGATCAGCACGCTGTCGGTGGAATCGGCCGCGGCGCTGGGCCAGGTCGGCCGCTCGCCGTCGGGTGAGGCGCTGGTGTTCGTGAACAACCAGAACGTGGCCGCCGCGAAGATCTCCGGCGTCGACCTCGACGTGCGCTGGCGCGTGGGCGACACGCCGCTGGGCCGCATGAACCTGCGCAACGCGCTCACGTACTACACCAAGAACCAGAAGCAGTTCGAGCCGGGCGGCGAGTTCTTCGAGTACAACGCGTCGTTCCTCTTCCCGCGCTGGCGCAATGCGCTGTCGGCCGACTTCGAGAAGGGTCCGTGGACGACCACGATGCGCCTGCGCTCGACCTCGGCCATGCGCGACAGCGACCAGCCGTCGGGCACGACCGAGAACCGCACGCGCCGCATGATCGACGCGTACGAGGAGTTCGACGTCGGCGTGCAGTACTCCGGCATCAAGAACCTCACCCTGGGTCTGATCGTCAAGAACCTGTTCGACCGGCAGGTGCCGTTCAGCCGCGAAGGCTCGCAGAACCAGTACGGCAGCCTCGGCTTCCCCTGGATCTACAACCCGCGCGGCCGGTACTTCAACTTCACGGCGAACTACAAGTTCTTCTGATTCGCCAGTCGCTACGATCGGGGCCCGGGTTCACCGGGCCCCTTTTTCGTTCAGCGGAGGACACACATGGTGAAACATCTGCAGCATCTGGCGGCAGCGCTGTGGTGCGCGCTGTGCCTGCTGCCGTCTGCATCGGCACAGGCGCCGTCGGCGCCCGTCCCGATCGAGAACTTCTACAAGCTGCCGCAGTTCTACGGGGCGGGGCTCAACCCGGCGGCCACCCACCTCGCGTACATCCGCGAGGTCAACGGCCGCTGGAACCTCGTGGTGATGGAGGTCGCGACACGCCAGCTCAAGAACGTCGCCGGCTACGACAACGCCGACGTGGTGGGCTTCGCGTGGCTGGACAACCAGCGCCTGATCTATCAGGTCGCCGACATCCGCATCGGCATCGGCGACAGCGACAAGTACGCCGTGTTCGCGATCGACCGCGACGGCAGCAAGCCGTACACGCTCAACGAAGGTTTCATCGGGCAGAGCTCGGGCATCGTCGGCCGTTCGCGCGGCCTGCCGCCGCGCGCGAACTTCGTCTCGCGCGTGCGCTCGGGAGAGAGCTCGGACTTCTTCGCCATCGAGTACGCCGAGTCGCCGTTCCGCAGCACGCTCATGCGCATCAACTCGCGCAACGGCGCGCGTACCGCGGTCGACGCCGGCGGGCTGACCAACGTGGTGGCCTGGGCGCTCGACAAGAACGACGTCGCGCGTGCCGTCGTGACGCAGGAGAAGGACCGCGGCACCACCTGGGTCCGCACCTCGGCCGACGCACCGTGGAAGAAGATCGGCGACTACGGCATCTTCACGGGTGAAGGCATCCTGCCCGTGCGCATCGACTCCGCGGGCACCCTGTACGTGGCGGCACGCCTGGGCGGTCGCGACACGATCGCGATCCACCGCTTCGACTGGGACAAGGGCGTGGTCGAGCCGGAGCCGATCGTGTCGGTGAAGGACTTCGACATCGAGCCCGATCCCTTCAGGCCGGCCATCGGCCCGGGCCTGCTGTTCAGCGAGGAGGGCGATCGCCTGATCGGCGTACGCTACCACGCCGAGACGCGCGGCACCCACTGGCTCGTGCCGCAGTGGCGCGAACTGCAGGAGATGGTGGACAAGGCGCTGCCCGGCCGGGTGAACATCCTGCACGGCGACCCGCAGACGCACGTGGTGGTCCGCTCGTCGTCCGACGCCTCGCCGCCGCGCTTTTTCCTGCTCGACGCCAAGGCCCGCAAGCTGTCGCTGCTCGGCGCCAGCATGCCGTGGATCGACGAGAAGACCCAGGCGCGCAGCGACTTCATCCGCTACAAGGCGCGCGACGGCATGAACATCCCGGCGCTGCTCACGCTGCCACGCGGCGCCGAAGGCCGCAAGATGCCGCTGGTGGTGCTGGTGCACGGCGGACCGTACGTGCGCGGCATCGACTGGGAGTGGGAGCGCGACCGCCAGTTCATCGCGTCGCGCGGCTACGCCGTGCTCGAGCCCGACTTCCGCGGCAGCAAGGGCCACGGCTGGAAGCTGTTCAGCGGCGGCTTCAAGCAATGGGGCCTCGCGATGCAGGACGACGTGGCCGACGGCGTGAAGGCGCTGATCGATCGCGGCATCGTCGACAAGGACCGCGTGTGCATCGCCGGCGCGAGCTACGGCGGCTACGCCACCGTGATGGGCCTGATCCGCCACCCCGAGTTGTACAAGTGCGGCGTCAACTGGGTCGGCGTGACCGACATCGACCTGATGTACACGGTCGGCTGGAGCGACACGGCCGACAGCGAGTGGGCACGCTACGGCATGCCGGCGCTGGTGGGCGACCGCGAGAAGGACCGCGCGCAGCTCGACGCCACCTCGGCCATCAAGCAGGCGGCCCGCCTCAAGGCGCCGTTGCTGATGGCCTACGGCATCGAGGACGTGCGCGTGCCCTACGACCACGGTCGGCAGTTGCGCTCGGCGCTGCAACCCCACAACCGCGACGTCGAGTACATCGAGTACGCGGGCGAGGGTCACGGCTGGCGCCTGCTCAAGACCAACGTCGATTTCTGGACGCGCGTCGAGAAGTTCCTCGCGCGGCACATCGGCCGATGAGCCGCGACAGCACCTTGAAACGAAGCTGCGGGTTCTCCGCAGGCCCGGTGCCCGCGGCATCGGTGAAAATCCGCGCACTTCGGTTCCGGACGGCCGGGCGACGCCCGGCGGCGCCATCACCGTCGGCGCTCCGTCCGGTGTTCCAGTTTCGTCCGCGAGGATCGGCCGGCCACAAGCCGGCGCTTGCATCAGCCAGCCACGCCAGGCCCCACCCGGCCGGCCTTCGAACCGTGTTCCAGCCAACCGACTGCCGCGCCGTCGCACGCGACGTCCGCCCGGCGCTGCCGCCGATGCGCATCGACGAGGAGCGCCGATGAGCTACGCGCAACAACAGCGAAACCCCACCAAGCACCTCGTCAGCATCGGGCTGGTGATCCTGCTGCACCTGCTGATCGTGTGGGCCCTCGTCACGGGCCTCGCGCGCAAGGTGGTGCAGGTGATCAAGGCGCCGATCGAGACGAAGATCATCGAGGAGGTGAAGCCGCCTCCGCCGCCGCCCGAGAAGATCGAGCTGCCGCCGCCGCCGAAGTTCACGCCGCCGCCGCCGGCCTACGTGCCGCCGCCGGAAGTGCAGGTGCAGACGCCGCCGCCGCCGCAGACGACGATCACGGTCACCCCCACGCCACCGCCGGTGGAGGCGCCGCCCGTGCAGGCGCCGAGGGTCGAGGCGCCGGCGCCCGCGCCCGCGCCTCCGGCACCGCCCGCACCGATGACGGCCGCGGTGGTGTGCCCCGGCTACATCGCGGTGCTCAACGACGCGGGCTTCCCGCGCGAGGCACTGCGCGCCGGCATCGAGCGCGGCAGCGTGACGCTCAGGCTCACCATCGGCGCCAACGGCGGCATCACCAAGGCCGACATCGTGAGCTCGACCAACCGCCTGTTCAACCGCGGCGCCATGGAGGCCGCCCGCGCCATCACCTGCCAGGGGCAGGGGCGCGAGGTCGAAGTGCTGCTGCCCATCGACTACAAGCTGCAGTGACGACGCGGGCCCGGCGACGAGCGGGGCCCGCACCAGCAACTCCGACACGCAGGATCGGCCACCCCGGACCCGCAGACCCGTTCACCTCATCGATCAAGACAGGAATGAACATGCTCAAGCCCACCCGACTGCCCGCCATCGCAGCGACCCTGCTCGTGGCCTGTGCGCTCGGCAGCGCCGTGCTCGCACCCGTGCCCGCCGCCGCACAGACTGCGGCGCCGGCCGCCTCCGCACCCGAGGCCACGACCGCGCCTGCGACCACCGCACCCGCGACCACCGCCGCGCCGGCACCGGCCGCCGCGCCGACGGCACCGGCAGCGCCGGCCGCCGCGACCGGCTCGCGCGAGGAACTCGAGAACCCGTACGGCCTGAAGGCCATGTGGCAGCACGGCGACTGGGTGTCCAAGGGCGTGCTGTTCCTGCTGCTCATCATGTCGGCGGGCACCTGGTACATCCTGTTCACCAAGCTGTACGAGCAGCAGAAGCTGTTCAAGGACGCCAAGCAGACGCAGGCGAAGTTCTGGAACGCGCCGACCGTGCAGCAGGGCATCGAGGGCCTCGACAAGGACGGTGCCTTCCACTTCATCGCCGCGCAGGCGGCCGAGGCCACCAAGCACCACGGCGGGCTGCTGCAGCACGTGGACCTGAACACCTGGGTCACGATGTCGATCCAGCGCGCGATCGAGAACGTGCAGAACCGCCTGCAGGACGGGCTCGCCTTCCTGGCCACGGTGGGCTCGACCGCGCCGTTCATCGGCCTGTTCGGCACGGTGTGGGGCATTCTGAACGCGCTCACCGCCATCGGCGTGGCCGGCCAGGCCTCGATCGACAAGGTGGCCGGCCCGGTGGGCGAGGCGCTGATCATGACGGCCATCGGCCTGGCGGTCGCGGTGCCCGCGGTGCTGGCGTACAACTGGCTGATCCGCCGCAACAAGACCGCGCTCGAGCAGGTGCGCTCGTTCGGCTCGGACCTGCACTCCGTGCTGCTGTCCGGCGGCGGCGCCAAGCAGCCGCGCGGCTGAGCGCGCGGCCCGAAGGAGCGATGCCATGGCGATGAGCGTCGGCGCACCCGAAGGTGCCGAGGAAGACCGCGTCGTCTCGGAGATCAACACCACGCCCCTCGTGGACGTGATGCTGGTGCTGCTGATCATCTTCCTGATCACCATCCCGGTCGTGATCACCTCCATCCCGGTGCAGCTGCCCAAGGAGACGAACCAGCCGCGCCAGAGCAAGCCCGAGAACATCACGCTGTCGGTCAGCAAGGACGGCGACATCTACTGGAACGACCTGCTGATCCCGAACGTGGAGGTGCTGGTCGACCGGCTGAAGAAGGTGTCGGTGCGCGACCCGCAGCCCGAGATCCACATCCGCGGCGACGGTTCGGCGCGCTACGAGTCGGTCGGCAAGATCGTGTTCGCATGCCAGCGCGCGGGCATCGTGAAGATCTCGTTCGTGACCGAGCCGCCGGCGCGCGGCTCGTGAGCGACGACGCCCCAAGGAGGACCTGCCCATGGGCATGAGCGTAGGAAGCGGCGGCGGCTCGGGTGAGCCCGAGCCGATGATGGACATCAACACCACGCCGCTGATCGACGTGATGCTGGTGCTGCTGGTGATGCTGATCATCACCATCCCGATCCAGCTGCACTCGGTGGACCTGAACCTGCCGGCCGGCACGCCGCCGCCGGCGGTGCGCGAGCCGGAGATCGTGCGCATCGACGTCGACTTCGACGGCACCATCCTCTGGAACGGCGAGGTGGTCGAGACGCGCCAGGCGCTCGAGGCGAAGATGAGCGAGGCCGCCGTCAAGCCCGAACAGCCGGAGATCCACATCCGGCCCAACAAGCTGGTCACCTACGACCGCGTGGCCGCGGTGCTCGCGTCCGCACAGCGGCTGGGGTTGAAGAAGATCGGCATCATCGGCAGCGAGCAGTTCCTGTGACGATGAAGACACCGCGCAGCCTGATCGCCGCCGCGCTCGTGGTCGCGGCGCTGCACGCGCACGGCCAGGAGGCGGTGCGTCCCGAGGTCGGCAAGCCGCTGCAGGCGGCCCAGGAGCTGCTGAAGTCGCAGCGCTTCAAGGACGCGCTGGCCAAGGTGCGCGAGGCCGATGCCGTCCCCAACAAGACGGCCGGCGAGACGGCCCTGGTCGAGCGCATGCGCCTGTCGGCCGCGCTCAGCGCCGGCGAGAACGACCAGGCCGCCAGGGCCTTCGAGACCCTGGTGGCGGCCAACCGCATGAGCCAGGCCGACCAGCTTCGCGTGATGGAGTCGCTGGCCAGCGGCTACTACCGCGCGAAGGACACCGCCAAGGCCGTGCAGTGGGCGCAGCGCCACCTGCGCGAAGGCGGCACCAGCCAGAACATGCGCCAGCTCATCGCGGCGGCGCAGTTCGAGTCGGGCGACTTCGCCGGCATCGCGAAGCAGCTGCAGGCCGAGATCGCCGAGACCGAGAAGGCCGGGCGCGTGCCCGCCGAGGACCGGCTGCAGACCCTGGCGTACGCGCAGCAGCGCATCAACGACAACGCCGGCTACCTGTCGACGATCGAGAAGCTCGCGGCCTATCACCCGAAGAAGAGCTACTGGGCCGACCTCATCGGCCGCGTGCAGCGCAAGCCGGGCTTCTCGGATCGCTACGCGCTCGACGTGTACCGGCTGCGCCTGGCCAGCGGCAACCTCACCGAAGCCAACGACTTCATGGAGATGGCGCAGCTGGCCGTGCAGGCCGGCTACCCGGCCGAGGCCAAGCGCGTGGTCGACCAGGGCTACGCGTCGGGCGCGCTCGGCAAGGGCACCGAAGCGGCACGCCACAAGCGCCTGCAGGACCTGGTGAACCGCACCCTCGCGGAAGACAAGGCCGCGCTCGACGCGGCGCTCGCCGAGGCCGGCGCGGCACGGTCGGGCGACGGCCTCGTCGCCGTGGGCTTCAAGCTCGTCACGATGG
>Ga0073934_10006106_pt1 | contig 17900 bp, 12 predicted proteins | sample LarsenN4metaG_FD_76834 | JGI IMG/M metagenome (GOLD analysis project Ga0073934, IMG submission 76834) | Hot spring sediment bacterial and archeal communities from British Columbia, Canada, to study Microbial Dark Matter (Phase II) - Larsen... ... | reverse complement strand
CGGAATGACTGACAGACCGGCGTTGACATAGCGTTTTGCCGCGTCAAAGACGGCCTCCGCCGACGTGTCGGGTTCCTCAACGTCTGGCACGGGCAACGAGCGATGCTGGCTCGGTGTCACAACCTCCGAGTTATTGAGTGCTTTCCCATTGGCAGCCCGCTCAAATGTGTTGTCGTGATTCATGATCGTGCCACCTCGCGCGACACTGCCGTTAGCTTTCGCACTTCGTCATGCGGGATTGAGAGGCGCCCCCTCGCCCCGCCTCCAATGATTCGAATCGCGCGAAGGTGGCCCTCCTTAATCCAACGTCGAATCGTGTACGCGCTGCGATCGACCAATCGGGCGAGTTCTTCGACGGTGTAGAATTCCTTGCGGCTCGTGGCGCTGAGTTCGAGCAATAGCGACTCGATACGGCTCAACCACGCTTGAAGATCCGCGCTCGACGCAGCTTGGGGGCCGGCTTGCGACGTAAATTGAGGTTCGGGTGGAAATTGGGATTTGGCGCGATGAAATTGCATCATTCGGCTACTCCAAAAAATTCCGCAACGCGCAGCAACGCTGCGCAATGCGAAAACGTACTTTTGAGTAGCCTCGCGCGATGTTATAGCGCGATACAAAGAAAAACAAAAACCCGCGAGTGAATTTTACCCGTCAATACATTCTCGGACAAGGCCCGCCCGAGCCCTGATATTCTCTGCGAACGCCGGTGCGGCATCCTGTGGCATGGATGTCGCATCATCGTCCAACATCAAGGTGAAACTCCGGATCGCCGACGCCCGCAAACTTGGAAATAGATGTCGATACCTCTTCCGCATCGCCTCCGTTTGATGACCCATAAACTCGTCGATAATTCGTTGATCGACACCCGCAGCGGCTAGGTTGCTGGCGAAAGAGTGCCGATAAGTGTGAAATCCCACCTTGAACCAATCGCGTTTATTACTTAAGCACCATTCCGTATGCCGCATGGGCTGCCAAAAACATCGGTTGGCACGATCATTATTGATCGGCTCATGCGTGATTGCGTCACTAATTACAAACTGACCCCGTGGTCGTATTCGCCGCCAAGACTCCAGCTCGTTCTGCAACTCGGGGTGCAGGTCGATTCGTCGGGCTGTTTCGTGTTTTTGTCTCGACTGTTTGCGGCTGCGCGCAATGAGGAATTTGTGGTGCAGGTCTATATCACTCCAACGTAGGCGTAAAACTTCGCCCCTACGCATTCCGGTGTATGCTGGAATTGCATGAAGCAGAAACGAATAATCGTATTTGGCATTGTTGCGTACAGTCGTCAGCAAATTCGCGATTTCGCGTGGGTTCAGATATAAGCACTCCCACAGCTCGAGGACTTCTTCCTCGTCCAGCCCGCCGCGCTGAATCGTCTCGCTGATTTCTGCCAGGGTCCGAAATTGAGCTCGATCATTCCCCCCCTTTATAGGCGCGAGCCCCGATGCAGGTGATGATGTAAGGTATCCATGGATTACAACCCACTTGTAGAACTGTATCAAACTAATTCGCTCTCGTTCTGCTGTGCAAGGATGCCGCTGGCTTAAGCGGATTTGTAGATACTGGTCAAGTTCCAGCAACCGAATACGGTCGCACGGTTGGTCCGCACAATTGCCAAGGTATTTGAGAAAATGCCGCAGGTGCATCGCCTGACTGTACCAATACGACGGCGCTAATCGGTTTCTTACGCTCTCTAAATACAAATCACTCAGGCTGCGAGTTGACGGACGTATCGCTACTTCTATCGGCGAAACCGAAGAGATATTCCCCCCGCGTAGGATGAATTCCCCTGGATCCATCGAGTTGGGGATTTGGATTTGTCCGGTGAGTAATCGATGAATCGTTAGCTCAACGATATTTCGCCCCGCCTCGGCAGCCTGCCGATCACGCGTTTTCAACGACTTCTTGTATTCCTTACCCTGGTAACGGAAACGAACGTGGTAAATCTCTCGTTTGCGAGCAATGCTTGCCATAAGTAAACGTTCCGTGTGGCTAGACACTTGGGTCGTGAAACCAAGGACGCCCGAAGCAGCCCTGGTTGCCACACGGTGCTACATCATTGCCCTATGAGGCACTATTGCGGCACCGGCGCCTTATTATAGTGATGCGGCCGAAGACAAGATTTGACACAAGTTGTTGACATGATTGAAGCGAGGGCGACGGGACTCGAACCCGCAACCACCGGATCGACAGTCCGGTACTCTAACCAATTGAGCTACGCCCCCGGGTAAAGCCAAGAAATTCTAGTGGCGCGAGGCTACGCGAGCAAGTCTGCCGACCGGACGATCCGCTGGAACGATCTGAAACGGATGTGAATTACGCAGGGTCCGGCCAACTGGTGCAATCGGCAACTTCGACAGGAGCGTCAGCATCGATTCGCCCGGTCCTGTTTTCCCACGTATCCAGGTCGTTCCATCCCTTGTGTTCAAGGTGGTAGGGATTATAATCGATGTAGCCTCGTATCGAGGATAACCGGTTACCATTCCCGATCGCCTGCGTGCGCGCAAGCCGGCAGGACTGCCCGATCCAGAGATTTGCTATGCCGAACACTCTCACTCTCGAAGAAGCCGCTCTCAAGCTTGGATTGACGCCGGAGCAATTCAAAGTCAATCTCAAGACGCACAAGGATTTCCGCACGATTCGACCGCTGATGGGCGGTTCGACGATGCACTTCCGCGCCCAGGATATTGACGAACTGTCGCGCAAGCTCGGCATGGGCAGCGACCCGGAATTCCCCGGCAGCGCCGGCTCCGATCCAGCGATTCCGCTGGCGATCGACGACGAAGATCAAATCGAGATCGGCCGCGAACCGCCGCGCGGTTCGGGCACGTCCGGCACCAAACTGTCCAGCACGTCCAGCAAACGGCTGCGGCCGCCGGCTCCGCCCGAGGAGCCGCCGCTGGTGATCGAATCCAGCGACGAATTCATCCCGCTGGCGCCGGAGAAGAGTAAATCCGACAGCGACGCCAAGGTCGCCGCCACCGACAGCGACGTTCGGCTCGGCAAGAAAGCGGTCGATTACGGCACGCCGACCGAGGAAATCGACCTCGTGGCCGAGTCGAAAAAGTCCGGCAAGAAGTCGGATGTCTTCAAGATCGCCGACGAAGGCAGCAAACCGAAGATCAAGAAACAGGCCGCGGACGATGACAGCGATTTCGAATTGACGCTCGCCGAAGGCAGCGACGAAGTCGATCTCGGCTCGCTGCCTCGCGATGTCACCGGCAAGAGCGGCAAGAGCGGCGTCAAACTCAAATCGCCTTCGGACAGCGGCATCTCGCTCGAAAAAGAAAAGGACGACAGCAGCAGCGAATTCGAACTCAATCTGGATAGTCGTTCGTCCGCACGCATCAGCGGTCCGAAATCGAGCAAGAAGACCAAGGCCGATTCCGATAGCGAGTTCGAACTGTCTCTCGACGATTCGAGCGGCCAGATCTCCCAGAGCCTCGAAGGCGTCGGCGAACAAAAAGACATTTTCGAAACCGACTTCGATATCCCGGCACTCGACGACGAATCCGCTTCGGAAGCAGTGGTCCTCGAAGAAACCGACACCGATTTGGAAAGCTCCGACTTCGACCTGGCCCTCGAAGAGGCGGGCAGCGACGAGAGCGCCAGCGCCGTGGTCGAACTCGAAGAGGACATGGCCGTTGAAGCCGTCGACGACGACGGCGTGTCGGCCGCCGAAGAGCTGGTCGGCGTCGACGAGGAAGAAGAGGAACGGCAACCGGTGATGGCCGGTCCGGCGCCACCCGCTCGCTGGGGCATCCTGCCGGCGCTCGTCCTGTTCCCGTGTGTGTTTTTGATGTTTGTCGTGACGCTGATGGGTTACGAGCTCGTCAAGGGCTCGTGGGGCTATCGCCAACCCAACAAAGCGACCACACCGATCACGAACACGGTCGCGGGCCTGTTCTTCGATGATTTGCCGAAGGAATAGACGCGATTGGAAACGTGAAAACCCGGCCGACTTGGCCGGGTTTTTTGTTTTGGGGCACGTGCGACTTGAGGCACTTGCTTGCGCGTCGTGCTCACACGAAGTGCTCACACTTTGAAGATTGACTGCACGTTGTCGCGGAGGATTTGCCGGGCCAGGTCGATGGCTTGCCGATCGGTCATGCGGCCGGTTTCGACGAAATCGCTCGCGAGCACTTCCGAAAGAACGCGGCGATACATGTTGTACTTCGGCAGCACGAATTCCAGTTTGTACGCGTCGCTGTAGTAGCCGATCTGCTTGGTCTTGGGCACCGCCTGCAGGCGGGCGCGAAGATCCGTGGCGATATACGTTGGGATATTCGAGTACCACCAGTGGCCGCAGGTAACGACGTTCGGAAAGATCCAGGCGTGGCTGACCAGCTCCTGGTTCATCCCGCTGGAAAGCACCGAAACGCAAAACGTCACCTCCGGGAATGCGTTGAATAGTTCCTGATACTGAATCAGTGAGCAGCGTTGATCGAACAGGTCGCGGCCTTGATGCACGCCGCCCCGGTAGACGTTGCGATTGACGCCGATCATCAAATCGAACGGCAACCGAAACTCGCGACAGAGCTCGGCCAGCATCCAAAACGCGGCATTGGCGTCGGGGCCTTTGGGCGCGAAATCGGGCGGCAGCGAAATCGCACACGCTTTCGCCCCGTTGCCGGTGAAATGCTCGAATAACTTTCGCAACGCTTTCTTCAATGCAGGCAAGTCGCCGACGTCGACGCCGGTCGCCCGCTCGAGCCGCTGTTTTATTTCGGGCTGTTTCAAGTGAAACACCAGCGCATCCGTCCGCAAGCAGGGCACGTACTTGTTCGTATCGAACCCGGAGAGCGGATCGTCGAACTCGTTCGTCAGAAAGATTTTCTCCAGGTTCGATTGGCGAAAGACCTGTGCTTCCCAGCCCGGGTCGCGGAAGATGCGCTCGGCCGCATCGCAAAGTGCGTCCGTGTCGCCGGCCGAAATGCGCTCGCCGGTAAAGCCGAGGAATGTGCGGGCGATGTCCAGGAACCAGGCATATTGAGCGGAGTTGTCGTAGCGGTCCATGTGGCCGAGGATCGCCCGGACGCGCTCGCGCGGCTCGACGCTTGCGTGCAGCGGCGCCTGGCTCATGCCGGCCGCGTGCGCCAGTTCGGTGTAGTAGTGGTAACCCAGGATGTCGTCGAGGTGCTGCGAAACCGGGTGATGCGGGTCGATGTGCGAATGCGGGTCGATCAGCGGGATTCGGCAAATCTCTTCAAAAAGGTCATTGACCAACGATGTGCTCGGCATGACGCGATCTCCCGTCCGGCGGTTGTTTCCCGGGTGAATGAATGACACAACTTACCGGTTCATTTTGGAAGCAGTTACAAAGAGACACGGAACAACTTACAAAGTTGTAAATGCGACCGAAACGTTTTTTTGGCGGCGTCGAGGCGCCGAAAATAATTTTTTCTCCTGCAAGTCGTTTTGATTTCGATGCTTGCGAAGATTTGCCAAGAGATTTGCGCCGCATTTGGCACGATTGGCATCGGCTGTGCTTTACTACTCTGCTGTAAAACGAGACTCACCGCAGTACAAGCCGGCCCCGTATACGATGGCGGCTCTGCAACGAGTCTCGAGGAAACAACAGGAGCGGTTCTGTGCCCCGGAGCCGCTCCTCTATTCGACGAAGGCAGCTTCCCTCGTTGCCGCAGTCGCCGAAAAGTCTCCTGTCTGCCTCCTCCGACTTGGTTCCCCCGAACCAGCCTCCACGGCCCGCCTCCCCCGGCGGGCCGTTTCGCTTTAAAACGCAAACTTGAGCGGATCTCTTGCAGACGAACCGAAAGTCAACCGGGAAACGGAGAACCGAGAATTGAAACGTTCTCAATTGTTCATTGCTTTTCCGTTATCCAGTGCTGCTTGCAGACGTAGATGCTTCGCTTCGCTCAGCACGACATGAACTAATCACCGTCAGACGGAAGCAATCCCTTCGCTTTTTACTTGATCAGCTTTTTGATTTCCCGCAGCGCAAACTGCTTGAGCGGATCGTTCTCCGGATCGTCGAGCGGCAAGGGCTCGCGGCTGTTGCCGGGACGAAGGATGGCGTGCGTATTCCACTCCTTGAGTTGTTGGTGCAGATCGGGCGGCAACGGTAGTTCATAACCGGCGTCGGGCCGCACGCCCCAATCATCGTCCGGCTTGCTGTCCGGAAAACGCTGCAGGTTTTTGCCGTTCGGACGAGTAAAGAGCCCGGTGGTGATTTTGAAGGAGAAGCCGACCTCGGTGACGGTCTGCGTGCGTTGCACCGAGCCTTTGCCGAAGGTGCGTTGACCGCAGATCTTGGCGAGGCCATGATCCTGCAGCGCCGCGGCGATCATTTCGCCGCCGCCCATCGTGTTGGCGTTGACCAGCGCAATGAGCTTGATCTTGTCGAAGGCGAAGCTGCGGCCGGTCGCCTGGTACTGCTGCTCCTGCGAGCCGCGATCGCGCACGGTCGCGATGGTTCCCGATTTGACAAACATGCTGGCGATTTCGACGGCGGGATCGACGTATCCGCCAGGGCAATCGCGCAAGTCGAGGATGATGCCCTTGACGCCGGAAGCCATGGCGTCCTGCAGGGCCGCTTCGAGTTGCGGCGGGGCCGCGTTGTCGATGAACCCGATGCGGATGTAGCCGATCTTCGCGGTCGAATCGAGCAGATAGCTCCAGCTGTTGTCGGTGTGCCGGCGAGCGCCGAAGATGAACTCCGGCACGAATGGCCCCGGCGTCATCGGCAACGTCAACGGCTCCGCTCGACCGGGCCGCTTGACGGTCACGGACAGTTCGACGCTGCGGCCATCATTGTTCATGAGCCGCCGCATGAGGAGCGGGCCCTGGTCGCCGGTCGTCGCTTGACCGCCGACATGCGTGACGACGTCGCCCGGCCGAAGTCCGCCGCGCTGGGCGGGGCTGCCGGGAATGATGTTCGCAATGCGGAACGGCCCGTTCGGGACGCTCCGCGAGACCGGCATCCCCTCGACATCAAACGGATTGGGAACCGTCTCCGCCGGCAAATCGAACTCAATCCCGAGCCCGACGTTCGTTTCGCTGTTCATGCTGCGGCGAAGTTCGTTGTTCGTCGGCACTCCGCAGTACGGATCCAGCGCTCGCGGCAGCGACTTCATGCTGATCAACAGCGCTCGAAAGTCGCGGAGCTCCTCGCGATCGCCGAGCTGGGCTCGCGATGACGAGAGAATATGTTCGAACTCTTTCGCCGAGCGTGCTCGAGCCAAATCGTTTTTCAAGCCGGCGGGCAGTGGCTCGCGAACCGCCTCGTAGAGCCCAACGATGGCTGCTTCAACCAACGACGCTCGCTCGACCGGCCGCACATATCGACTTTCGACATAGGCGATGAGATTCAAAACATGGCGAGCGTACTGATCGGCCTGCGCGCGAACGTTCGGCGGCGTCTTACCGCCGGCGCCGGTGTTCGTGCTGCCCGCCCATGCCAGCGCCGGCGCCAACACCACGAACGTGGCAGCGATCATCCTGAACATCACGGCACCTCCGCCCCTGTCGAAATGCAATCGACACACTCCCGCTATGGTAACCGGTCCGCGAAAGCGTGAAAAGACAGGCCAACGAATCGTTACGAAGAGGAGGCCCCGTGCGGAATCGGCGCGGCATGCCGAGTCGCCGCTCCGGATGTACAGCAGAGGTCGGCTTGCCCGTGCCATTCATGCGCCAGGCCGCGCATCAAAAGCGCACAGTCAAATTCGATCGAACCGGCTGGAAAAAGCGATCGATCGTCGAAAAAGCTCGATTGAACTTCTTCGACGGCCAGAGGCTCGACACGCCAGGCCGGACAGCGCAATTCCATTCCTTGAAATCGTGTTGGGTCATTGGTTGCGGAATAGCCAAGCGAACCCGCGCGGAAAAAGTCCGAGGCTTCGTCGAGCGAGTGAAAGATCGAACCGGCTGGCAATTTCGAACATACCGTCCCGCGAACCGCGACACTCGTGACGCCGTCGTCGCTGCGTAATGCGACTTCGAAACGGTCGGCAGTTTCGCGAACAGTGAACTGGGCATGATGGTGTAAGCCGGGGAAAAGCCGGCCGCCGGCCAGCGCATTGAGCCGGGAATTCGTGTCACGCCGCCGAATATAGACGCCTTCGCGAACGATACTTCCATCGTTCCATTCGACGGCCGCGCGATGGGCGGCATTTTCCGACGAAATGCTCAACCATGACGGGAAATACCGAGGTCGAATCTGCTTGAGCCGAATCAGGCAGATGCCAACCATGCCGAAGCCGTGGAGCCGCTTGGGTCGAAACGGTTCAGGCAACAACTTGGCCAACACCTTTGGATCGACGCGATAGTTGACCAGGATTCGCCGGTCGATCAGGCCGTGCAGAGTAGGAATTCGCATTGCCGGGGCCTCGTGGATCGATTTCTGTCCCGCCAAGTAAGAACCGCATTTGCCGCCAAAAGTTCACCACGAGGGAAAGCGACCGGTCACCCCAACACGTCCTGCACGACGTGCCCGTGGACGTCGGTCAGGCGGAAGCGGCGGCCCTGGTACTTGAATGTCAATCGCTCGTGATCGATGCCGAGCAGGTGCAGAATGGTCGCCTGCAGGTCATGAACGTGGACGGCGCCTGGAGTCCACGTGTGTTTATCCGGTTGGATCGGATCGCCATGTTCATTGGCGATGTTGTACCCGTAGGCGTCGGTCTGCCCGTAGGTGAAGCCGCGGCGGACGCCGGCGCCGGCCAGCCAGATCGTGAAGCAGCGCGGATGATGATCGCGGCCGTAGTCGGTCGCTGTGAGCCTGCCCTGGGAGTAACTGGTGCGGCCAAACTCGCCGCCCCAGATCACCAGCGTGTCTTCCAATAGACCGCGCTGTTTGAGATCGATCAATAAAGCGGCCGACGGCTGGTCGGTTTCGCGCGCCTGGACGCGAATGGCGCCGGGCAGGTTGCCATGCTGGTCCCAGCCCTGGTGGTACAGCTGGATGAAACGCACGCCGCGTTCCGCCAGGCGGCGCGCCAACAAGCAGTTGGACGCGAACGTGCCCGGCGTTTTTACATCCGGGCCGTACAAATCGAGCACATGTTTCGGCTCGCCGGAAAGATCGGTCACTTCCGGGACGCTGGTTTGCATGCGGAACGCCAGTTCATATTGAGCGATTCGCGAGTCGATTTCCGGATCGAGTTCGCGTTCCTGTTGAACGCGGTTGAGTTCATTGAGTTTGTCGAGCAACAGACGCCGGCTGTGCGCGGAAACGCCCTCCGGGTTGGCGAGATAGTAGACCGGATCCTTGCCCGGCACGAACTTGACGCCCTGATGCTTCGAGTCGATGAAGCCGTTGCCCCACAGCCGAGCATAGAGCGGTTGATCGCCCTTGTTCTTGGTGACGAGCACGACAAAGGCCGGCAGGTTTTCGTTAAGCGAACCGAGACCATAGCTGACCCATGAACCGAGCGAAGGCCGGCCGGCGATTTGCGATCCGGTTTGAAAGTAGGTAATGGCCGGATCGTGATTGATGGCCTCGGTGAACATCGACTTGATGAAGCAGATTTCGTCCGCCATGCGGGCCGTGTGCGGCAGTAGTTCGCTCAGCCAGGCGCCGGAGCGGCCATGCCGGGCGAACTTGAACGCCGAGCCGGCGAGCGGCAACGAGGCCTGGTTGACCGACATGCCGGTCAGCCGCTGGCCGCCGCGAACGTGGTCGGGCAGTTGCGTGCCATTTTTTTCGTTCAAGAGCGGCTTGTAATCGAACAGGTCCTGGCAGGCCGGCCCGCCGCTCTGAAAGAGGTAAATGACGCGCTTGGCCTTGGGAGCGAAGTGCGGCGCGCCGAGCTCGCCGCGCAGATCGGGCCGCGCCGGAGCGGCCGAAGCGCGATGGGTTAACATCCCCAGGGCGAACGCGCCGAGCCCGAGGCCGGCGGAGAGAAAATCGCGTCGTGAACAGCAAGGCACAAAGCGCTGGTAGTCCGGGAGCCGGCGCTCCACGTCGGGTGAGACGACTTGAACTGTCGAATTCGAGGCGATTTTCATGATTCATCTCCCAGCTGCCCCGAGCCATCCGCCGAGCGTCTGGCGGTTGTCAGTGCTGGTTGGTCGGCGGGATCTGTCGCTCCTTCGCTCGTTAACTTACTCAAACTGAGCACTTTTTGTTCGTGTTGGCGTAGAAATTCGCTGGAAGTCACGCAAAAACAGCCGGGTAACCGAATACCGAGAATTAAGAACCGAGAACGGCTTCAATTCTCGGTTCTCCGTTCTCGGTTGTCCGGTTGACGTTTGGTTCAACTGCACAAAATCTGGGTAGTGTCCTATTTCGATCTTAACGAACGTCATGGGTAAGGATTCACGACCAGATTCGAGGCGGGGCAACAACGCCAACGCGGACCAGTAACTGCTGGAAGGTCCACGCCTCCGAAACAATGTTGGCGGCCATTGCGGGTGTCATCTTAATCGTCTTTGGCTTCCAGCAGAAGTTGTAATAGGCCATGTGAACTGCAACCGCAGCTTGCAGGTTCTCGAACTTCTTCGAGAATGCCAGCGACTTGCGGGTGTAGCGCTCCATGAAGGTGCGAATGGTCAGGTTTCGTCGCTCGACGTGCGATGTGCAGATCCGGCTGTCATCGCCGTGTCCAGAGACGTTTCGTCGGGCAATTCTGACGGTGGTGCTCGTGGGATGCTCCTTGACGATGACGCCGTGATCAACCTTGTCGCCGAAGGCTTGATCCACTGCGAAGGGGTAGGCATACCATCCGTCCGTGGACAGGCGATGTCGCTTCCCGGTAAATGACAGCCGCCCTGCCAAATCGCGCATGAACAAGCGCGCATTGGCTTCGTCCCGCCGCCCCACCAAGAAAGATGGTACAAGTTTACTCTTGGTCCCCAGCGCCAAGAACAAATACTGGTCGCCCAATACGCCTGTATCTCTTTCTTCCGGGGTCAGGTGACGTTCCTTCTTGCGGCAGAAGGTCCACGATTCATCTATCTGCCAATGTTCGGCTCGCAGATTGCGCAAGGTGGCGTCCAAAAAGCCCTGGCACGCCTCGCCAGCCTCGACAAGCAGACGCGAGATCGTGTCCCGATGCGTCTTGGTCACTTCTTCGGCAGCGCGGATCGAACTTCCACGAGCCAGAAGGTGCAGAATCCTGATGCGCCGTTCAGTAGAAACCGAATTCATGGTCGTCGCCTTTTTACTGTCGGCGGGTTGGGTACAATTCGCTCAAATGGGCGGAATGGACTTCTCGCCGATGGCCGGGCCTTAACTCCTGCGGAGAAGGCTAGATGTCAGCCGACGACGGCCTTCGGCATCCCGGCCCATAGTGGGTATCCGATAGATTGGTGGTTGCGGGCTGTTTCCGAAGGAAGTGATGACTTCGCAGCTAATCGAACCGCGAAGTGGAAAACCTCCGTGCTCGGCAATGCCAGTGGCGTCCTCGCGCTAGGCAAGGACCGCACCGTCTGGACTGAATCGTCAAATGAACGACGGCTGGAATCTTCTGTTGTTGGACGAGAAGCTCTGGGTGCTCAGCGCGTCTACTGGCGTTCCCATCTACGATTTCGATTACCAATCGTTTTTCCCTTGCACGACGCCGTGGCAAAGAAGCAAGGAAGTTGTGGCGGTCGGGCGAATTGGCGCTTTCGATGACTATGAGACCGTCTATTCTGGCTTACTTGCTGAAGGTGTTATGCTGGTCCATTCACCCGAGGTACATTTTCGAATCAGTCAGCTTCCCGGTTGGTATCCTTTGATCGAGGATCTTACGCCGCGTAGTCGGTGGTTTTCTGAGATTCCGAGCGCAAGAGATGTCGAGCAGGACTTTCACTGGCCCGTGTTCGTCAAGGGAATTCGACAAACAAGCCGACATCAGCGTTCATTGGCTATCGTCAGCACCCCCGAACAGTTCGAATCTGCAATGGAGGTCTATCAGAATGACAGGATACTGCGGTGGCAGTCTTTGGTCGTGCGGGAGTTTGTTCCTCTTCGTCCTGTTGAGGATTTGGACCAATCCCGCATTCCGTCTTCATTTGAATTCCGCACTTTTTGGTGGCGAGGCCAATGTGTCGGGGCTGGCCGTTACTGGTGGGAAGGTCGCACGTATGATTGGAGTGCCACAGAGCGCCACGACGCGCTCGCTCTTGCCGAAGATGTCGCCCGGCGTGTGAATGCTTGTTTTGTCGTTGTGGACATTGCAATGACAGCAACAGGGCGATGGATAGTCATCGAATGTAATGATGGTCAGGAAAGCGGGTACGCGGGAGTTTCGCCAATTGGTTTGTGGCAGAAGATCCTCTGTATTGAGGAGCGGTGATTTGCTCTCCCGAGACTCGCAATTCAAGTATTCGTTAAGGGATCACTAAGCAAGCTTAATTAAAAGGCAAATTAGGACACTACCAAAATCTGCTCATGTTGAGTAACTTATCAGCGGCACGACATTTGTGGTACATGAACTTGCGATGCGTTCCGGCTGCGTGAAACTTCGAATGAAGTTTCCGCAAAATCCGTTTTTCCCCGTAGCCGAACGGCGCTGCGACGCGATAACAGACACCAATCTTTGACTCGAAATCTCCAACTGCATGGAATAGCGATCTCCTGAAGACCGAATCGGGAAAGCGATCACGGACGTATTCGGTGTCGGTAGGCGTGCGTGTTTTCTCGTGGCCGGGGCGAACCGGCGGCGTTTTCATTTTTTTGTCTTCGGAGCGGCCAGTATGACTACCCCTATTCGGCGTGCCGGCGGTTTTACGTTGATCGAACTGCTGGTCGTCATCGCCATCATTGCCATCTTGATCGGCCTATTGCTGCCGGCCGTGCAAAAGGTCCGCGAAGCGGCAGCGCGAGCCAAGTGCCAGAACAACCTGAAGCAAATCGGTTTGGGATGTCACAATTACGAAAGCGCGTATCAGATTTTGCCGCCGGGCTTCACGCAGGACCGGATTCCGCCGCCCAACGGTCCGTTTCAGGGGCACTCCGTCTTTTACTACTTGTTGCCGTTCATCGAACAGGAAAATCTCTTTCGCAGCATGGATCCCAACGTTCCTTTGAACAATCGGGTATCCACGCCCAACGGCGGCAAAGCGGCGACGGTGGTGGCGATTTATCTGTGCCCGTCCGATGATCTTCCGAAAGCTGCGATACCGTTTCCGGAGACCGGAACTCCGGTGGAGTGGTACGGTCCAACGAGTTATCGCGCCAACGGCGGCAGCCGTCCGATCTTTGCCACATCATCCACCAACGACGGTGTGTTCATGGCGGTCGGCTCCGCTGCACGCAAGGCCTCGACTGCCCCTCAAGGTGAACGCGTGCGCTTCGCCGGCATTTACGACGGCCTTAGCAATACGATCCTGTTCGGGGAATTCTTCCATCGGGACCTGAACTTCGATTCCTTCCCGATTAGCTGGAATAGCGGCAGCAAGATCACCGGCTGGTCGCGCTGGTATCCCGCCGGCGGCGACAACGGCCTGGCGAACATCATGGGCGGCGCCTTTGCACCGATCAACTACCGCACGCCCTGGAGATTTGGCGACCCGGGCGCACCGACTTCGCAAAACGCCTGGTTCGTCCATCAGGATCGCCGGCTGAGTTCTTTCGGCAGCGCTCACACGGGCGGCGCAAACTTCTGCTTCGCCGACGGCTCCGTACAGTTTTTGAAGGACAGCACGCCGCAGACCGTGCTTGCGCTGTTGTGCATGCGCAATGACGGTCAGGTGATTCCCAACTACTAAGCCTGGGACAGGTGAACATGTCGCGAACTGCAAAATACCGCAGCGTCATTGCCGTCGGTGCGCTGTGGCTGATCGTCGCCGCCGCAGGTTGCAGCGGCGACGGCGAAAAACTGGTTCCTGCAGAGGGCGTTGTCCTCATCGACGGCAAGCCGGCCGCCAACATCTCGGTGCAATTCATGCCCGACGTATTACAGGGCGGCAAAGGACCGACCTCGTTCGGCACTACCGATGCCGAGGGCAAGTTCAAATTGCAGACGAACGCCGGCCGGCTCGGCGCGGTTCCGGGACCGCACAAGGTCACCTTGACCGATGATGAAGATGAACGGCCGGCGCAGGGGCAGGAGACGAAAAAGTTGCCGCGCCTCGACCCGAAGTACACGACCGCAACGGGCGGACTGTCGATCGAGGTCAAAGGCGACGGCCAGCCGATCAAGATCGAACTGCCGCGATTCCGGGGCTCGTAAGACCGAAGACTCACATCACTTCGCGATGCAGTACAGGTGATCGACGCTGCGGAGGATCAACGTGCTGCCGGCGATTGCGGGCGAGGACCAGCACATTTCGCCGACCGTGCTTTTCGACAACACTTTGAACTCGGGCCCGGCTTGCAGGACATGGGTGGTGCCGCCGTCGTCGAGGCAGAAGATTTTGCCGTCGCCCGCCCAGGGCGAAGCCCAGAAGGCGCGGGCATTGGGAATGCGCTCCTTCGTATAAGCGGCCTTGCCGGTGGCCGCCTCGTAGCAATTGACCATCCCGCCCTGCTGCTCCAGGACGTAAACATAGCCCTGATAAACGACGGGAGATGCCATGGGCGGTCCGGCCTTGGGCACGACCCAGGCGACACCGTCGCTGGATTTCGCGCCGTCTTTGGGCGTGATGTCGCCGGAGGCGCCGGCCTTGACCGCAAACAGGTCGCCATTGCCTGCGCCCATTCCGCCGCCGCCGGGGCCGCCCGGCCTGCCGCCGGGTGCGCCGCCGCCGAATCCACCCATGCGTCGGCCGACGCCGACATAGAGCCGCTCGTCATCGCCGACGGGGGTCGAAGAGCACTGCCCGCCGCCGACGCTTAGCTCCCACAGCAGTTTGCCGGTTTCAGGATCGTACGAGCGGACTTTTTGACTGCCGGGCGCGACCAGTTCCGTGCGCACCTTGTTCTTCCAGACGATGGGCGAGCCCCAGGTGGTTTTCTCATCGCGGTTGACGCGCCATTTTTCGTCGCCGGTCTTGCGGTCGAGCGCGACCAGAAACGATTTCTGTTCGTTGTCGATCTGCACGAATAGATGTTCGCCATGGAGCACGGGCGAGGCGGCCGTTCCCCAGCCCATCATCATGGGAAATGAGCCGAGATCTTTTTTCCAAATCAATTTGCCGTCGAGGTCGTAGCAAAACAATCCGTGCATGCCGAAATAGGCGTAAACGCGTTCGCCGTCGGCGACGGGAGTTTCGGTGGCGAAGGTGTTGCTGTCGTGGGTGGCGATTTTCGGTTTGGCCTCGAGCGCCGTTTGCTTCCAAAGCGTCTTGCCGGTTTTGCGGTCGAGACAGTGGATCTCCCACTTGTAAAGTTGATCCGGGGGCCGGGCGCCGCCAAAGCCGCCGGGCCGGCCTGCACCACCGGGACCCGCGCCTGGACCGCGTCGCTCGCGCAGTTCTTTCAACTGTTTCGATTGCCCTTCCGTTAAGATCTTTTCCAGCTTTGCATCAACGACCTTCTGTGCATTTTCAATCTGTTTCTTCTGGTCGTCGGAAAGTTTCAGGCGTTCGTAAATGGCGGAGGTCATGATGACGCCGGGCGTGGGCATGACGAACCCGCCGAAGCCGCCGGGCCGTCCGCCCGGGCCGCCCGGCGTCCGCCCGCCACCCTCCTTGAACTGCTTCTTCTGATCATCGCTGAGCGTCTTGTCCAGCACGGCATCGACTTCCTTCTGCACTGCGTCGATGTCTTTTTTCTGTTCGGCGCTCAGTTGGAGCATGTCCTGAAACATGCTCGGCAGAATCTGTCCGGGCTGAGGCATACCGAATCGACCGCCTGGCGCCCTGCCGCCCGGGCCGCCGGCAAAACCGCCGCCGTAGCCGCCCGATGGTTTGCGTTGATTCTCCGTAACAGCGGTCGTGACGAAGACCTTGTCGCCCCAGACGATCGGTTGCGACCAGGCGACGCCCGGCACCTTGATCTTCCATTGCACATTCTTGTCCTTGTCCCACTCGCTCGGCAGCGGAGCGGAAGCCGCGACGCCCGCACTCGACGGGCCACGAAACTGCGGCCAATCGTCGGCAAGCGCTGCGACCGGCGACAACACAATCAGCCCACCAACGAGCAGTGCGAAACGCATGATGGAACTCCTGTGCGGTAATTGGCGCATGAATTGAGGCGTTAATATACCCGCGTTCGCATGAAATTGCGATGAGAACGGGTAATGTATCGGTTAGGTAGCCACGTTGCTCCGCGACGCGCGTTGCGGTGCAACGCGACTACATCAAACTGACACACTGCCTGAGAGCGGCATCGATCGCTCTGGCGCCGGCGAAAATGGATACACTTTCGGATGGACGTAATGGGGAAAAAAATGTCGCACCTTTTCTCACGCCGAAAAGCGATGGGAACATTCGCCGCGGCAGCGCTTTCCGCGCCGGCGCTGTTGGCTGCCGACCCGCCTGGCTTTTCGCTGGCGACGTTTCGCACGGAGGTCACGGCGCCGCTCGGCCATCCGCTGATGGGCGGCGGCATCACGCCGGCGAAACGCGTCGAGGATCCGCTGTTTGCGCTCGGCTGGATCCTGCTCGGCGCCGGCAAGCCGATCGTCTACGTCGCGGTCGACTGGTGCGAGATTCGCAACGACGCGTATGATCGCTGGCGACAGGCGCTTGCCGAGGCCGTCGGCACCGAGCGCGTTCGCGTACTCGTTTCGGCGCTGCATCAGCACGATGCGCCGATTTCCGATTTGGCCGCACAGACGCTGCTCGAAAAGCACAACGCGAAGGGCGCCATCTGCAATCTGGAGTTTCACGAACAGGCGGTCCAGCGCGTCGCCAAGGCGGCCAGGGCCTCGCTGGAAAAGGCGAGCCCGATCACGCACATCGGCTTCGGGCAAGCCAAGGTCGAAAAGGTCGCTTCGAATCGGCGCTTTGTCGACGAGACCGGCAAGGTGCGCTACGACCGCATGAGTCGGGCGACCGACCCGAAGATTCGTGCCGCCGACGAGGGCACGATCGATCCGTTTCTGAAGTCGTTGAGCTTATGGAATGCCGAGAAACCGCTGGCAGTCATGAACGCCTACGCCACGCATCCGATGAGCTACTACGGCGGCGGCGAAGTCTCGGCCGACTTCGTCGGCATGGCTCGGCGAAAACGCGAAGCCGACGAGCCTCGCGTCATGCAGATCTACGTCTCGGGTTGCAGCGGCAACGTCACGGCCGGCAAGTACAATGACGGCGCGCGCGACAACCGGCCCGTGCTCGCCGATCGGCTTTATCAAGGCATGAAAGCGGCCGGTCAGGCAACGAAAAAACATGCACTGACCAAGGTTCAATTCCGCTCGACGTCGCTAAAGCTCGCGGCCCGATCTTCCAAGGGATTTCGCAGCGACGAGTTGATGGAGCGGCTGAAAAACGACCAGCGTCCGTTCGGCCAGTGCCTGGCAGCATTGGGACTTAGCTGGAAGCAGCGGGTCGAACAAGGGCAAGCCATCGACTTGCCGGTCGTCGATTTTGGACCGGCTCAGTTCGCGATCCTGCCGGCGGAAAGCTACGTCGAGTTCCAACTGTTCGCGCAGACGATCCGACCCGACGTGTTCACGATGGTCGCCGGCTACGGCGAATGCGGACCGGGCTATATTCCGATCGAACGCGCCTGGAAAGAAAACGACGGCAACCTGCACGACTGGTGCTGGGTCGATCCCGGCAGCGAGGCCGCAATGAAGGACGCGATCACCAAGGCGCTGCGAGGATAGTGCAAACGCGGATGCACGCGGACCGCTCTCGTTCGGGAAGGGTGCCAGTTTTCAATTCGTTAAACGCGGGTTAATGCAAGGCGCAGCGCGCGCATCCTTGCGCTCCCTCTCCCCCGGCTTTGCGGGGGAGAGGGCAGGGTGAGGGGATTTGTCGCCGTCGTGCCGATCGGCCCCGATGTTCAGGACCGGTCTCCTGACCGTTCCCGCAGCGACCGCGACGCGTTCGGGGCACTTTCTGATCGAAATCTGCTCAATTTGAGTAGAGACCATTTCAAAACTGGTATTGCAACATAAGCT
>Ga0073934_10006104_pt1 | contig 17904 bp, 17 predicted proteins | sample LarsenN4metaG_FD_76834 | JGI IMG/M metagenome (GOLD analysis project Ga0073934, IMG submission 76834) | Hot spring sediment bacterial and archeal communities from British Columbia, Canada, to study Microbial Dark Matter (Phase II) - Larsen... ... | reverse complement strand
TGTTCGGCGTTGTATAATCGCCACTATGAGGTTAACGGGAAAGAGGGTCGCCCGCCGGCGGATTGGGGCGCACCTTTCCATTGGCGACGGATACGCCGGGGCGCTTGACCGGATTGTAACCATCGGCGGCAACTGTCTGCAGATATTTTCCGCAAGTCCGCGGGGCTGGAAGTTCGCCACGGTTTCCGAAAAGGAGGCGGGAGAGTTTCGGGCAAAGAAAGAGGAACTCGGTGTTGACCCTGTCTATTTTCACGCCTCCTATTTAATCAACCTTGCCTCCGATGAGGCGGTCGGCGATCTGTCGGAAAGATCGCTCGTGGCCGAGCTTTCGGTCGCGGAAAAAATCGGCGCGCGGGGAAGCGTTGTTCACCTTGGTTCTTTTAAAGGGGCGGCCGGCGGGGAACGGGAGCGTCAATACGGGCTTCTGATCCGGCGGATTAAGGAGATTCTCAAACAAACTCCGAAAGAAACGCTTTTCATCGCGGAGAACGCCGGCACCCGCAAAATCGGCCAAACCCTTGAGGAGTTGGCCCAAGTGGTGCGGGATGTCGGCGACAAGCGCCTCCGGGTTTGTCTTGATACCTGTCATCTTCACGCCGCCGGTTATGATTTGCGGACAGCGGCGGCGTTGGAAAAATTCCTGGATTTTTTTGACAGAATTATCGGTTTTCCGCGGCTTGAGCTTTTTCATGTGAACGACAGCCGTGATCCGTTCGGTTCGCTCCGGGACCGGCATGACAATATTGGCGAAGGGATGGTTGGCCGGAGCGTGTTTTCGCTGCTTTTAAATCATGATAAAACGAAAAACCTTCCGTTTATCATAGAAACCCCGGGTTTTAACGGGATGGGGCCGGATAAGGAGAACATTGACCGGCTTAGGGAGATGGTAACCGGTCAAGAGTTATTTGCGCTGATTAAAGCGCCGCGATCGGCCGGATAACAACCGTTACAAAACCGTGAAGAATTACGCCAAAGTCGGAAATCGCCCCGGCCGGCCGGCCTACCGGACGCCGTCGTCGTTTCGTTGCCGGGCCTTGGTTAGAATGAATCGGCTCAAAAGGCGCAAGATTTAGCCCCGTGTCAGTGTCGCTCCGGCCGGCGCCGCAGCTTCCAGTTCCGAGTTTCCTGTTTCAGGGTGTTGCGGCGCTCTGCGGTTTTATGTTATACAAGACTCTGCCAACTTTTTTGGATTAATTAATGTATGAAGACTATGTTGAAGGCTAGGGTGTTGTGGGGTTTATGCGGAATGGTCGCCCTGGTTGCATTCGGCGGTCTTTTAACAGCAGTTGCCGCCGCACCCAGTCGGGCGTCGGTGTCGGTGACGGAAGACGGCGAGGTTGTCATCAAGTCAGCCGTGGTTTTTCAGGTTATTGGGCCGACCTTTATCGTCAGGACAAACTGGGGTCAAATGTATATTCGCTGGATCGTCAGGACGGACAAGGACACAAGAATTCTTAGGCGCTGGAGCGGCACGGCGAACCTCGGTGAAATAAAACAGGGAGACGTTTTGGATATTGAAGGAACACTTCTGCCGGGCGCCGACACTTTAAACATTGTCGCTAAGACGATCAGAAATGTGTCGCTGGATAACGAGGATAACAATTTACTCTCCGGCAAAGTTTTGTCGGTTGAGGCGGCGGCGGGGAGATTTTCAGTGGCCAGCAGGGAGAAGGGGACGGCAGTCGTCCAGCTTAGCACCTCAACCGTTATGATGAAGGGTCTACTGGCTCTTCCTTTGGAGAAACTGGCACCGGGCGACATCATATTGTCGGCCGTCGGCGATTACCACTTCCCGACTAAAACTCTTAGAGCGCGGGAGGTCGCAGTTTATCAGGACAGCTCGGTTTTTAAGCCGCGCAATTTTCAGGGCAAGCTTAAAAGTTTGTATAGCACCAGCTTGCCGACGTCAATGACCGTAACAATTGAGAACGAGAACAAAGACTACGTTTTGTACCTTAGTGAAAAAACAGAGGTGTGGAACAAAAGGCGCCAGCCGACCTCGCTTAATCGTTTTGTGTTAGGCGACACCGTCCGATTTTACGGAGCGATTCGGGAGACTGATTTGTCGGCGGTGGACGCGCAGGTCGTTCGAAATCTGGACCTGTAGGAACCGGCATTGCCCAGAGACTCCCAAGTACCCGCGACCACAAGGCAGGTTTTTAGTATTTAGAACTGCCGGTTTTCCAGTTTTGTCAATTTTCCTATTTTGCCGCGATGACTTCTGACCGCAATTGATTGGCGGTGGGGGAAATAGCTATTTTACCAGCAAAATCATCTGTTTCTGATTTATCTCCGCGAAACCGCCTTTGATTGTCAGAGTTTTTTCTTTGTTTTTTGACTTGAGACGAACATCCCCTTCAGCGAGGATTGTTACAAGAGGGGCGTGGGCGGGCAGAACACTGATTTCGCCAGTCTCGGTCGGCAAAGTAACGACGTCGGCGCCGCCTTCGTAGAGGGTTTTGTCCAAACTATAAATAAAGAGTTTCATCTCAATGATTTGAGAATCCTCGGAAGCTGACAAAGCTATCTTTTTACTTCCTCAATCCCCCCGACCATATAGAAGTTTTGCTCGGGAATGTCGTCGCATTTGCCGTTAATGATTTCCCCGAAGCCCCGGACTGTCTCGGCGCGGCTGACATACTTTCCGGCTCGGCCAGTGAAGGCTTCGGCCACCATAAACGGCTGGGAGAGGAAACGCTGAACCTTTCTGGCGCGTTCGACAAGAAGTTTGTCTTCGTCGGAGAGTTCTTCAATACCCAAAATGGCAATGATGTCCTGAAGATCCTTGTAGCGTTGAATGATTCTCTGGACCTCGCGGGCGACTTTGTAATGCTCCTCGCCGACTATGCCCGGAGTGAGGGCGTTTGAACTTGAGTCAAGCGGATCAACGGCCGGATAAATGCCGAGCTCCGTGAGGGGGCGCGACAGGACGATAGTTGAGTCCAGATGAGAAAAGGTAGTGGCCGGCGCCGGGTCGGTGATGTCGTCGGCCGGCACGTAAATCGCCTGAACGGAGGTGATTGAACCCTTTTTTGTGGATGTAATTCGTTCCTGAAGCTCGCCCATTTCGTTTGCCAAAGTCGGCTGGTAGCCGGCGGCCGAGGGCATCCGGCCAAGCAGCGCCGAAACTTCTGAACCGGCCTGGGTGAAGCGGAAGATATTGTCAATAAAGAGAAGGACATCTTTGCCCTCGGTGTCGCGGAAGTACTCGGCCATTGTGAGGCTGGAGAGAGCGACGCGCAGGCGTGCCCCGGGCACCTCGTTCATTTGACCGAAGACGAGAGCGGTTTGCGGCAGAACGCCGGACGATTTCATCTCGTGATACAGATCGTTTCCTTCGCGGGTGCGCTCGCCGACGCCGGCAAAAACCGAATAGCCCTTGTGAACGGCGGCAACATTTCTGATGAGTTCCTGAAGAAGCACGGTTTTGCCGACGCCAGCGCCGCCGAAAAGGCCGATTTTTCCGCCTTTGATGAAAGGGGAAATGAGATCAATAACTTTGATGCCAGTTTCGAAAATCTTCACTTCCGTTGACTGATTGGTGAACTTCGGGGGGTCGCGGTGGATGGGGAGGCGGATTTTAGCTTTTGATTCGCCGCGGTTGTCTATCGGCTCGCCCAGAACGTTATACATCCGGCCGAGGGTTTCCGTCCCGACGGGGACGGAGATTGGAGCGTTGGTGTTTAAAACATCGGCCCCCCGCCGAAGACCGTCCGTCGGGCCCATTGAAACTGTCCGAACGCGCCCACCGCCCAGATGTCCGGCCACTTCAAGCGTGAGCTCGCCAGCCTTGTCCGGCCGCTCTGTTTTCAAGGCGGTGTGAATCGCCGGCGGTTCGTTTTCAAACTCAACATCAACAACCGGCCCGATAATTTGAATGATTTTTCCTTTCATGTGGTTGAAGGATTAAGTCTGTAAATTGTAAGTTAATTTTCTAACGCGCCCGCCCCGGCCGTGATTTCCGTCAGTTCCTTTGTTATTTGGGCTTGACGGGCTTTGTTGTATTCAAGCGTCAGGCTGTCAATTAGTTCGCCGGCGTTTTCGGAGGCGTTTTTCATTGCCAGCATCCGCGAGGAGTGTTCCGAAGCGTTGGCTTCCAAAACGGCGTGATAAACCTCAACCTCAAGCAGAGTCGGCAGAAGCTTTGAGAGAGCCTGTTGCGGACTCGGTTCAAAAACATAAGCCGACGGAAGAATTGGCGACGAACCGATAGCGACGGGCATATTGGCATATTTACCCCGCAAAGGGGTAATGCTTTTGACGATGTAATCCAGCGATTCAAAATTGAACGGCAGAATGGGCCGGGAGATAACCTCCTGATTTAGGGCGGAAATGAAATGGGTGTAAAGCAGGGTGACAGAGCTCCAGCGGTCCTTCTCAAAGTTTTCCCGTATCAGGTTGGCGATCGGCGTTGTTTCCGAAAGTTCCACGAAGTCGCCGGCCTCGCTGAAGCTGGCAATTACGTTTACTCCCCGCCGTTTCAAGAACTCGGAACCTTTTTTGCCGACAGCAATGATCTCCGCGGCCGGATTTTCTTTGAGGAAATCCATTGCTTTGCGGAGAACATTAATATTGAAAGAGCCAGCCAGCCCTTTGTCCGAAGAGATGACCAAAAGGCAGGGAGGTTTTCCTTCGGGGGACGAAAGGAGCAGTGAGATTTTTTCAAAGCCGTTCTCCAAGTTGCTGCTAATGTTGCGCAGGACTTCCAGGGCGGCTAGAGCGTAAGGCCGTCCCCGCAACGCCGCTTCCTCGCTCTTGCGCATTTTAACCGCCGAAACCGCCTCTATTGCTTTGGTGATTTGCTTGATGTTGCGGGTGGAACGGATGCGTTTTTTGATTGTGCGGGGTGAGAGCATATTTTTCGGTCCTTTCAGGCGCTAAACGCCCCAATCGGGCTTTTGGTCCTTGAAGCTACACTTTCTTCCAATAATTTTTCGCAAAATCGGCGGCGGCCACCTTCAGCGCTTTCTCTGTTCCCGGTTTTAATTCCGTTGTCTCGCGGATATCCGCCAAAATCTGACTGTGCCGTTCGCGCAGGAATTCAATAAATTTTCTCTCAAATTCCTTGATCTCGGCAACGGACACCTCGTCCATAAAACCGCCGGTGGCGGCGAAAATGGCGGCCACCTGCTCCTCAAATGGCACATTGGCCAGCTCCGGTTGCTTCAGGAGTTCGGTCAGCCGCGCGCCGCGGTCAAGTTTTTTTCGCGTCCCTTCGTCCAGTTCCTGACCGAACTGGGAAAAAGCGGCGAGCTCGCGGAACTGGGCGAGCTCCAGCCGCAGGGTGCCGGCCACTTTTTTCATCGCTTTGGTTTGGGCCGAGCTTCCGACGCGGGACACAGACAAACCGACGTTTACGGCTGGCCGGATACCCTGGTAAAAAAGCTCCGATTCCAAATAAATCTGGCCGTCAGTAATAGAGATGACATTGGTCGGAATGTAGGCGGAAATGTCGCCAAGCTGGGTTTCAATAATGGGAAGGGCGGTCAGCGAGCCGCCGCCGTATTCTTTGCTCATTTTCGCGGCCCGCTCCAAAAGGCGGGAATGGAGATAGAACACGTCGCCCGGATAAGCCTCGCGGCCGGGCGGCCGGCGCAGGAGCAAGGAAATCTGGCGGTAAGCCCAGGCGTGTTTGGAAAGATCGTCGTAAACGACGAGGGCGTCTTTTCCTTGGTCCATAAAATACTCACCCAAGGCGGCGCCGGCGTAGGGAGCGAGGTACTGCAAAGCGGCCGCTTCCGAAGCGGCGGCGGTTACAACGATGGTGTAGTCCATTGCGCGGGTTTGCCGGAGTTTTTCAACGATTTGCGCTACCTTTGATTCTTTCTGGCCGATGGCGACATAAATACAAATTGGCGTTTTGAAACTTTTGTCCTTACCCTGATTGATGATGGTGTCAATGGCGATAGCCGTTTTGCCGGTGCCGCGGTCGCCGATGATGAGCTCGCGCTGGCCGCGGCCGATTGGAATCATCGCGTCAATGGCTTTTATCCCCGTATGGAGAGGTGTTTTCACCGACTCTCTTGTAATGACGCCCGGCGCGATTTTTTCAAGCGGGTAGCGTTTGACATTCTCGGCCGGCAGCGACGGCCCGCCGTCTTTGGGATGGCCTAAAGGGTTAATTACCCGGCCGATGAGTTTTTCCGACGCGGGGATAGAAAGAATGTTGCCGGTTGATCTGACGCGCTGGCCTTCCGCCACGAGCTTCTGGTCGCCGAGAATAATCGCTTTCAACGAAGTTTCTTCAAGATTTAAAGCCATACCGCTTATCAGTTCTTCCTTTGTCTCAAACTCAAGAATTTCGCCGTAGCGGGCGGAGGAGAGGCCATCAATCTCGGCGACACCGTCACCGGCCCGGATTACCTCACCTACATGCTCAACCCGCGGCGCGGCGAGGACGCCTTCCAGCTCTTTTTTTAGCTGTTCGATGATGATATTTTTCATTGACAGAAAGCGTTTTTAAGCACCTGCAGCCGGCGGGAGAGACTGCCGTCCAGGTAAACATCGCCGAGGCGGATCGTTATCCCCCCTGCAAGTTCCGGCTTGATTGATTTTGTGATTTCCGTTTTGCCGCCAAGCTCTTCTCGGATAAGGGCGGCGGCTACGGCCGCCGTGTCTTCTCTGGCCGCCGTTATGAGAACCTCCTTTACTCCCTCCGCCGTTCGGAAGATGGCGGCGAACTCCCTCAAAATGGCGTTTTTGAGTTTCCCGTCATTCCGCTTTTTGACAAGTTCGGCGAATTTTTTCAAAAGCTCGGCCTGCTTGCCTTTTCCTGTTTTCAGGCATTCATGAAGGGCTGTCGCGTATTGTCGTGGGGTGTATTTCATGATTGGCGGACTAGGAGAGTTTAGAAGTTTTTCGGCGCCGTCTCCCTGATAATTTTCATTGCTTCCTCCACAAGTTTATCTTCGCCCCGCTTGTCCAAAACGGCCGGCAGGCTTTTTTCTATGGCGCTGACGAGAAGCGTTCCCAGCTCGCGCTTGGTCTCCTCAATCATTTTTTCCTTCTCCATAATAAGCCGCCTCTCCGCTTCGTCGCCGAGCTTTTTTATTACTGTCTCGGCCTCGGCGATTTTTTCCCCGGCCAGGCGGGAGGCATTGGCCTCGGCCTCTTTAATGAGCCGTTCCGAGTTCCGCCGCGCCTCGGCCGCGATTTTTTCCTTCATTTCCTCCAGTTCCCGGAGTTTCTCTTCCAGCGCCGCCCGTTGTTTCTCATCTTCGGCGATTTTTTCCCGCCGCTCCCTGAGGAGTTTGATAAGCGGCCGGTAAATGAATCTTTGCAAAACGAAAAGAAGAACGGCGAAGTTTACAATCTGCGCCGCGATCAGATGCCATTCAATACCAAGATTGGAGAAGAGATCAGACACTTGAAATCAATTTTCAATTTTGCAATTTCCAGTCAATTGACAATGAGCCGCTTTTCAAACGCTGGAACATTGAAAATTAGAAGTTAAAATTTTTTATACAAACTTGATAATGAGCGCTATGACAAGCGCGTAGATGGCGATAGCTTCGGCGAAAGCAAGCGCCAGAATCATTGCTGTCTGGATTTTCGGCGCGGCTTCGGGATTCCGGCCGATCGCTTCCATCGCCTTGCCGGCCAGTAACCCGATGCCGATACCGGGGCCGATTGCTCCCGCGCCGATGGCGATTGCCGCCGCGAGGGCAGATATGTTTTCCATTTGCGTCTTTTTTAAAATAAATTGATAAAGAAAACGCACGGTGAGTGCCTTTCCCGCCATCATACTACAGGCCGCCCCGCCGCGCAACCTCTTAGTGGGCTGCGGCCCGAACCGATGCGCTCATAGCAACCATAGCGAGGACGGAGAAAATGAGAGCTTGGATTAAGCCGACAAAAAGTTCCATCCCTAAAAACGGCACTGGTATGAGATAAGGAGCGAGCGAGGCGATGATGACGAGCAGCACTTCTCCGGCCAGAATGTTTCCGAACAACCGGAAAGAAAGCGAGAGAATCTTGGATATTTCGCTGATGATTTCCAAAACTCCGACAAAAAAAGCGGTTGGACTTTTGAAGTTTATGAACTTACCGAGGTGGCGGCTGAAGCCGACCGATAGGAGCCCGATGACATGGCTTGCGGCGACGGTGAGGAGCGCCAAGGCGAGCGTCATTGAGAGATCAGAATTGGCCGAGCGGAAAAGCGGCACAAAAACCTCGCCTTCCGGCCCCCCTTCAAAAAAACCGATTGAGCCGACACCAGGCAGAATACCCAACCAGTTGGAGAGAAGAATGAAGATAAAAATGGTTGCGACGAAAGGAAAGAAACGTTCGGCGGTCTGCCGATCTCCGGCGACCGTCTCCATGAAGTCCAGGAGTTTTTCGAGGAGCCACTCGGCGGCGTTTTGGATTTTTCCGGGAATCGGTTTTAACCGGCGGCGCAGGAGAACAGCCGTCGCGATCAGCAGAATAACCGCGGCCCACGAGGTGAGCAGGGTGTTTGTTATGGGGAGGCTGAACAGGTGACCGACGGTTTCTGGGGTGATGGAGATATGCACGGTGGGAAACTAATTAAGTCAAGGACGAAAAGCGAAAAAATTAATTTAAGAGATTATTTTTGACACTTTTTTGTAAACGATCCACGAGGAAGTAATGGCGGCGATGATTACTCCGCTGACGAGGAACCATGGCGACGTCTGGAAAAATTTGTCGGCAAAACGGCCGAGGAGCGCGAACCCCGCTAGTGGGAGAGCGATAAGGTAACCAAGCTCCAAAGCAAGGGGTAGAGCGGTAAAAGGCGCTCCGGGGCTGTTTTTACCGTTGGTATCCGCCGAAGCGGATTCTTTTTCTTCCATAACGGCGATTATAAATGGTGTTAAACTCCCCGCCAAGTCGTCCGGATGACTGAGGCGGGACCTTTTCAATAAAAAACCCGGGTCCCGCACCCTAGGTCCGGCTGTCCTGCCGCATTTTTTCGCGTTTAAGGCGCTCAATTTTCCTGCTCGGTGATATATACTACCGGTGTGTCCTTTAGCGCTTTTTTAAAGTTCTGGCATACTGGGGAGCCGCTGGTGTTTGTTTATGACGGAAGCAGAGTTTAAAGCCGCGGACCTTCTCAAGAAGGGCGGAGTGGTTGTCCTGCCGACCGATACCATTTACGGTTTGACCGGCTCGGCTTTGTCTCCGGAGACGATTGAACGGCTGTATCGTTTAAAGAAGCGGAACCCCCTCAAGCCCTTTTTAATTCTCATCTCCGACGAGACCGATTTGGGGCGCTTTGGAATAAAACCGCGCCCGGCAGAGAAGAAGCTTTTGGCGTCAGTCTGGCCGGGGCCGGTCAGCGTTATTCTTTCCTGCGGGGCCGGCGGTTTTGATTATCTTCATCGCGGGACGCGGACAGTCGCCTTCCGTCTGCCGGAAAAAGCGCCGCTTCGCGGGCTGCTTAAAATGACGGGGCCGCTGGCGGCTCCCTCCGCCAACCCGGAGGGTTTGCCGCCGGCGAGAAACGTCAGCGAGGCTCGCGCCTACTTTGGTGATCAGGTAGACTTTTACGTTGATGGCGGTTTTTTAACCGGCGCGCCCTCAAAAATCGTTAAAATTTCCGGCGGTAAATTTGTAATAATACGCCCCACCGATTCCTCGGCGTAAAACCGTGATTATGGACAAAAAGAGAGATAGAAAATTTGAAGCCAAAGCGGCAGAGCCGGCTACCTCTTGGAGCGGCGTCGCCTCATGGTACGACGATCTGCTTGAGAAAAACGCCGACAGTTATCAGCGGTTGGTCATTCTCCCTAATATACTCCGGCTCGCCGGCGATCTTGGAGGCAAAAAAGTGATTGATGTGGGTTGTGGACAGGGGTTTTTTTCGCGGGAGTTTAATAAACTCGGAGCAGAGGTTGTGGGAATTGACGCGGCGGCGGGACTTGTTGAGCTAGCGAGAAAGCGGCCCGCGGCGGGCGTTTCCTATCTCGTCGCCTCCGCCGAGAAACTCCCCTTACCCATTTCTTCTGCGGATCTCGTCGTAATGATTCTTTGTGTTCAGAATATTAAAAACTTCCAAGCGGCCTTTTCCGAGGCGGCGCGTGTGCTGAACCCCGGAGGGCGCCTTTTTATCGTCCTTAATCATCCGGCCTTTCGGATTCCCAAGCGGTCAAGCTGGGGTTTTGATGAAGCGGATGGTATTCAGTACCGCCGTCTTGACGCCTACCTTTCCGAGTCCAGCGTCTCGATCGTCATGCATCCGGGCAAAGATCCGGCGCGGCGGACATTCTCTTTTCACCGGCCGCTTCAGGCGTATTTTAAGGCGCTCTCCAAATGCGGGTTTACAGTCAACCGGCTTGAGGAATGGACGTCTCCCAAAAAAAGCCGGCCCGGTCCTCGCGCCGGCGCCGAAAACCGCGCCCGCCGGGAGTTCCCGCTCTTTTTGTTCTTGGAAGCGCGGAAACAGCTGCCCTTTGTTTGACGATTGTGTTCAGCGCCGCGGGGTTTTTGGCTTGCCGTTGCAGAGGGCGGCGTTCGCTAATATACTATCCGGCATTAACAGTTAGTCTTTCCCGGTTTTCCCGGGAGCAATTTGTTTATATGCAGCACTATGTGTGCGCCGGCGACTGCGGCGCGGAGACTGACAAACCCGTGGCGTGCAGGGCGCCGGGTTGCAGCCACGAGGGCCAGCCGTTTGTCGCCTGTGCCTGCGAGGATGGTCTTCACGATGGAAGTGAAGAGGCTAAAAACGCCGAAGAGAATGAAGAAACGGATGACATCGCGCTGGATGATGATGATGAGTAGCGTCTTCCCGCGATTGTTTTTTTATCTCGTGTCGGTGATGATCAAGGCGGCGCCAAGGCCGAAAAGCAGAATAAATGAAAGCACCAGGAAAAGGTATTGAACGGGGATCAAGACCAAGATCGCCGTGGCGATCGCTGGGCCGATAATGTGGGCCAGGGGCCTGCTCATTCTGAAGGTGCTTATGACCTCAACGCCGCTGACGTTCACTTTTTTGAAGAAGTAAGTTTCGCTCATAATTTCAACAGTACTGGCGCCGACCCGTGTCAGGAACAGAAGAGTGGCCCACAGAATGGCGCTTTTTGCCCCTATGAAGGTTAGCACTGTTGTTGAGAGTATCATTACCACGAAACCGGCGGCGAGAAGTTCTTTTTCGCCCAAATAGCGATCGGCAATCCGGCCGAGCGGCGCTTCCAGAATCACGAACGGCAAAAGCATAATGCTGAAAATCACACCAATCGTTTTCCAGCTAAAACCGATGTAGTTGTGCAGGTAAATGGGCGTGTAGATCACCATCCAGGCGAAGAAAAACTGCATTATGAAGTTAGCGACAAAAATATTTCTGACATTCTTGTCGGCGGTGACCTGGCGTATTTTCCCAATTAGTCCGTTGCTTCCCTCGTACACCGGGTCCTTGAAATTTTTGAGGTTGTGGCGGATAAGAAAGATCGCCGGGAGGCCGAGGAGGGCGGCGGCGAGGTAGACCTTTCGGTAATCGCTGTCGGTCAGGAAGAGACTGCTTAATATCGGCACAACCACCCAGGCGCCGTTGACGCTTGAAAGGAAAATACCCCGGATACCGCCGGTGCGTTTATTGGCTGAGAATTTTTCCAGAAAGATATCAATGTTGAAGCCGATGACCGCGATTAAGACGAAATTGATGATGAAGGTGAAAATAATCAGAGCCGGCAGACGCAGGTAGATAAGACCAACAAGGGAAATAAACTCTCCGGCGAGGAGGAACATCGTCATTCTGTAGTTACCGAGGCGTCTTAAGACAGCCGGCGCCTTGGCGAAGGAGGCGATGGTAAGAACCGAGGAAATGGTGTAGATGAGGCCGACTAGCCGGTCGGTCGTGAATTCGGCGAGAAACGAGGAATTGATGTAAACTGGCAGGGCGCTGTGCAGGGCGAAAAGGAACCCAAGGAGGTAGATGACAGGGATAATCCGTTTAGACGTTTCGCCGCTTTTCATCGTTCTCGTGCGACTCTCCGACATCGGCATTTGTTTTAGTGGTGCAGATTCTAGACTCCCAAGATGACTGGAATAACTATCGGCCGCTTGGCAGTTTTCTGGAAGAGAAACCGGCTGACCGCGTCGGTGACTGTTTCTTTGACGTAATCAAAGTTTATTGGATGCATTCCCGACGACGCCTCCTCAATCGCTCTTTTAATAATGAACCGGGTTTGGTGCAGGAGTTCCTGCGATTCGCGAAGGTAGACGAAGCCGCGGGAGATGATGTCCGGGGACTTCCGCAGTTTACCCGTTTGAACGTTGATGCTGCCGATAATGACGAACATCCCGTCCTTGGCCAGCATCTGCCGGTCGCGCAAAACCACCTCCTGGGCTTCACCGACGGCAAAGCCGTCAACGAGCACTAATTCCGCCGGCGCTTTTTCTTTGAGAGCGGCGATTTTTTCGCCACCGTCCTGAATCTCAATGATCATTGAGTTGTCGGGAACAACAATGCGGTTTTCCGGCATACCAAGCGACATTGCCAGCTCGGCGTGAAGCCGGAGCATGTAGTGGTGGCCGTGGATGGGCACGAAAAATTTTGGTTTAAGCCGGCGATGGAGCCATTCCAGCTCCCCGCGATTGGCGTGGCCAGTGGAGTGAATATAAACGTCGGAGGTGCGGTAGTGGATTATTTTGGCTCCCTGTCTCGCGATGTTGTCCTTCAGTTTTTGAACCGTTTTCTCGTTGCCGGGGATGATTGACGATGAGAGAACGACGGTGTCGTGCTTATTGATGCTCAAGTACTTGTGGTTTTTATTGGCCATCCGCATCAAGGCGGCGAACTCTTCTCCTTGGGCGCCGGTGGCGAGCACTATCACCCGATCGGGGGGGTAGCGGCCGATGTCCTGGGCCGATATGATGGTGTCCTTTTTAACCTCAAGCATCTTCGCCGCGATGGCGATCTCAATGTTGTTTTTCATGCTTCGGCCTTCAACGACGATTTTTTTCCCGTATTTCTCCGCCGCCTCAATGATCTTTATCATCCGCTGAAACTGGGAGGAGAAGGTGCCGATAATGAGCCGGCTGCGGGTGTTTCTGACGATCTCCTCAAGGTTTTTGTGGACGAGCTTTTCTGGTGTTGAGAAGCCGGGGTTTTCAATATTGGTGGAGTCGGCCAAGAGGAGAAGAACGTTTATATCGTTGAAAATTTCGTACTCCTTCGCCTCTCTTTCGGTCGGTGTGCCGTCGGTGTGATCAAGTTTAAAATCGCCGGGCGTGACGATTGTCCCGAACGGGGTGTCAATGATGACGCCCATAGAGTCGGGAATAGTGTGGGTAACCCCGAAGAACCGCACCGGCAATTCTCCGAAAATGACCCGCTCGCCTTTCTCAATGGTTTTTATGTCAAGCGGCTTTAGGTGGGGGAATTCTTCCTGCCGCTTTTTTATCATCAAGGCGGTCAGGTAGCGGGTGTAGATTGGCGGATTGCCGATCCGCTCCATGATGTAGGGTATGCCGCCGATGTGATCAAGGTGACCGTGGGTGATGACTACCGCTCTGATTTTCTCTTTGTTCTCTTCAAGGTAGCGGGTGTTGGGGAGGATGTAATCAATGCCCGGTGTGTCTTCCTCTTTGAACTGGAAACCCATATCAATGACGATAATGTCGTTTTTATACTCAACGACCGTCATGTTTCGGCCCACCTCCTCCACTCCGCCGAGGGGGATAATTCTGATGTTTCCCCCGACGGGGGGAAGCACCAACGGTTTCATTGGACGCGCCCGCGGGCGAAGCTGAGAACTTCTCTGGTGCGGCCGTTCCCGCCTTCTTAGAGTTTTTTGCTGGAGTTTCAACCTTCCTCGCCGGATCCCCGCAGACAGCGTGCTTCCGGCCGGTCTTTCGGGTGCGGCCGGCTGAATTTTATCCGGCGCGACCCTCGGGAACTTCGGCCGGTGTGTTTCAGTTTGAAGTTTTCGCGGCATTGTTGTCTTTGGCAAATACTTTCCAAACCTTCTCGGTTTCGGCGTACCACCGTTCAATATTTGCAAAACGATCGGATGGCGCCGTCATATAACCAAGCTCTACTCCTTTGATTCTTCGCGGCAGGATGTAGATGAAGTCCGGCGCGTAGAGGAAAACCGCCGGGGTGTCGCTTAAAATTTCTTCCTCAAACGCCCGATATTTTTTCATTCTCTCGGCGGTGTCAGCGATTGATCGGGCTTCTTCAAGGAGTTTGTCGGTTTTGATGTTCGTGTAAAGGGCGATGTTGAGGCCGGGGTCATTTCTTTGGGATGAGTGCCAAAAAGCAAAGAGGTCAAGGTCCCGGCCAACGATCTCCCCGAAGAGGAGAGCGTCGTACTGACGCGGTCTGATAACATTTTGGTTGAGATTTCCGGGTTCAAAAATCTTAAGTTCCGCTTCCGCCCCAAGCTCCGTCCAGGTTTTTTTGAGGAACTCCGCGACAGTTTTAAGCTCTGCGGTGTCGGAGGTGGAGAGAGTGAAAGATAAACGCTCGGTATTCTTTTTAATTGTCCGGCTGTAAACGCCGTCGCCCCCCTTTTTCCAACCGTTTTGTTGGAGAATTCGGGCGGCTTCGGCGATGAGGTCGGCGGGCCTTGTCGTCGTGGCCCGGTTCGTATCGTATTCCTCAATGATACCGGGAGGAATGGGACTGTCAATCGCGGTGGCGTAGCCGCTTAAGATCTCTCGGACGATTTTTTCTTTGTCCACAGCCGCGTTAAGGGCCTTCCTCACCTCTTTGTTGTTGAATATCTTCGCCTCATTTTGGTTGAAAAAGACCCCAAAAACGCGGGGCAGAGGGCTTTGCAGTAAACTCATCTGATTGAACCGAAGGCTCCCAACGTTGGCGGGCGAAATGGCGCTCGCCGCCTCAATCTCGCCCGCCTTGTAGGCGTCCAGGAGTTTGTCTTCCGATGGGTAAAAACGGACACGCAGTGTCTTGAGGTAAGGACGATTGAGAGCGTAGTTTCTGAAGGGCTGGAGCTCATAGGAGACCGGCGCGTCGGCATTGCGTTTTATCTCCTTGAGAGCAAATGGGCCCGAGCCGATCGGTTTAATGTTGTACTCGCTGAACGGAAACATCTCTGGTTCCACGTTTTTCCAGATGTGAGCGGGGAGAATGCCGATGGTGGCGTTCTGAAGAAACGGCGAGTATGCCTGTTTCAAGGTCATCTTGATCTCGCGCTCGCCGGTTTTTTCCACACTGACACCCTCCCAGTTGGCGCGCCGGGGACTTTTGATCGCCGGATCCTGGATGCGACCAATGGTAAATACCACATCGTCGGCGGTAACCGGCTCGCCGTCGTGGAAGGTGATGTTTTCCTTAAGAGTAAAAATGTACTTCAGGCCGTCCTCGGAAATATTCACCTTCTCGGCCAGATCGGGAAGGAGTTTGCCGTCAGGCGCCGCCTTGAGGAGGCCGGAGTAGGTGAGGGCGGTAAGATCGCGGTCGGCATCAGAGATGGCGAGAACGGGGTTTATGAATCGAGGGGTGCCAATTATCCCTTCAGTAAGCGCTCCGCCGGTTTTTGGCACTTCCACAAGGAAGTTGTTATTTAAACCCCTCACGACAAAAACAGCAGAGATAACAAGAATCGCGCCCAAAATGGTGAAGATGACCCGTTCGGTTGGGGAAAATGGGGGGAAGGAACGGGCAAAAACCTCCAACCGCTTGCGGACGGAAGCACCCGGCTGTTTTGTTGGGGCATTCTGCGTTGGTATGTTCACGGTAATAGGAACAACTCCTTGGTGAGCCGCGGAAGGGCAGACTCGCCGGTTAACGGACGATGAGAGCGAGAAACGACGCAATGGTAAAAAGGACGGCGATGACGATCGTTGATATAAAAAGAGCTTTCTCAAGACCGCGTCTCGTGTGAAAGGCGCTGCTCCAATTGTCTCCGCCGCCGAAGGCGCCGCCCAAGGTCGCGCCGGAATGCTGAAGCAGAACGGCAGCGATGAGAAGGAGTGACAGAACTATCTGAATGTAAGGCAAAGAAGCGCTGATTGTTTGCATGCGGGAAGAGTATAACAATAGGAAACTTAAAAGGCAATTCTCTTGGTTAACTCGTTAGTTAGCCGATAGAATTTTCCTCTGAAAAAGAAAAAAAACCGGCGCTTTTTAAGATACCGGTTTTACATTTAGACGCCGGGCAGTTTAGCGGTTTTGCCGCTCCAGAATTCCCAGCAGGGTGTTGAGTTCGTAGAGGTCGGCTGCTACGTGGCTGGCGCCGGCGGCCCAGAGTTTGTCCGGGGTAGAAATCCCCCGGCTTATGCCGACGGTAACGACACCGGTTTGCCGAACGTCTTGAATGTCCCAGTCGAGGTCGCTGGCGAAAGCCACCTGGGCGGGATAGAGACGGTGGGCGCTGATAACCTCGATCACGGCACAGGCTTTGGCGGGAGTATCGCCTACAATTTTTAGATCGCCGTTAAGCCCCAAACCGGCTCGGGAGAGAATATGGGCCACTTCAGACTGTCGGCTGGCGCTGGTTATTACCACTGCCGCCCTCTCAATCAATAACGGCAGCACTTTAAGGGCGTCGGGAAACAGCTTAACGTCTTGATACCTGTAGGCCTCCGCGTACCAATCCAGAATTTCTTTCTTTGAGGCTAAGACGCCGAACCGACGGTAGTTTTCGGTGAATGGATAAGTGAAGGAACGGAAAAGTTCGTCCCGGGAGGGCGGCTGTTTAACACCGCCTCTTTTAAAAACAGCGCAAGCCGCTTCGTAATGCTCGTTCAGACTGTTGGCCACTGTGCCGTCAAAGTCAAGAACTATTGCTTTAATTTTCATAACCGTAATCGGACAACCCGTGTTTTGTTTTTGGGAAACTGGATAAACTTTATAAAAACTACACCTCGACGGCAAGACGGCGGAGATCAGAGTTTGTTTGAGCCGGCATTGCATAAGTTCAGATACATATGGCACTCCTCTTAATTGAGGAGGTATGAGGATTTTCAACAAATTCAGGGGAACAAGAGGATTCATCGGTATGTGGGAGAGGGTGTTACGCTTTCGGTATATGATTACCGAACAGGCAAAAGAGCGGGTACGCATCCTTGCGTTCTGGGAGAAGCACGGGGATGCGGCGGCACAAGAAGCATTTAACATCTCCCGTCGCACCCTGTTTCGGTGGCAGAGAGCGCTCCGAGCGGGTGCGGGGCGGCTTGAGGCCCTCAATCCGCAAAAGACGGCGCCCAAAAATCGTCGTAGGCGCACGATTGACCTGTCGGTTGAGTCATTCATCATCTCACAGAGAATCGTGCACGCTCGTCTCGGCAAGGAGAAGCTCCACGCATTACTGGCGCAGGAAGGATACCGTGGCAGTGTCTCTACGGTTGGCCGCATACTTTGCGACCTCAAGAGAGCAGGGCGACTCCCCGAACACATCCGCTATTCACTGTACGGCAATACAGGCCGACTCACAGCACTCAAGACGAAGCGGAGAAAGAAACTGCGCCGTCCCAAGGGCTGCCGCGTACTCCAAGTGGATACCGTCGTACGGTTCATAGACGGCGTGAAGCGCTACATCCTTACCGCCGTGGATACAGAACGCCGTACCGCCTTTGCCGCCTGCTATACGAATCACGGTTCGGCAAGCGCCGCGGACTTCTTGCGAAAAGCGTATGCGGTACTCCCCGAGTGTCCACGGGCGCTTCAGACAGACAACGGGAGCGAGTTCGCGCTTCACTTTGCGGCGGCGTGCGCAGAAAAGAACCTAACTCACTTTCATACCTATCCCAGAAGTCCGAAAATGAACGCGCATGTAGAACGGTTCAACCGCACCCTCGACGAGGAGTTTCTGTCCGGCAACCGCGCGCTCCTGCGTGACAATGTTTCTGCTTTCAACGAGACACTTATTGATTGGCTCCTGTGGTACAACGGAGAGCGTCCCCATTATGCGCTTGGACAGGTGTCGCCGTTTAGGTTTATGCTGTCTCAATTACCAGCCGAGACGTGCCATATGTGGT